>Ga0156158_1020_pt1 | contig 38155 bp, 32 predicted proteins | sample RifCSPlowO2_12_FD_107811 | JGI IMG/M metagenome (GOLD analysis project Ga0156158, IMG submission 107811) | Nitrospinae bacterium RIFCSPLOWO2_12_39_15
CAGTGAAGACAAGGTGAAAGCCACTGCCGTAGCAACCTCTCCTGAGACACAAACTAATGTGCCTATTTATTCAAGCCTTAAATTTGCAGCCAACGAGCCTCTTGATATAAATTCTTTCACTGTAACAAGCTCTCCGACTATTGGAGATAAACCTACAGTCTTCTCATTAGGATATAAAGATATAAAAGACAGTGCTTATGACTATTTCTATCAGATTGATACAGGCGGCGCCCCGCTAAAACTTGATACAGTTTATGACATTACAGTCAGCGGAGGAAAGGACCTTGCCGGCAACGAGATGAATTCCGTATCATTCAGTTTCCAGACAGAGGCAACCTCGGCAGGTGTCGGGACAGGTGCAACAGCAGATTCACAGGCACAGGTAAAGGGAGTCCTCGGTGACTGGATTGAGGCAATGAACAGCAGTGATTTAAGTCTCTTCGGTTCAATGCTGACAGGCGATTTTTCCATGAAGTTTAAACCGAGTGATGATATGAATTGTAAAGATTGTCCACAGGCGTATGACCTCAATAAGGATAAGAACTTAAGCTATGACGAGTTCACGAAGTTTATTGATGGCTGGTTCAACATGAATAAAAAGATAGACGGCTGGACAGGGACAACCGATGGTATCCATCTAATAGGCGATATTGTATCGGGCAGTGAGATTAAGGTTGATGAAACTACATGGACTGCTGCCTTTGGATTTACAATGACCTATACAAAGGCTGATGGTTCAACCTATACCAGCACTATGGGTCCTGGTGGTGTGGTAGGACCGCTATATTGTATCCTTAAGAAGGCAAACGGAGCGTGGCTCTTAAGTGAACTCTCCGAAAAGGACAGCACGAGTAAAATTGATGTCAGCAGTCTATCCATCATTACAATTAGCTCACCTGCTGATAAGGAGGAACTGGCTCAAGGCACAAAGACTCCTACCTTCACATGGACGCCAGTGAGCGGTGTAACAAGCTATGCAGTAGTCCTGATGGATAATAACGACCCGAAAGGTGAAACAGGCTGGGTTGGTATTATTAATGCCACTTCAGGTGCCACGACAGAAACCCTTGCCTACAGCACACTCTCTGACCTTGACGGCTCAGATGGCACCCTTGTTCTTATAGGCGGCGGCAAAGATGCGCCATTTGGTAAGAAGCTAACACTGACAGACGGCGGGAGTTATACATGGTTTGTCGCAGGATTTAAGACATTAACTACATCTGCCTTTGCTAAAGGCGTTGAGCCTGATTCAGATTTAACTGCAATGAGCAGTAACATCAGCTTCACCATTGGCGGCACAGCAGTATCCGGGTTTAAGGCTACATTCCAGACCTCAACCGGAACACCTCTGACATTCAGCGATACACTTTATGCATGGGATGCCGGCTCATCAACTTCTGCAAGGATTTCAATCAGCGGCACTAAAAGTAAAGAAGTTAAAGTATATGTCTATGGAAACTATTATGCAGAGTATCCGAAGCAGACCGATACGAGCGGCAATGCGTCCATAGATATTGATTTATACGAAGGCTATAACTGGATAGATGTAACGGATGGAATCAACTGGTGGTATGCTACTACGGATGATACAAAGGGGACATCTGCAAGCAATTACATCTATACAACGAGCGGCGTTTCCTACACCCAGTTGAGCATTGAATCAGTAACCGCAGGTGGAACTTCTGTTTCACCTGATACTTATGGGTATTACAACCTGCTGAAAGATTCAACTGCAACATCCTTAACGATTAAGGGTAAGGCAGCCTCAAGCACCGTGTATGTCTATAATTCAAGCGGAACAGCTTACACATCTTCTTCAGTTCTTGTTAATAAAGAGACAGGTGAGTATGAGACAACTGTAGATATTTTTGCTGGTTACAACTGGATAACCCTTGATGACGGGTTTGGCAACTGGGCTTATGTGAATGTCTATAATTCAGGAGCAAGTGCCACTATTTCTACTACTGAATATATCACTATAACAGATGTGAAGGATAGCTCAGGAACATCTGCTACTGTAACAAGCGGTGTCTATAATGTAAACACTACATCCGTTACAATCACAGGGAAACTCACAAATAGTGGGAATGGATACTGGTATGCATGGGGCACCAAAAATTATGAATCCGGCACTCTCTGGAGAAAGACTGATGGGACATTTGAGTTCTGGATTAAGGTGGATAACGGAGATAATTATGTCTATATCTACGACTCCAGTTGGAATTACAAATACATAACAATCAACAATGAATCTACTACTGCCTCCACTTCACAGCCGAATACGATTAAGGAGATAGGGACGATGGACCACAGTACTGATGACCCATATTCCTATCATATCCATGATGCCGGTTCATCCTGCAGTATTACCATAAAGGGAAGCGCACCTGCATCCTCGGGTAAGGATATTTACCTCTATCTGTCCAATTATAGCGGCATTACCTCTGCATACGATTACAAGACCACTAAGGCAGATACCTCAGGTAACTATTCCTTTATGTTGGATATCTACAACGGAACAAACTACATTGACATCTATGATTCAAACTGGAACTGGCAGGGTGCAAAGGTTACTACTACAGGTTCATGCAGTGCGACGGTATTAGCATTTGATATCAGCGAGGTCTGGGATACTGCCAAGCTCACTCCTGACAGCTCCAACTACTATAATACAAGCGCATCTCAGGTAACGATTAAAGGTAAGGCAAAGTCGGGTAAGACTGTTACTGCCTATGTATCAGGAACCTATTACAATACCTATACTACAACTGCCCTGTCAGGTGACACCTATTCTTTGGTTGTAGATATATTCAGTGGATACAGCTATATCTCGGTTTCGGATGGGTCTAACTGGAAATATATCACGGTTAAGACAACCGGCGGTGCGACTTATACTGCCTTAACTGCTAATGTCTGGGCAGGTGGAGAAACTGCTCTGGGTCTGACAAGCGGGTGGTATTATGATGCAGGCAGTACATCTCAGGTTACCATCAAAGGTGAGGCTAAGGCAGGAAGCACTGTAACAATTTCTGTATCAGGCTCCTATTATAATACCTATACAACAACAGCAGATTCAACGAAGCAGTATTCAATAATCGTTGATATCTATACCGGCTGGAACTACCTTAGTGTATCGGATGGGTCTAACTATCTGTATCCGACAATCTATACAAAAGGTGGTGTAACTTCTTATAAGAATCCTATTAACAATGTGAAGGTTGAAGGTCTTGCAGCAAGCTCAGGCGGAACTGATTCAGATAGCTGGGGGAATTGGAGTGTCTCTAAATCATCAGTAACTATAACTGGTAGCGCTAAAGATGGAACCGGTTACTGGTATCTGTATGGTGGAAGCACCTATTTATCAGGCAGTCTTGAGATAAAAGGCGGCGTATTCTCTCTATCTGTGAGCCTTGACAGCGGGTATAACTATGTCTATCTCTATGATGCCAACTGGAACTACTACTATCTGACCATAAATAACTCAGCGACTGTAACCACAGTTACTTTTAGTGCTGATGTTTATGTGAGTGGTGTTAAACATGATCTCCCGTCTGGCAGTTGGTATCATGATGTAGGGACTGCATCTCAGGTAACTATAAAGGGTGCTTCAAAGTCAGGTAAGACTGTTACTGTATATGTTTATGGCACCTACACTTATACCTATACAACCACAGCAGATACTATAGATATGTACTCAGTAACTGTGGACCTGTCAAATGGATATAACTACATCTATGTAACAGATGGTAGTAACTGGCTATATCCGACGGTCTCTACAAGTCTTAGCTCGGTAACCTACAAGGCGCCGATTAACAATGTAAAGGTTGATGGTGTAGCCTGTTCGGGTTGTGATGACTCAAGCACATCAGGAAGCTGGTCTATTTCTAAAACTGGTATAACAATCTCTGGAAATGCGTCTGCAAGCGGGAGTGGTTACTGGTATCACTATAACAGCAGCTGGAGTATGAAGGCGTCTGGGACTCTGAACATCTCAAGTGGAACATTCAGCTTCCCGCTGGATCTGGATAGTGGTTATAATTATATCTATCTCTACGATTCCAAGTGGAACTCCTATTACATGACCATCTACACCTCAGGGAGCTCAGTTACTGTTACCTTTAATACCTTTGTTTACGATTCAGCAGGGACGACAGCGCTAACCCTTACAAGCGGATGGTATTACAATGCAGGGAGTGCATCTCAGGTAACGATTAAAGGCGATGCAAAATCAGGTAAGACTGTTACGATTTATCTGTCAAATTACGATACATCGCCGTCTACTTACAAGACCTATACAACTACAGCAGATGCTGCTAACAAATTCTCGGTGCTTATTGACATCTTCAATAAGTATAACTATCTCTCTGTAACAGATGGCTCTAACTACCAGTATCCAACGGTCTATACAACAGGAGGCTCAACCGTTAAGGCACCGGTTTATGGTGTGAAGGTTGATGGCACTGCATGTTCCGGATGCACAGACTCAAGCACCTCTGGCAGTTGGAGTATCAGTTCATCAAGTGTAACAATTTCTGGAAATGCCTCTGCAAGCGGGAATGGTTACTGGTACCACTATGATAAGGACTGGAATTATAAGGGTTATGGCACCCTGTCCATCACAGGCGGGATATTCAGCTTCCCGCTGGATTTAGTGAGTGGCAATAACTATGTCTATCTCTATGATTCCCAGTGGAACTACTTCTATGCAACCATCAATACTACAGGAGGCGTCACTGCTGTTACCTTTAACACCTTTGTTTGGGATGCAGCAGGGACAAGTGAGATTTTTCTTACAAGCGGATGGTATTACAATGCAGGGAGTGCATCTCAGGTAACTATCAAAGGCGATGCAAAGTCAGGCAAGACTGTTACGATTTATCTGTCCAATTATGATACATCGCCGTCTACTTATAAGACCTATACAGCCACAGCAGATGCTGCTAACAAATTCTCGGCGGTTATTGACATCTTCAAGGGTTATAACTACCTCTCTGTAACGGATGGATATTACTACCAGTATCCAACGGTCTATACAACAGGAGGCTCAACCGTTAAGGCACCTGTTTATGGTGTGAAGGTTGATGGTACAGGATGTTCCGGATGCACAGACTCAAGCACCTCTGGCAGTTGGAGCATCAGCTCATCAAGCGTAACGATTACTGGAAATGTATCTGCAAGCGGGAATGGTTACTGGTACCACTATGATAAGGACTGGAATTATAGGGGTTATGGTACCCTGTCCATCACAAGCGGGACATTCAGCCTCCCTCTGGATCTTGGGAATGGCAATAACTATGTCTATCTCTATGATTCCCTGTGGAACTACTTCTATGCAACCATCAATACTTCAGGGGGGACTGTTGCTAAGAAGATAGTAGAAATTACCAGTCCAAAGCATGGTGATATAAAGAGCGGAACTATTACTGTGACTGGGACAATAGATAAGTCAAAGTTCCCACCTGCTCATATCTATGGGTATGTGTATGATTACAGTACATATATTTACAAGTATTACTCTTTGAATGTTTCTACAGGGGTAGTTGAATATACTGGAGATACGCTGATTACATATGACTCAGCTACTGGAAGCTTTTCCTTCAATGCTTCAATTGGCGGAACAAGCAACTACACAAATATCTCTGTTTATGTATATGACAGCAGTTGGAATAGCCATGGTCACTCTATTTATGTGAATAATTTATATAACTACAGCGAAGACTCATATAAGCCGAGTAGCTCAGATAGTGATAATGCAAATGCTGCAAGGGCGCAGGCTCATTTGACCGAGTTCCATAAGAGGATGCAGGAGCAGAGAGGTCAGTAAAGGTTTTTTTTACCCTGAGATTAGGGGGTGGGGGGAAAACTCCCACCCCCTTTTTTTATTATCTGTGTGAATCTGTGTAATCTGTGGTTTCATTAGGTTTTTGTTCTCAGTAGGAAATTATAAACCACAAGATTAACACAAGATTTTCACGAGATTTCCCTTTTTTTATTATCTGTGTGAATCTGTGTAATCTGTGGTTTCATTAGGTTTTTGTTCTCAGAATGAGGAGGTTTGTAGATGAAAAAAATCATTCTTTTGCTTTTGATAATTATCTCCCTCACGGCTGCTGGGACATCTGCTTCTGAGCCTTCTAAAAAACAGAAAATGTCTAAACCAAGACCCCCCCTTAAGGTTTCAATAGTTCCGCTTAATCCTGCCATTACCCCCGAGTCCATTAAATCAGGAAATATCATTGAATTGAAGATAATCGTCCTGCCTGAGATGGACGCTAAAGAGATGCATATTGCAGTGGGACTTATTGATGGGGCAGAACTTGTAAGCGGAGAGACTTCATGGCATGGAGAGGCAGTAAAAGGTATAGAAAAGGTGCTTAAGATTATCGTCCGTGCCTCTGCCGCGGGGGGTGGAAAAATAAGGGCGCATGCAGTAATACCTGTTAAAGATGCAGGGGCATTTTCAGCGGAGGCTATATATATAATCGGGCAGGATATAAGCAAAAAAAACATGCCAAAACCCCCTGTGAGGAAGGACAGCAGGGGACAGGATATCATAGAATATAAATTGAAGTAGATGAGATATCGTTATATCATATTTTCAGCAATCCTTCCCTTTCTCGCTGGAGCACTGATGAACTGCGGCTCTGGCAGTCCGGCGGCAAAGAGTGGAACATCATTTACATCAACCGTCAGCGGTAAGGTGCAGTATGAAGATAAGGAATATGGTAAAGACGGCTGGACAGAGAATACTTATTATAAGGCAGTCCGCTATGCAACGGTAGAGATAGTGGATTCAGTAAAATATACACCTCTTGCTTCTACTGTAACCGATTCATCAGGCAGCTATAGCGTATCATTCAGCACTGATGGTCTCACAAAGGTCTATGTGCGGGTAATATCAGAGACCTCTTCTCAGACAGATAAGCCCGATGTCCAGATACAGAATCTTTCAAGTTCTGTCTATAGTGCCAACGGCTCAAACTTTGCACCCTCCGGGGGAATTTCAACAGTTGATATTTCTATTTCATCTGATTCTGCTGCAGGTGCATTTAACATGCTGGATATATTTACAAGCAGCGGGGAGTTTATAAACTTTCTCACGGGAAGTAATCCGCCGGCTCCGGCTCTTAAAGTATATTGGGAAATAAGCAACACATACGGGACATATTATTGCCATGGACATGATACAGACTACTGCCGGTCTGGAGAGGGAATATATGTTTTGAATGAGCCCGGGGGCGATACAGATGAATACGATGATGATGTCCTCTGGCATGAATATGGACATTTTGCAGCGGCAAAATTCTCAAAGGATGATTCTCAAGGTGGTCAGCACAGTCTCTCAGACAATACTCAGGATTTGCGATTGGCATGGTCGGAAGGATGGGGAAATTTCTTTCCGGGGGCTGTTAAGACATGGTTAAAATCCGTAAATCCATCTTTGCTATCTGCCGATTCTTCTATGCCCCTCGCACAATATGTGGATACAGCAGGCACCATAGCCGTCATCTCCTTTGATTTTTCCGCTTCAAACGGCACCCCTTATATTTATGCGTCAAACGAGACAGCAGTGGCTAATATACTTTGGAGGACTATGAGTGAAACCGCAGGAGGGCTCAGCGGGATATGGGATGTATTTGTCAACTATATCCCTCAAATCACCGACCCGGTCAACCTTGAAACATTCTGGAATGGATGGTTATCAAGACAGGCTGCTAATGGTTCACTTGCCACATTTTTTACCAGCAGGTCAATATTCTATCAGGATGACTCTTTTGAAAATGATAACAGCCCCTCACCAGTAAGAAAGGCAAGCATCGGTGCTGGCGGTGAAGAGACACATTATTTATATAAAACTAATAGCAATACAGATGTGGATATAGCAGCTTTTGATGCAGCAGTAGGGGTTACATACGATATTGAGACCTATGATTTAAAAAACGGGGCAGATACATATCTTACAGTGCTTGATACCGATGGCTCAACAACTCTGTCAGAAAATGATAACTATGATGGTGCAGCATATTCAAATTGTGATTACTATGAGAACTGTCCGATTAATGGTATAATCGAGCCACCTGCAACACCTGTAGCACCGCTTTCTTCCAGAATAACCTTCACACCTTCTGCAAGCGGCATTTACTATATAAAAGTAACAACTTCTCCTGATAGACCACCTTCAGCAGGCAAATACGGAACATACAGTTTAAAGATAACTTTATCTCAATAAGAATAGGCGGCTGAAACAAAACCTGTAAGTGTCTGCATCTCAACATCCTGTATATATGACCCACCCAATACCTGTGCCTTTCCAGCGCCAAAACCATAATTTGCCCCGAATGTAAGAGAGGACTGTCTGCTAAAGTGGGTAATGCTGATGCTTCCGCCATAGATATCCACATGGTCAAATTTATCTATATCGCCTGTATTTATCTCTGATGTATTCGCCCTGTTTGTAAACATACCTGCACGCAAACCCCATTTCTCGGTAATATAATATTCAGTGCCTAAGGCAGCATTCCATGTAACCTCCCTGTCTCCAAAATTGGCGTCACTTGTTTTAGTATAGTATGAAAAATCTCCGGAAAACAGCAGAGAATCACTTGCAAAATATGCGAGCCCAACGACAGCAGTAAGAGGTAATACCCTCCGGTAATTAACTGTTATATCCTCACGGTCCACTGTATTAGCAGCGTATTTGGCCCCCTTCATAACCAGTTGAATACGGGTAGTTGAATTTAATACTGTAGTCTGTGACATAGCCAAACCAATGGAAAACTTTTCTGCAGGTATCCACATAAGACCTATAATAGGTCTGATACCAATTTCATTGGTCTGGTAATAGGAATTACCCCATTCATATTCTCCAGTGGTCAGATTATAAAGCTGATTCAATATCCATTGGCTTTCCCGATAATGTCCATACAGTGTTACCCCTATTGAAAAACCTTTGGTTAACTCAAGGGCATAAGAAGGTCCAAAGTTGTAAATATTGTCATTTTTATTAAAGTTAATAACATCACGGGTATGACCCGGGACATTATAAAATACCTGGTCCTGGTCTTCCAGAATAGAATCTGTCACGGTATAAGAAAAACCTACCTTTCCTTTTCCGAGGGATTGGATAATTCCAAAATAATTAGGTAAAAGGGCAGATGATTTCCTTTCCCAGTCATTTCCACCAATTACACCCTTATAGCGGGTATTTGTTATGTGGTAGGCATTTGCACTGGCAGAAAGACTGCCGCCAGGTGAAAACACAATTCCGGCAGGGTTATAGTAAAGTCCGGCTGAGTCATCGGATATTGCTGTATAAGCCCCGCCCATACCTGCGGCCCTGTCGCCGACGAGGATATTGTTATAGTGATATTCATCGGCAAAGGCAGAAGAAAGGAACAGACAACAGATAACAGACAACAGACAACAGACAACAAAGAACACACAAGAATAATGTCTGACTTCTGACTTCTGTCTTCTGTCTTCTGTCATCTGATTTTATTTAACCCTGACATTTTTATTAAATCTCTCCTTTACTACAGGTTGAATTTTATTTATAAGTTCATTTTCAGCAAGAACAGAATTCAGATTATTGATTCTGTCTTTAAAGGGAGGGTGAGTTCCTGTAAGGAGTTTTGTATCCTCCTTTTCGTCTGTTGAAATCTTTTTCAGATACCTCTGTAAACCTGCCGGGTCATAGCCTGCGCTGACTATGAGCATCGTTCCTATCCTGTCAGAATCCATCTCATCCTGTCTCTTCAATCCTTTTTCAAATAGTATCTCTACCGCCTTATCAACCACCTGTGTAAATGCAGCCCGCATGGTATCAGTGCCTCCCCCTACAATTCTTGCGAGTCCTGCACTCGGAGAGGCTTCAGTGCCTTTTATGTTCAATTCTTTAACTATATGCCTTTCTGATACATGGGCAACTTCATGGGCAAGGACCCCTGCCAATTCCGCCTCATCTTCCATAAGCCTTAATGCCCCTTTTGTAATAAAGATGTAGCCTCCCGGCGCCGCAAAGGCATTAACAATATCGGTATTCAGAATGGCAAATCTGAATTCTATCTCAGGTCTGTTGGCATACTGGGCGGCACTTCTGCCAACCATATTGATATATCTCGCAAGATTTTTATCTTCATAAAGCTTATAACGTCCCAGAATTCTTGCAGCCACTTCCCTGCCAAATATAATCTCAGCCTCTACATCATCTTTTGTTGAAAATGATTCTTCAGCCAGCGTCTGGGATTTCCGCCTTCTGAAGTCTTCAGAGGCAATAGCAGTGCCAGTGAATAGTGAATAGTGAATAGTGAATAGGATGAAAATAATCTGAATTTTGAATTTTAAATTTCGGTTCATTTTCCCACCCCCTCCTCATGAAACTTTGAAACCTCATCATCGCTGATTTTCATAGTCTCCATCGCCTCTACACTCTTGTAATCTACCTTATATTTGTCACTGAGCCTCGCCCGTTCTTCTGCAAGACCACGGGCTGCTGCAGCGGTTGTAAATGCTGATGCCCTCTTTCTTGCCCCTTTCTCAAGCTTCTCACCGCCCTCTTCTGCGAGGAGAACCTTACCCATAGGTTGTGTCGTTCCTACGAGAAGTCGGGATACCCAGCCGACCTTATCCTTGTAACTGACCTTATACCAGTCCCCCTTTTTTTCCAGTTCTTTCAACATCTCTCCCCTCACCGCCTCCGCAATCTTCTGAGAGCCAAGTGAAGGGGCAGAGAAAATCGGGGCTTTTACGCTCTGAACAAAAAGGTCAGCGGCAGATACCAGAGATGGAACAACTAAAAGCAAACTTACAACAAATAAACAACTGACAAATTTTTTCATAACACACCTCCTTTTATTAATACCTACTACTTTTTGAGCATAATATATACCCCATCCCACTCCTTTGGCGGGGCTCTTTCAATATACTGCTCACATCTATTAATAAATATACCTGAAACACTATCTCCGGATTTAATGGACATGAGCATTGTATATCTCTCCTTTGCCTTATCCCAATCCCTGTTAAGGTAATAATCAAAGCCTTCTTCAGAGAGCGAAATTATACTCTTAATCAGTTCTGATTGATTCTCCTCTGTTTTTAATGGTTCATATATTTTAATACCCTTCTTTTTCCCCTTTACCATAACAATATCTACAATTCTACACGGGATTGTATCTTTAACCTCCATATAGGTGGTTTCAGTGATTAAAAGGGGGCACCCATATTCCTTTGCCAGCCCTTCCATCCTTGATGTTATATTAACATTATCACCGATTATTGTATAGTCAAGTTTTTTTTCTGAGCCGATATTCCCAAGGATAACCTCTCCGGTATTTATACCTATACCTGCCCCCATCTGGGGAAGCCCTTTTTGTTCTAAAGTCTTATTATATATCTCAAGTTGGCTTACCATGTCCATAGCAGTTTCAACTGCCCTTTTTGCATGGTCATCAACCCTTATTGGTGCCCCCCAGAATGAGAGGATAGCATCACCGATGAATTTATCAAGGGTTCCCTCATGTTTAAATATTACATCCACCATCCTGGAAAGATATCCATTCAGCAGCTCTACCACTTTTTCTGCGTCATATGCCTCAGAGATTGAGGTAAATCCCTTGATATCGGAAAAGAGGATTGTCAATCTTACCTTGCTCCCTACCTCAGCCTTTAAGATTTCCCCTGAAGACTTCTCCATAATAGAGGTAAGAATTGATGGGGATACATATTGACCAAGCATCCTCTTTATTTTCCTTTTATCTTTTCCTTCTGTGGAACTGAGATAAGCAAATGACCCCATCCATGAAATGGCGATTGATATAACAGGTGTAACTATATCCAGCACGATGTTATGGTTAAACCACCAGAAAGATATTGATATATAAATGGAGGTCAGGATTAAAGGAAGAATTATCTGGTAGATAATGTTGTGAATCCATAAAATTATCAGGGTTGTAAGTATAGAGAGGAATAAAATAGAAAGAAAGATTATAAGAGGATTTGCATATCTTAAAAAATCATTTTTTACAATATTACTGAAAGTAGAGGCATGGAGAAAAACTCCTGGGATTTTACCCCCTAATGGCGTGGGTTTCAGGTCTTCTATACCCACAGCACTCCCTCCAACAAATATCACCTTTTCTTTAAACTCATCCGGAGTTACAGGAAGATTCTCTATTTCCCCCAGTTTTATTTTCTGAATTGAGGCAAGTATCCCGCTCATGGAATAAGGTTTAAACCCCCCATACATATTTATCAGATATGTGTCATCCTTCTGAAGCGGGATGGATATATCAGATTGCAGAGGAGATGTATTGGCTTCTCCGGATGGGCGTGAATTGACCAATATGAGTTCCCTTCCATCCACTCTTATAGATGCCGGGTCCAGAATATCAAGCAATGGTGCCATAGGAAGAACGGGAAAAAATGAGCCCTGATAGTAACGAAATGGTTTTGTCCTTCTGTATATACCATCATTGTCCGGTGCAAATTCAACAATTCCAATTCCATGGGATGCCCCGTAGAGTTCGGGAAATGGAATATAATAATTATTATTCTCAACAGCCTTCACCCCTCTAATCTCCTTTCTGATTGCGAACTTCTCAACAAAATCCTTTGGAAGGGGCTTCTTCAGGATATTTTTATTATACTCATCCTCCATATCAATCAGTAGCTGGGCAGCATGATAGACATTCCCGGCTGATTTTGTAGCCTCTACCAGTTTTGCATCATTTGGCCCAATTATTCCTGAGGGCATTCCCTGAATTTTCTCATTTTCAGTAAAGAGTATATCAAAGACAACAGCCCTTGCCCCACCGAGGGCAAAAAAGTTGATTAAATCTGCATGAATTTCTCTTGGCCATGGCCACCTGCCTACAATCGGATTCATTACACGGAGGGAGGTCTCATCTATAAGAACAATTGCGACACGGTCTGTAGGTTCTTTACCCATCCTGAAATACCTTGCCCTCATATCAAAGGTCTTAAACTCCAACCCCTCAAAAATCTTAAAGTGGAAGCCGATATAGACTAAAATGGCAGATGAAAATGCTATTACAATACCAAGGAATAATTTCTTTTTATTTGCAGACATAATAGGGACAGCGACCATTTTTCCTAAAAAAATTCCGAGAAAAATGGTATCTGTTAGAATGTATAAGTAACTTGCAAGTGGTAGTGGTAATAGCAACTTGACCACAGCCATAAATAATCAGGATGTAAAATATAAATGCAAAATACCGCTTAAAATATTGCCCTTCCACTATATTATATGTTCTTTTAGAAAATTTTCAAGTTTTTGAATCAGAAAATTGGACAGAAATTCACAATTTATCTGCTTAATTTGGAATACCCAAAGGCTTTGTGATAGTCTTTTTATTATGCGGCCATTTGACATCATAAAAAAGAAAAGAGATGGGGGAATATTATCCCGTGAAGAGATAGATTTTTTTATCAGAGGGATAGTAGATGAAGAAATCCCCGATTATCAGGTATCGGCACTTTTAATGGCGATATATTTTAATGGAATGGCAGAGGATGAGATATATCAGCTTACCTCCTCTATGATGTATTCAGGTAAGGTGCTAAGTCTATCTGATATAACCGGCATGAAGGTTGATAAACACAGCACAGGTGGGGTAGGAGATAAGCTTACACTTACTATTGCTCCCTTAGCTGCATCCGCAGGATTACATATACCTATGATTTCAGGGAGAGGACTTGGACATACAGGTGGGACAATAGATAAATTAGAATCTATACCGGGTTTTAAAACAAACTTAAGTATAAAGGAATTTACAAGGAACATAAGGGAAATAAATTTAAGTATAATCTGTCAGACGGGAGAGATTGCCCCGGCGGACAGGAGACTCTATTCTTTGAGAGATGTAACAGCCACAGTTGATTCACTCCCTCTTATTGTTAGCAGTATTATGAGTAAAAAGCTGGCGGAGGGTATAGATGGACTTGTTCTTGATGTAAAGACGGGGAGCGGGGCATTCTTGAAGAAACTTGAAGATAGTCTTGCGTTGGGGGATATGCTCGTAAGAATTGGAAGAAGGATGGGAAAGAAAGTTGCTGCGATTATAACTGATATGAATCAGCCATCAGGCTATGCAGTTGGAAATAGTTTGGAAGTAGCAGAGGCGATTGAGGTATTGAAAGGTAAGGGGCCAGAAGATATAAGATTTTTGACTTTAAATATAGCTGCATGGATGTTGAAGATGGGTGATATAGCAACGGAGATAGGTGATGGAATCAGGGTGTTAGAGGATAAATTGAGAAGCGGTGAAGCCCTGCAGAAATTCAGGGAATTGATTAAAGCACAGGGGGGCAATATAGAGGTCGTAGAAAACTATAATCTCCTTCCGTGTGCAAAGATTATTAAGGAAATTAAAGGTGAAAAGGCAGGCTATATCCAGAGTATTGATACCGAAAAGATTGGAATTGCTGCATGTATGCTTGGTGCCGGGAGATTAAAAGTGGATTCGCCTATTGACCATTCTGCCGGATTGATTGTGAGAAAAAAAATAGGTGATTATGTGGAAAGAGGAGAAACCTTAATTACAATTCATACAAACAATAAGGATATTATACCCGAGGCAGAGTCCTTTATATTGAATTCGTATGTCATCGGGGATAAATGTTGTATAAGACCTCCCCTTATTCATAAGGTCTTAAATTAGGTGTTCGCTTCGCTCACACTAACTTTGATTACAAAGATTAAACTATAGATTACACAGATTACATAGTCTTTAATCGGTGTAATCTTTTTAAAATCGGTGTAATCAAGTATAGGATTGAAATTCCTATACTTTAAATTAAGAAATACTGCTTATTATTCTCTCAAAGGCTTCAAAAACAGGTTCTTTACTCCAATCCCTTGGACCAATAACCTTGTGTATAACAATACCATTTTTAGCGATTATAAATGTCTCAGGAACCCCTGTGGTCTTATACAATTTAGATGTTACACCCGAAGGGTCAAGGAGTGCCGGAAATGTGAGTCCATACTCCCTCATAAATGGTTCTACAGCCTTTTTGCCATCTTTATCAACACTGACTGCCAGCATTACAAAATCTCTGTTCTTAAATTTCTGATAAAGTTTTTCCATAGAAGGCATCTCATCTTTACATGGTTTACACCATGTAGCCCATATATTCAGGAATACAACCTTTCCTTTATAATTTGAAAGACTGTGATTGGTACCATTCAAATCGGGAAGTGTAAAATCAGGTGCTGGAGTCCCTTCAATACTGGATTCAAGAGTCTTTGGAGGCTCTTTGGGTATCCCTGTCTGGCTTGATTTCCATATCAAAGAGATTATTGCAAGTCCAACCACAAGGACTATAAATGGTGTTATCTCTTTTTTCTGACTGGTGTCTGGTGTCTGGTATCTGGTGTCTTGAGTGTTTATTTTAGCCCATGTGTCCGCCATGTTTACTAAACTCCTTATCTACCTCTTTCTTTATGTCAGGAATTGAATATCCTTTTTTATAAAGGTCATAGGATGTGAATACCTCGTTCTGGCATATATCACAGTTTGCACCATGGTCACCTGTATAGCAGGTAAGCAGGGTCTTATGCATGAACTTTGGATTTTTACTGCAATCACAATAGCAATACTGTGCATCAACGACCTGCGGTATCTCTGCTGCGAGTCTGTATGCCTCTGCTGCCTTACCGCTCCACATATCAGGGGGCAGCAGTGGTCTTGTCTCTATAAGTTTCGTTCCTGCTGTCTGTTCTGTCTTATTTACTGCCCGCAAATGAGAATTGTCCTTATCTGATGACCTGATTATCATGTAACCAGCTATAATGATAAAGGCTGCTACTGATACTATTATGATAATATTTACACCCTTTTCACTTTCCTTTTTCTGTGTATTTTTATTATCCTTTTTACTCATTTATACCTCCTTAAATCTAACTTGTCTAAAGCCATATAGAATCTTAAGCTTGCTGATTATTCGGTACTTAACAATTTATATTTTAACAAATCTAAATTTTAAAAGCAAAGAACAATAAGAATTGAGTTATTACTTGACGGGAATATAAACTGCAAATATACTAATTTCTATAGAGGATAAATTTTATAGGAGGAGAGGAGGTATTTATGAATACATATTATAACCCTGAAGACCTGCAAAAATTTTCTTCGGTAGGGAAGGATGCCCCTGAATTGTGGAAGAAGTTCAACGAATGGTATGGCGCCGTCTTTGCTGAGGGTGCCCTTACTGAAAGAGAGAAGGCACTTATAGCCCTTGCGGTTGCCCATGCAATACAATGTCCTTACTGCATAGATGCTTATACTCAAGCCTCTCTTGAGAAGGGCGCCAATAAGGAGCAGATGACTGAGGCAGTGCATGTTGCATCTGCAATAAGGGGAGGGGCATCTCTTGTCCACGGGGTACAGATGAGAAACGCCGCAGAAAAGATAGGGATGTAAGGAATGGAAAATACACACGAAGTTTTAGAAAAATTAAAATCTTTTGACATTGCACTCAAAGAAACAAATCTTTATCCTCTTACCTCCTCAGGGATAAAAGTATTTCAGATAAATCTGGGAAAGCTTTGTAATCAGGGATGTCGTCACTGCCATGTTGAGGCGGGTCCGGATAAGAAGGAGATAATGACAAAAGAGACAATGAAAATGTGTCTGAAAGCACTCAGAAAGGGTGGGTATCCTGTTGTTGATATTACAGGCGGGGCGCCTGAAATGAACCCTGATTACAGATGGTTTGTAAAAGAATGCAAAGGATTGGACAGAACAATCAAGACACGGACAAACCTTACTGTTCTTACGGAAAATGGTTACAGTGATATGCCAGATTTTTTTAAAGATAATAAAGTGGAGATAATTGCCTCACTGCCATACTACCTTGAAAGCACCACTGATACTCAGCGGGGTAGTGGTATTTTTAAAAAATCTATTGAAGCATTGAAAATGCTTAATAATACAGGATATGGTGTTGAGGGAACCGGACTTACTCTCAATCTCGTATATAATCCATGCGGGGCATATCTGCCGCCCTCTCAGAAATCATTAGAGATGGATTTTAAAAGGGAATTAAAGAGGAGATACGGAATAAGTTTTAACAGCCTCTTCACAATAACGAATATGCCTATAGGGAGATTTTTTAAATTTCTTAGAGATTCAAATAATTTTGTTCAATATACAGAAAAGCTTCAGAGTTCCTATAACCCCGCTGCCGCTGTGAGTGTAATGTGCAGAGAGATAGTTTCCATAGGATGGGATGGAAGCATTTACGATTGTGATTTTAATCAGATGCTTGGTATCAGGTGTAATCATGGTGCTCCTGACCATTTGAGGAGCTTTGAACCTGATAAGCTGAATAAAAGAAGGATAGTTACAGGATTTCACTGCTATGGATGTACAGCAGGGGCCGGGTCAAGCTGCACAGGGGCAGTAGCTTAATGGAGTAAAAATGACCTTTCAGGAAGTCATACTAACGCTTGAGAAATTCTGGGCAGAACAGGGTTGTCTTATAATGCAGCCCTATGATACAGAGGTTGGGGCAGGGACATTTCACCCTGCAACATTTTTGAGGGTATTGGGACCCGAACCGTGGAATGCTGCCTATGTGGAACCATCAAGAAGGCCTACAGATGGGAGATACGGAGACAATCCTAACAGACTTCAGCATTACTATCAATATCAGGTTATAATGAAGCCATCTCCAGAAGATATTCAAAATATATATCTGAAGAGCCTTTCCGCTATCGGTATTAATCCCCGTGAGCATGACATCCGTTTTGTAGAGGATGACTGGGAATCCCCAACACTTGGTGCCTGGGGGCTGGGATGGGAGGTATGGCTTGATGGTATGGAGATAACCCAGTTTACCTATTTTCAGCAGGCAGGCGGAATAGATTTAAAACCAATATCGGTTGAGTTAACCTATGGGCTTGAGAGGATTGCCATGTATCTCCAGAATGTGGACAGTGTTTTTGACCTTCTCTGGAGTGATGGAATCAAATATAGAGAGGTTCATCACAGGGATGAGGTGGAGTTTTCAAAATACAATTTTGAGATGGCTGATGTTGGGATGCATTTTAAATTATTTGAGATGTATGAATCGGAATGTAAAAGGCTTCTTGAAAATAATCTCGTTTTACCTGCATACGATTTTTGTCTCAAATGCTCCCATACATTCAATATGCTGGATGCGAGAGGGACAATAAGTGTAACAGAAAGGACAGGCTATATTGCCCGTGTCAGAAATCTTGCCCGTAAATGTGCAGAGGGGTTTCTCAAGATGAGGGAGGAGATGGGGTATCCGTTATTGAAAAGTCAAAAATCAAAAGTCAAAGGTCAAAATTGTTGAAAAATTATTTAATTCACACTGAAAAATGTCATTTTTCAGTATCAACTATTTAATTTTGCATTTTTACAGATATGTCTAAGGAACTCCTTTTAGAAATTGGGACGGAAGAAATTCCTTCACTTTATCTGCTCCCTGCAGTTAATAAAGTTGAAGAGTTAGCAAAGAAACTTTTTGCAGATAACAGAATTTCTTATGGGCAGTTGAATGTCTTTGTGACACCGAGAAGGCTTATTCTGTTGGTTAAAGATTTGGCTGATAGGCAGAGGGGGGTTGCCAGTAAGGTAATCGGCCCCCCCATGAAAGTCTCCTTTGATGAAAATGGGGCACCGACCAATGCTGCTGTTGGTTTTGCAAAAAATCAGGGGACTTCTGTAAAAAATTTAAAAATTGAAAAAACTGAAAAGGGGGAATATCTATGTGTGGTAAGAGAAGAAAAAGGCAAAGAGACACAGATGCTTATCCCCGGCATCTTAACCTCTTTAATATTCTCTATTCCTTTTCCTAAGTATATGAGATGGGGAGATGGAGAGATTAAGTTTGTAAGACCCATACAATGGATTCTTGCACTATATAACGGAAGGATAATTAATCTTAAACTTGGTAACAGTATTAAAGGCAGTAATAAGTCCTTTGGGCACAGGTTCTTGAGTCCAAAGGCATTTACTGTAAAGGACTTTTCAAGTTATGAGAAAGAGGCAAAAGAAAGATTCATCATTTTTAACCATAATGAACGAAAAGAAATGATATTAAAACAAGCCTCTGAACTTGCAAAAAAGGAAGGCGGCACCCTTTATGAAGACCCTGTCTTGTTGGATATTGTCAGCAATCTTGTAGAATATCCGTTTTCGGTAGCGGGAGATTTTGAAAGTAAATACCTGGAACTGCCAAAAGAAATTCTCATCTCTGTCATGAAAAAGCACCAGAGATATTTCCCAATTATAGGTTCCTCTGGTGGTTTGCTGCCAAAGTTCATAGCAGTCAGCAATAATATGGTTAACAATCCTGTTGTTGTAAAGGCAGGCTATGAGAGGGTGCTAAAAGCCCGATTTTCAGATGCAATGTTCTTTTACAGAGAGGACAGGAGGAGGCATATTCAGGATTATACCGAGAAATTAAAATCTGTAGTCTTTCAGGATAAGCTTGGCACATACTATGAGAAGGTCGGGCGTATTATAAAACTTGCCTCCTATCTTTCTGATAAGATAGACCCATCTTCAAAAGATATTGCCGAAAGGGCAGCCTATTTGTGTAAAGCCGACCTGATTACTCAGATGGTCTATGAATTTCCTGATTTACAGGGGATAATGGGGAGGGAGTATGCAAGGCTTTCAGGGGAAAAACCTGAGGTGGCAAATGCAATTTATGAACACTATCTTCCAAGATTTGCAGGTGATAAATTACCGGAGAGTCATGCAGGTGCAGCCGTTAGTATAGCTGATAAGATAGATACAATCATTGGTTGTTTCGGTGTTGGACTCATTCCGACCGGGTCAGAAGACCCTTACTCATTGAGGCGTCAAACCCTTGCCATCATCAATATAGTTTTGGGAAAGGAATATCAGGTTTCAATACCAGAATTGATTAACAAGGCACTGGAGATAATGGGTCAAAAAATAGAAAGAGATGTGAGAGATATTGAGAGAGATGTAATGGATTTCTTTAAGGCAAGATTTAAAAATCAGCTTGTATCAGAAGGGATACCCTATGATACAGCAGATGCAATACTCTCAATAAAATTTGAGGATATACTTGATGCAGCCAGAAAAGTGAAAGCCTTAACAGAATTTAAAAATTTAGTTTATTTTGAGCCGCTTGTTATTGCATTCAAAAGAACAGCCAATATAATCAAGGAAGAGAATTATGGGATACCTGACCCTTCACTTTTCAGGGAAGATACCGAGAAAGAGTTATACGGGTCTTTTAATAATATCAGGAAGGATGTAGAGATTTTACTTATTGAAAAGAGGTATCTTGAGGCTATGAAAAAGATTGCCGAGATTAGAAGTTCGGTGGATAGGTTTTTTGATAAGGTGTTGGTAATGGTAGATGATAAGCCTGTAAGAGAAAATCGTCTGAGACTCTTGAGTGAAATAGCGGAAATGTTTACGCAAATAGCTGATTTTACAAAAATAGTTACAGTAAGATAAATCTTGAATACATGCCTATACCTGATTACACAGAAATCAAAGTTAGTGTGTCTGTTAGGAAATTTGTGTGAAAGAGATTTTTGTATTATGATATTATTAAAACATTTGTGTTTTATGACTTGTCTGTTAACAGGATAAATTTATTATTTATAGGAGGAATTTTATGAAGAAGTATGTCTATTTTTTTGGTCCAGGAGGGGCTGAAGGAATGGCTGGTATGAAGGCACTCCTCGGTGGTAAAGGGGCAAATATTGCTGAGATGACAAATCTGAATATACCTGTACCCCCCGGATTTACCATATCTACAGAGGCATGCAATGAATATTTTAAAAATAATAAAAAATATCCTGATGATTTATGGGAAGAGGTAGAAAAAAATATCACCAGATTAGAAGATGTAATGGGTATAAAATTTGGCAGTAATTCTCATCCCCTTTTAGTATCAGTCAGGTCGGGGGGGAGGGCATCCATGCCGGGGATGATGGATACAGTTTTGAATCTTGGGCTTAATGAGAATACTATTAGAGGGCTTATTGAAAAAACCAGGAATGAAAGATTTGTATACGATGCTTATAGAAGATTTATCACGATGTTCAGCGGTGTAGTGTTTGGTATTAAGAAGAAAAAAAGGAAAACCGAGGATGGTCAGGAAATTGAAATAAATCAGTTTGAAGAGATAATGGATAAAATTAAGAATAAATATAATGCCAGCCTTGATACGGACCTTAATGTAAATGCACTTAAGGAACTTGTTGAGAAATATAAATTAGTAGTCAGAAAAGAGACAGAAAAAAATTTTCCTGAAGACCCGAAGGAGCAACTTAGAATGGCAATAAATGCTGTTTTTGAATCCTGGAATAATCAGAGGGCTATTACCTATCGTAAACTTTATGGTATCCCGGATAATTGGGGAACTGCTGTAAATGTCCAGGCGATGGTCTTTGGGAATATGGGAGATACATCCGGGACCGGTGTTGCATTTACAAGAGACCCTGCCAGTGGAGAAAAGAGGTTTTTTGGTGAGTTCCTGCTGAATGCCCAGGGCGAAGATGTAGTTGCCGGGATAAGAAATCCATTTCCTATTGAGGAATTGAAAAATAATATGCCGGAAGTTTATAAATCACTTGTGGATATATATCAAAAACTTGAAACCCATTATAGGGATATGCAGGATATTGAGTTTACAATTCAGGATAAAAAACTGTATATGCTTCAAACAAGGACAGGGAAGAGGACTGCTGCGGCTGCAGTAAGGATTGCAGTAGAGATGGTTAAAGAAGGACTGATTGATAAAAAGACCGCCCTTCTGAGAGTGGAGCCGGAACAGTTAGACCAGTTATTACACCCAACTGTTGACCCTAAGGCAAAGGCAGAGGTAATAGCAAAGGGGCTACCTGCCTCACCAGGGGCAGGTATTGGAAAGGTAGTATTTACTACCGAAGCTGCGCAGGAAATGGCTTCAAAGGGCGAAAAGGTAATACTCGTCAGACAGGAGACATCTCCAGAAGACATTGCAGGTATGAATATGTCGCAGGGTATTCTAACCGTTACAGGCGGGATGACATCACATGCAGCGGTAGTGGCAAGAGGGATGGGTAAATGCTGTATTGCGGGTTGTAAGGAAATAATAATTGAAGAGGTGAAGAGGCAGTTCAGGGTAAATAACACAATTATAAAAGAGGGAGATTGGATAACACTTGATGGAAGCACTGGGATGGTAATGAAAGATAAAGTAAAACTTATTCAGCCTGAATTATCTGGAAATTTCGCCGAACTGATGCAGTGGGCTGATGAGGTAAGGAGATTAAAGGTGAGGACAAATGCCGATACACCCCATGATGCACAGGTCGCAAGGGATTTCGGTGCAGAGGGGATTGGATTGTGCCGAACAGAGCATATGTTCTTTGAGGCTAAAAGGATTGATGCTGTTAGAGAGATGATACTCTCTGATACAGAAGAAGAAAGGAGGAGGGCTCTATCAAAGATTCTACCCATGCAGAGGGGTGATTTTAAAGAGATATTTAAGGTAATGGAAGGGTATCCAGTTACTATAAGGCTCCTTGACCCTCCACTCCATGAGTTTCTCCCCCACACCGATGAAGATATTGAAGCCCTCGCAAAAGAGATGAATGTTCCGGTTAACAGATTGAAGGAAAAGGCAAATAGTCTTAAAGAATTTAATCCAATGCTTGGGCACAGGGGGTGCAGACTGGGGATTACCTATCCTGAGATATATGAAATGCAGGTTCAGTCAATATTTGAAGCAGCCTGTGAGTTTGCAAAAAAAGGGAAAAGTATTGAACCCGAGGTAATGATACCTTTAATAGTGGATGTAAATGAACTTAGATATACAAAGGAAAGGTTGACAAAGGTTGCAAATGATGTAATGGAGAGGATGGGTGTCAGGGTGAAATATATGTTTGGGACCATGATTGAATTGCCGAGGGCGGCTATAACGGCAGATAAGATTGCAGCAGAGGCAGAGTTTTTCTCTTTTGGGACAAACGACCTTACTCAGACGACATTTGGTTTAAGCAGGGATGATGCAGGGAATTTCCTTCCTTTCTACCTTGAAAAGAAGATTTTTCCAAAAGACCCTTTTGTGGTTATAGACCAGGATGGTGTTGGTGAGCTTATAAAAATGGGTGTAGAGAAGGGGAGGGCTGTAAGAACAAATCTCAAGGTTGGTATATGCGGAGAGCATGGTGGAGAGCCAAGCTCTGTAGCCTTCTGTCATAAAATAGGATTGAATTATGTTAGCTGTTCTCCTTTTAGGGTTCCCATAGCAAGACTTGCTGCGGCACATGCTGTATTAAAAGAGGGTATGGCAGATACAATATCCACTACCGCATAGGGGTTGCTTCTGTTTTTTTGATTATCAATACTTCCAAAATATCACTATCTGATTGCAGATAGTCTTTCAGTTAATTTAAAAAGTCGTTCAAAAAAGTCATTTTTCAGTATCAACTAACTAAATTTATGTATAGTAATTTCAACCCTTACTTGATTACAGCGATTATAAAAAGATTCCGAAGATTAAAATCTTTGTAATCTAAACTTAATCTCTGTAATCAAAGTTAGTGTGAGCGAAGCGAACACCTAATTTATAAAATGGATAATGAGTTGTCAGATATAATAGAAGAATTGAGGAGATATTTAAATTATTTGAAGTCAATAGGTATGGAGGAAATACCGGTGGCAAATTTCAGAATGCAGAATGCGGAATGCGGAGTAGAAATTAAAAATTCCGTAAATCAGACTTCACATTCATACCCCAAGATTCAGAAACCAGAATTAAGAATTCAGGATTCAAAATTGACAGAGGCGAAGTCCCTTGAGGATATTCAGAAGGAGATGAGCGATTGCAGAATGTGTAAACTCTGGTCTGCAAGAAAAAATATTGTATTTGGCTCAGGAAATCCACATGCAAAATTGATATTTGTCGGAGAGGGACCCGGGGAAGAGGAAGATATACAGGGTTTACCATTTGTGGGCAGGGCAGGGCGAAAGTTAACTGAAATAATAGAGAAAGGGATGAAGCTGGATAGAAAAGATGTTTATATATGTAATGTGGTAAAATGCAGACCCCCTGAAAATCGTGAGCCGGAGATTGATGAAGTAAGGGCATGCAAGCCATTCTTGGAGAAGCAGATTGAAATAATAAAACCCGCTGTAATAGTAGCATTGGGACGTCCTGCTACGGCTACTTTACTTAATAATAAAAAGGTTACTATTTCAAGGATAAGGGGGATATGGCATGAATATAAATTGGTAATAAAACTAATGCCCACCTATCACCCCGCCTATTTATTGAGGTATTATACCTTAGAACACAGAAAACAGATTTATGAGGATATGAAAAAAGTGGTGGAGGAATTGAATAAGAAATGAACTCGGAAAGATTGTGGTATTATACAAACAAATATATTCGGATAAGGGGTATTAATTGGAAAAGACAAATTTAACCAGAGTGTTAATAGTTGAGGACAACCCGGGAGATGCGGATATACTCAGAAAATTATTTTCAGAGTTAAAGTATAACCCGGCAAACCTTATCTTCGCAGACCGTCTTTCAGCAGGGTTGAAGTGTGCTGAAAGAAAGGATATTGATATAATAATTCTTGACCTCCGCCTCCCTGACAGTCATGGTCTTGATACCCTCATCAGGGTGCAGGGAGTAAATCCTTATGTGCCGATTATAATTTTGACAGGTATTAATGATGAGGGGACTGCAATTGAGGCAATTCATAGTGGTGCCCAGGATTATCTGGTAAAGGGGCAAATAGATAGCCAGCTGTTAAGCCACTCCATTAAATATTCCCTCCTCCGTCATAAAGTGGTAAGAGAGATTAAAGAATCTTCACTGACTGATGAGCTTACAGGTCTATATACCAGAAAAGGATTTATATCCTTTGCCCGACAACAGCTAAAGATTGCTGTCAGGTCAAAAGGGGATATTTTACTCTTTTTTATTGATTTTGATGGTTTAAAACAGATAAACGATACCTTTGGTCACCAGGAAGGGGATAATGCAATAAAGGAGGCAGCCCGGATTCTGAAGGAGACTTTTAGGGATTCTGATATCATTGCCCGTTTTGGAGGTGATGAATTTGCAGTGCTTGTAATAAATACATTAAAAGGTAGTGAAGATGTATTAAAAAATCGCCTGAAAGAAAATATAGAAATTCACAATAATCTGAAGGACCGCAAATACACCATTTCATTAAGTAGTGGTATTGCAAGATATAACGCCACACCTCCGGATACATTAGATGAACTTATCAGCAAAGCAGATGCCTTGATGTATGAACATAAAAGAAAGAAAAATAGGGATTGATAAGATTCAACCACCGCTTTTAAAAATGAAAATTGAAGAATGGAAAGAATAATCGGGCTTGATATTGGGGATGTAAGGATTGGTGTAGCCATAAGCGATGAATTGGGTATTACTGCCCAGGGTTTGCCGTCTATTGAAAGAAAAGGGATAGAAAAAGATATAGAAAATATCAAGAAAATAATAGAAGCAAACGATATAAAAACAGTGGTAGCAGGTCTTCCAAAAATGATGAATGGAACGATTGGTATTCAGGCACAAAAGGTGATTGATTTTGTAAATATCATGAAATCCATGATTAATATCCCCATCTCATTTCAGGATGAGAGACTTACAACTGTAGAGGTGGAAAAAAGGATGATAGAGGCTAATGTGAGGAGAAATAAAAGGAGAGAGACGGCAGACAGACTTGCAGCTCAATTGATATTGCAGGGATATCTTGACAGAAACAGAAGTTATGGTTTTTTAAGCCTGATGTCAGTTTTATGGCTCCTTTTATTTTGCATCCTTATTTTTATAACTGCTGTATATATTCATAGGGAAGTAACAACTCCTGCATCGTCTGCTGGTGCTCCGAGAGTAATATATGTTCCAAAAGGCTCTAATTTAAAGACAGTTTCCTCAATATTAAAAAATGAGGGGATTATCAGCAACAGCACAATATTTAATCTGCTTGTCAGATATAAATCAGTTGAGGGGGGGCTCAGGGCAGGAGAGTATGAGCTAAGTACTGATATGACTCCTCTGCAGGTGCTGGATAAAATTTTGAGTGGAAGGGTATATCAATATCCTGTAACAATTCCTGAAGGGTATAATATTTTTGAAATTGCCTCTCTGCTTGATAAAAAAGAACTGGCAGATAGAGAAAAAATTATTTTGTTATCCTTCAACAAAGAGTTTGTAAAATCTTTAGGGATAGAGTCTGATAATTTGGAGGGTTATATATTTCCTGATACATATTATATAAACAGGGGGATGGATGAAAAGCTTATTATTAAAAAGATGGTTGATAATTTTAGAAAAGCGGTTTCAAGTGAGAAAATTGCAGAATTAAAAGGCGGGGGTATAACCCTGCATCAGCTCATTACACTTGCATCCCTGATTGAGAAGGAGACAGGGAAGGAGAGCGAAAAACCTCTTATATCGGCAGTCTTTTACAATAGATTTAAAAAGGGGATGAAGCTTCAGTGTGACCCGACAGTTATATATGCTTTATTGCTCAAAGGGTTTAAGGAAAAATCTTATCTATATGATGGGGATATAAAAAAAGAGGACCTGCTGATAGATTCACCATATAATACCTATAAATATGCAGGGTTACCTCCCGCTCCCATTGCTAATCCCGGGAAGTCCTCAATCCATGCTGCTGTTTATCCTTTAAAATCTAATTATTTATATTTTGTATCAAAGCAGAATGGATGGCATCATTTCTCATCAACCATAGAGGAACATAACAGGGCTGTTAAGATATATCAGCTTAAAAAGTTGGCAGTTAATAAATGAGGCGGAGACTTTCTAACGGGGTTTACAATATAAAGAATTTCTGCTATATAATAAAGCCAGGGGGTGAATGTGCCATATCAAATTTGATTTGGCTGCATTTAATTTTTTATGTTTGAGAAACCGCTTGGCAGAGTGCTTGTTGATTATGGATATATTACCAATTACCAATTGGGTGAGGCATTGGTAAAACAGAAGCAAAATCCTGCTTTAAAACTCGGGGATATACTGATTGAGCTTGGATATATTACTTGTGAATCACTCAATGAGGCATTGAAAAAACAGTTAGATGTTTTCCGAACCCCCAAAGAATCTGGTGCAGTCCCCAAAACAGCAGTAAAGGAAGGAAAATTAGATATAGGCGATAAAAAATTGTCGGCACTGATAAGGCTGCTGATTAAAAAGAAATTGATAACTGAGGAAGAGTATCTCAAAGAACTGGGGGAGGATTAAATGGAGATGGAAATGGTTTTTGGGGCAGTGGTTTTATCGGTTCTCATCATACTCTTTATTATCTCAAAACTTAACAGGGCAATCAGACTTTTAAATAACAGGGTTAATATACATTCTTCACTAATTAAAAAGCTGAAAAAACATGAAGAACCTGAAGAGTCCGAGCAGGATGAAATTATAAGAAGTATGATAGAAAAGGATTTCAAGGCATGATAGAAACAGGAAACAATGGAGTGGTTTTAAAAGGTGAAAATAAAAAATTTATTATAGGGATGGTTTTTTTGGGGGTAAGTTTTACCCTCTATTTCTGCATCCCGCTTATATTCTTTCTCCCTTATAACATAAAACTATTGGGAAGCATTGCATTTGCTGCATATATTGTTAGCTGGGGTCTGACAGGTATAGCTGTATTTTTTATGGGAAAGGAAGGATACGATTTTGTTAAAAATAAGGTGTTTTCAATTTTTAAGAGAAAGAAATGAAACTTTGTAATCCTTGCAAAAGATGTGGAGGTCCGATATCAGCAAACAATGTTATTGACCTGTATGGAAACAAAGTGATATCCGTTGGTTGTTGGAATGGACATTATGAAAAGATGGAGGTTGAAGGAATTGAAAGTAACTACATCGAGCAAAAGATAAAAGAGGCGATTCCATTTGTTGGCTTTTTCACCTTCCAGTGAAAGAGTTCAGGATTTTTAATTCCCGCTAATCACTACCTCAGAAATCTTTATTGAAGGTGAGCCGATTCTTCCAAAGAATCTCAAGTCATCTGCAACAGCCTCTATATCTTTCAAAAGTTCCAAAATATTCCCTGATACAACCACACCCCTCACTGGAAATGAGATTTTGCCATTCTCAATATAATGACCTGCAATACCAATGGAAAAATCACCTGATATTGGATTTGCAGTATGAACACCCATAGCCTCTGTTATATATAGCCCCTTGTCTATTCCATTTATCAGTCCTTCCCTTGTGATATTCCCCTTTTCCACAAAGAGGTTTGTAACTCCCACACCCGGAAGCCCCTTAAATCCACCCCTCACGCTGTTGCCTGTAGATGAGGTCTTCCATTTATTTGCTGTATAAATATTATGGAGAAATCCCCTCAGATACCCCTTTTCCACCAGCACTGTCCTTCTTGTAGGAGTCCCCTCCCCATCCACAGGGGCTGAACCAATACCGCCGTCAAGTGTCCCATCATCTATGAGATTTATTATCGGCGAGGCAATTATGGAATTTAGTTTATCTGCAAGCATGGACTTACCCTTCTGAACTGAATCCGCAGAGAGTGATGATGAGAGTATGCCGAGAAAATCGCAGGATACCTTTGGGTCAAGTATAACAGGGATACGGCAGGTATTTATCCTCTTTGCACCGAGCATCTTAATTGCCTTCTCTGCTGCCTCAATACCTACATCTTCTACCTTTAAGTTTTTGTAAAACCTGTTATAGTCAAACTCCCATCCTATCTCTGAATTTCCATTCTCCTCTGCTACAAGCATTATACTCGTAGAGCAGACAGTATCACTATAGAAAGATTTTATTCCATTGGAATTTAAGAAAACCTTTTTATTTTCCGAATCTTCATAAGAGGCATGCCTTATCTTCTTTATCCTTTTATCATATTTGAGTGCAGCCCTTTCCAGCCTTATTCCCATCTCTATTTTTTCTTTCTCCCCTACTCCTTTAAGTTTGTCATCATATAGACTTTTGACAGATGCCCTCTGAGAAGGTTTTGCAAATGAAATATATACATCTGACTCGTTATTCTCCGCATTCTCAAATGCCTCTTTTATAAGCCTGTCTATTGCAGGAGGGGAGTTATCAGATGTATATGAAAATCCCAATTTGTTTCCCAATAAGATTCGTAACGCAAACCCTCTACTCGCAGCCGATTGAAAGGAATCCACCTTTTGCTCTTTAACCTCAATAATAGTAGAGGATTCTTCAATAATATATGCCTCTGCACTGTCAGAATTTTTTTTAATAGCCTTATTTAAAATATCTTCAGCAATACTTACAATGTCCATTTTAGCTCCTTATCCATGTATGCCAGTCTTCACCAATATCCCCTCTCCTCTTATACCTTCCCATTGCGTTTTTACAGATACATCCTTTGTTCACCTGTGCCAATCTCTTAAAAGTCCTTTTAATAATCTCCGGAAACTTTAATATGCTTTTATCAACCCTGTCCCTCTCATGATTATTCTGCATCCCTTCAAAGAGTTCACCTTCTGTATAATCTCTGTCTTCTACACCCTCCGCATAATTTGTAAGATAGCAGACAGAGGCATAGCACATCTCCAGCTCCCTTGAAAGGAATACCTCCGGGGCAAGGGTCATGCCGACCATATCTCCACCCAATATTCTGAACTTCCTTATCTCAGCCGCTGTCTCAAGCCTTGGTCCCTGTGTGCAGACATAAACACCTTCATTGTGATAACTCTCTCTTGTCGCTTCTAATGCAGCGGATACGGCATCTCGTATTTCAGAACAAAATGGGTGCGATTGGCGGATAAACCCTATTCCCGTGCCGCCAAAAAATGTATATTCTCTTCCCCTTGTCTCGTCAATTATATCGTGCGGGATAACAAAATCTCCAACAGAATATTTCTTATTTATGATACCGGGACCTGACCATGATATTATTCTTTCTACACCGCACTCCTTCAATGCCCATATATTTGCCCTGTAGTTGACAAAGGGGGCGGAGATTTCATATCCCGTTTCCCCGTGTCTGGATATAAATAAAAAGCTGTAGTGCGAGGCTTTAGCCTCGCTTTTGAACCTATGAATAGATGCACTCTCTCCAAAGGGTGTAATTATCTTGCGGCATTCAAGGTCAACACCAAAACCCTCATTTTTTAAGAGTTCATATGCCCCACTCCCGCCAATTACCGCGAAATTATCATTCATAATTTCAAAAAAAGACTTAACACAACACGTTTCATATTTGTAGATTAATTTTCATACCCCTTTGTGAGCAACTGCTCATGTATGTTTCATAAACTTTTACAATATTATCAGTGATGGGTTTGTTTTGCAAGGATGATTGTGTTAAAATTTCTACATGTGAAGAATTGATTTTTGGCAATGATATATTAGCCTCAAACAAAAAATCAAAAAAAATCCTTGACAAAGTAAAAGGAGATGTGATAAAAAAGAAGTAATTTTTTGACCTATCATTTCATTAAATGTCTTTTTAAAAAAGAAAGGAGGTGGTAGAGGGGTTAAAGGAGGGAAATTGTTTGGAGAAGAAGTATGTTATTTTTTAAAATTGAGGAGGAGGTAAAATAATGAAAAAGATATTAGGTTTGTTTTTAGTTGTATTGTTTGTCATTTCTATGACAGGGTCAGCTATAGCAGGACCATCAAGAGCCATTATTCAGGAGCTGGGGTCAGTAGTTAAAGATGGAGAGGTCAATGTTGATTTAGATTGGTTATCACAGGGACTTAATGTTATAGCGGCAGGTGATACAACAGTTGGACAGCCAGCCAACAATGGCACAATAGGAGCTATAGGGCTTTCATCTGTTAATATTGGGATTAGTGAAAACTATGAGCTTCGCCTCGGAAGGCTCCCGGGTATCAGGCCTTATATAGGCTATCCAGTAGGTAATGCTTCTATTAATGGTTTATCATTAAAAGTAGGTGGTTTAGCCCCCGGGCTTGGTCTCTGGCTTGGTTATGGCTCAGGAACACTTAAAGATGCAAATTCTGGTAACACAGCAGGTGATGCAGAGGCTTCCTCTATGACTCTTGGTGCAGCCTACACAACAACGGCAGGTGCTTTTATTGTTAACGGGGAGTTAGGATATAGCTCAGATTCAGCATCGGCTGCTGGGGTATCGGCAAAGGGTACAACCAGCCTTGAGATTGGTCTTGCTGCCCTCTATCCACTCAAGGAATCAATCCTTCTGGGCTTAGAGATACTCTCAGTCACTACAACTGTTGCTGATACAGCGGATGTAGGAGTCCTTGTCCCTGCACTTGGTGCCAGGGTCATTCCCAGTGAACACTGGACAATTGATGCTTCTATAGCATATCTGGGTGGCAGTGTGAAGGCTGATACAAAGCCTACCGATATTTTAAAGGATGATGCAGGTGCTACAGTGTTCTTTGGTGTCCCGAATCTTAGGGTAAACTATAAGTTTTAAGGCTTAGAAAAAAAATTTAATATACAGGGAGGGCAATCCTCCCTGTATATTTTACAGGAAAAAGACAATTTATTTCTCCCATCTTTTAATTTCCTTACCATAAGAATTTTGTCCACTTCATCATTCATTCTTACCAGATATATAAACAGATTAAGACTTATACCTTTTCAGAAAGTCATCGTCGGTTTTATAGCAAACGCAGAAATTATTGTTACAGGTAGTGCGAGGCTTCAGCCTCGCTATAAGCGACCCTAAAGGGTCGCACTACACATTATTTAATGCGTTTATCTTAGTTTAGAAAAACCCCAAAATTCTAAATCGGATTTTAGGGCAATAAAAATCCTTGACAGAGTAAAAGGAGATATGATAAAAAAAGGGTGATTTTTTGCTCTATCATTAACCTGAATTATGCATTAACCACAGAAGAACACTGACTTAATAAAGTATCAAAGAATCAAAGTGTCATAGTGTCAAAGTTTTTTTGCTCTGACACTTTCGTTCAATCTGTGTTAATCTGTGTTTACCTGTGGTTTCACGCATTTTTGGGATTAAATGTCTTTTTAAAAAAGAAGGGAGGTGGTAAAGGGGTAACTTTTTGGAGTAGAAGTATGTTGTTTTTTTAAATTTGAGGAGGTAAAATAATGAAGAAAATAGTAGGGTTATTTATTATAGCAGCATTTGTAGGGCTTTCGGTGTTAGCCTTTACCCCAGCACCATCTTACGCATTGCCGAATTTTGCGAAGAAGCATGAGGCATCCTGCACGCTCTGCCATACTGTATGGCCAGCACTGAACAGATTTGGCGAGCAGTATTTCATGAACGGCTTCCAGATGCCTGATACAGAGGATGGCGGAGATGTTGGAAAGATTAAACCGGATGAACATGTTGCACTTGATTCAGGCGGTGCAAACCCACCTTTAAGTGTAAGAATGGTTATTGAGACCACCCTTTCAACAACAGCAGCCAATGATGTAGAGTTAATTCAGCCAAATAAGGCTGAGGCACTATTCTTTGCAGGTGGGACACTTGGGAAGAATTTGAGCTACTTCATTGATAATATAGCAGCAGGAGGAATACCCGGTAATCTGCCGGAGCAGATGTGGGTCGGTATCCATAATGTTGGCGGTGCCGGGACAGCAAATATAAGATATGGTGTGATTAATATGGCTGATTTTGATGCACGACCAAACCACAGACACGACTTAGGTAATGGTTACTCACATACCGCAGCCTCTGATGCTTCTACAGATGCGGTGGGGCTTCAGGTTTACGGAAGACCCGGCGGAGGAGCATTAACCTATCAGGTCAGTCTTGATAACCGCGGCAGTGGTGCAGGTGCTGCAAGACTGGGAAGTAATACCCTGAATCCCGGCTTACTTCTGAGGGGTGATTTCGGTGCTACAGCCGTATCGTTTCATTATGCAGGTATGAGTGATAAAGCTTCATTTGCTTCTGGCGCAGTTGAGACAAAGACCACAAGCAATCTGATTAGTGCAAGACATGTAGCATCTGACTTTGAAGCAAGTTTAGGTTATGGCATTATGAGTCTGGATGTTGGTGGTGCCAAAACCGATACAACAGGTATGACACTTGAGGGTATCTATTTTACTGAAGGGTATGATGTGCAGTTACAATTTGGAACAAATAGCGTAAAAGTAGGAGGTGTTACCACCGACATTTCTCAAATCAGTCTTAAAGCAGATTATCATGCGACGACAAACAGCAAGATGTTCGTTAAATATGTAGGCGATAGCAGCAGCACTGTAAAGGATGGTTATATGTCCATCGGCACAGACTGGGCATTCTAATTACAACCCCTCATACCTATACATAGGTGTAAGGGACAGTTTAAAAGGGGAGGGTTTAAAAGACCCTCCCCTTTTTTATTTTGATTTTAGATTGACAGAAATAGGGAACTCTGCTATTTTTAAGATAAAAGGGAACTGATGAAATTCAGAGACCGAGAAAAACAACTTTTAGTTGATGTTTTTGTAAAAACAGCGGAATATGTATTATCTATAGTTGTATTAGGTTCGATTATTTCTGGACAGTTCAGCATTGAGTTGTTTTTAATTGGAATTGGTATATTTATTTTTTTAGTAATAATAGCGATTTTTATATCTTCTAAGATAAGAGGGAGTATGGAGGATAAAAAATGAGCAATGAACTCACATTTTTAATTTTTGGGATACTTCTTATTGGCTTTGCAGTTTTTATGGCATTCCTTGTATGGTGGCAGGAAAAGCAGAGTCACTGAGTAATATTAAAGGATATTTTTTTTAAAAATTGATATACTCAAATTGGCCACTTTTGCTACATACTTCTGGATTCAAGACCATAAACACGCTTAATTAAAACCCTCCCCTTTTTTATTTTGACAAAGTAAAAAACTATTTATTATTTATCTATGTCTAAAGAGGCTATTAGATATTTAGAGAATGCAAAAGAACTTTTAAGCAAATCTCCTATAATAAATACCTTCTAATATATTGATTCTAAAACCTGTTTCTATTCCTATGAAATCGGCAGCAATTTTATTAAGTCTCTTATTAATTGTAAGTTGTGCATCGGGTGATGCAGAAAAAAGGGGGGAAGGTCTGTCTAAAGCAGGGGATGGTTCAAAAAGAGCCATAAAAAAGAGAAAAATTGAAAAGATAAAAAAGGAGATGCTTGAGTATGACATTTATAAAGGTGATGAAGATATAGTTATATATGGGGCTTCAAAGAAAAAAGGGAAGGAGGAAAAGATATTTACCCTTTTTGGTACCGTTACAGCTTCTACAGATAGTGGAGCAGAGACAGGTTATTCTGTCTCTTCAGGCGATATAAATGGAGATGGGACTCCCGATATAATAATAGGCTCGCCTAATACAAGGGCAGGGGATAAGGATAAGAATAAGGGGGGTAAGGTCTATTGCCTGTATGGGAAAAATAAGATGAATGATGCCCTGTCTGTTAATGATTCTGAAATTATTTTTAGCCATAAATCTTCGTCTGAGAAAGACTGGCTTGGACACACAATTGCAGCAGGTGATATTAACGGAGATGGGGTTTCTGACCTCCTTATTGGCGCCCCATTTATGAGAGATAGGAGCGGGGCTGTCTTTGTTGTTTTTGGTAAAGAGGGACTTTCAGGGGAGAGCGATATTAAAGAAATGGCGGATATTTTTATCTACGGAGCAAATAAAAGGAATATGGCAGGATATTCAGTTGCCATCGGTGATATAAATAGTGACGGATTTGCAGATATTATTATTGGTGCCCCTAGCTCAGATAAAGGGAGAGGAGAGGTATATGTTATATATGGGGGTAAGGAACTTAAGAGGGAGATTAATCTCGGAGATAGTTATGATTTAAGGATAGCCGGTAAAGAGGGCAGCGATAGAGGGTTCTTTGTATTCAGTGAAAAGTCTGAACAGAGGGGTGATAGTGCTGGATATACTGTTGCATCTGCGGATATTAATGGTGATGGTATTTTTGATATTATGATTGGTGCACCCGGTGCTGATGGCAATAACAATAAGAATGATTCAGGCGAGGTATATGTAATTTATGGGAGGGGTGGATTAAAGGGAAATCTTGATTTATATAAAGATGCCGATATGACAATCAGCGGTGCCTTTGAAGGGGATAGTGCCGGTTATTCAATAGCCTGTGGTGATATAAATAAGGATGGTATTTCCGATGTTATTATAGGTTCACCGAATGCAGGTTTTAAGGGAGGAGAGAATCGTCAGGGGGCTGTATATATTGTTTATGGAAAGTCAAAAGACGAGATTCCTCGCTATGCTCGGAATGACAGTTCAGGTGTAAAAATTGATTTGGGCAGAGAGGCAGATGCAGTTATAAATGGTAAAATTGGACAGGAAGAAAGAAGCGGTATTTTATCCCAGAGTGGCGGGATACCACGCTATTATTTTGGATATTCCCTGTCTGTAGGTGATTTTAATAGTGATGAGAATGCCGATATTGCCATAGGTGCGCCTGGTACTTATGCCGCAGGTTCTTCACGAAGAAAATCTGCAGGAGAAGTGTATGTAGTCTATGGTGGAGAGATTAAAGGGGAATACGATATAGGAGATTTTGCGGATATTGTAATATATGGAGCCAATGAGAAAGATATGGCTGGAACCTCCATGTTTATGAATGACCTGAATGGAGATGGAATATATGACTTGATAATCGGGGCACCAGGGGCAAAGGGTGAGATGAAAGATGTGGTGAATACAGGAGAGGTGTATATTTTCTATGGTGCAGGGAAATTATAAATATTCTTTAATCCTCCTGCTCTCCCTCCTTAATGCAGGCCATGCAGCAACCAATAATACTATAACTCCCTCAGAGAATAAGGTTTATGAGGATATGTCCATCAGAGATTGTCGGGGATGTCATGATGGTATTTATAGAGAAAGATTTGAGCCCATTAAAAATCCTGAATGTTCGGAATGTCATGCCCCTCCTTCTGAAAGGGGGAGGTTGATTGCTGAGGTGAAAAGGAGAGGGGAGCCGGGAGTCAAAAGAATAAAGGACAGGGGTAAAGAATTAAAGGACAATGTGGAGATGGTTTATATCCCTGCTGGTAAATTTATTATGGGTAGTGATGAAAGGATGCCGGATGAGACCCCGGCCCATGAGGTTTATGTGAAGGCATTTTACATAGATAAATATGAAGTAACTAATGAGAGATATGAAAAGTTTATAAAAGAGACAGGACACAGGAGCCCCCTCCACTGGGTTACGGGGACATATCCGGAGGGGAAGGGCAATCATCCTGTAGTATTTGTAAGCTGGTTTGATGTATTTGATTATTGTAAGTGGGCAGGAAAGAGGCTTCCATCTGAGTCAGAGTGGGAGAAGGCTGCAAGAGGGACAGATGGCAGAAATTTGCCATGGGGAAATTACATGGATTCAGAGAAGGCTAATATGCCTATTTCTAATATAGGAGATACTACACCTGTTGGGAGTTATGAGGCTGGAAAGAGCCCATACGGGCTTTATGATATGGCGGGAAATGCATATGAATGGGTAGAGGAATGGTATTACTTATATCCTGGCAGTCTCGCAAAGGGTAAGGATTATGAGAAATATGCAGGCAGGAAGAATAAGATATTAAAAGGCGGCTCATGGTATGATTGTCTTGCATACAGTTGCGGTCTTAGTGCCTTTACTTTTAATAGGGCATTTTTTGACCCTGCTATAAGGAATAACAGTTTTGGATTTAGATGTGCAAAATCAGCCGAATAAGAACAAAGACCTGATTAGCCACAGAGGACACAGAGAGCACAGAGAAAGACAAGAAGCAAGAAGTCAGAAGACAGAAGTCAGAAGACAGAAGTCAGAAGAGAGTAAGCAGAAAAAAAACAAACTGCCTACTGTCTACTGCCTACTTCTTACTTATTGCTCCTTGCTTTTTTTGATTGCCTGTTCCAGTCCCCCTCCTGAGAACATGGTTTATATTCCTCCGGGAAAATTTATTATGGGGAGTGCTGAAAATATAGATAATGAGAAGTCCTTTGAGTATGGTTTTGCAAAGCCTTGGATTGCCGATGCCTCCCCTCATAGAGAGATATATCTTGAAGGTTACTATATAGACAAGTATGAAGTATCTAATGCTGATTATGGAAAATTTGTTAAAGCAACAGGGCATAGACCGCCTGACCATTGGGGAAAGGATTCCCCTCCGGATAAAATAGCGAATCATCCTGTAACTAATGTGAGTTGGCATGATGCTCTGGAATACTGTAAGTGGAGAGGAAAAAGATTACCAACAGAAGAGGAGTGGGAGAAGGCTGCCAGAGGGACAAATGGCAGGTTATACCCCTGGGGGAATGAATTTGATTTTAGCAAGGCGAATGTATCGCAAAACCAGTCTGAGGAAACAGATACAAAAGATGTAAAGAGTTATGAAAACGGAAAAAGCCATTATGGGGTGCATAATATGGTGGGAAATATATGGGAATGGACCCTTGATTGGTATAAGCCTTATCCTGGGAATACTTATAAGAGTGAATTTTTTGGTGAGAGGTTTAAGGTCTTCAGAGGTAATAGTTATTCAAGAATGGGGCACTTCCCAAAGGATAAATACGAAAGGATGATAAAAGAGTTTTCCAAGGTTACCTTCAGATTTTATTCAGACCCTTCAGGCAGGTTTCATGATGTAGGTTGTCGTTGTGTGAAACAAAGTGATGAATAGAACTGTAAAAAATGTCATTTTTCACCAAAATTTAATTAAGGCGAAGCTAAAGCTTCGCACTACATTCCAGCAATTGCACAGTCTCGTAGTGCGAGGCTTTAGCCTCGCCAACATTGAAATTCCTGTACATTTAATTAAACAGTGCTATAAAATCAGGCACAAAAACCATCCTTTGCTTAAATATATAGCAGAATACTACTGACCACTGACTACTGACCACTGACTACTTCAATTTTTTTTCTGTAGTTAAATCAACTGGTTTTAACCTCATTGCTCATTGCTCATTGCTCATTGCTTATTCTGGCACGCCCTTTGCTCATATGTATATACAGATGACGCCTCGTACATAGATTATGTGCGGGGGAAGAATCTGCTATGTTTAAAAAAGAAGAAATAAAATTTATCAGGGAGAGGTTGGGGATGACACAGGAAGAGTTTGCGAGAAAGATTGGAGTTACAATAACCACCATCTCCCGATGGGAAAGGGGGGATTGTTTACCAAAATCAAGGGTAGTAATTGA
>Ga0156158_1094_pt1 | contig 31377 bp, 36 predicted proteins | sample RifCSPlowO2_12_FD_107811 | JGI IMG/M metagenome (GOLD analysis project Ga0156158, IMG submission 107811) | Nitrospinae bacterium RIFCSPLOWO2_12_39_15
ATCTTTTCAAGCAGTAATTCCATGCTCTCCACAGGTCCGAGAGGCTGTAAAACCTTTCTAAGTATCCAGATGCGGTTCAATTCCTCTTTTGCCAGTAAAAGCTCCTCTTTCCTTGTCCCTGAAGCATGAATATCAATAGCAGGGAATATCCTTTTATCCACAAGTCTCCTGTCAAGATGGACTTCCATATTGCCTGTTCCTTTAAATTCTTCAAATATGACATCATCCATCCTGCTTCCTGTATCAACAAGGGCTGTAGCAATAATTGTAAGGCTTCCACCCTCTTCTATATTTCTTGCAGCACCAAAAAATCTCTTTGGTCTCTGAAGGGCGTTAGAGTCTATACCTCCTGAGAGCACCTTTCCGCTTGGAGGGGCAATTGTATTATATGCCCTTGCAAGACGGGTTATACTGTCCAACAAAATAACCACATCCTTTTTATGCTCAACAAGTCTCTTAGCCTTCTCTATAACCATCTCTGCCACCTGAACATGCCTCTGTGGAGGCTCATCAAAGGTAGAACTTACCACCTCTCCCTTGACTGAACGCTGCATATCTGTAACCTCTTCAGGCCTTTCATCAATAAGTAAGACTATCAGGACAATCTCAGGATGATTGGCAGTTATACTATTCGCTATAGACTGGAGGAGCATTGTCTTTCCGGTCCTTGGCGGTGCAACAATCAATCCCCTCTGCCCTTTACCGATAGGGTCTACAAGGTCAAGGACACGGGTAGAAAGATCTCCATTATTCGCTTCAAGCCTTACCCTCTCCATTGGATAGAGAGGTGTTAGATTATCAAAGAGTATTTTCTCCTTTGCAGCCTCAGGGTCTTCAAAATTTATTGCCTCAACCTTAATGAGGGCAAAATACCGCTCACCCTCCTTCGGATGCCTTACCTGCCCAGATACAGTATCGCCTGTCCTCATATCAAACCTTCTTATCTGGGATGGTGATACATAAATATCGTCGGGGCCTGGCAGATAATTGTAGCTTGGCGCCCTTAAGAAACCAAACCCGTCAGGGAGTATCTCAAGGACTCCTTCGCCAAAAATAAGTCCATTCTTTGCAGTTTGAGCCTCAATGACCTTGAATATAAGCTCCTGCTTTCTCAAGCCTGAAGCACCTTGAACACCAAGGTCTTTAGCAATTGTATTTAGCTCAGATATAGTTTTATCCTTTAATTCAGCAATATTCATAGAAACTCCATAATGTAGTAAAAGATTTTAAACTCATGAAAGTTAAATATGAAGCATTTAAGGTTTGCTTTAATTATATCCTGAAATAATACCTAAACAAGCCCGGTACAGCGTTCAGGATATTCATGAGAGGTTTAAACCGCTAAAGCGGGACTTAACTATAGTTAATTTTACACAATATATTTTTTTTGTCAACAATTTTTTTAATTAAATCTTTGAACTCATCTTCATTCAGCATTTTTACACCAAGTTCCTTTGCCTTATCGTATTTTGACCCCGGCTCTGTTCCGATAATTACATAGTCAGTATTTTTGCTTACTGTAGATGTTACCCTCCCCCCAAGATTTTTAATTAATGCCTTTGCCTCCTCCCTTGTAAAACCTGATAGAGTCCCGGTAAGGACAAATTGCTTATCTTTAAATCTTAAATCTTTTTGCTTCTTGCTTCTTGCCTCTTGTCTCTCTGTTCTCACCCCTGCCTTTTTCAATTTTTCAATCACATTTCTGTTATGCCCCTCTTTAAAAAATGTAACAATACTCTCCGCAGTCTCAGGTCCAATCTCATGAATCTCTATAAGACTGTCATAGTCAGCTTTCATAAGCTCATCCAGACTATCAAAATTATCTGATAGAACCTTTGCCATGTGCTCCCCCACCTGTCTTATGCCAAGTGCATATATCAGCCTTGAGAGAGTTGTATTTTTACTCTTTTCAATTTGGTTGAGGAGATTTTCAGCAGATTTATCCGCCCACCTTTCAAGTTCAGTAATATCTCCTTTTTTCAGCGAATAAAGGGCAGCAATATCTTTTATCACACTCTTTTCAACAAGCTGGTCTATATGCCTGTCGCCAAGCCCCTCTATATTCATAGCCCTCTTTGATGCAAAGTGTCTTATCCCCTCCTTCAACTGTGCAGGACATGAAAGCCCCCCTGTGCATCTATGTATAGCACCCTCTTTTATAACAGCAGAGCCGCAGAGAGGACATTTATCGGGGAGTTTAAAGGGCTTCTCCTTGCCGTTCCTTTTATCTTTAATCACCATTACAACTTCTGGAATCACATCCCCTGCCCTCTGAATAACGACCCAATCTCCAACCCTCACATCTTTTCTATCAACCTCGCCCTGATTATGGAGTGTCGCCCTTTCTACTGTAACGCCTCCGACCTCTATCGGCTCAAGGACTGCCACAGGTGTTAATGCGCCTGTCCTCCCAACACCTACTATTATATCCTTTACCCTTGTAGTCTCCTGTCTTGCCTTAAATTTATATGCAACTGCCCATCTTGGGCTTCTTGTAAGGATGCCGAGCCTATCTTGTAAATCAAGGCTATTAACCTTTATCACAACCCCATCAAGTTCATAAGGGATTTCATCCCTCTTTCTTTCCATATCCTCGTGATATTTTATGACTTCATCAATCCCCTTACATATTTTTATAAATGGATTTACCTTCAGTCCCCAGCTTTTAAGGGCATGGAGAATCTCCCAGTGGGTATTAAACTTTATTCCATCTAAAGCACCTATGCCATAACAATAAATATCAAGTGGCCTCATGGCTGTTATTTTACTGTCTAATTGTCTTATAGAACCTGCAGCAGCATTCCTCGGATTGGCAAAGGCAGGCTCTCCATTCTCTTCCCTCAATTTATTCAATTTCTCAAATGCCTTTAATGGCATAAAGACCTCACCCCTGACCTCAAGTTTTTCAGGTATCCTATGAACCTTTGGCTCGCTCATGAGCTTTAGTGGAATGCTCTTTACAGTTTTAAGATTAAGTGTTACATCCTCCCCTCTATATCCATCTCCCCTCGTAGAGCCTGCCGTGAAAATTCCATTAACATAGACCAGTTCTATTGCAAGCCCATCCATCTTCGGCTCTGCCACATATTCTATTTCATCTTTAGTCTCAAGGAATCTCTTTACCCTTTCGTCAAACTCCCTTGCATCCTCAATTATATTTGCATTATTGAGAGACAGCATGGGTATGGTATGGCTGATGGTTTTAAATTCTGATAGGGGTTTTGCACCAACCTTCTGAGTTGGTGAATCTGGGGTTATAAGATGTGGGAACTTTTTCTCTATTTCCTGAAGTTTTTTAAATAACCTGTCATACTCTGCATCAGATATTACAGGGCTATCAAGGATATAATAGCGGTAATTGTGATAATTAATCTCTTCCCGAAGTCTTTCTAATTCCTTTAATGCCTCTTTTTCATTCATAATTTTAATAAAGCCCATTATGCCACATCATAAAACTGGGAGCGTAAATTTGCTAAAAGTATAGCATAATTAAGACATTAAAAAACAACTAACACCTGCTAACTGACCTACCTTTGTCACCAGCTTATGTTATTTTCCTTTGCAAGGAACTGACATAGGATATAAAATTCTTTAATCATAAATTAATAGGAACTGTCCAAATTTTTTTTCAAAGATTATTTTAAATGGCAACTGGCTATTAAAATGAAATTTAAAACGATTGATGAAGTAATAGATTACCTGAAGGGTTTTAAGAGTCCTTATGCGGCATTGGAAGGTTCAAGGAATATAACTCCTGATGCGTCTAAAAAGATGGAGGATATTGCAAGAAGGCTTGTTACCTCTATTCCAAACCTTATTGTCCGTTCAGGAATGCAGAAGGGGCTGACATTGCATGGGCAAAGGGTGTCAATTCTGTTGCCCCGGAAAGGCTTGAACTATTTGTTCCCCAGAATAAAGTGCCAAAGAGAAATATCGTTTCAGGAAACAGGGTTATAACCATATCGGATGTAAGCCCTGAGTTTATGGAATATGCAAGAGTTCTGTCATGCGACAATTACCTCTCTACCAACGGGCGACAGAGCGGCAAAGCAGCATGGGACAGGCTCAGACCATATCAGCAAATTTATCTGATTAGGGACGTCTTTAAGGTAACCGGGGTTCCTTTTGGGAAGGAGAAGCCAATTAAAACACACCTTGCCATCCTCTATATAAACACAAAAAAGAAGAACGGCGGCGGTACTGGGCACACAATGCTGGTCTGTAAACAGCAAGGCGTACCAGTTATTTTGCAAAAGGAATGGATGGATTGGTAAAAACCTCTGGAATATCATCCGGTTGCCGAACACTGACATAAGGCTGTCGCTTGGTTTTGATATTGATTACATTATGATTGTTATTCACTACTAAAGGCATATTATATGGAAAATTTAGATAAGTTTGTATGCAATAGTATTGAAAAATGGGAGAAAATCAAAAATGATTTCTCTCATAATAAAGAGATGTCTGCATTCCTTAAAAAGAGTTACCTTGTAGTTGTTTTTGACCATTATCAATTTGAAATCAATTTTGTAAAAAATCTGTATAAACCATTATCAAAAAAAGGTAGGGAGTGCACACCCGAAGAGATAAAGGCAGAGGAATTACGCAAGCAAATGGTTTCTTATTACGAGAATAATCTGAAAGAGATGACCTTAGAAATTAGGTTTCCTACTGTTGTAATAGAACTCATTCAAGAGTTAAAAATGCACCTGTCAATAAAAGACTTAAACTCTCACAGACGGGCATCAATTAGAGTTGCTATCAGCCGTTGGAATTTGGTGAAAGGAGGAGAAACAATATGGAAGACCAGATAATAATATGTCCAAATTGTAGCAGCAAGATAGCTTTAACCGAAGCACTTTTAAATCAAGTTAAAGAGACCCTTCGGGGAGAGGCAATTGAAAAACAGGTAAAAGAAAGGGTTAAGGTTGAAGTGGAAAGGTTAAAGCATGATGCCAAAAAAGAGGCTGAGACCGCCCTCTCTCTTGAGTTGAAAGACCTGAGAGAGCAAAATACTGAAAAGAATAAAAAACTTGAAGAAGCCCAGAAGGCTGAACTTGAGCTGAGAAAGAAGACAAGAGAGCTGGAAGAGCAGAAAAAGAGCATAGAACTGGAAGTAACCCGCAAAATTGATGAAGAAAGAGAAAGGATTAAACAGAACACACTTGAGCTCTTTGGTGAAGAACACAGACTGAAAGACCTTGAGAAAGATAAAAAGATGAGCGATATGCTTAAAACCATAGAAGAACTTAAACGAAAGGCAGAGCAAGGTTCCATTCAGACACAGGGTGAGGTAATGGAGTTAGACCTTGAATCTCTTTTAAAATCAAGATTTCCTGTTGATGAGATATTACCTGTCCCAAAGGGAATCAGAGGGGCTGACATCCTGCAAAAGGCGTATAACCAAAGCGGGCAATATTGCGGAACAATAGTCTGGGAGTCAAAGCATACAAAGGCATGGAGCGATGCTTGGATTTCAAAGCTCAAAGACGACCAGCGAGAAATAAAGGCAGAGATAGCGGTAATAGTTTCAAAAGTTCTTCCAGAGGGGGTCAGCGCTTTTACCAATATGGAAGGTGTCTGGATTACCAATCCCATCCTTGCCGGTAGTCTGGCAGAAATTCTAAGAACAGGGTTGATGCAAGTGTCCCAGACTAAACTATCTGCAGTCGGGAAGAACGAAAAGATGGAGGTGCTTTACAATTATCTGTCCGGTCCCGGCTTTAAGCAAAAGGTTGAGGCAATTGTTGAGGCATTTAAGACAATGAAAGAAGATTTAGATAAAGAGAAAAGGGCGATGACAAGCATTTGGGCTAAAAGGGAGAAGCAGATAGAGCGGGTCATAATGAATACTGCTGGTATGTGGAGATATGCAGGGAATAATCGGCGCATCCCTGCCTCAAATCAAGGTGCTGGAGATAGGCACAGAGGAAGAGGGGTAGTTTATACCTGATTCTTAATGGTGCAACATATGAAAAAAAACCGTGGAAAAAATACGAATAAAACAATGAATGAAGCAGAATGGAACAAAGACCTGATAAAGAAACTTAGAAAAGATTTAGAAGAGATTGAAAATATCAATATAACAAAGGGTAAAGTGTTACGTGATATTTTCATTGTTCACGAAGATAAAAATTATAAATTGCAATTGGGGGTTTTTGATCAGGATATCATTATCTATACTGACACAATGGATATTTCTAAGTTTAAAGATGTTCAAAACATAAAAATACATAATGATAAGAACAACAAAACGATATATATTCCAAAAATTATCTGCGAGTTGAAATATGATAGTATCAATACACACGGATTGATTACTTATTCTGATATCGCTTCTAATATTAAAGCGATTTTCCCCCTTTGCAAATACCTGCTCCTTTTGAGGTATAGAAACAATAGTAGTGATAACAAACTATTACGAAATGGGAAAACATTCGATAAAATTTTATGCCTTGACGATGGAAATGCGCCTAAAAAAAAGTATGAAGAAGGTGATTTTCAGAATCAACTGGTTAGTAAAAACTCTAAAAACCTCGGCGATAATTATAATGCATTAGTGGATTATTTAAAAGCTACCTTGAATTCTAAAGAGCTTTTTCTAAAATAAGTTTTTAAGACACTCCATATCTTTTTACTCTACCCCCGCAATTTGTCTCCCTACGAAACCCGCCTCATGACTGGGATATTAAATGCCGCCTACTTATAAAGGGGTAAACTTTCTGCTAATCTTGGAATTTGTTCAATCATATAAAGCGGGACAGAAAGTATTTTGTCATAATAAGACAATTTATCCTGCGACAGTCGTATTCCAAACCTTGATTTCTTTTCCTCAATAAATATCCTTAATGATTTAAGCTTGCCTTCTTTGCCCGACTTTACCTCTATAGGAATAATATTTGAGTCAATATTTATGGCATAATCAACCTCTGCCATGCTACCTTTTTTCTCCCTTGCCCAAAAATAAAGGCAGAATTGTTGATGCTTATCAGAATATACCGCCAATTCCTGTCCGACAAACTGCTCAGCCACAGCACCTGAATTTATCTGCATAAAATCTTCTTCAACGCTCAACCGCCCCTGTAATCCACACGAACTTTGCATCAGCCCAATATCAAGAAAATTCAATTTGAATTTCTGTTCATTTATTTGCGCTCCAAGCGGAAGCCCTGAAGCCTTTGTTAAATATATTGGTTTAATTATCCCGGCGAGGGCAAGTAGATTCAGCGCATTTTTCAGGTCTCTTGAACGGGTATCTGCATCAATGTTTGAATATTTTACCCTTTGCCCTACGAGGCGGGGTGCAGTATCAAATACCTTTTGCAGATATTTGTGTTGAGAAATCTTTGCGTATTTCCCAAAATCGCTCCTGTATGTCTGTAAAAGCCCTGTCTGAATTCTCTGGCAGTTCATCAAATCATTGCTGGATAGGTATTCTTTCAGCGCCGCAGGCATTCCGCCGACAATGAGGTATATCCGAAGCAGTTCAAGAAGTTTTTTGTGTATAACATCGTCAATTGAATCGGTTAATTTAACTTCCGAAAGGAATTGTCTTAAATTTTGTTTGCCTGTGGCATCAAGATATTCAGAAAAAGACATTGGCTCTAAATAAAGGAATTGAATTCTCCCAACAGGCATCTTAAAGTCAGGACTTCTCATGGCAAACTCAAGAAGAGAGCCTGCGGCTATAATAGACAGTTTAGGCATCTTCTCCTTAAAATATCTGAGAGACATTATTGCCTGCAGACATTCCTGTATCTCGTCAAGAAAAAGAAGAGTGTTATCTTCTCTAATCTGCGCGCTAAGAAGCAGTTGGAGTTTATTTATGATTTCAAGGGGGTCAAGGGACTTAAAACACTCTTTTAAATGAGGCTGAAACTCAAGATTAGCTACAACGGTATTTTGAAAGTGGTTTTTCCCGAATGTTTCCACAAGATAACTTTTGCCTACCTGTCTGGCACCTCTAATTATCAGAGGGTAACGTTCTTTTTGTGTTTTCCATAATATCAGTTCTTTTTCAATATCCCTGCGCATTATTATCACCTCCCAACCACATTTTGGCTAAAATACAGGGCAATTATAACCATAATTTGGCTAAAAAGCAAACATTATCATCAGCATTATTATCAGCAGATGTAATCATGCTCATTCACAGGGACAAGATTCATGATAATTCTGAGAACAAGCCAGACAAAGGAAGGACAGAGATAATTGTTGCAAAAAAGAGGAATGGATGCATAGGGACGATTAAAAATATTGAAAACAGAGTGCAAATACTATAGAGTTATAATGCGAAGAAGATATATTCTGAAGGGACAGGACGTTATTCCATCTCTTTCTTCCTCCCTTTCAAGGGAAGGATGGGATGACAAGGACGGAGTAAGGCAGATTCAGGGGTTTTGGTGGAGAGAATCAGGCAAAAGAGGAAGGAGTAGTTTATAGATAAATCCTCTCCCTGCCTGAACTGGGGAAACAGGAGAAAAGAATAAGGCAAAGAGGGATAACAGAGCCCATTATTTATTGAGATGCTTTGTTATTGAGGGAGACTGCAGGAGACAGTATGAAAATTACCGTTGTCCCCTATTTCGCCAAGGTGGATTAAAGGGGTTGGGGGAGAGAGGGAAATAGGTAAGGAGGTAGCGGGAATCCAGTAGAGTATATAAGGGAGGTTGAGGAAAATGGTTACTCACCAGTTATTAGATAGGATTACTGTAAATCCTGATGTGATGGTTGGTAAGCCAACGATTAGGGGGCTGAGAATTACAGTTGAGCAGATTTTAAAGGCATTAGCCGGAGGTGTTACTGTTCAGGATTTGCTTGAAGATTATCCAGAATTGGAACATGAAGATATCCATGCTGTTTTATTATATGCAGCCGAAGTGGTTAGTGAAGAACAGGTTTTTGAAGTGGGTGTAAAATAGTAGAGGAGAATTTAAGTAATGAGATTAAATAAAAAAGAAAGAGAAACATTAAAGAAATTCAGGATAAAGATTGAAAAGCTATTATCAGATAACCTTGTAGAAGTTAAATTATTTGGTTCCAAAGCCCGTGGCGATGCCCGAAAGGATTCCGATTTAGATGTAATGATTATTATATCGAGTGGTGATTGGCGGACATCTGATATGATTTATGAAATAGCTACTGACATACTTATTGAAACTGGAGTTTGTGTGTCTCCAAAGGTTATTACCAAAAAAGAATATAATTACCTCCATAATATAGGAAATCTTTTCATGAAAAATGTGATTAGGGAGGGCATAGCTATATGAGTAAAAAAGAACGGGCTGTTAAAGAATTGGCTCGTGCCAGAAAATCTCTCCTTGCAGCAAAGATACTATTACAGAAGGAGTTATTTGAGGACTGTGTTTCAAGGGCATATTATGCTGTTCTTCATGCTGCAAAGGCATCCTTATTCTCATCTGAAATTGAAGTGAATACCCATGATGGAGTACGGAGTATGTTTAGTCTTCATCTTGTTAAAAATGGAAAGATTGAAAAGGAGTTTGCAAAGATACTCACAGCAGAACATGAAGATAGAGAAATTGGAGATTATGAAATTGATATTCCTATAGAAGAAGAAAGGGCACGACAAAGAGTTAAGGAGGCTGAAAAGTTTGTCCGAAGAATTGAGCAATACATCCAGCATTTAAAGTAGATAAAGATGATAGAAGGCAACCCGCTAATAATAAATCAGGCAAAAGAGAAGGGATTGTTTATAGATAAATCCTCTCCCTGCCTGAACTGGGGAAACAGGAGAAAAGAATAAGGCAAAGAGGGATAATGGAGCCCATTATTTATTGAGATGACTTGTTATTGAGGGAGACTGCAGGAGACTAAGAAAAATTATCGCTGTCCCCTATTTCGCCAAGGCGGATTTAAGGGAGTTTGAGGAAAGAGAAAATCAGGTAAGGTGGTAACGGAATCTGATAAGATACTGGAAGTATAAACGACAGAAGATTAGAGGGGAGTATTGAAAACATTTTACCCTAAAAGGAGGTAATAATGTCTATCGCATTAAAACTTGATATGCCTGAAGGTGTTTTTTCTGCTGTAAGGAAGAACCCTGCTGAATTTGTTGCAGAAATGCGGCTTGCGGCTGCTGTCAAATGGTATGAACTGGGACTTGTTTCACAAGAAAAGGCAGCCGAGATAGCTGGACTTGGGCGAGCAGATTTTATATCTTCATTGGAGCGTTTCAAAGTATCACCATTTCAATATAGTGCGAATGAAATAGAAGAAGAACTGAAGAATGCTGATTAATAACATTGTAATCAATTCTTCCCCTCTTATTTGTTTGTCTAAGAGTGGACTTATAAATATCCTTCCTTCAATGTTCAACAACATTGTTGTGCCAGACCTTGTTTTCAAAGAGGTTATGAATAAAGAGAGCAGAGAGTTAAAATGGGATAAACGGATATATAAGATTGCAGATGTAACTATTACTCCACAAGTAGCATCGTGGGATTTGGGCAATGGAGAGAGTTCTGTTTTATCATTTGCGTTAAGTAATAAAGAATATTGGGCAATTATAGATGACCGTGAGGCAAGGCGATGTGCCATCTCTCTTGGATGCCACTATACAGGAACGGTTGGGATAATAGTTCTTGCCAAGAAGAAGGGTATTATTACATCGGTGCGTGATAGCATGGAAAAGCTCAGGAATGCTGGACTCTGGCTATCGGAAACTTTTGTAAATGAGGTCTGCAAAAAAGCAGGTGAATAGTAAACAGAAGATGACAGTAACAATTGATGAGGCAATCAAGATAAGTCTCGGTAAAGAGGGATAACAGAGCCAATTATTTATTGAATGGATTTGTTATTGAGGGAGATTGCAGGAGACAGTATGAAAAATTATCGCTGTCCCCTGTTTCGCCAAGGCGGATTAAAGGGGTTGGGGGGGAGAGGAAATTGGGGAAGGTGGTAGAGGAAATTTGTCTTTTCTAAAAATTTCATATGTCATTGAAAGACATTCAGAGCAAGATAAAAAGTGGTGACTATAGCTTCTCTGACCATGCTGTTAAGAGGATGATTAAAAGAGATATACTGCGCCACGAGGTTGAGGAAGCCGTATTTCAAGGAGAGATTATAGAAGAATATCCTGATGATAAATATTCGCCGAGTTGTCTTGTTTATGGCAAGACCCAAGATGGTAGGGATTTGCATGTTCAGGTTTCATTCCCGCCATCAGTTGTGATTATTACGGCGTATGAACCAGACCAGAAAGAGTGGCTTGATTGTAAAATAAGGAGGTAGTTAAAATGAAAAAGTGTGTGTTTTGCGGGGGGCATGTAGAAAAGGCGACGGTAACATTCACATATAAAGATGATGATAAATACCTATTTGTAGAGCATGTGCCTGCTGATGTCTGCACAAGATGCGGCGAAAAAATGTATTCTCCGAAGGTTACCGATGAACTGCTGGAATTCGCAAAAAATAAGTTCAAACCAGTTAAGACCATCAAAGTGCCGGTATTTGATTTTGCTGTGCATCAGTAAGGTCAGAGCAAGGCAGATTCAGGGGTTTTGGGAGATAGAGAATCAGGCAAAAGGGGAGTAGTTCAAGGGAGTTCTTATATATTGTCAACAACCAGAAAAGAAATAAAAATAAGTGGCATAGTTCAGGGGGTGGGATTCAGACCGTTTGTTTACAATCTGGCAACATCTCTTGGGCTGAAAGGTTATGTCCTTAATTCATCCGAAGGTGTAATAATAGATGTAGAAGGTGAAACTCAAAAAATAGATGAATTCATTTACTTTCTTAAATCCAAAGCCCCTTCACTATCCAAAATTGAAAATATTACGGTAGCCGCAGGCTTTAGCCTGCATAATTATACATCTTTTGAAATAAGAGAAAGTTTCCCTGATGGAAAACCTGTCCCCGAATGCTTTAATCGGGGATTTGCCCTCATATCCCCCGATATAGCTACCTGCCATGATTGTCTTTCTGAATTATTAAATCCTGACGATAGACGCTATCAGTACCCATTTATAAATTGCACAAATTGTGGACCAAGATATTCTATTATTCTGGACATACCCTATGACAGGCCAAAGACAACAATGTCCAAATTTAAAATGTGTCCTGACTGTGAAAAGGAATATCACGACCCATCTAACAGGAGATTTCATGCCCAGCCGAATGCCTGTCCAAAATGTGGACCACAAATACAGTTACAAGTTACAAGTTACAAGTTACAAGTCAATGAAAAAGACCCTTTGGATACAGCTATAGAATTATTAAAACAAGGGGCGATTGGGGCAATAAAGGGGCTTGGGGGATTTCATCTTGCCTGTGATGCCGCAAATGATGATGCTGTAAAGAGATTAAGGGAGAAAAAGAGGAAGAGTAATAAGCCCTTTGCCATTATGTGTCCTGATATAGATACTGTAAAAAGAATATGCAAGGTATCTGCACAGAGTGAGAAAATACTCGGTGGAAAACTAAAACCGATTGTCCTTCTTCCTAAAAAAAGCGAGGCTAAAGCCTCGCACTACATGAACCCTATCTCTAAATATGTTGCATCTGATAATAATTACTTCGGTGTCCTGCTTCCATATACACCATTGCATCAGCTTCTACTTAATCCCCCCTCCCCCCCCTTTAAAAAAAGGGGGACGGGGGGGGTTTTAGTCATGACCAGCGGCAATCTGAGTGAAGAGCCAATAGTAATTAACAATTATGAGGCAATAGAGAGATTGTCGGATATTGCAGACTTCTTCCTCTTCCATAACAGGGACATTTATATGCGGGTGGATGATTCTATTGTAAGAGAGTATACACCACCCCTTTCCCCTCCTTCTAAAGGAGGGGAAAGAGGGGTGGTAATCAGAAGAGCAAGAGGATATGTCCCCTACCCTGTTGAACTTGATATTGACATGCCTGAGATACTTGGATGCGGCGGCAAACTCAAGAATACCTTTACATTAACAAAAGGGCATTATGCAATCATGAGCCAACATATTGGAGATTTGGAAAATTATGAGGCAATTGAATTTTATAAAGAGACCCTTAAAAATCTCAAGAACAGTTTCAGGGTTGAGCCGACAATTATTGCCCACGACATGCACCCTAACTATTGGACAACAAAATTCGCAAAGGAACTCATTACTCATCACTCATCACTCATCACTGTCCCTGTCCAGCATCACCATGCCCACATTGTATCCTGTATGGTTGAGAATCATATAAGAGATAAGGTTATTGGAATTGCATGGGATGGGACAGGCTATGGAACAGATGGTGCAATATGGGGCGGGGAGTTTCTAATAGCAGATTATAAAGGATTTGAGAGGGCTGGATATTTCAGATACACCCCTCTGCCCGGCGGTGATAAAGCTATAAAAGAACCATATCGCATAGCGTTGAGTCATTTATACGATACTTATGGGATGGATTTCTTAAAATTGGATATCTCCTTTATTAAAGGGGGGCAGGGGGTTGTTCCACTCACCAAAGACAAAAAGATTAAGACTATCCTTAAAATGATAGATAATCGCATAAATACAGTAATGACCTCAAGCGCCGGAAGACTCTTTGATGCAGTATCTTCAATCATAAATGGAATTAATGCAGTTACCTTTGAAGGTGAGGCAGCCATTAAGCTGGAGATGATGGCTGATAAATCGGTAAAGGATGTATATGAAAGTCAGGGGTCGGGAGTCAGGAGTCAGGAGTCAGAATATCCATTAATTATTGACGCAAGGATTTTAATTCACCAGATTGTAACTGATTTGCTGAATGGTGTTGGTCACTCGGTAATATCAGCAAAATTTCATAACACCCTCGCAGAGATAATTTATAAAATGTGTCAGAAAATAAAGGCTGATACAGGAATTGACAGGGTAGTTTTAAGCGGAGGTTGTTTTCAAAATATTCTCTTACTGGACAGGACATTGAATAAACTAAATACTGAATTTAAGACATTCATCCATAAAAATATCCCTACAAATGATGGCGGAATATCTCTCGGTCAGGCTGTTATCGCGGCAGAGAAGGGGAAAAACATGGAACTATGAGTATATTAACATTGTGAGGAACATTCTGTTTATTGACCTGCTAAATTAGAGCAGCTATTTTTCCAAATCCTTAAGGGCATCTTCAATACCCATTAATAAGAGGTGGTTTACCTCCTGCCACCCGCCTCCCCCTCTTATAAAATTTTTTATATCCAGCACATTTTCAGAGAGTGCCTGTTGGGTTTTATCAAACCTCATCTTCCATAAAATTTCACCTGATTTTACATCTAACAGAACAGCGGTAAAGGCAGCAGAGGCAGGCCTGTTTACAGTCCATTTTGTCCCCTCTCTCTCCTCATATCTCATAACAACGCCCATCAGGACTGCATCAGCACCAACTGTCCCTCCTATAATTTTACCAAGTGAGAAATCATATTTATCAACAATATTTTTATCAGTTGATTCATATATCGTGTTCACAGTATCTTCAGATATAAGTTCAATGGATTTATTTAAAATAAGTTTCTGGTGGAATAAAGATGTAACATTTTTTCCTGAATCAGGTTCTATCTTTCCGCTCTTGAAAGATTGCCCGGTCAGATGACAGATTACTACCCCATTTTCAACAGGATTAAGGCTCCCTGTCCTGAAAGGAATAACAGCAATCTTCTTTATTAAAATTGTATCAGGTTTTGCAGAATACAGAATGACTACACCTGAATGGGGCTTGAATGCCCTAATCATCCTATGGCATGAACTGAGGAAAATGAGAATTAACACATATAATAACAAAAAGCTTGCTATTCTTTTACTTCTCATAGATTCTGGTTAGGGTTCATAAATATTTTTTGACCTATTATTTTTCACCTATTGACATATTTAGCACAAGGTATTATATTATAGTTGAGCCAGAGGAAGTTTGGGCAAACAGGAGGATGGAAATAACTCCTGCCCAAGTCCCAAATAGAAGTGAGACAGTCCTTAGTGGCTCAAAGCCCTGAACCTTTCTCTGTATCTTTGGAAGATGGTTGTATAAGGTTTGGGGCTTTTTTTGATTAGCCGACATTTCTAAAATAAGCCTTATTGTAGCTTATTCTTACCGTCAAGTTTAATAACCTTCGGCTTGATATTCCCTGCCTCATCTTCATCCATCAAGGCATAGGATGCAATAATCAGGAGGTCATTTATAGATACAAGGCGGGCTGCAGCACCATTTACACTTATAATCCCGCTACCTGCCTTTCCTTCTATCACATATGTCTCAAACCTATTTCCATTATTTATATCGTATACCTGAACCTGTTCAAATGGGAATATATCTGCTGCTTTTAACAATCTGCTGTCTATCTCAATACTCCCCTCGTAATCAATATTTGCATCTGTAATCTTTGCCCTGTGAATTTTTGCCTTAAGCATTATCCTTTTCATTTTACCCCCAGCATACAATTATCTATAAGACGGGCATTACCTATCCTGACAGATAGTGCAGCCAGTGCCCTCCCGTTTATTGTTTTTATATCTTTCAGTGTATCCGGGTCGCAGATGGAAATATAATCTATCTTTGCTGCAGTTTCACTTCTTATAATCCTCTCCATTTCATTTATTATTTTCATTGTATCTCTCTCTCCATTTTTCACCATATCCTCAGATGTTTTAAGCGCCTTATACAGTGAAACAGCAGATACCCTTTCTCCGCTGTCAAGATATGTATTTCTTGAACTCATTGCCAGCCCATCCTCTTCCCTTATTGTAGGCATACTTACAATATCAATATTCAGGTTCAGGTCATTCACCATCCTCTTTATAACCAGCATCTGCTGATAATCTTTCTCTCCAAAATATGCCCTGTCAGGCATAACAATATTAAATAGCTTCAATACTACGGTGGCAACTCCTTTAAAATGACCATGCCTGAACTTTCCGCAGAGTAATTCTGTAATGCCTTCTACATTTACAAAAGTCTCATAGCCATCCGGATACATCTCATCTGCCGACGGCAGGAAAAGAATATCCACCCCTGACTGAGATGCCATTATTTCATCTCTCTCTTTATCCCTTGGATAACTGTGATAATCCTCACCCGGAGCAAACTGAATTGGATTGACAAATATTGAAAGCACAACTTTATTATTCTCCCTCTTTGCCTTATCTATAAGCGTTACATGTCCTTTATGAAGGGCACCCATAGTCGGGACAAAACCAATGGTCCTCCCCTCCCTTTTTAAGACCAACGATACCTTATGCATATCTGAAATTGATGTAATTATTTTCATTTAGTCATCTTCTTATCTATGGGTCTGAGATGTCTATCTTCCATGAAATAGCTATGCCCTTCATCCGGAAATCTGCCATTCATCACATCTCCGATATATTCCTTTACAGCATTTTCAATAATCTTACCCGCCTCCGCATACCTCTTAACAAATTTAGGTTTGAATGCCCCCGATAATCCGATAAGGTCATGAATAACCATAACCTGCCCGTCACAGAATGGCCCTGCACCTATTCCAATGGTAGCTATCTTCAATACCCTCGTAATTTCTTTAGCCACTTCAAGCGGTATCCCTTCAAGAACAACCGAAAATGCCCCTGCATCCTCCAGTGCCTTCGCATCTTCTACTATCTCTTTTGCCCTAAAAGGTTTTCTGCCCTGCACTTTATAACCACCAAAAATGTGAATGGACTGTGGGGTAAGTCCTATATGCCCCATAACAGGTATTCCTATTTCTACAAGTGCATTTACTGTATCCTGCATAATAACCCCGCCTTCTAATTTTACTGCCTCTGCCCCACCTTCTTTAATAAGCCTCCCTGCATTTTTCAAAGCCTCATCAATTGAAACCTGATATGACATAAAAGGCATATCTGCAACTAAAAAAGCCCTCTTCACCCCTTTTTTTACCGCCTTTGTGTGGTATATCATATCCTCAAGTGTTACAGAGAGGGTGTTTTCACTACCTTGAACAGTCATACCAACAGAGTCCCCTACTAAAATAATATCCACCCCTGCATCATCAAGAAGTCTCGCAAAGGGATAATCATATGCAGTCAGGGCAGATATCTTCCTCCCCTCCAATTTGATTTTCTGTATCTCAATAATAGTTACTTTCTCATTCTCCATATCTATTACCTCCAAAAATAAAAAAGCCTTCTGAACCAGTTCAGAAGGCTTCAAATTGCAAAGGTTAAAAGCCAACCTTTACACGCAAGATTTGACTCAGAGCTTAAAGAATCAAGTCTCCTGTCAAACCCCTCTGCGTATCTCAGGGCAAACCTTAAAAAACCTTTCCGTCCCGGTCCCTCTATCTGGATCCAAGCGGTGAATAATATTCTATCCCCTTTTTATGGGACAAAATCTTTTTTAGTAAATCTTCAAAATCCTTTTTCTTTTCTATGAAATCAATCCCGTTGGTATTTACAATCAGCAGTGGTGATTGTGTATAATTAAAAAAATAACTATTGAATGCCTTATTCACATCATCAAGATATTCTTCAGAAATACCCTTCTCAAAACCCCTTCTCCTCTTCATTATCCTGTCTTTCAAAGTATCCACATCAGCCTGCAGGTATATCAAAAGATCCGGAGCAAAGATTCTATCTCTTAATATGGAAAATATTTCCTCATATAACTTTATTTCAGTGCTGTTAAGATTAATATACGCAAATATTCTGTTTCTGTCAAATATATAGTCTGTAATTGTAACCCTGTTAAATAAATTATACTGAGAAAGTTCTGCCTGCTGTCCATATCTGTTTAAAAGGAAAAAAAATTCAGTCTGGAAGGCATATCTTTTTTTATCCCTGTAAAAACCCTCAAGAAAGGGATTGTCTTCAATGTTTTCTAAAATCAGTCGCCCATCCAGATATTGAGCCAATAACAGGGCAAGGCTGGTCTTCCCAACCCCGATAGGACCTTCAATTGCGATATAGCCGGCTCTGTCAAATTTCATAGAGGTTCAACTCTCTGAATGTTCCCAACTTCATCAAGCAGCCTTCTAACAGATTTCTTAATAAGAGGGTGAATAAGATTCTCATCTATCTCTGACAGGGGCTCAAGGACAAATCTCCTCTCGTGCATTCTCGGATGGGGAATATTTAATCCCTTTTCATTTACTATTAAGCCATTGAACAGAAGAATATCAATATCAATTATCCTTGGTCCCCACCCTGTATTCCTGTTTCTTCCCAGTTTTTCTTCTATACCCTGCAAAACAGCAAGGAGTGGGTGTGGCATCAGGAAAGTTTCAATCTTTACAACGCAATTTATAAACCAATCCTGTTTTATCTGCCCGATTGGTTCGGTTCTATAAAAAGAAGAGAGTGAGACTATCCTGTTTCCCTTTATTCCCTCTATCTCTTCTATTCCTTTCTTGCAATTACTTACCGCATCCCCTATATTAGAGCCTATACCTATATACACAAGAGACATACATTATTGACTTAAAATTCAAGCTTCATCTCCGCCAATCTCCTCCTCACCTCTTCAAGAACCATCTTCTCCTCTTTTTCCCCTTTTGCAACAAAGGTAGCTGAAAGTCTTATGTAGTGCCCCGCATCATCCCATGGCACTGTAGAGATTAACTTTTCTGTTATCAGATATTCAGAGAAATCCTCTGCTGTTTCAAATCTCCTTCTGCCCCTTATACCTTTTGGTGCCCTGACATACAAATAAAACGAACCACCCGGCATTGCGGCATTAAAACCAACTGAGTTCAATATATCCACCATCATTTTCAGTCTCCTCTTATACTTTTCACAGATAGCGTCGGTAATCTCAGTATGTTTCAATGCATAAATACCTGATTTTTGAATTGCAATAAATTGACCCGAATCATAGTTGTCCTTCACAAAACCAAATCCACTTACAATCAGCGGATTGCCTGCTACAAAGGCAAGCCTCCAGCCTGTCATATTAAATGCCTTTGACAGGGAATGAATCTCTATACCGACATCCTTTGCCCCTGAAATGGATAGAAAGCTTAAAGGTTTCCCATTATAATTTAATCCGGCGTAGGCAGCATCCTGAACTACAATTACATTGTTATCTTTTGCAAACTCTACAACTTTTTTATAAAATTCCCTCGTGGCAACAGCCCCTGTAGGATTATTCGGATAATTAATATAAAGTAGCTTCGCCCTCTTTTTTATATCAGAAGGTATTGAATCAAGGTCAGGCAGAAACCTGTTTTCCTCCTTCAATGGAAGATTATATACCTCTCCGCCATACCACCTCGTATGAGTAGCAATTACAGGATAACCCGGCACAGTCATAAGGGTAATATCTCCGGCGTTTATATATATGGCAGGAATCATTGCAAGGGCAGGCTTAGAACCTATGGAGTGAAGAATCTCTTTTGCAGGGTCTAAAGAGACATCGTATATCCTCTCCATATATCTTGCGGCAGCATCCCTGAACTCCTGTATACCATTGTCAGCATATCCCCTGTTTTCAGGTTTTGCACACTCCTCCTGCATTTTTTCAACGACTCCGGGGAATGCCATCTCATCAGGCTCTCCCACCCCAAGGTCTATCAGTTCTACCTCAGGATTTTTTTCTTTTGCAGCCCTCTTGGCCCTCTTTATCTTCTCAAACTTGTATATCTTTGTATCCTTACCAAAATTTCTTCCCCCAAGCCTTTCAGCAAAGAGGGACTGGATATAACTCTCCTCTGCCATCAAACCTCCTTAATCTCTGCCTATTTCAACTATACGAAAAAATTTCTAACATATATTGATAGGTGATGTCAAAAGAAATATAATTAATTGATACTGAAAAATGACTTTTTAGAACGACTTTTTAATTTTTCTTTTATTCCCTAATGTAATAATTTCAAATAAATAAATCAAAAGAAAAATTAACGGAAGTGAGAAAAATGTCATTTTTCAGTATGAACTAATTAAAATCATCTAAACTATGATTAAAAGAAAGAGGTTTGGACAACACTTCCTGATAGATGAGTCTGTAGCAAAAGGTATTGTAAATTCTGCCAACCTTTCCGGCAATGAAACGGTGGTAGAAATAGGACCTGGCAGGGGGATACTCACCTCAAAACTGGCAGGCTCATCAAAACGGGTTATTGCTGTTGAGGTGGACAGGCAACTCTGTCGTCTTCTAAAACGCAGTTTATCCTTTTGCAATAATATTACGATAATCAATGCAAATGCCCTCAATTATAATTATAAGGAGATAGCAGAAAGATTTAAGGTAGTATCAAATCTGCCATACAATATATCCACACCCTTAATTATGAAACTCCTTGAGAATAGAGATAACATAACAGAGATGGTTCTTATGTTTCAGAGAGAGGTGGCAGATAGAATCGTTGCAGAACCAGGGATAAAGAGTTACGGAACGCTTTCAATTTTGATTCAATACTACGCAGATGCGGTGAAACTTATGGATGTTGACAGGAAGGCATTCAGACCTATACCACGGGTTGACTCATCTGTGATACGAATAACGCCAAGAAAAGAACCTCTGGTAAAGGTGATGAATGAAAATCTCTTTTTCAATATAGTAAAGACATCTTTTGCCCACAGGAGAAAGATTATAAGAAACAATCTGAAGTCAATGAACTTTTCAGATGAATTCCTTGAACAGATTTTAAGAGAGACAGGTATAAACCCATCCCGCAGGGGAGAAACCCTCAGCATTTCAGAATTTGCAAATATTGCAAATTTCCTCTCTGCACAATGAGATAAAAAACTATGTTTAATTTCTTAAATTAGGTGTTCGCTTTGCTCACACTAACTTTGATTACAAAGATTAAGTTTAGATTACAAAGATTTTAATCTCCGAAATCTTTTTATAATCTCTGTAATCATGTATAGGATTAAAATTCCCGTACATTAATTTAGTAAATTCAGAATAGATACTTATACAATAGTTTCTTAAGCCCTGAAAGTGCCTCATATTTTTCAAGATTTTTCCTTATGTATTCCAGGGTAGGCGGGATGTTTTCAAGGTATCTGTAATTCCCCTTTGACATCTTCTGATAGGCAAATGTACCGATTGCCTTTAAGTTTCTCTGAATACTCATATAATCAAAAACCTTTCTGAATTCAGTCCTGTCTATATCTTCACCCTCAATCCTTTCTTTATTGGAAATATAATACTCAATCAGGGCATCTACGAGTTTGTCATCTAATACCGTATAAGAATCCCTCAACAGAGAGGCGAGGTCATATTGACATGGGCCCATGCGGGCATCCTGAAAATCAAGAAACCTTAATTCACCGTTTTTAATCATTATATTCCTGCTGTGGTAATCCCTGTGGTTAAGATACTGTTTTTGGTCAGACAAAATAATGCACAGGTCTGATAAATATCCTCTCATTTCTTCCAAATCATTATCATTTATCTTTAATCCCCTAAGACCGAATATCATATGTTCAATCATAAAATTTAATTCCCACATCAACTTTTCCACATCAAATTTAAGGCTGAAAGCAACACAATCCCCTTTACTGCTGTCACTCCCCTTTATTTGAATATTCAAAAGTGAATCAATAATCCTTTTATAATATTTGGATATAGTGTCTGCATCCCTTTCCTTTATCCATTCTTCTAATGTAATATCACCACAGTCCTCTAAAAATAAAATCCCCTTCTCCTTATCATAGTGATAGATTTCAGGGACTGCTACCGCACACTTCTTTAAATGCTGCTGGACATTTATAAATGAAAGGTCTCCATTATGCGGACTTGCCAAGACCATCATGATAATAGAGTTCGGAGTTCGGAGTTTTGAATTGTATTCAATTCTGTAATATCTCCTGTTAGATGCATCACCTTTTAACATTGTAAGTTTTACATCCTGAACTCCTTTGCCGATTATATCCTTCAGGATATGGTAGTATTTCTCCTCAATTTCTTTTAAGTCTGTCTCTTTCATAACTCACAACTCATAACTTGATTTTAGATTTTAAATCGTCAATCGTAAATCGTCACTCCCTTCACCCCAGACTCTTTCTTATAACACCTGCACTCAATATTTCCCGTCTGAACTCTCTTCCATCTCTCCACATATGCAGTATATTGGATACATGGTTTCTGTGGAGAAAGTGCTCGGTGCAGGTAGGTGCAAAGCCTGAACCGATATAATCTTCCAGTATACCTACATCCGTTATAATATCCTTCCATGTTTCATCCGATGCTGAAAGCATCCGCAGATTTTCCTTATTGAGAAAACAACCCGCTATCCTCATATCTTTTTTTAAATTTGGATATATGGATTCTAACCTTGAGAGCAATCCTTTTTTATCAGCCTCATGAATCCCTCTCCCTGTGCCGATTAGTTCAGGGGGAATACCAAGTGAATAAAATGCAGCAGTAAAGGCAATTGCCCTTGGTAACCTTACATTAGAATCCTTTATCCCCCTTGAGTAACCAAAAAGACCTGTATGCTGTATTCTCTCTCTGTGGGATGGGATATGCCTTGCTATATCATTAAGTGTAGATGCCAGCCTCTCAACAGTATGGCAATAAGGTCTTCTGAAGGTATCTTCCAGTTCTAAGATATCTTTCATCTCTCCATTAGAAAATATCCGTGGTGCCTTCAATGGGATATCCCTTTTTAAGAGCCTTATGGCTGATGCTGATACCTCTCTCGGAAAATCATATCTGAATGCCGATTGAACAGTGACAGTCCTTATACCCGAATATTCATCCATAAAATTTTCTATTGTATCTGGCGAAAGCCCCCCTCTGAATTGCAGAGAGCCCGCCCCTATTATTGGATATACAGAGACCCCTGTTTCATTCTGGAATTTATAATATTCTGAAATGGCACCTTTTGCTGCGATGACAGCAGGGACCATCCCCGAATTGAGGGCAGGGTCTGACCTTGCTATAAATGGTCTAATATACTCCACCCTGTGTCTGAACCTTTTTTCAAATCTATCAATATATTCTAAAAGGATACTCCTTGACTTTATCAGAGACCCTGAGCCCTCTATTAAAGGGATTATATTTATCTCTACAGGGCCGCTCAGTCGGGTTGAAAATACCTGACAGGTAAGCCTGACAGTCTTGTAGTATTGCTCCTGTATATGAATCAGTTTCTCAGCATTATCTGTCATGGGGAGTATTACCTCAAAAACAGGGACATGGGAAAAACCTAACTCCCCTGCCGCATCAGTGCCGGTAATTATTGCCATAAATGCCCTCGCAATCCTGAAGCCAGGTTCCTCCCATATATTTGGTATCCTGAATGTCAGGAATTTACTTGAGCCGAGGTGGTTTATTTTGAAATAGTCATAGTATTGATGAAAGAGCCTGTCCATAACCGCCTCATCAACAAATTTTCCCTCCCAATCCCACATATACTCATCACATCCCATGTCACAGAAGGAACGATAGCACTCCTCCACCTCATCCGTAGTGGAAATAAATTCTGTCTTATGCCAGTAAGGGATACCTGCATTATCTGGATGCTGAGTTGCCATTATAACCGGTATTTTTCTGTCTGTGCTGCCTGCAATAATATGATTTTCTTTTTCAATTTGCATATAATAATCAGGACACAGATTTTCACAGATACGCACAGAATAACTAACAACCTACAACTCACAACTTACTACTTACAACAGTTGCCAGTGGTTGGTTGTTAGTTGTTAGTTGTTAGTTGTCAGTCAAAAACTATCTGTGTTCATCCGTGTCCAATAATGCCTTTTATTAACTCCAGATTTTTCTGCAGGGCACCTTTGTTTTTTATTATAACCCGATACCCCTTTTCTCCAATTTCAGTCATCTTTCCCCTGTTATTTAAAAGTCCCTCCACCGCTGATTTCAACTCCATCTCACCACCCACCTGAATCCCCCCCCCTGATGATACCATATCTGCTGCAACCTCCTTAAAATTCATCATATATTTGCCAAATATTACAGGCTTTTTATAGAATGCAGGTTCCAGCACATTCTGTCCTCCATGTGGTATAAGACTTCCGCCAACAAAGACAATAGTGGCAATACTGTACATAAAACCAAGCTCGCCGATTGTATCAAGAATAATTATAGGTCTTGACTGGTGACTGACCTTTGAAATGGCAGTCTTTCTGACAGCATTTAATCCCATCTTTTTAACAATCTCCTCCACATCCCCTACCCTTTCTATATGTCTTGGTGCAATTAATAGACGGAGATCGGGATAATGTTTTAAGACATTCAAATATAAACCTATTATTATTTCCTCCTCACCAGAATGTGTACTGCCTGCAATAAACACCTCATCATTGTTTTTGAGCCCGAGAGAAACCCTTATCCTATTTATATCCTCATCTCCCATCTGTTTAAATTCATGGTCATATTTTATGTTGCCTGTAACCTTTACATTATTTTTATCAGCCCCGATGGCTATTACCCTCTCTGCATCTTCATCGGTCTGCATACTGAAGAGCCAGATATTTTTTAACACATACTTCATAAATACCCTTGCCATCATATAACCCCTGAACGATTTTTCTGAAATGCGGCCATTGACAATGATAGCAGGAATACCCTTTAAATTGAGTATCCTTAAAAAATTAGGCCATAACTCTGTCTCTATAATCAGGCACACAACAGGATTGATTGAGTTTAATGCCTTTCTTACAGACCACAAAAAGTCAAAGGGGAAATATACAATATAATCTGCCTCTTTTATTTTCTTATTTGCCATCCTGTTTCCAGTAACAGTTACAGTGGAGAGGATGATTTTGAAATCTGGATACCTTTTCTTCAATTCCTTTATCAGGGGTGCTGAGGCAATGACCTCTCCTACTGATACTGCATGAATCCAGATTGTTGACTGGTTTAAAAGTCTCCTTTTGATTTCATCAGGATAGAATCCCATCCTCTGCCAGAATCCTGCCCTGTATTTTCCCTTTGTAAGATTTAATAGCCACCATGGCAGAATGAAGATAATTGAGACAGTGAGAAACAGATTATACAAAAGATACATGCAATAAATATATCTTAAAACAGCACCCACAGGCAATCAGAAATCTTATCTCATTGGTAACAGAGATTAAGGAGTATATTAAGTAACGGCAATAAATAAAATTACAATAAAGTTCCCCTTAGTAAAGGGGGCTATTTACAACCTTAAATACAAGGGAGGAGAAAATCAAAAACCGTTTGACAGTAACGGAAACACACGCTATAATTGCCAATAATTGAAAACCTCAAACTCTTTTTAAAAGAGGTATATTTTATGGTGACTGTAGATAAGGACATTTCAGGCAGGATATTGATTAAATTCCAGGATGGGACTGTCCCCGTCTTAGTAGAAACAGGATCGTCCCCGACCCATGCTTTCGACGACCTCCGCCGGGAGAAAGATGAGGTTGCAAAAATCATCAATTCTATGCATAATCTGAAACATAGAACAATTTTAATGCTTACTTATTCTGCTGGATTAAGGGTTGGAGAAGTAGTAAAGTTAAAGCCTGAAGACATAGACAGTAAGAGGATGCTTATACACATCAAAGGGGCAAAGGGGAGGAAGGATAGATATGTTATGCTTTCTGAAAAGGTTTTGGAAATCATGAGACAATACTGGAAAAAATACAGACCTGAAAAATGGCTATTCAGTGGGGCAAAAGAAGGCAGATACCTTTCAACAAGGACAGCAGACAAGATATTCAGAAATGCCTGCGACAAAACCGGGATAAAGAAGGAAGTTTCGTTGCATACTTTAAGACATAGTTTTGCCACGCACCTTCTGGAAGGTGGGACTGATTTGAGATATATAGGTGATGAGTGACATTATTTGTCATGTGGAAGGTTTCTGGCTATTCTGCCAGAGTAAGAATATCCGCAACAGGTGCTGATAGCATCCCCAAAATAGGAGTATATCCGCACCAAGTGAGGATATGAACAAGTTAGTCGCAATTCACGGTCAAAAAGTGGTATAATTTCCTCATATTCATAAAATGAGGAGGAAAAGATGATGGAGACAGTAAAACAAGCTGAAGGATGCAGCAGATGGACGGGTTTACACACAGGAAGAGGTTGAGAAGCGGATGGCAAAATGGCTCGGAAAGTAATATGGTCTTATGAAGCCACTGAAGACCTTGATGCCCTTGCAGAATATATCGCAAAAGATTCCTCTATTGTAATACTAGCTTTTGTTCATGGGGCAAGAGATTTGAGAACCCTATGGGAAAAGGAAAACAGAGGTTGACCGTGAACTGCGACTAACAACAGCGTAAGCGTCAGATTAGAAAACCACTGTTAGAGCAGCGACATTGCCCTTTGACACAGGATTTAAAAGGCATCAAATCTTGAGCCAACCCTTGCAGGACGGGCAACGCCGCTTACGCCAGACCGTTATACGCCATTGCTGGCAGGGGAAGAGAGGTACCTGATATGTTGGTGACATGTAAAGAGTGTCGTGGGAGCCTGAGTCACACGGCCTACGTGTGTCCCCATTGTGGGTATCGCGGGGATTCGGTATGCGGATTTACGCATGCTGGATTCTGTTCGGAAGAAATTTACGAACTTCTTATGGGCCGCCGAACCGTGAAGTGCCCCAGTTGTAGGTCGGGAAACCTCCGTGTTGTCAAGGAGCGACGGGACCCAATATACGACGCCCGAGGCAAGAAGGAATCACCCGCGTTTATTTCCTATAGTAGGGCTTGCGATTCCTGATAATAGCTTGGCATTCAACAAGGCGTTGTGCTTGATTATGATGAGACGGGCAATTTAGTGGGGATAGACATAGACAATACCAGCCAGAATGTCTTAAAGCCTTAAATACCTTTTCTGAATTATACCAAACAAAAGCCTGCCCGCAACCTATAACTCAAACGAGGGAGTTGCGAAATAGCCCCTTTTGTCACCCCGAGCGAAGTGAGGGGTCTTTTAACTTATTGAATTAAAAGAGGGGTTATGATAATGTGGTTTTATAATTTTAAAAGGGGAAAGATTTGCCAGCTAATATCATTAATGGAAAAGAGATTGCCTCTGCTATAAAGCTTGCTATTGCAGAAGAGTTAAAAAAAATAAAGACTGACACGGGCAGGGAAGCCGGTCTTGCGGTAGTGCTGGTGGGTGATGACCCTGCATCTATTGTATATGTCAGAAACAAAAAGAAGGCATGTCAGGAAGTAGGAATAAGGTCATCTGAATATCGCCTTCCGAAAGAGACATCCCAGGACGCACTCTTAAAGCTTATAGCATCCCTTAACAAAAATCCTGAAATTCATGGTATCCTCGTGCAATTACCGCTGCCACCCCATATACAAACGGATAAGATTATTGAGGCAACCAATCCTGATAAGGATGTGGATGGATTTCATCCTGTAAATGTAGGTAAACTGGTAGCAAATACAGCCTCACTAATATCATGCACACCTCTCGCTATCATAACCCTCCTTGATAAAAGTGGAATACCTATTGAGGGGAGAAAAGTTGTAATTGTGGGAAGAAGCAACATCGTGGGGAAACCTGCTGCACTTCTATTTCTTCACAGAAATGCTACAGTTACTATATGCCACTCCAGGACAAAGAATTTATCAGATTATACCTTGAGGGCAGATATCCTGGTGGCAGCCATAGGTAAGCCTGCATTCGTAAAGGCTGATATGATTAAGAAAGGGGCAGTGGTCATTGATGTGGGTATTAACAGAGATGAGGCAGGATTGATTGGAGATGTTGACTTTCCTTCTGCAAAAGAAAAGGTTTCTTATATAACCCCTGTCCCTGGCGGTGTTGGTCCAATGACTATAGCAATGCTAATGAAAAATACATTAACTGCCTTTAAACAGCAGCAGATAGATAATGGAATTATCTGAAACATCCATAACAGAATTGGCAGAAAGGGAGATATACACGGTCTCTGAACTCACCCGTGCTGTAAAATTTGTCCTTGAAGAAAACTTTCATGATATCTGGGTGGAGGGTGAGATTTCAAATTTCAAAGTGTCAAATTCCGGTCATGCCTATTTCACTCTCAAGGATGAAGAGAGTCAGTTAAGGGTGGTTTTATTCAGGCTAAATAAAAGATTGTTAAAATTTGAACCTGATGACGGACTCCATGTAATTGTCAGGGGGAGGATAAGCGTCTATGAAGCAAGGGGTGAATACCAGTTAATTGCAGACTATATGGAGCCAAAGGGAATAGGTGCGCTCCAATTAGCCTTTGAACAATTAAAAGAAAAACTCTTTAAGGAAGGGCTATTTGATGAGGCACATAAAAAGCCAATCCCTGATTTTCCTAATAAGATAGCCATTGTTACATCTCCGACAGGTGCTGCCATTCGTGATATACTTCGTATTATTGGAAGGAGATTTCCGAATGTCCATATCATCATTTATCCCGTAATGGTTCAGGGTGAAGGTGCAGCAGAAGGGATAGCAATGGCAATAGCCGAATTAAACGGATTATCTGATATAGATGTAATGATTGTCGGGAGAGGTGGAGGTTCAATTGAAGACCTCGGGGCATTCAATGAAGAGGTAGTTGCAAGGGCAATTTATAACTCACATATACCCGTAATTTCTGCGGTTGGGCATGAGATAGACTATACAATCTCAGATTTTGTTGCAGACCTTCGGGCACCTACACCATCAGCAGCGGCAGAACTCGTGGTCAGGGATAGAAGAGAAGTAATTCAGAATATTACAAGTTTAGAAAAGAGACTTATAAATGCCGTACAGAATAAAGTTTATATATTAAAAGGTAACCTGACAGGTTTGCAGGAAAGAAGGGTTTTAAAATCACCCTTTGATAAAATCTATGAGCTCCAGCAGAGGGTTGATGAGATGGAATTAAGAATAAAGAAGACAATAAATCACAGGATAGAGATGCTGGATAAAGAACTGAGTGGAATAACAGGCAGACTTGATGCATTAAGCCCGCTTGCTGTTATGAAAAGAGGATATAGCATTTGCAGGAGGCTTCCGGATATGAAAATTATTAAAGATATATCGGAGGTTGAAAAAGGCGGAGAGGTTAATATAAAATTACACAAAGGCGAGCTGTTCTGTCATGTTGCAGAAAGGAAGCAATGAGTAACGAGCAATGAGCAACGAGTAAAAGACTCATTGCTCAGCACTCATAGCTCATTGCTGATTATTATGTCTGAAATCAAATTTGAAAAGGCATTAAAAAGGCTGGAGGAGATAGTTGAAGAACTTGAGAAGGGTGAATTAGACCTTGACAGGTCCCTTCAGATATTTGAAGAAGGGATTAAGATGTCAAGGATATGCTCAAAAAAACTTCAAGAGGCAGAAAAGAAAATAGAGATATTGACAAAGAATGAAAGTGGAAAATTAAAGGCTGAGCTATTTGAACCTTCTGAAGATGATGCTTCATAAGAAACTTGACAAGGCAAGACTGATAAAATAGAATTAGATTAATATCGCGGGGTGGAGCAGTCTGGTAGCTCGTCGGGCTCATAACCCGAAGGTCGCAGGTTCAAATCCTGCCCCCGCTATTTTTTTCTTAGGTCTAACCTAATACCTTTTCACTATAAAAGTTACAATAAGATAGGAACTGGGAATAATTATTCTGACATCTGAAATTTTTTATTTGCAAATCAGAAATTTTTCTGATATAAATTTAGCTAATTTTTTGTCTATATAAGATTCTTATGTGCCTTGTTGTGATAGTTTAATCAAAGGGAGGGAAGATATGCTCCATACGGATAGCATTAAGAAAATCTACGCTGGTTATTCAAATGTATATGATGCAATATTCAAGCAATTCTTTTATCCACGACAGAAGCATGTAATAAATTCAATGGGCATTATGCCCGGTAATAGGGTATTGGATGTAGGGGTCGGAACAGGCTTATCCCTGCCATTATATCCAAGGTATTGCAAAGTAACAGGGGTAGATTTATCTGTTGAAATGTTGGAGAAGGCAAGGAAAAAAATAAACAAATATAGGTTCCACCATATATCTCTGAGAGAGATGGATGCCTCAAATTTAGAATTTGATGACAATACATTTGACCATGTGATAGCAACATTTGTCATAAGCGTTGTTCCTGACCCTGTTAAGGTTATATCAGAAATGAAGAGGGTTTGTAAGAAAGCTGGTAAAATTGTTATTGTCAATCATTTTCAGAGTGATAACAAATTTATTGCAAAGATTGAAGAATATATAAATCCAATCTGTTGTAAAATCGGATGGCGCTCTGACCTATCCCTGGATGATTTAATAAGAAATGCCAACCTGGAGATAGACCAGGAATATAAATTAAAGAAATTTGACCTCTGGAAGGTAGTATTCGCTGCCAATAATAAACCATGCTAACACGATACAGGACATATAATACACAATGAAAAATCCTGTATTATTTATCGCATATCCTGTATATCCATGCCACTGTTTTTAAAAATCCAGTTATTGTTTTTTTTGTTATCCATCTTTTACCCATCACCAGTTATATGTGATGAAAACTCCAGAAAGCCATCTGTTATACCCTTTATGGAGGGGGAGGAACTTATATATGAGATAAAATGGCTTGGGATACCTGTTGGAACAGGCAAACTCCATATAAAAGAGAGGGGTGTAAAAGGTAACAGAGAGGTCTTCCATATAATCTATTCTGCGGAATCAAACGAATTTATCTCCCGCCTTTATAAGGTGGAGGATATGGCAGAAACTTCCCTGGATGTGGAAGACTCATTTCCATGGAGTTTTAAATTAAAAATCAGGGAGGGCAAATCTAAGAGGGATGTAGAAACAATATTTGACCAGATAGGCCATACGGCGACCTTTATTAAGGACCAGGATGCTCCAATGGTCTTCACTATACCTTCTGCCACTCAGGATGCCTTTTCTGCCCTTTATTATCTTAGAACTAAAAATCTCATGGTAGGTGATAAGGTAGTTATAGATGTCTTTGAAGATAAAAAGAACTGGCAGGTAGAGGTGAATGTATTAAAAAAGGAGAAAATAAAGATATATTCCGGAGAAGTTGATACAATACTTGTTAAACCCATTTTGAAGTTTGAGGGTATATTTCAGAGAAAGGGCGATTTATATATCTGGTTGACAGACGATGAAAAGAAAATCCCAGTTCAGGTAAAGACCAGTATAATAATCGGCTCGATACAATCAAAAATTATAGCAATAAACGGAGCTGGTGCAACCCCATCAACAAGGTAATATTTATTGGATGTTATTACGATATCGCTTCGTTTACTGACTTTTTTATCCCTTTCTTTTCAACCTTCCTGTTGTATCCTTTTTTCCCTCTTTTAGTGGTGTGGGGTTTCTGGACAGGCTTTATCTTCCATCTCTTTCTTAATTTTAATCTTGGCATGTGACAAGCTTTACAGATTCGTATATAATTTCCACCATCCTGTGAATCTCATCCTTAGTGCTACTCAATGGTGGGACGAGTATAACGATATTTCCTATAGGTCTTATTATAAGTCCTCTATCCCTTGTCTCTCTTGCAATCTTTATCCCTATCTTTTTTTCCA
>Ga0156158_1013_pt2 | contig 29300 bp, 34 predicted proteins | sample RifCSPlowO2_12_FD_107811 | JGI IMG/M metagenome (GOLD analysis project Ga0156158, IMG submission 107811) | Nitrospinae bacterium RIFCSPLOWO2_12_39_15
TTGAGATGAGGAGAAAGACATACGAGTTGCTCATGGAAATGGGATGATGGCTTTTTAAAAGGATAGAATGAAGTAGAGTAAAGAAGTGTATAGGGGATAGGTGTGTCTTACGGAAGGGATAAAGCCATCTTTACTGGTATATAAGCAACGAAAAATACAATATGAATTGTTTTGAGGATTAAAAAGACGCCATACCTTTTCTGAAATCCTCAAAAAATAAGAAAACTGAGGTCTTCTCAGAGGCAATGTCTATTTTTGAGACGCGTGTTTCTTCTTGCCTTTTTGCAAATGCTTGACGAGCAGAAATTGCGAACATAGTCTCACACCTGAAGTAACAATCTGTAGCTTAGATTTTGTTATTAATGAGAGTGAGGTTATACCGACTACAAAAAGGAAATTGTTGGATATATTGAAGGAATTAAGAAAGAACAAATAAAGCACAGAAGAAAAATGGGACGACTCTAATAAAAAGAAGGTGATTGGAAAAAAGAAAATGTCCTGAATACTTTACAGATGATAGAATAGTGTGATTATTTATAAGCTTTATGGATATAGCATTAGCTTCAAGGAGAATGATATAATAATTCATGTCCGTTTATATTGAGGCTCTTTTCAAACTGGGAAAATATGTCAGGGTAACAAGGCGACATTGGGATTACATAGTCAATAAACACGAGTCTATAATCGGATTGGAAGAACAGGTCAAAGAGACTTTAATGAATCCTATTTATATCAGGCTTAGCAAAGAGGATAAAGAAGCATATCTTTACTATGCTCCTTATGGTAGGTATTATTTATGCGTTGTTTGCCGCCATCTTAACGGAGATGGTTTTATAGTTACTGCATATTTAACAGACAAAATTAAAAAGGGGGTAACAGTTTATGAAGCCAATTAAGATGGTATATGATGAGAAAGGCAATACACTCCATGTCCACTTTAGTGATAAAAAGGAGGTTTTCTGTAAAGAAAGCGATGTAGGGAAAGAGATTATTTATTCCATTGCAGAAGATGGCAGTGTAATAGGATTTGAGATATTAAACTATCTAACAAAAGGGGAGCGGAAACCTTTTAAGGTTTTGCCTGTAAAGACACAGATACTAAAGGCATCATAGTGTCCTTTTGAAAGATATGGCTTCCTGCTTACGCAGGAATGACAAAAGGAGGATTGATTATGCCGATTGCACTAAAAAAGACAAAACATCCGTATGTATCTATAGACCCAAGGATTGCAGGAGGGCAGCCTGTTATAAGTAGGACACGCATAAAGGTGATGGATATAGCAATTAAATATGAGCTTATAGATGTGGATGTTGACAGTATTATTGATGAGTATCCACATCTGAAGCCTGAACAAGTCCATGATGCACTATCTTATTATTATGAGCATAAAAATATTTTTGATAGAAAATACCGTGAGGACCAGATACTCCTGAATCAACTCAAAAAAAAATATCCCTCCAAGCTAAAGGCAAAACTTGAATGAAGATTTATGCTGATGAAAATATAGAGCGTTCTGTCATTGAGGGTTTACGAAGGCGTAGAATAGAAATAGTTTCAGCAAAAGAACTTGGCTATTTAAGCAAACCTGATGAGTTCCATCTCAAAAAGGCGTTGGAAATAAAAGCCGTGATTCTTACGCGTGATGTGGATTTTTTGAGAATGGCAACCAATTCAGGTGCTAATCATTTCGGAATAATATTTTCACATCCTAAAAATGTTTCTATCGGGCAATGCATTAGGGGGAGTTGAATTAATTGTAAATATTTTAACGGACGAAGATATGAAGAATCATATTGAATTTTTATAATTTCAATAAATATTCTTAAACGCCATCCATGATAAACTCGTCTCCCTCGTTGACAGGATGCTTGAACTCCACAAAAAGAAATACTCTTGTCATTGAGGCAATTGATTTTATAAAAGGATTAGGGTAAAGTAAGTAGCAAGGAGGCAAAGATGAAAGAAAACCTTCAGCATACTATTAAGGCATTTATCAAGAAGGGTGAAAAATACTATGTTGCCGAATGTCTTGAGATACCTGTGGTAACCCATGGGAAGACTATTGATGAAACGGCAAAAAACCTCAAAGAGGCAGTTGAACTCCATTTAGAGGGAGAAGACCTTGAACAACTTGGATTTGCTTCCAGCCCAACACTGCTTATAACTATGGAGTTGGAGCCTGTTGCTCATGTCGCCTAAATTGAAACGGCTTTCAGGTAAAGAAGTCCTTTCAATCCTCTCAAAATTCGGATTTTCTGTCCATTCACAAAGAGGTAGCCATGTAAAGTTAAGGAGAACCTCATCTTTCGGTGAAACACAATCCTTGACAATTGTAACACATAAAGAACTTGATATAGGAACACTGTGAGCTATTTTAAGACAGGCAAGCCGTTTTATTCCAGAAGATCAGCTCAAAAAAGAATTTTATTCCGCTTAACTGATAGAAAAACTCCCTCCTTCCAGCAGCAGAAGGGAAAAGATGGAGAGGGATATAATTGATATGAAAATCGTAACAGCAAAAGAGATGCAGGATATAGACAGGATAGCGATTGATGATTATGGGATTCCAGGAATTGTCCTCATGGAAAATGCCGCAAAGGGGGTAGTTGCATCCTTGTTTAAAAAGTTTCCTGATATTAAAGATAAAAAAATAGGGATATTTGCAGGGAAGGGGAATAACGGAGGTGATGGTCTTGCAGTGGCGAGGCTCCTTACTGATAAAGGTATTGCAACAAAAGTCTATCTCTTATCAAAAAAAGATATGCTCAGGGGTGATGCAAAGACAAATCTTGAGAAGGCAGAAGAAATTGGCATAAAAATTCTTGAAATCACTTCATTAGATAAGCTTGAAGCTATTAAGGATAATATCCGCAAGAAAGATATTTTTATAGACGCCATGTTCGGAACTGGTTTAACTTCAGGGGTTAAGGGATATTACACAGATATAATAAATTTTATAAATTCCTTAAAAAAAATTGTCCTCTCCATTGATATACCATCAGGTTTAAGCTCTGACACTGGAGAAATCATAGGTGAGTATATAAGGGCTGATATGACTGTTGCCCTATGCCTCCCAAAGATTGGAGAGATACTTTATCCAGCGGCTGAATATGTAGGGGAATTAAATGTAGTGGATATAGGCATACCTGAATTAATTATTAATAACCGAGATATTAAAATAAATCTCATTGAAGAGAAAGATGCAGCAGGAATACTCCCAAAAAGAAAACCCGATACACATAAAGGGACTTATGGCCATTTGGCAGTCATTGCCGGCTCAAGGGGAAAGGGAGGGGCGGCGGCTCTATCAAGCATATCAGCACTAAGGGCAGGCACAGGACTGGTCACACTTGCATTGCCTAAGTGCCTGAATGTATCTTTTGAGGCAGGCATCCCTGAGGTTATGACACTTCCTCTTCCTGATACAAAAGAGGGGACTATTGATAAATCTGCATTGAATACACTAATAAATTTTTTGGAAGGGAAATCGGCAGTCCTGATAGGTCCCGGTATTACAACCAATCCATCAACATCTTCACTAATAAAAAATCTTGTAAAAAAAATCAGCTGCCCGATGCTTATTGATGCAGATGGCCTAAATATAATAGCTGACAAGATAGAGTTACTTAAAGATAAACCATTCCCTGTAATTGTTACACCTCACCCTGGCGAGATGGCAAGGATGCTAAATACCACATCAAAGGAGATACAGACTAACAGGATTGAAGCGAGCAGAAAACTATCTGCTGAATATGGGATATATGTGATATTAAAAGGTGCGAGGACTATTGTTGCTACTCCGGAAGGAGAAGTATATATAAACCCAACTGGAAATCCCGGAATGGCTACTGCAGGGACAGGTGATGTCCTTTCAGGAATTATTGTCGGATTCATGGCACAAGGATTATCAGCAAGAGATTCATCAATACTTGGAGTATATCTGCATGGATTGGCTGGAGATATTGCTGCAGAAAAATTAAGTCAGACTGCACTTATAGCAAGCGACTTGATAAAGACATTTCCAGAGGCAATTAAGAAAGTGGAAAGATTTAATGAAAGACTGCCTTAAGAGGGGTAAAGAAAAGATCAATATCAACCTATCTACCCCTCTTATAAAATAAATCAAAACTATACCCCTGTCTCACTCCCCTTATAGGCAGATCTTACTCTTTCCTTTTTTTCTTCTATAAAATCCTTCATCTTGCCTATGCCTTCTTTAGATTTGTCCAATACTGTGCCATAGGTATCTATTACAGTGTCTCTTACCTTTTCAGCAGTATCTTTTATCTTCTCTCTTGTCTCTTTACCGGCTGCTGGTGCAAATAGAACCCCGAGTGCAGCACCTACGGCACCACCTAAAAGGAATGCCAAGGTCACCTCTAACACTGTTGAACCCCTATTCTCTGACATCTAAATCACCCCCTTTTCCTTTTTAAAGATTTTAGTGTATATAAAATTCCCCCAACAATGCCCGCTGCGACCACAAATGGTTTCTTAACATTTTTGGCAATAGCTTCTGTAATATAAGGAAGCTTACTACCGACAGTCTTGAATTTTTCTACAGCATCACCAATTCCATCAATCTGCCCCCTGACCTTGTCAATTACAGGGACTGTCTCTTTTAAAACAACCTTTGCATCCTCAGAAAGCTCCTGAATACTCCTTGCAGTCTGACGGAGTTGAATTATAGCAGGTATTAAATATACTACGAGCATTAAAAATCCAATTGCTATCAGAAAGACTGAGAGTTCTATAAGTGTAACAGTAAAAGTCATTTGATTTATTCCTCCGATATAAATATATATTTAAATATGAGGTTAGTCAACCTGAAAAAGTCTTTTTATGAATAATAGCCCCAGATTGTCATTACAATAAAGCTGAGCGCCAATAGGATACCTATGAATGTTGCAATAGGGCGTCTTAAGGGGTGTCTTTCGGGATGCCTGTCAAAAAAAGGGAATATGATTAAAAGAAATATTATAATCCCCTGACCGATTACACCTATTATCTTTGGAGCCCCCCTGCCAAAAAATTCAAATATTTCAGCAATCTTTAAAAACTGATATCCAGCGAGGAAATACCACTCAGGCTTTATATGCTCAGGTGTTACAAATGGGTCAGCCTTCTCACCCAGATGCGGCGGAAAAAGGGTAACAAGTGAAATAATAACTCCCATTACAAGGAGTATAATTATAACTTGTTCAAAAACATGGTGAGGGAAGAACCAATGCGCCTCCCCTTTTTCTATCTTCTCTAACTTCTCTCTTATTGGAAGATGCTTTATTTCAACCTCTTTTTTGAACATATTTGAATATAAATTAAAAACAGACATATCAAAAAATAAGAACTATACCCGCAAGTGAAAGATTATCAAAGAAGGCAAAGAAAGTCATCAAGAAAATTATGGGAAACTCTTCCTGCTTTTTCTGTTTTTTTATTTAAGTGTCTGTGGTAAAATAGCATGCATTTTGAAAACATGAGAAGTGTTTTTATGTAAGCAATTCTATTAAGAAAGGAGAAAAAGAATGGCAAAGGTTTATTATGAAAAGGATGCGGATTTAAAGTATTTGAAGGGTAAGACAATTGCGGTTATTGGTTACGGGAGTCAGGGGCATGCACATGCTCTGAATTTAAAGGAAAGCGGTCAAAATGTAATTGTGGGTTTAAGAAAAGGGAGTGATTACTGGAATAAGGCAAAGGGTTCAGGACTTAAGGTTGAAACGGCATCTGATGCTGCAAAAAAGGCGGATATTATAATGATGCTGATTCCCGATACGAAACAGAGAGAGGTCTTTGAAAACGATATAAGACCGAATTTAAAAAAAGGTAATGCAATTGCCTTTGCACACGGCTTTAATATACATTTCGGTCAGATTGTCCCGCCAAAAGATATAGATGTATTCATGGTAGCACCAAAGGGCCCGGGGCATCTTGTCCGCAGGGTTTATACTGAAGGGAAAGGCGTCCCATGTCTCATAGCAGTCTATCAGGATGCTACAGGAAGGGCAAAGAATATCGGGCTCGCATACGCAAAGGGTATCGGTGGGACAAGGGCAGGCGTAATTGAGACTACATTTAAAGAGGAGACCGAGACCGATTTATTCGGGGAGCAGGCAGTCCTCTGCGGCGGTGCATCGGAATTAATAAGGGCAGGTTTTGATACTCTTGTAAAGGCAGGCTATCAGCCGGAGGTTGCATATTTTGAGTGCCTCCATGAATTGAAGCTGATTGTAGATTTAATTTATGAGGGAGGTATCAGCAATATGAGATATTCCATCAGTGAGACTGCGAAATATGGCGATATTACAAGGGGACCAAGGGTTATAACAGATGAGACACGAAGAGAGATGAAAAAGATTTTGCATGAAATCCAATCAGGGGAATTTGCAAGGGAATGGATAGTGGAGACTCAGGCTAACCGCCCTGTGTATAACGCCCTTCTTAAAAAAGGTGCAGAGCATAAGATTGAAGAGGTCGGAGAGAAGCTGAGGAAGATGATGGGGTGGATTGGAAAAAAAATAAATTAGCCACGGACTCACACAGACAAAAAACAAATAAAACGATTAAGAGAAAATGGGAAACCACTGAGGACACTGAAACCACAGAAAAAGATTTAAAAAAGTTTTTAAAAAGTCTTTATTTTTTTTCAGTGTCTTTAGAGTTTTCAGTGGTTAAGTTAGGTTTTGTCTTCTTTATTTTAGTCTGTGAAAGTCTGTGGCAAAATATTAAATTAACATGCGAATTCCAATAGTCTCTGACGGGTATAGATTTATAATCCCCCTGTTCATTCTTTCAGGTTTAGCTATTTATTTTTGTCTGACGGCTCTCTCAATAATATTAAGTATTCTAACTGTCTTTGTAATCAGTTTTTTCCGTGACCCTGAGAGGGAAATTCCAGCAGGCGAGGGGATAGTTGTATCACCTGCTGATGGAAAGGTTGTAAAGATACAGGATGTAAAGAGTGATGCAATTTATGGCGGGGATGCAGTATGTATAAGCATATTTCTCTCCATTTTTAATGTCCATGTAAACCGTGCCCCTTATGAGGGTGTGATAAAAAAGGTTGTATATAATCACGGTAAATTTCTTGCCGCCTTTGATGATAAGGCATCACTTTTAAATGAGCAGAATTCAGTTCTGATTGAAGCAAAAATCCCCCCTTCATCCCCTCCTTCGCAAGGAGGGGAAAGAGGGGAGGCAAAGGTTTTGGTTAAACAGATTGCAGGGCTTATTGCAAGAAGGATAGTTTGCTGGGTGAAGGAAGGGGATAAGGTGGAAAGAGGTTTAAGATATGGTTTAATAAGATTCGGTTCAAGGGTGGATATTTTTCTGCCTCCTGATACTGAGTTAAAAGTAAAGGTTGGAGATAAGATAAAGGGCGGGATAGATGTTATAGGGAGATTAAGATAAAAAATTAGAGAGGATTTTTATGAAACTTAAAAAGGGTGTTTATATAATTCCAAGCTTGTTTACTACAGGGAATTTCTTCTGTGGATTCTATGCCATAATCTCGGTATTCAATCAGCAGTTCTATCATGCTGCAATAGCGATTATTATTGCGATTGTCTTTGACGGGCTTGATGGGAAGATTGCAAGACTCACCCACTCATCAAGTGAGTTTGGGCTGGAATACGATTCTCTCTCTGACCTCATATCCTTTGGACTTGCACCGGGGCTCCTTGTATATTCATGGGTCTTACAGCCATTTGGAAGAATCGGCTGGCTTGCGGCATTTTTATTTGTTATATGTGGCGCCTTAAGGCTTGCCCGTTACAATATTCAGGATACAACGGATGTCAGAAACCTTGACTTTACAGGGCTCCCCATTCCGGCAGCAGCAGGTGTAATCGCATCCACTGTGATAATGACAAAAGACTTCCTCTTTGTGGAAAAGATAGAGCCTTTTATACTTGTTATGACAGTTTACATCCTCGCCTTTTTGATGGTAAGCAATATAAGATACAGGAGTTTTAAAAGGCTTGATTTGAGGAAGAAAAAGCCATTTAATATTTTGGTATTTGCAATCTTGTTTATTTATATCATAGCAACTATACCAGAACTTATGATTTTTGTAATAACTGTTATATATGCCCTATCTGGTCCTGTAGAACGGCTGCTGTTTCATAAAAAGATAAAACCGGAGGAGATTGCGGATATGAATGATAAGACAATTGGAGGAAATTTGTAGGATTACCGTAAAAACCCTTTTTTTCACTTCCGTTAATTTTCCTTTTGCCCTGTTATAAATTGGTTAATTGACCAAAAGAAAAATGCGGTGGAAGGAAAAGTTTTATAATCCACCGGAAAAAGTCGTTCAAAAAAGATTTTTACGGTATTATAAACTTATGAACAATAAAATAATAATATTTGATACAACACTGAGGGACGGGGAGCAGTCTCCGGGCTTCAGCATGAATATTGAAGAAAAGATTATCATGGCAAAACAGCTTGCCAAACTTAATGTTGATGTTATTGAGGCGGGTTTCCCAATTGCATCGGAGGGGGATTTTGAGGCTGTTAAGGAGATTGCCCGGAATGTAAAAGGTCCAACCATTGCAGGACTCTCAAGGGTTATTGTCAGGGATATAGACCGTGCAGGGGAGGCATTAAAACATGCAAAGAAGGCGAGGATTCATACCTTTGTTGCCACATCGGATATTCATCTCAAATATCAATTGAGGAAGGGGAGAGAAGAGGTTCTTGATGATGCAGTAAAGGGAGTAAGGCATGCAAAAAAATATACAGATGATGTGGAGTTCTCTGCAATGGATGCAGTAAGGAGTGATGTCAACTACCTCTGTCAGGTGCTTGAGGCTGTTATAGATGCAGGTGCTACAACAGTAAATATCCCTGATACTGTTGGCTATGCAATACCGGATGAATTTGGCGGGATGATTAAGACAATCAGGGAGAAGGTATCCAATATCCATAAGGCGATTATCAGTGTCCACTGCCACAACGACCTTGGACTTGCAGTTTCTAACTCAATAAGTGCCATTCAAAATGGTGCAGGGCAGATAGAATGCACAATAAACGGCATTGGTGAGAGGGCTGGAAATGCCTCACTTGAAGAGGTGGTAATGGCACTTAAGGTGAGAAGGGATTTTCTGCGCTATGCTACAGGCATTAAGACAAAGGAGATTTATAAGACAAGCAGACTCCTCTCCACCATTACAGGAATTTCAGTCCAGCCGAATAAGGCTATAGTTGGTGAGAATGCCTTTGCACATGAGTCCGGTATCCATCAGGATGGTGTCTTGAAGGAAAGGACAACCTATGAGATTATGACCCCTCAGTCCATAGGGCTTACAAAGAGCAAGATAGTCCTCGGGAAACATTCAGGGAGGCATGCGTTTTCAAAGAGGCTGGAAGACCTCGGGATAAAGCTGGGCAAGGTGGATTTGGATAAAGCATTTACGAGATTTAAAAGACTCGCAGATATGAAGAAAGAGATATTTGATGAAGACCTTGAGGCTATTGTAGAGGATGAGATTGCAAAGGTAGAAGAGGTTTATAAACTTGAATATATTCAGACAACAACAGGAAATCAGACGCTTCCTACTGCTACCATCAAACTTAAAAAGGGGAATCAGATTATTCAGGATGCTTCCATAGGTGATGGACCTGTGGATGCTACCTATAAGGCAATAGAGAGGATTACAGGGATACCCGGAAAGCTTATCTCTTATTCAATCAGGGCAGTGACAGGCGGCAAAGATGCCATTGGAGAGGTGGTTGTAAAGGTCAATTTCAACGGCGAGATGATTATGGGAAAGGGTGCAAGCACGGATGTAATCGAGGCGAGTGCAAAGGCATATCTAAATGCAGTAAATAAAGTGGCAGGAAAAAAGTCGAGGAAGGGTGCGAAATTAAGAATTAGGAATGTATGAAATTAGTTATATCCTATTAGTATTTTAGGAAGCAGTAAAGAGAGTTCAGGGATGTAAGTAACTAAAAGCAAAACAATAATCAACGGAATTAGAAATGGCAAAGTGCCTTTTGTTACCTCCTCAAAGGAAAGCCCTGATACGGTTGATACAACATAAAGGACTATCCCTACCGGGGGCGTCAGAGTTCCAATCATCAGATTTAAAATCAGGATAATACCAAAGTGAACAGGGTCAACCCCGATTTCAGTTGCAATAGGCATTAAAACAGGCACAAGCACAATCATTGCCGCAAGGGATTCCATAAAACATCCAATAAAAAGTAAGAATAAATTGATAATTAAAAGCAATAAAAATTTGTTTAATGTTATAGAGAGTAAAAATTCTGCCAATTCCTGAGGGATCTGTTCCATTGTCATTATCCAGCCAAATAATGAGGCAGTCATTACAAGGAACATTACTATTGCCGTTGTCTCTACTGTGTTTATAAATATTTTATTGAGGTCTTTAAGATTTATTTCTCTATAAATCACGCCTCCTAATAACAAAGCATAAATAGAGGCTACAACTGCCGCCTCTGTTGGTGTAAAAATACCGAATATAATTCCACCAATTAAAATGAGCGGTGTTAAAAGGGGCAGAAAGGCTTTCTTAAAAGCATTTAAAATGGTATTTATGGATGGCTTAGGGCTTCTCGGATAATTGTTTTTAACAGCCATATAATAGACCATTATCATTAGTGATAGTCCTATGATTACTCCGGGGATAATGCCAGCAATAAACAAGGCACCAATTGAGGCACCTGAAAGAACACCGTAAAACACCATCGGAACACTCGGCGGGATAATCGGACCTATGATAGCCGAGGCAGCGGTAATACCTGTACTTAATTTCATATCATAGTTTCTCTCTCTCATCGCCTTTATCTCAATAGCCCCTAAGCCTCCTGCATCAGCAACAGCAGCACCTGACATGCCTGAAAATATCATACTTGCTATAACATTGGCATGAGCCAGCCCTCCGGGAATATGTCCAATAAGTGCATCGGCAAAGTTAAATATCCGATTCGTTATTCCAGATGTATTCATAATATTGCCGGCAAGGATAAAAAAGGGGGCTGCAAGGAGGGGAAAGGAATTTGCCGCAGATGTTATCTTTTGAGGTATGGATAAAAGAAGGTCTCCATTAATTAAGAGATATATTATCGAAGAAAGGAGTATTGATAGAAAGACTGGCGTATTCAGGAAGAGAAGAATTATCCATAGGATGAAGAAAATAGTAATTGCCATTTAGTTATAAGATTTTTTTATAGTATTGAAAAGGCTTTCAATAGAATACAGACACATAACTACTGAAGAAACTGGAACAGCCAGATATATGTATCCCCAATTAATCCATGGGATAGTAACTGCCTTTAATAATCCACCCCGCTCAATTAATGGGATAGAAATAAAAATTAAAAAAGCAAAAAGGATAATAGTCAATAATAATATGGTTAATGAGATGATTTTCTTTGCCAATGTGTTAAACCGCCGGATAAAATAGTCTATGCTGATATGAGTGCCTTTTCTATGAACAACTGTCCCACCCAAAAAGCATAGCCATATAAATATCAGACCCGCTCCTTCCTCTGCCCATACAAACGGCTCATGAAAAATATATCTCGATATTATCTGGAGGGAAATAATTGTCAGCAGTGAAGTGAATAATAATATGCAGATTGATTTTATTGTTTTGTCTAAAATATTTAATAAGGCTGGAAATATCATTATAGATTTTTCAGGCTTTGGTTTGAGAGCCTTTTAACAATATAGATACTACTTCGCCCAGTTTTTCTCTTAGCTCATCAGTGAGTTTTGCCTCAGCCCACCACTGGAAAGTTTCTTCGTTCTCATCAATATTTCCAATTTTAAATTTTTCAAGAAAAGCAAATGAAGCTATTATATCAAATAAGGTGTTTATTTCAAAAAAGTTTCATTTGCTCATCATTTACAAATAATAGATTTATACAGAAGCTGATAATAAGAAAGAGGAGGGATTTTCAGGGTGGCAGAAATTGGAGGATGAGGAGATATGAAAAATAGCCATATTTTATCTTGCATTTTAACTACCCCCTATTATTTTATCTATCTTTGATATGGGCAATATCACTCAATACCTATTTTTTATATAGGATATTCTATATTTAATATAGTTTTATAAACCCTCCAAAAGTTTGATGATTATCATCATTTTGTGGGAGGGTTTTATGAAAACAACGAAAGAATTGCTTGGCGGCAGAATTAAGGAGCTTCGGAGATTAAGGAGATTGTCTCAGGAGGAGCTATCGGAAAAGGTGGAGATAGACCCTAAACATCTTAGCAGGATAGAAGTAGGGCGGGGTTTTCCTTCACTTGATACGCTGGAAAAAATGGCTAATGCCCTAAATGTGGAACTTAAGGACTTCTTTGAATTTGCCCATGAAACAAGCGATCCAAAGGAATTGAAAAGAGTCCTTGACGGTATAGTGCGTGAGGTGGATAAGGAAAAGTTAAAATTACTGGTAAAGGTTGCAAGGGCTATGGCAAGATAGAATAATAGAAAAATTAAAGATGCCATCAGGTTCTATATCTAAAGATTTAGATGTGCATAGATAGAAAATTTTTACATCTCTTTTTCAATCTCTTCAAATAACCCTTTACCCCATTTCTGCTCAAATTCTTTGGGCAAGGATTTCAATACAGCATTCCTGAACTCATTTACATTTGGTTCAATAACCATCATTCCTGATTTCTTAAATTTTTCAATTAAATCTCTTTCAGTTTTTAATATCTCCTCATTATTGTAAGAGATTCCCTTCTTAACAGCCTCCAGTATAATTTTCTGGTCATTACTGTTTATCTTGTTCCATTTGGCTTCATTTATCAGGATTAATCGTGGTGTAATAATATGCCCTGTCAGAATAAGAAATTTCTGGACTTCGTATAGCTTTGCCTTTTCTATTGTTGGGAGGGGATTCTCCTGACCCTCCACTACATTCTGCCTCAGAGCCAGATATAATTCCGAGAAATTAAGTGGCGTTGGTCTTGCACCCCATGCCTTAGCCATGGAGAGAAAAATTTCATTTTCAGGGACCCTTAGTTTTAAATTCTTGATATCGTTCAATGAGTGGATAGGTTTATTTGATGTTGTAACATGGCGGACACCATTATAAAAAAAACCAAGCATCTTTAAACCCCTGTCTTTTAAATCCCTCTGAAACTTTTGACCTATATCACCGTTGATTACCTTTTCCAAGTGGCTTATGTCTTTCCATAGATATGGGGCTTCAAGTATGGATATGGAAGGTATCCACTGCCCAATATTTCCCGCCCCTTCTGTAACCATGTCCAAAGAGCCAAGCATTGTTGATTCAATCATCTCCCTTGATGAGCCTAACTGTCCTGATGGAAATAGCTTAATAATTACCCTTCCATTAGTTTTCTCCTTAACCTCTTTAGAAATAATCTGCATTGCCTTTATAGATGGAGTTTCCACAGGGAGTATCTCCCCCCATTTAAGCTCTACCACTTCGCTTGCAAATAAATTTGCAGGGCTTAAAAATAAAAAAACTAAAACAAATACTACTTTCCTTAAAAAATTATGAGTTGCCATAGCCTTTATTAAATTATTTTACTCCTTCTTATTCAATATCTGCTTTTATGTTATACTACTACCTAACCCAAATAAATCGGAACTAAAATAATAGACAGGATTAACAGGATAATTTTGAAATCCTGAAAGTTCTATTAGATAATGTGATATATGTCGTGGTTTATTAGAAGTAAAACCCCTAAAGAAAAATTAAAGGTAAGAAGGATTAATATCCCAGAAGGTTTGTGGCTGAAATGTGACAGCTGCAGGGAGATAATCTACAGGAGCGAACTTGACAGGAACCTTAAGGTTTGTCCAAAGTGTAACTATCATCACCGCATGAATGCCTTTGAGCGGATTGACCTGCTGATAGATGATGGAACTTTCTCAGATATAGACAGCAATATCTCTTCTGAAGATCCTCTCAGATTCAGAGATGTAAAGAGATATAAGGAGAGATTGAGAACATATACTAAAAAAACAGGTCTCAGAGATGCAGTCGTATGTGGTAAAGGAACTCTAAATGGAATAAAGGTTCAGATGTGTGTCATGGATTTTGGATTCATGGGTGGCAGTATGGGTTCAGTAGTTGGAGAAAAGGTAACCAGGGCTATTGAAAGGGCGGTATCAAAGAGAGACCCCCTTATTGCTGTATCGTGTTCAGGTGGTGCCAGAATGCAGGAGGGTATTTTGTCCCTTATGCAGATGGCAAAGACCTCATCTGCATTATCGGAACTTTACGAGGCAAAGGTTCCTTATATATCAGTATTAACTGACCCTGTAACAGGCGGCGTTACTGCCAGTTTTGCCATGCTTGGGGATATAATTATTGCTGAGCCGGGAACCCTTATAGGGTTTGCAGGACCGAGAGTAATTGAACAGACCATAAAGCAGAAACTGCCGGAAGGATTTCAGAGGTCAGAATTTTTACTTGAACACGGGATGCTTGATATGATAATACATAGAAAGGATTTGAAAAAGACCATCAGCAATATATTAAATTTATTAATTTAATTCATTCCTGGTTTTTTTTACTATAATTCATCACTAAATTTTAATTACTTTGTTATTGGGCTACAAAATTTTGTTGACATAGATATTAATAAAGGGTTAGAGTTTAAACAATTAGTGAGAGGTGTTTTAGTTTATAAAATGGAGGTTTTTAGATGAGATTAGTTTTAATATCACCGGCAGAAACAGATATTTACATGAAGCATACAAAGAAGGAGGCGAGGTCCTTCTGGTTTGCAAGGCTTTCCCTTGCAATGGTAGCCGCACTGACACCAAAGGATGTTGATGTATCAATAATTGATGAGAATCTGGATGATATAGATTTTAATGTGGATGTTGACATGGTCGGGATAACCGTAATGACAGCCCACGCACCGAGGGCTTATGAGATATCAAGAGAATTTAGAAATAGAGGCGTAAAGGTAGTTTTAGGTGGAATTCATCCTACCGCAATGCCTAATGAGGCACTACAACATGCTGATACTGTGGTTGTCGGTGAGGCAGAGGATATTTGGCAGAATGTGATTGATGATTTTAAAAGCGGAAGTCTTAAAAAAATGTATAAGGCAGCAAAGCCGTGCAGTCTTGAAAATCTGCCTCATCCGAGGAGAGACCTTTTAAAAATAAAGTCATATAATGTAGGGAATACTGTCCAGACTACTCGGGGTTGTCCATTCTCATGCGAATTCTGCTCTGTTACAGATTTCTTTGGAAGGAGTTACAGACAGAGACCGGTTGATGATGTAATAAAAGAGGTAGAAGCAATAGATAGTAGGTTTATTGCATTTGTGGATGACAATATTGCAGGGAATCCAAAATATGCTAAAGAGCTTTTTAGGAGGCTTACACCATTGAAAAAAAAATGGGGGAGTCAGGCGAGTCTCACAATGACAAAAGACCCTGAATTGATGAAACTGGCTGAGAAATCCGGCTGCGACGGGATGTTTGTAGGCATAGAGACATTATCTACGGATAATTTAGTCCAGATAAAAAAGACCTTCAATAATGTTGATAAGTATGAGGACGCAATAAAGAAATTCCATGACCACGGTATAGCTATTACTGCCAGCATAATATTCGGGTTTGATAATGACGATGAGGGGGTCTTTGAAAGGACTCTAAAGTTCTTAGAGAAAAATAAGGTGGATGTTGCCACATTCTATATATTGACACCCCTTCCGGGTACTGTATGGTCAAAGAAATTGGAAGCTGAAGGTAGAATCATAGAGAGAGATTGGGGAAAATATAACGGAGGGCATGTCCTTTTTAAACCAAAGAATATAAGCCCTGAAAGGCTTCAGGAAGGATATTGGTGGGCATTTCAACAGTTTTACTCAATTTCTTCTGTAGCAAAGAGGTTATTTCACTTTGAGCAAAATCGTTTCTTAAGCACACTCTTTCTGAATATAGGTTTCAGACGGATGGTGAACAGACTCCCTGAAGGGAGACTCTCGCCTCTATCAAATCTGCTTACTACCCTCAATAAAACTATACCAACAACACCTACTGAAAACCTGATTCCACATGCAATAGAGATAGTTAAGGACAGGGCACAGGAGGCAATGGATAAGATTGATTATTTTCTTAAAGTACAGATAAAGAAGAATGAAAAATTACAGACTCTATTGATTGATTTAGAAGGTGTATTGGATAAGATTACAGCAAATACCCTCAGGAAAAAAGTAGTAAGAGCAATAAAAGAGGGGAGGCTTGATATTGGATTAAATTTCAAAAATGTAAGCTACATAAATCCAGCAGCTTTGAATATACTATTCAACAAAAGGATAGCTTCTGTTCTGGAGAAATACGGAATAAAGATAAGGCTTTATAATATTGAGGCTTCTATCAGAGAAAATATTTTAGAGTTGGTTGGCGAGATGAATTTGCATTTTGAAATATGTGAAGCAGTTCCTCTGACTATTTAATTGATACTGAAAAAAGTCATTTTTCAGTGTGAACTAATACATATAATTTTTATAATACTTATTCGTTTCGTTTAACACTGATATTGCAGCGCTGGTCATTATTGCCTTCAGGTTATCCCCATCAGGAAGTTCAATCATTGTAGCCAGCATCTTATCCTTTTCTCTGTTCATGTCCTCTATAATTGTATACATTCTGTCAAAATCTATTTTTTCATTATTTAATGCATTTCTATATATGTCCAGTGTAGCAATCAGTCGCTCCAGAGAATTGACTGCATTCTTTCTTAATGCCTGCCATTCTGCAGATTCCTTATTCTTTAACAAAGAGTGAGTTGTCTCTCTATGATGCTCGGACTCCGCTATCTGCTGCCTTTTTCCTTCCTTCTTGGTTTCACTAAGGAATTTTTCAAATCCCTTAATATCTTTTTTCTCAACCCTGTCGGAAGAATCCGATTGTTCAACGCTAATAGGGGAACCCTTCTTCATTAAATTATCAAATTTAATCTTCATTTCAAAATTACCTCCTATATAAACACGAAAGATCTTCAGCACTATTTGTTTTCATAATATAACCACAATATAAAAATGTCAATAGTTTTGAGGAGGTGGTGTTGATTTCTTCTTCAATTATGGTATAGTGTTAAAAAATATTTTACACTGAGGATAAAATGGAAAAAAGGATAAGGGTTCTGGCGAGGGTTAAGGAGAGTCAGGCAGAATCAAAGGAGGTTGTAGAAACGAGATGCAAATCAAAAGAGGTGTTCTATGCAAATGACCCTAATATTGAATGGTACAAACAAAATATACCCTGCATGTATGCCTGTCCTGCAAATACACGAGTCCCTGAATATCTTGATTCCATATCAAGAGGAGATTTTGATAAAACCTATCTTATAAATAGGACTGATAATGTTTTTCCGCATACACTTGGAAGGGTCTGTTCCCATCCATGTGAAACAGCCTGTAGGCACGGTTTTGAAGGGCTTGGGGACCCTGTATCAATCTGCTGGCTAAAAAGGGCAGGTGGAGATTACAGGGGAAAAGGGAAAATAAAACTTGAGGCATCAAAAAAAAAGACAGGTAAAAGGGTTGCAATTGTAGGTGGTGGACCTGCTGGGTTAACACTGGCAAATGATTTAGCCCTCTGGGGGCATAATATAACCGTATATGAGGCGCTTCCTATAGCAGGAGGTATGCTCTACAGTGGTATTCCTGCCTTCAGATTGCCGAGGTCTTTAGTTCAGGATGAGATAAAGGACATTATAAATCTTGGGATAGACCTGAAGTTAAATGTAAGAATCGGCAAGGAAATAACTCTTCAGCAACTTAAAGATAGTAATGGTGCGGTATGTATTACAATCGGCTGTATGTTACCTGTAAAACTTAATATCCCTGGCGAGGATTATCAGGGTGTGGTGCCGGGGCTTGACTTTATGATGCAGGTCAATACAGGAAAACTGAAGGGGATAAGGGGAACGGTAGTTGTAATCGGGGGGGGATTTACAGCAATGGACTGTTCAAGGACTGCCTTGAGACTCGGTGCAGAAAAATCAATAGTACTCTACAGAAGGACAAGGAACGAGATGATGGTGGATGAGAGGGAATTAAAAGAGACATCTCTTGAAGGTGTGGAGTTTCAGTTTCTTGTTTCTCCACTCAATATAATATCAAAAGCATATCCCGAGCGCCAGCGAGGGAACGGTGAAACGGTATCTGAGATAGAATGTGTAAAAAATAAGTTGGGTGAACCTGGCCCAGACGGGAGGAAAAAGCCCGTCCCGATAGAAGGCTCAAACTTTAAGATAAAGGCAGACTGGATTATTCCTGCAGTCAGCCAGCAGTCAGACCCATCCCTACTTCCTTCAAAACTCAATATAAAAACTGAAAAGGGCATGGCAACAGTGGACAAAAATACCTACATGACATCTGAAAAGGGGGTATTTGCATGTGGTGATTTTGTATCAGGACCAAGGAATATAATAAGTGTAGTAGGTGAGGCACACAGGGTTGCAAGGGCTATAGACCTCTACTTAACAGGACAGAAAAGGATAAAAGAAAAGGTTGCACGGATTGTATTTAAACAGGGTGGGCTCAGGAGCATCACCCAATGGAAGGCAAATAATCAGGATATCTATGATGTAATACCAAGAAAAGAGATACCATCGTTAAAGAAGGAGCAGAGGAGAGGACTGGAAAAAGAGGTAGATTTAGGATACAAGAAGGAGACAGGACAGATGCAGGCAGACAGGTGTTACCTCTGCAATCATAACATTCAGATAGATGGAAATGAATGCATACTCTGTGCAAACTGTGTTGATGTATGCCCATATAATTGTATAAAGATGGCGAGAAAAGACCAGGTAATGGTTAAGTTCAGTGCAGATTTTAAAAACGAAAATCTTGATGTCTTCTACATGCTTATTGACGAAGAGAAATGCATCAGATGTGGACTTTGCCTTGATGTATGCCCAACCGCATGTCTGTATATGGAGAAGTTCCAGTTTGAGAAGGAGTTTGTTGAATGAGAAAGTTTCAACATTTATAATGTTAGGAGTATATGACAGGAAGGGATAGAAATGTTATTATTGGACATTATAAAAAACAGGAGAAGTATAAGGGAATTTAAAAAGAGGGAGATACCTGAGGATATTATTAAGAAATTGATAGATGCAATTATCTGGGCTCCCAGCGCGGGAAATTTACAGTCGAGGTTTTTTTATTTTGTATTTAATAACGAATTAAAAAGAAGGCTTGTCAGGGCGGCACTGGAACAGGAATTTATTGCAGCCGCACCTCTTTCAGTGGTTGCTTGCTGTGATTATCATATAACCAGACGGTATGGTAAAAGAGGTAAGGAGTTGTATTCCATACAGGATGTATCGGTAAGCATACAGAACCTCATGCTTGTAGCGTATGAACAGGGGCTTGGCAGTGTATGGGTTGGGGCATTCAGGGAGGAAGAAGTAATAGAGATTCTCAGCATCCCTCTGCATTTAAGACCTATTGCTATTATCCCTATTGGCTATCCTGATGAAGAGCCGATTCCACCATCAAGGGTATCAAGAGAAATGGCAATAAAAACTATTCAGTAACCATTTGGCACGAGTTAACAAAAATCAAGGTCCTTTTATGTCCAATCAGATTCGCGTCCGTTTTGCACCGAGTCCTACCGGTCACCTTCACATGGGAAATGTAAGAACCGCACTCTTTAACTATTTATTTGCTAAAAAACATAACGGCAGTTTCATACTAAGGATTGAAGATACAGATTTTGACAGGGTTAAAAAGGAATATGAAGATAGTATCTTGGAAGATTTAAAATGGCTGGGGCTTAACTGGGATGAAGGTACAGACTGCGGTGGTGATTACGGGCCATACCGTCAATCAGAGAGGATTAATTTATATCGGGAACATGCAGATAGATTATTGAATGAAGGCAAGGCTTACCAGTGCTTCTGTTCTCCAGAAGAGCTTGAGAGAAAGAGGAAGGAATCTTTATCAAAGGGACTTCCTCCACGCTATGACGGTAAATGCTGTAATCTTTCAAGAGAAGAGATTGTCAGTTACGAACAGAAAGGAATCAAGCCATCTATAAGATTTAAAGTTGAAACCGGATTGATAGAATTTGAAGATATGGTGAGAGGAAAAATGACATTTAAGGGTTCGGATATAGGGGACTTTGTAATACTCCGTTCAGATGGTGTAGCAGCCTATAATTTTGCAGTAACTGTGGATGACGCCCTTATGAAAATAACCCATGTAATAAGGGGCGAAGACCATCTCTCAAACACACCGAGACAGATTCTTTTAAATCAGGCAATGGGTTTTGATATACCTGAGTTTGCCCATCTCTCAATGATATTGGGATACGACAGAACACTCTTAAGCAAAAGACACGGTGCGGCATCTTTAAAAGAACTTAAAGGAGAAGGGTATTTGTCAGAGGCGGTTATCAACTATCTGTCATTACTCGGATGGTCTAATCCCCCCTTTCCCCCCTTTACTAAAGGGGGGAAAGGGGGGATTAGAGAGATTATGCCACTGAATGATATTATAAAAAACATTTCGATAGAAAGAGTCTCAAAAAGTCCTGCTGTATTTGATATTAAAAAATTAAAATGGATTAACAGCCATTATATAAGAAACAAAGATATTGCTGAATTAACTGAATTAGCCCACCCCTTTTTAACAAAGGCTGGTATCTCGGTTGATACTGTTGATAAAAATTGGCTCTATAAAGTAGTGGATACTATCAGAGATAATATAGAAACCCTCTCAGAAATTGATAAATATGCAAGGATATTTTTTGATGAAATTATTAAAATTGATTCAGAAAATTTAGAAATTCTAAAGGATAATACAGTAGTTGAAGTATTAAAATCCCTTAAGGATAGGATAGAGAAAGAGGAGAATATTACAGAAGAAATTGCTGATAAAATTATTTTGTATATAAAAGAGAAGGCGAATATAAAAGGCAAAAAACTCATGATGCCTATACGAATAGCCCTTACTGGAAAAACAGAAGGACCTGAGTTAAAAAAGATAATGTCTGTTCTTAGGAAAGATGAGATGATTAAGAGGATAAACTTAGCTCAAAAACCAATTGCAAATACCTAAAAATATTAACAATTTCTTAAGACTGACTCATGCCCAAAATCAAACATCTCCCACATCTCAACCTCATTTTCTTCTACCAATTTATATCCATAGCATTTTAATACCGTTCAATGCTTTGTGAAAGGAGCTGTCATGACACAATGTTTGCCTACCATGAATATCATTCTCACGAAAGTGGGAATCCATAATGATAGATTCCTGCTTCCGCAGGAATGACAAAGAGGGGAATCTCAAACGCTGTGACAGATGGCGTTTAGGTTGACAATCCCCCTCGTTATAATCGGTCTCTATTTCTGGATGAGGAGCATTACTATTACAGGCGGTTACGGAGATGTCTCTCCGACCATCTTTTCCTTTTTCAAAACAATCTTGAAGATAATTACCGCTGCTGGTTTCTATCTCAAAATAATGATTTTCCCTTATCCACATCAGCCCTTCATTGGGACCTTGCCTTCTTCTTTTCCCTTCCTTACGCCTGCCGGACTACTTTTGCTCTTAGTGTTTGGTGGGATGGTCTTGGCTCTGATTCGACGGGAGGCTCTGGTGGGCGTCTGTCTGGTATTTACGCTGGCTGTCCTTGCCCCAGCCGTATTCCTCGCTGTTCTCCCCGTTGCCACCACGGTGGCAGCCAAGCGGTATGTGTATGGACCTTCCGCAGGATTCCTGATCGTAGCGGCATGGCTGATTCTGAAAAGTTCCGATATCCTCTCATCGACGATAGGTTGGCCGCAACGCAAGATCTGGGTCGTAACGGGACTTCTGTGTGGTATCCTCATGACGGTGTGGGGATGGGAAAACCGGCATCGGAATGCGGTATGGCGAAGCCCGATTACATTTTGGGAAGTGGTAGCATTGAATCCTGACAACTTTGTAGCCCATTACAATCTGGGAGGGGCATTGCGCAACATGGGAAAGATAGATGAAGCAATCTTTCATTTTTCGGAGTCGCTCCGTTTAAAACCAGATTATGCAGATACCAGCAACAACCTGGCGAATCTCCTCATGTCGAGAGGGCGCTTCAATGAGGCTGTTTCCCTTTACAATGACGCATTGAAGTATAAACCGGACAACGCCGATGTCTATTACAACCTTGCCATTGCATTGGAAAAGCAGGGAAATCCTGACAGTGCCATAGAGCATTATTATGCCGCACTTAAGATTGATCCCAAATCTCCTGTTTACCACAACAGCCTTGGAAATGCCCTGGTTGATCAAGGGAAACACAGCGATGCCATTGTCCATTATTCTGAGGCATTAAAGATAAAACCGGATTATGCAGAGGCACACTACAATATGGGAAATGCCTTAGTCAGGCAAGAAAAATACAGAGAATCCATTTACCATTATATGGAGGCAATAAAGATTAAACCAGACTACATCGAGGCACATAACAACCTTGGTGGTGCTTACGCAAAACTGGGACAATGGGATGATGCCCTTAAGAAATGGAACGATACATTATCTATCAACCCTGACCATCAGGTGGCAAGACAAAACCGTGATGCAGTGATGAAAATGCTGGGGCAGTGAACCCCGCACTTGCTCCATTGTTCAATCCCTTGCCTTTTCATAGCCAACCTGATAATATTTCTACAATTATAATCCACTTTTTAAATTCATGAGCGGTATCTTATATATAGTCAGCACACCCATAGGAAATCTTGAGGATATCACCTTAAGGGCATTAAGGATTCTGAAAGAGGTTGATTTGATAGCGGCAGAGGATACGAGAAGAACCAAGGGACTTCTTACCCATTATGGAATATCAAAACCTTTAACCAGCTACTTTAGTCATAACGAAAAAGAAAAGGGCGAGTATCTATTGAATAAATTGAAGGATGGAAAGAATATAGCCATTGTTTCAGATGCTGGAACCCCCGGCATATCAGACCCTGCCTACTATCTGATAAGGCTTGCCATGAACAATGATATAAAGGTCCATCCTGTCCCCGGTCCCACAGGTGTTATTGCTGCACTGTCAACAGCAGGATTACCTACAGATAGATTTATCTTTGAGGGATTTCTGCCGAGGAAGGCAGGTAAAAGACATAAAAGATTGGAGTCCTTTATAAATGAAGAAAGAACAGTTATAATATATGAATCTCCGTATAGAATCATTACTACCCTTCAGGAGATAAAAGATATACTCGGTAACAGATTTGTGGCAATAGTAAGAGAATTGACAAAGATTCATGAAGAGGTTATACGGGGAACACTGGATGAGGTCATACAGAAATTAAAAGGCAGGGCGATAAAGGGGGAGATAATATTAGTTATTAGCTGTGCAGAATTCTGATTTTAACTGAGAAGGGAATTGAATTAATATTTTTATGAAATGTGGCAAAGTTTATCTGATTGGTGCAGGACCAGGTGACCCCGGACTACTAACACTTAAAGGGAAAATGTGTATTGAGGAGGCTGATGTAATTGTATATGATCACCTGGTTAATGAGAAATTGTTAAAATATGCCAAAGAGGGGGTTGAGGTGATATATGTTGGAAAGGTAGCAGGAAAACATATCAAATCTCAGGAGGAGATAAATTCACTGCTTGTGGATAAGGCAGGGCATGGGAAGATAGTTGCAAGACTTAAAGGTGGGGACCCCTTTATATTTGGCAGGGGGGGTGAGGAGGCATTAGAACTGGTGAATAACAGGATACCATTTGAAGTAATACCTGGAGTTACTGCTGCCATTTCAGTTCCTGCCTATGCGGGGATACCACTCACTCACAGGGATTTTAATTCATCGGTAGCATTCATCACAGGACATGAATACCCTTCAAAGGATGGGTCAAATATGGCGTGGGATAGAATTTCTACCTGTATAGATACATTGATATTTTTCATGGGTGTGAAAAATCTGCCGAATATTATAAAAAATTTAAGAGATAAGGGGAAAGCCCCTCGTACACCTGTAGCGGTTATAAGGTGGGGAACCACACCACTGCAGAAAACTGTGGTAGGCAGGCTTGATAATATCGTAGAAAAGGTTAAAAAAATGAAAATGAAACCACCAGCTATAATAGTTATAGGTAGTGTGGTAGCATTAAGGGATAAATTAAACTGGTTTGAGAAAAAACCACTCTTTGGGAAAAAGATACTTGTAACAAGACCTGAGAATCAGGCAGAGAATTTTATAGAACTCTTTGAAAGGGAAGGTGCTGTTCCGATATGTTTTCCTACCATAGAAACTGTCCCACCTGATTCATGGGATGCCCTGGATGGTTCTATAAAGAGACTTGGTAATTATAAGTGGGTAATATTCACCAGTGTAAATGGTGTAAGATATTTTATGAAAAGACTTAAGGTCAATGGAAAAGATATAAGAGAGCTAAAGGGGATAAAGATATGTGCCATTGGACCAAAGACATCGGCAGCCATAGAGTCTCTTGGAATAAGAGTTGATGCTATGCCAGAAGAATATATTGCAGAGGGTGTAATTAAGGAGATGAAAAGCCAGATAATAAAAGGAGAAAGAATACTCCTCCCGAGGGCTGCTGTAGCAAGAGACCTCCTGCCGCAGGAATTTAAAAAGATGGGGATTGAGATTGATGTTGTGGATGTCTATAAGACCATAAAGCCTGAAAAAAAGGTAAGTGAAATAAAGGAAATGCTCAAAGGGGGAGAGATAGATGTTATAACATTCACATCATCGTCTGCAGTAAAAAACTTCATTTCCTATTTTGACAGGAATGAGAGAAAAATGCTTAAAGGAGTAGCAATTGCAAGTATAGGACCTGTTACAGCAAGGACAGTAAAGGAATCCGGATTAAAATCTGATATTGTATCAGATAGATATACAATTGAAAGATTTACTGAAAAAATAATTGAGTATTTTAAGACTGCTTAAACATTTAATTGTTTAAGCTGTTCTACAGAGGAGGTAATATGGGATTTCCAACTGTTAGAATGAGGAGATTAAGAAGGAATGAAAATTTGAGGAAGATGGTCAGGGAGACCTCTCTCTCTCCGGATAACCTCATCTATCCATTATTTGTCAAATTCGGTAAGGGGGTGAAGGAAGAGATTAACTCAATGCCTGGCAACTACCATCTCTCTGTAGATATACTATCAAAAGAGTGCAAGGAGATAAAAAATCTCGGCATCCCTGCTGTCATACTCTTTGGTATCCCTGAGAAAAAAGATGATGCGGGGTCAGAGGCATATAATCCCAATGGAATTGTCCAGAGGGCAATAAAGGAGATAAAATCTGCAATTTCTGATTTAATAGTTATAACGGATGTATGTATAGACGAATACACATCACACGGGCATTGTGGTGTTGTGAGGGGAAACGAGATATTGAATGACCCAACGCTGGAACTCCTATCAAAGATGGCACTAACCCATGTTAAAGCAGGCGCTGATATGGTTGCACCTTCTGATATGATGGATGGGAGGGTTGGTGCTATAAGGAAGACACTGGATGAAAAGGGTTTTACAGATATTCCAATCATGTCCTATGCAGCCAAATATGCCTCGGCATTTTATGGTCCATTCAGAGAGGCATGCGATTCATCACCAAAATTTGGAGATAGAAAATCCTATCAGATGGATAATGGAAACAGCAATGAGGCACTACGGGAGGTAGCATTGGATATTGAAGAAGGTGCAGATATTATCATGGTCAAACCTGCAATGGCATACCTCGATATTGTAAGGAGGGTAAAGGATGAATTCAATGTTCCGGTTGCTGCATACAATGTCAGCGGCGAATATTCCATGGTTAAGGCTGCTGCTGAAAAGGGGTGGGTAGATGGGGAAAAGATTATGATGGAGATACTCCTCAATATTAAAAGGGCTGGGGCAGATATGATTCTGACATACTTTGCAAAAGATGCCGCCAAGATTTTAAACAAATAAAATATAAGAATTAACACTTAGACACAGACTTACACAACTCCGTATTTAATACGGGGGAAAATAAATATTTTCCTTTGTGTCCTTCGTGTCTTTGCAGTGCGAGTAGGATTTTCAGATGAAACTGTTTTTGTTGCTTATACTGGTTGGTCTGATTATATTTATATCCATTCAAGGTTTCTTGAAGTTTTTTTATAGAGACCCGGTAAGAGTTCCTCCACAAATACCAAATATTATCCTGTCTCCAGCAGATGGAAAAATCTGTTATATAAAACACATCAAATCCGGAGAGGTAATCTTTTCAAAAAAGAACAGACGCAGTATAAATATTTCCGATATGCTGCAGAATAAAATTGACACTACTCAGAATTATATTTTAATTGGTATTCAGATGAGCTTTTTCAATGTTCATTATCAGAGGTCTCCAATTGATGGAGTGGTTTATGATAAAAAGTATATTCCAGGGGAGTTCCTTGACATAAATTTAAGCCGTAAGATACTTGAGTTTGAAGGGGAGAGAAATGTTACCTATATCAAGGGCAATGATGAGAAAATATTAGCAATCGTCATACAGATTGCCAGCAATTCGGTCAGGAGGATTGAAAGCTTTGTAAATTTAAATGACAGGATTAAGAGGGGTGATAAGATTGGCATGATAAAATTTGGCTCGCAGGTTGACCTGATAATCCCTGCCAAAAATGTAAGACTTAAGGTCTCTGAAAAATCGAGGATTAAGGCAGGAGAGACAATAATCGGCGAGTACGGAAATGGCGAGAACAAATAGGATTGTGATAGGATTTTGCAGGGAAGTATCAATGATTCATGCTATCTCTACCCTTATAAAAAGTGGTTTTGAGGTTATTGCCTTCGATTCCATAAATTACTCCCCTGGCTTACATATTCGAGGTTTAAAGGACAGGTTTATTGATGGAGATATTGAAAAGGATGAGAACCGTTATATAGACTTCCTAAAGAAAATCGGAGAGAAATATCCCGACTCAATATTATTAACTGGAGATGATTATACAAGCCATGTTATCTGCAAATATCAGGATAAGCTAAAGACATATTTTAATTTCCTGACTCAGGACTATGAGACCTTTAAAACAATTACCAATAAATATCTGCTTTCAAACCTTGCCCGAGAGAATAATTTAAAAGTCCCTTTTACATCGGAGCTAAACGGCATTGATATTAAGGGTTTATTATATCCTCTGATGATAAAACCAAAGGTTGGTGCAGGCGGTAGAAAACAGATTAAATGTCTTTCAGCTCCACAGATTGAATCCTTTATAAAATCAGGTAATAATTTGAGTGATTACTTTGTTCAGGAGTATGTAGATGGTTCGGTCTCTAATCTCTATACTGTCAATCTGCTAATGGACAGAGGCTCAAAGCCTGTCTGTGCCTTTTCAGCCAATCGTCTAAATGTATTCAGGTCAAAACAAATTTCTGAAGGGGTAACGACATTTATCAAGAGTGTCAATCTTGATAACCTTATTAACGACAGCATTAATTTTCTTGAAAAAATTAAATGGGTAGGTATTGCTGAGTTGGAATTTAAAAAGGACAATAAGGATGGTGAATTTAAATTACTGGAGATAAATCCCAGATTATGGTCATGGGCAAGACTGGCATCAATATCAGATGTGAATTTCCCCCGGTATTATGTTTCAACATTGTTAAATGAAAATCCCCCCTCTTCATCTCCCTCTTATAAAGGGGGAGAATTGGGGGGTAAAACCTTTTGTTTTAAAGAGGATGTCTATTATCTGAGGATAATGTCTGACCTTTATTCAAATATATTCAGGCTATTAAACCGAGAATGTTCTTTAATGGAATTTTTAAGGCAGATTTTTCAACGGTTAAAACTGATTATTTCAGGAAAGCTGTTTATAGAGAGATCTGAAAATTTTAGATGGCTATACTGCTATCTGCAGCAGAGAAAAGAGTATGTATAAAAAAATCTTGGCAATAGTCCCTGCATATAATGAAGAAGATTCCATTACCGCTGTTATAGATGATATAAAGAGTCATCTTCCAGAGGCAGATATAGTGGTTATAAATGATGCATCAATTGATAGGACAGCCGATGTAGTAAGAGCAAAATCAGTGGTAAGATTAATTGACCTTCCGATAAATCTCGGAATAGGCGGTGCGGTTCAAACAGGTTTTCGTTATGCCTTAAAGGGCAACTATGATATCGCAGTTCAGATAGACGGCGATGGTCAGCATATGGCATCGGAGGTAAAGAAGGTGCTGACACCTGTTGCGAATGGTGAAGCTGATATGGTAATCGGCTCCCGTTACTTAGAAAAAAAAGGATTTCTATCGTCACCTTTGAGAAGGCTGGGGAATTTTATCTTCAAAATTGTAAATTCCACTTTGATTCAACAGAAAATAACAGACAACACATCAGGTTTCAGGGCATATTCAAAAGAGGCTATAAGATTTCTCACCCGTTACTACCCGAGTGACTATCCTGAACCGGAATCAGTTGTATTGCTCGCAAAAAACGGATTCAGAATCAAAGAAGTCCCTGTTATAATGAAGGAAAGGACTGCAGGTGAATCTTCTATAACTCCGTTAAGGACGGTTTACTATATGCTCAAGGTAATGCTTGCAATATTTGCCAGATTCAGCCGATAAAACATGAGGCAATCAAGGATATTTTTAAAAAAATTTTAAGGTTAACACCCTTTCTCATAGATAACGTTGAAAAGGTTAATAATTATTGTAAAAAATTTGGAGAGTGAAGGAATTACATGAGAATTGAGCTTATCGGCATCCTATTCTAAGGTTTGCTGGCATACTCAGTAATAGAGAGGCGGATGAAATGCTGAAAGTAATAGAGGATGAGTTTGAAAGGATAAATTTAGATGAATGGAAAGATTAGCCTTGACCTATATAATTCTTCAAGTTGTGTTTCTTCGTCTCCGCTTTCTATCCAAGAGCCAAATACTAATTTAATGCTGGTAAATTGATCTTCAACTATTGCTTCACTTTGAGCAATTGGAAGTGATACGGTTCCATAAAGTGTAGATAGTTCTTGGACGCTGATGGTTGAAGGTATCAAACAACTGGACTCTTGAGATTGAACTATAGCAACATTTTCTGAAACAAAAATAATATCATTTAACATCGTACTCACCCTCCTGTTCTATAATTGCCGAATAAAAAGGTTTATGACGAACCCACCTAAAAAAGCGATCAGTAGATATAAATCCAATCTCAATAGGACCACCACAAGTTGGTGGACCAAATTTGAATTTTTCTACTTTTACAGTAAAAAAAATGGACTTCCCCCGAAATAGCGGACACACCGAAAGGTTAGGTTATAATACAACCTTAGGAGGTGTGAAATGCAAGAGAAAAGAAGGAACAGG
>Ga0156158_1058_pt1 | contig 25462 bp, 24 predicted proteins | sample RifCSPlowO2_12_FD_107811 | JGI IMG/M metagenome (GOLD analysis project Ga0156158, IMG submission 107811) | Nitrospinae bacterium RIFCSPLOWO2_12_39_15
TCATCAAACCTTTTATCTACTGCCTCTGCATTTGCTTTCATCTCTGACCTGAGTGCATTTATTTCTGTCTTCATCTCTGACCTGAGTGCATTTATTTCTGTCTTCATCTCTGACCTGAGTGCATTCTGTCCTTCATCTAACCTTTTTATTTCTGCCTTCAATTCCTTAATATCTCCTCTAATATCAACCAGACCTTCAATAATCTCCCTGTCTGAAATGCGAGGGGCGGCATCTACTGCAAAGGCAACAGTATGAGAATATAGAATGCAGAATGCAAAATAAAGGCTAATTATAATTCTCTTCATGGTTTAAAGTTTAATTAAAGATGGGGGTGGTGTCAATATAAAAATCTGGATGGGAATGTCAAGATACAAGACCCCTTTCCCCCTTCCTTTATTCCCCCTTTATTAAAGGGGGATTGAGGGGGATTTTAAGATTGAACCAGCGGCAAGAAATAAATAGAACGTCCCATTTATTTTCACACATCTGAATTAAGTATGGTGTCCCCGGAATTCATTGTTTAAACAATTTTTAGTGATGCACCATGTCAGCTTGAAGGCTTGCCGTTTTTAACTTTTTTACATGCTCGGTAGATACAGTCGGCCAATTGGCTTCTTTCTGGTGTTGTCGCAGCATGTCAGCAAAAGCATGTAAATTGTATCCACACTTTTCTGCAAGTTTTGCCCCTGCTTCACGAACTTCCTCAACAATAGGGTCTTTCCACATCTTAATCCTCCTTTGGGTAACCAACTAATTCTTCAGGTGTACAAATTATGGGGGTTTCATAGCCCCAATCTTTATTCAATTTTGCAAACCGAAAAAGAACATCGGCATTTGCCAGATGGGTGCAATTCCATGTAGCTAAAAAGTCAATTTCATAAATTACAGCATAGGCAAGATGAAAAGCATCTCTTATTGCTTTGGCAGGGAATCGCAGCGATTCAGAATATCTTTCTGCCAAATTTTCGACTCCATCATTTAACTCAAGCATTGGAATGCCCTGAAGGATTTCAATTCTTTTGTTCACCTTTTCAGTATCACCCCATTTAACTTCATCAAGAACTACCTGAGAAATGAACATTTCATATAAATGACGATGCCCATTCCACCACTCTCTTGTTAGCTGCTGATGGGCAAGAATGATAATATCCCTGCTTGGTTTTGCAACAAGATAGCTTGGAATAGTTGCCTCAAGATATAAGGTTGGCAGTTCCTTTCTCCTTTTATGATTATTCTAATATATAATATCATAAAATTAATAATTCTCATCAATAAATTTGTATGGTTTGTATGGTAGAATTGGAAAGATTGTGAGCAGTGGCTTGAGTTAGGGGGGTTGTATTAAGCTTTTAATTCGTAATTCTAACAAAGGGGGATAGGGGGTTGTGGGTTGTGGGGTGAAGGAGGATTAAATGTCAAAAAGTAAGACCCCATGTCCTTTGTGTGAGGAAACGGCTACTATGGCTGACTGCTGTAAAGGGTGGAAATTTTGGAAGCAGAAAGGGCACGGTTGTAGATGCGGACTTCATCAATGATGCCATTGAACGGACCATTAATATAGGTTCCTTGGTAGGTTCGTGCCAGAATGATTCCCACCTGCTGGTAACCATCATTTGTTGCATTAAACCAACTACTATTTCCAGTAGTTCCCCCTTCGTTTGGAGTAAGTGTCTGTTCAGCACCATTTAAAAACATTCTATAAGAATTCCCATCGTATTGAAATGCCGCAAAGTACCACTGACCGGTCGTCAGAGTAGTGCTGGCATCCCAGTGCATTCCATTACAAGGACTTGCATAGCCTATTTCACCATTTAATTTTCCTCCCCATATTTCAAACATAAGCCGAGAACCACAACCAACATTAGCAGTATGTGATGTACCAAAGAATGCTTGACGAGTTGTTACATCATTTGCTTTAAACCAAATTGTGATAGTCCCTACTGTATTGCTTATCCAAGGGAGAGTGTTTCCTAAATTGATATAATCGTTTGTTGAACCTCCCTGCCGTCCGTTACCAAATTTTCCAGTAACAATTGTTGTACCGACTGCTGTGCCATGAATTCCACTGCCACTTGAATCAGTGACAGTTGAACCGCTTGTCTCATCCATCTTCCAATATCCAATTAATCCAGCAGTGCTATCCCAAGGTGTCCCACTCACCTGATTTGATTCACTACTCTCTCCATAACTATTTACTTGCGTTCCTACATAGTAATATGTCGTTCCGTTTGTTAATCCTGTGTGTGTATATGGGCTTGTAACACCTGTAATTTTTGTGCCTGTGGTTTTGGTAACACCTGATGAGGTTGACCAGTAGATGTTGTAACTTGTTGCACCACTGACTGAACTCCAGCTTATACTCACCTGCCCATTGCCAGCAGTAGCAGTAACACCTGTGGGGGCTGATGGGGCTGAGCCTAAAGTAATACTATCACTTAAACTTGCTGATACATTCCCTGCTGAATCCTTGAACCAGACATAGGCTGTCTTTGTGTTATCTCCAACACTACCACTGCTTAATGTGAATGATACACTTGCTGAATAGGAAGTTGTGGAAGTTACTGATGTCCAGCCTGATGCTGATGCAGATGGTGTGGTTGATGTCTCGGATGCGTAATAAGCTGTTACTCCTGCATCATCAGTTGCTGATAATGTTAATGTTACTGATGTGCTTGTGGTTGATGATGCACCGCTGTCTATTGAAACTGATGGATTTGTCGGGGCTGTGGTGTCGGAGATAGTCAGGGTGATTGAATCACTTGCTGATGCAGATATATTCCCTGCAGAATTCCTGAACCAGACATATACAGTCTTTGTATTATCTCCAACAGAGCCACCACTTAATGTGAATGATACTGTTGCCGAATAACTGGTTGTAGATGTAACCGATGTCCAGCCTGATGCTGATGCAGATGGTGTGGTTGAGGTCTCCGATGCATAATATCCTATTACTCCCACATTATCCGTTGCAGATAATGTCAGCGTTACTGCTGTTGATGTAGTTGAGGCATCTCCATTGTTTATTAAAACAGATGGACTGGATGGTGCTGTTGTATCACTGATTGTAAGGGTTATAGTATCGCTTACCCTCACTGATATATTTCCTGCAGAATCCCTGAACCATGCATATACTGTCTTTATGCTGCTTCCAATACTGCCACTGCTCAATGTAAATGGCACAACAGCAGAGTAAGAAGTAGCTGATGCAACCGATTTCCAGCCTGATGCATTGGCTGATGGAACTGCTGAGTTCTCCGATACATAATATGCTGTTACTCCCACATTATCCGTTGCAGATAATGTCAGCGTTACTGCTGTTGATGTTGTTAATGTGTCTCCATTATTTATTGAAACAGATGGGCTTGATGGGGCTGTTGTGTCTGTTTGATTCAGTGTAATTGCTGCACTACTTGATTGGGATATATTACCTGCTCCATCCATAAACCAGACATAAATAGTCTTATTCCCATTTCCACTGCTTAATGTAAATGAGACATTTGAGTTATATGATGTTGTCGTTTGTATTGAAACCCAGCCATCTGATACGGCGGTTGGTGCTGTCCCTGATTCTGACAGGTAGTATCCTGTTATTCCTGTGTCATCTGATACTGATATGGTAACTGTAATAACCTGAGATGCTGTTTCTGTGATGTTATCAAGACTTATTGCCGGGTTTGATGGTGCGGTTGACCCCTGTCTGACAAATACTGCCCCGCCTTTTTCCAGCAATCTCACAAGCTCTTTGCTGGACATTGAAGGCATTTTAGGCATAGGAAGGAACCTCGTGAATTTCCAACGGTCTTAAAATCAGACCTTCCCCCGGCTCTTTATACCATTCCGGCTCTGTATCACGTAGAAATTCAATAAATTCATCGGTTGAGATGGGGGATACAACAGTATCAGGATGTTCTTTTATATCAATCAGATATAATTCAATTGCTGTTTTGAGGTTCTTCTCTACATCTGCAAGGTTATCACCACGGGCAGAAATATTAAGCTCAAGACATATCGCAATATATTCAAGCTTGCTTTTACGAACTATTGCTGTGTATTTCTTCTCCATTTATTCACCCCTCATTTATTATAGCAAAAATTGTCAGAGACTCGGAGCCATACTGCTATTAGACTATGAGGATGAGATTGCTGTAATGCTAACGAGCTAAAAATGAAATGGCTTTTCCGGACGATAGGTCGTCACACCACAAAATATATGGTTTTGCAGATCCATAACTGGGCTATACACTGCCTCACAGCAGCTTTTGCACTTGCTCCCCTGTCTCCGACTAATCCTTTATTTCTCATCCTTAAAATCAATAACAATTTTGCAAGAAGCATCACGCAGTTTCCTATTCAACTCTCGGAACAAAAGCCTTTTCTCCTCAAGTGCCTTTTGAATTTTTGGGAATTCAATGTCAGGACTTTCTACGATGTCTCGCCCCTCCTTGTATATAACCCGCTCATAGGCAGAAGAAACCAATTGCGTGCTTAACTCTCCAATCTGTCCATTGACTGATTTTCTTAATTCCAGCGCCTCAGCCAGATTCATTTCCTGTCCACTGACTGTGATATGGTTTTCAAAATTGGCATATTGTATGGCATTGTTGAGTTTCCTCTTTTTGTTCTCCAATTTGCGTAATTCTTCACGCATCTCATCTACGCTGAAATTGGCTACCGGCCGATACTTTGTCTCATCATCTCTCCGAAAAGAAAATCTATCTCGGTTTTCTCTTGCCTCAGGCAGCAGACTTTTTAGAGTCGTTATTCTGGCTTCATATTCAGCCCGAAGCTCAATGGCTTCATATAGATAAATATTATTTTTGTTGTCCGTCATATCTAATTCTCCTTAAAGCTATTAACAGCATAACCGATTATCGGCTTATTATCAATAGAAAAATACATAGAAAAATACAACAATATATAACAGAATGTTCTGTCCTAAACTTACCATCAAATCTCCTAAAATCTGTTGCTATTTTTTTATAACGGTAATATTATAAAAAATAATTTAGGAGTTATTTTATAACCATGAACCAGAAATCTGTTGTCTTAATCATTATGGATGGGTGGGGGTATAAGAAGGAAAAGCATGGTAATGCTATCCTCCATGCAAAGACACCCACCTTTGACAGACTTGATAGAGAATTCCCCTATACACTTATTCAGGCATCCGGGCTTGAGGTAGGTCTCCCCGATGGACAGATGGGGAACTCTGAGGTGGGACATCTGAACATAGGGGCTGGAAGGGTAGTCTATCAGGAACTTCCGAGGATATCAAATTCCATAAAAGATGGGAGTTTCTTCTCCAACAGGGTTTTACTCATGGCAATGGAACAAGTCAAAAGAAATAATTCCTCCCTTCACCTTATGGGACTCCTCTCGGATGGGGGTGTCCACAGTCATATTGAACATCTATTCACACTCATTGAAATGGCAAAAAAGAATGGCATTCAAAACCTATTTATACATCCATTTCTTGATGGAAGGGATACACCACCAAAGAGTGCTTTAAAATATATAGCAGAGCTTGAGGCAAAACTTAAAGAATTAAATACAGGAAGGATTGCCACTATAATGGGCAGATATTATGGTATGGACAGGGATAATAGGTGGGACAGGACTCAGAAGGCATATTATTCACTTGTTTGTGGAAAGGGGAATGTGGCAAGGAGTCCAGTGGAGGCACTGCAGAAGTCTTATGAAGAACAGATTACAGATGAATTTGTGATGCCAACAGTGATTGTAGATGATAAAGGGCTCCCTTTAGATACAATCAAGGATGAGGATTCTCTAATATTCTATAATTTTAGGTCTGACAGGGCAAGACAGCTTATAAGGTCTTTATATGAGGATGATTTTAAGGAATTCGAACGGGGATGTATAAATCCGCAATTATATACCGCATGTCTTACAGAGTATGATATAAAATTCAGACTTCCTGTTGCCTATCCCCCAAACATACCACGAAATGTGCTGGGTGAATTTTTAAGCAGAAAGGGGATAAAGCAGTTCAGGACCGCAGAAACTGAAAAGTATGCCCATGTAACATTTTTCTTTAATGGGGGTGTTGAGGAGCCATTTATTGGAGAGGATAGAATCCTTGTACCTTCTCCAAAGGTTGCTACTTATGATCTAAAACCTGAGATGAGCGCAAAAGAGGTCACTGCAGAGGTTTTAAAGGCTATCAGTTCCGGAAGTTATCCTGTGATTATTGTAAACTTTGCCAACCCAGATATGGTAGGACATACAGGGGTTTTTAAGGCTGCTGTAAAGGCTGTGGAGGTGGTGGACGAGTGTGTGGGAAAGATTATTGAATCTGCACAGGCGGACAGAAGAGATGTTATTATAACTGCAGACCATGGAAATATTGAAGATATGATTGATAAAAATGGAGACCCTATAACCTCTCATACAACCAATTTAGTCCCTTTCTATTTCATCACAGAAAAGAGGGTAAAGCTAAAAGAAGGGGGAAGATTGGCAGATATATCTCCTACCATATTAAGCATTCTTAATATAGAACAGCCCCCTGAAATGACCGGCGAGAGTCTAATCATACAGAATTTACCTTGACTTTTGAGGGTCAGGAAAGTAAATTATTAAAGTCCTCAATTTTTAAAAATAAAAGGCTGTATTATGAAAAGACCTGTTGTGCTGTTTTTTATTTTTCCTCTCCTTTTGCTATCTCCCAAAAGTTATGGACAATCGCAGGACATAACAGCCACAGGTGTATCAGCGATTCTTCAGGGCGATAAGGCAATAGCAAGGGATACTGCATTAAATGATGCACTGAGAAAGGCTGTGGAACAGGCAGTTGGGACAATGGTTTCGGCAGAGACAGTCGTTGAGAATTACCAGCTCATAAGGGATAGTATTCTGACGAAGACTCAGGGCTATATTCAAAATTATAAAATAATGAGCGAATCCTCCTCTGCCGAACTCTATCAGGTTACCATTTCTGCAACCGTTGCCCTTGAAAATCTAAAGAATGATTTAGCTGCCCTCGGAATCCTTATGCAGAGGGTTCAGAAACCGAGGGTTCTGTTTATGATTGCAGAACAGAACATAGGACAGGGGTTTTTTGTATTCTGGTGGCATGGAAAAAGTGAATTTAAGGGACAGCATTATGATATGTCTGCGTCAGAGGCGGCATTAAAAGAAGAGTTTCTTAATAAGGGATTCAATGTGGTAGATTTCTCTGCCGCCACAGAAAAGATTGAGATAACCAATGCCTACAGGATTGCTGATTTAACAGATGGAGGAACAATAAGTATTGGAAGACAGCTTGGTGCGGAAATAATAATTAAAGGTAAGGCTCTGGCAAATGAAGGTCCGCGAACAACAGGGAGTAATGTCGGCTCCTACATGGCAGATATTACAGCAACTGCCCTGAAGGCCGACAATGGTGCAGTCCTCGGTTCGGCAAAGGGGCATGGTGTAAGCAGACATATCTCTGGAGTGACAGGTGGGGCAGAGGCACTGGATAGGGCAGCAAGGAAAATGGCAGAGAGGATGATAGACCAGATTGTGGCAAAATGGAGCAATGAAGTATCTGGCGGCGGGTTAGTTAGATTGACAGTCAAAGGTATAGGAGAATATTCTGACTTTGTAAAATTCAAGGATGTCCTTCAGGGGCAGATAAAGGGGGTTCAGGCAATTTACCAGAGGAGTCTTGAGGGAGGGACAGCGGTTCTTGATGTAGAGATGAAGGGGAATGCACAGCAACTTGCAGATGAGATTGCGAGAAAGAACTTTGGAGACATCCCTGTAAAGGTAATTGGAAGCAGTGCCAATACAGTGGAGGTAAGTTTGGATGGAAAAAAATAAAATCGGGTATCTTTTTATTATTCTAATTGGTGTTGCATATTTGAATGCATGTGCTGTGATGAAGCCCAATCCAAATAACCCTATAAGGACACTTGCTGTCCTTCTAATGCTCAACCAGACCAATGATGTTGAAGGTCCTGAATATGTAAGGGTTGAATTTGATAAAAGACTATCGCATTATTTTTATGTAAACAAACCATTAAAGGATATTGACCAGATTTTGAAAGACCAGATGGGAATTACGCTTGGTGCACAGCTTGATATGGCAACGCCTCAGCAGTTAGGGGAACTTCTGAATGTGGATGCGGTTATCTACGGCACACTGATGAATTTTGAGACACAGATTACAGGCATTTATAATGTGAAAAAAGTCAGGGCAAAATTCAAGATGGTCAACACAAAAACAGGTGAGACAGTCTGGCAGAATGGGATAGGAATTAAGAGTGAGACAACTGTAGGTGGAATCGGCAGTGCATTATCTCTTGTCAGTGGTGTTAAAGAGATGACACAGAAAGAAGATATACCATGGGTTACGATAGAGAGTAAATCAATGGAGTCGGCTGGTGACGCATTTCTGGAGGCAATGGCGGAAAAGGTTGTTGAGAAGACACTTAAGATACCTTTAAAGAGAGAAACTGTAGAGACGGTGAACAGAATAATAGTAACTTTGCCGGTTGGTCCTGGTAAGTAAAAAATAAAGGGGGTGATATCTTCGGATAATTTTCTAATTCTTTAAAAAATCCATGTAAATCCGTGTAATCTGTGTCATCTGTGTTCTATTCTTTTCCGATTTATTCGGGTTAGGGAGGGAAATGCAATGAAAAATAATGGAAAGATATATTCGCTTTTTTTGATTCTGTCTATTGTCCTGTTTGCCGGTTGTGAGGCGACAACGACAGGGACAGTAAGAAAGGATGTATCCGTTACAAAACAGACCCAGAAGCTTGAAGAGGCAGGTGCGAAATATTCAGGTCCTGAATACACAATAGGTGTAATTACATTTAAAAATAAAACTCCGTCAAAGACCCTTGGCATTGGAGAGGCAGCAACGGATATTATAAGAACCCTGATAAAATCCGCAGGTCTTGAACCTATAGTATTGAGTGAAGAAGAGATGAAGGAGCAGGAAAAACTTATTGAACTTCAGCAGACAGGCGCTGTGAAGACCGGAAAAAAGAGCGCCTCGGAGGGATTTGAATCTCTTGATTACAGGGTTTCCGGTGCTATTACTGCCTATTCAGAATTAGAAGAAGGCTCTGATGTCCTGATAGCTCAATCAAAAACTCAGGTGGCAAGGGTTCAGGTTGATTATGCATTAGTTGATGTGGCAAGCGGGAAATCCCTCGTTGTTAAGTCAGGTGCTGGCGAATATCGGAAAAAGACAGGCGGGGTTATTGGATTTGGTTCTAAATCTACTGCGGATACAGGTTTAAGGGATGGGGCATTAAGGGATGCACTTTCAAAGGCGCTTGAGGAGATGATTAATGAACTTAATAAGAAACCTTTTCAGGGAAGGATACTCCTTATTGACGGCAGCACTGTAGTCTTCAGAGGAGGAACAAAGTCAAAGTTAGCACCTGGAACCAAACTCGGTGTATATAGGGCAGGACAGGATTTAATTGACCCTGAAACAGGGAGGGCTATCGGGAAGAGAGAGAAACAGATTGGAGAGATAATAGTAAGTACCCATCAAAACGACAAGGTTTCAGAGGCAAGCATTTCATCAGGTATGGGATTTCAGCCCGGGGATATAGTAAGGGGAATAAAATAGTGAACAGTAAAAACTAAATAGTTAGTGGTGAAAAATGTCATTTTTCACCGCACACTATTTAATTTAAAACCATCTTTCAATAGTTCATTTATCTTCATTATTTTTATCTCACCTTTTAAATTCACCATGATTACTTCAATATTATCTCCAAATTCAAATATAATCTGCCTACACGCACCACAGGGGGAGGCTGGCGGTTCTGTGTTTGTTACAACTGTGAGCTTAATGAACTTTTTGTATCCGGCAGAGATGGCATTGAAGATGGCAACTCTCTCGGCACAGATTGAAAGCCCATAAGACGAGTTTTCTATATTGCATCCTGTAAATATCCTATTGTCCTCGGTCAGGACTGCCGCACCTACTCTAAAATTTGAATAAGGTGTATAGGCATTTTCTCTTACCTTTTTTGCCTCTGCTATCAATTTATCCATGCTGCTAAATATTATCAGTGATGGGTTTGTTTTGCAAGGATGATTGTGTTAAAATTTCTGCATGAATATAGCTGCAATCATACCTGCTGCAGGGGCAGGAAACCGTATGGGGAGTATGACAGAGAAGCAATTCCTTGAATTAGGTGGTATGCCTGTGGTTGCCCATACTCTTTCCAGATTTCAGATAGTTAAGAATATACACAGTATTTACTTAGTTGTCCCGCCGGATAAGATTGAATATTGCAGAAGCGAGATTGTAGAAAAATATGGATTTACAAAGGTAGTAGAAATAGTAGCAGGCGGGAAAGAGAGGCAGGACTCTGTATATAATGGGTTACTCAGACTGAATTCTGATATTGACATAGTTCTTGTCCATGATGGTGTCAGACCCTTTGTAACAGAGGAGATAATCAGACAGTCTCTAAAGGAGGTTAATGAATGTGGGGCGGTGGTTGTTGCAACCCCTGAAAAGGATACTGTAAAAGAGGTTTCCGAGGATTTAATAATAAAGAGGACATTGAATCGCAGACACTTGTGGAGGATTCAGACACCGCAGGTTTTTGTAAAAGATGTTCTCCTCAGAGCATTCAGGGAGGCTATGGAAGATGGATATTACGGCACAGATGAGGCATCCCTCGTAGAAAGGGCAGGATACCATGTCAGGGTTATCATGGGCTCAGAATTTAACATAAAGATAACAACACCTGAAGAATTGATTCTTGGCAATGCTATATTAGCCTCCATAAATAAGAAAAATTAAATTGGGTTTTCTATGAAGCGGGGGTGACAAATTCTCTGTCATGGCTGATTAAATGTGATATAAATCACATTCTAAAATGAGAGAAAGTGCTTGACATTATTCATGTAGGGAGAGTATATTTTACCATAAATTCCCCCTTAACAAAGGGGGTAAGGGGGTTGTTGTCTTCTACCTCCCCTCACCACTCCTTACAAAGGAGGGGGCTATTTGCGTTCTATTTTTTCCCGATTTGTTCGGGTTAGGAGAACAATTTATGTGGAGTAAATATACGACACAAAGATTGCTCAGTCAGTCAGTCAGTCAGTCAGTCAGTTTTAACACTCCTAATAATTTTCTTCCCAAAAAATTGTCAAAGACATTACGACTCGTTCATGGAACAGCCCCTATGCCCATTTGGGTAAGTAGGTGGTTGGGTAAGTAGTCCAAGTTATACTATAAATCTACTTTAGCATGACTGTTTAATAGAAAAGGAGGGGAAAATGAAAAGACTCAAAACACTTTTACTAATATTGCTCACAGCAGGGTTTGGCATTTCTACAGCATTCATAGGTTGTGGAGGCGGTGTGGGCGCAGCATTTCAGGTAAACTCTTCAAGCACCAAATACGCGGTTCTTCCGCTTATGTCCTTTGACGGGACAAATTTTCTGGTCACATGGTCGGACGGAAGGAACGATGCGGATCACGACGGCATCTGCGATGCTGGAGAAGGGACATGCTGGGATGTTTATGGACAATACATCAGCAAGTCAGGCGCCCTTGTCGGCTCAGAGTTTGTAATCAATAACGATGCCGATAACCAGTTGGGCTTTGTAACCGGATTCAATGCCGGCAAGTACCTTGTGATAGTGGATACGGGAGTAACCCTTGGAACTTGGGTTTTTGGGGATGTCTACGGTGTGTTTGTAATGCCGTAAAGATTTAAGCAGTAGGAGTAGAGACGCCCAGTCGGGGCGTCTCTACCACATTTTAAGCCTACAGGCTGGACAGAGGCAACGGCTGTGTATGTTTTAAAAAGATAGTCTATGTAACTGCAACACCTTTGGTCTGGGGGGTTATACTGAATTCATCCGAACTGATGAGCCTCCGAACTGATGCATTCATAAATTCAACACTAACAGGCTCCCCATCTTCCCCGTAACTTACAATTACTCCTCTTGATTCCTCAATTGCATCCACAGGGGGATCGTCACGGAGAATAAGAATGAGGACATCCGCTTCATTGTCATACTTTATTCTCATTTCTCTCCCTTCCAATATTTTTCGACCTTACTCGTCCAATATACCGTTAATATCTTTACCTCGGATGGGTCCTCTTCCAGTTTTCATAAATAGTAGGACCAATCAGAATGGTAAAGAATATCAAGAGAGCTAAAAGAAATATGGTAATACCCATATACTACCTCCGTAGGTTGAGAGAAAAGATATAAAAGACTATCACAGATATAAAACCAGCAATTAGAACTGTCCAATTTAATGAAGGAGTTAAAGCCTGACCGATTATTAAAGCGCCTGCTACAAAATTAGCAAGGTCTAAAAGTTTATCTGCTAAAAGGTATTTTTGTTCATCATTTAGCTTCATAATTTAATTTAGGAGAAAGGGGGTGGTTCAATTAATATGCCTTGATTATCTCTAAAATATTAACTGTATCCATACATATTTATAAAACAAAATATGGATAATAGCAAGGTTTTTTTAAGGAGGGAACAGGGGTGAATTTCATATTAGATAGCATATCAGGAGGGGCAGGATAAAAACATAAATAATCCTGATTATCCTGTTAATCCAGTAGAGTTCCTTATCGGTGGAGGTCCCCTCTAAATAAATCTAATTGGAATCCTTCAGTGCCTCTTTTAGGACATCCTCAATCCCCTCAACAAATACAAACTTCATCTCCTTCAATATATATTCGGGGACATCTTCTAAATCCTTATCGTTCTTCTTTGGCATTATTATTCCTTTAACGCCAGCCCTCCTTGCTGCGAGGACCTTCTCTTTTACGCCTCCGATGGGCAGGACCCTGCCTGTCAGGGTTAATTCTCCTGTCATTGCTATATCCTTTTTTGCAGGTCTGTTTGTAAGAAGAGATACAATTGCAGTAGCTATGGTTATTCCGGCAGATGGTCCATCCTTTGGAATTGCACCAGATGGGACATGGATATGTATGTCAAATTTATCATAGAAATTTTCAGGTATTCCAAGTTCTTTTACATGGCTTCTCACATAAGAGAGGGCTGCCTGTGCGGACTCTTTCATTATATCTCCAAGGGAACCCGTGAGGATGAGTTCCTTTCTCCCCTTCATCTTCGTCGCCTCTACAAAGATTATATCTCCACCTGCCTGTGTCCATGCAAGCCCTGTGGCTACTCCAACCCTGTCCTTCTCTTCTGCCACATCAATAAAAAATTTTCTTGGACCAAGAAGTTCTTCTACAACCGCAGGAATAATTTTATTTCTTACAGGTTTCTCCTGTGCTATATCCTTTGCAAGTTTACGGCATATTGAGGCAATCTCTCTTTCAAGATTTCTTAAGCCTGCCTCCCTTGTATATTCCATTATTATTTTGTAAATAGTCTCGCTGGTAAATTCTACAGCATATTTTTTAAGGCCATTCTCATCTATCTGCCGCGGTATAAGATATTGAAAGGCGATTCTCTCCTTCTCTTCCTCTGTATATCCCGGAAGCTCAATAACCTCCATTCTGTCCTTTAATGCAGGAGGCACCGGGTCCAGTATATTTGCAGTTGTAATAAATAATACATTTGACAGGTCATAGGGGACATCCATATAGTGGTCTGTAAAACTAAAATTCTGTTCAGGGTCAAGCACCTCCAGAAGTGCTGCCGCCGGGTCACCCCTGAAATCCTGTCCGATTTTATCCACCTCATCTAACATGAAGATAGGGTTGCACACCTCCGCCCTTCTGATTTCCTGAATTATCCTCCCCGGTAGTGCCCCCACATAAGTTCTTCTATGCCCCCTGATTTCTGCCTCGTCCCTCATACCGCCGAGAGATATTCTTATAAACTTTCTCCCGAGTGCCCTTGCAATAGATTTGCCAAGGGATGTCTTTCCAACCCCCGGCGGGCCAACAAAACAGAGTATGGGCCCCCTTATCTTCTCCTTATCCTTCAACCTTCTTACAGCAAGGTATTCCAGTATCCTCTCCTTTACCTTTTTTAAATTGTAATGGTCTTCATCTAAAACGGTGGCAGCCCGGTTTATATCCAGATTATCTTCAGTCTTTTTCTCCCATGGGACAGTTATGAGATAATCAATATATGTCCTTGATACTGTATATTCGGCAGATGCCTGATTCATTTTCTCAAGCCTTCCGAGCTCTTTATTTGCAATATCTTTAACCTTCTCTGGCATTGGTATTTCTTCAATCTTTTTCTTCAACTCATTCATCTCAGCCTGATAGGGGTCCTCTTCTCCCAGTTCCTTCTGAATGGTCTTGAGCTGTTGCTTGAGGAGATACTCACGTTGGGTTTTTGACAATTCCTTTGCGACCTCACTCTGTATCTTCTCTCTTATCTGGAGCATTTGAACCTCTTTGTTCAGATATATAAAAACCCTGCTCAGCCGCTCAAGAGGGTCAACTGTTTCCAGTATCTTCTGTTGTTCCGTTAAGTCTAATGCAAGATATACACAGATGAGGTCTGCCAGACGGGCAGGGTTATCTATCTTTTCTATCATTGCCATTACATCATTTGGTAGTGGTCTCCCTACGGCAACAACTGTTTTGAAGATTGTATTGATGCTCTGGACCAATGCATCAACAAAGGGAGACTTTTCATAAAATTCCCTCAACTCTTCTATGTCTGCTAAAGGATAAGGCTCCTCTTTTATAAATTTAACTATCCTTATTCTCGTGAGCCCTTCTACAAGGACCTTCAGCCCTCCATTCTCTAATTTAATCATCTGAATTATCCTCGTAGCTGTTCCGACCGAATAGAGGTCTTTTGATGTGGGGTTTTCAACATTTTTATCTCTCTGGGCAACTATCCCGATAAGGTGGTCACTCTTTATTGCATTTTCTATCGCAACCCTGTCCTTTAAGCGGGAGAAAAAAAGGGGTGAGAGCATCAGGGGAAATATTACTGTATCTCTGACAGAAAGGATTGGCAACTGTGGGGGCAATATGAGATTGTGGGGTAATGACATATAGGAGTTAGGAGTTAGAGGTTAAGGCATTACAAATTTCATTCCGGTTTGTTTGACTACAAAAACAGAGCATGGACTCTTTCTAACCACTTTTTCAGCTACACTCCCGAACAATACATGCTCCAGACCTGTTCTCCCGTGGGTTGCTATTACAATCAGGTCAATATTTTTCTCTCTTGCAGTCCTTATTATCTCAAGAAATGGAGTTCCGCTTACCACCATATTTTCTACTTCAATACCTTCCCTTGACTTTTTGTTTATAAATTTTTCAATCTCATTTTTTGCTGTCTCCTCCATTTCCCTATACAGTTCATTTACCGGCAGGTGGGGGACATAGAAACCGGATATATCAAAGATGTGTTCTATCACATGCAGGACATAAAGTTTTGCCTTATGCATCCTAACAAGAGATACAGCATATTCCATTGCATTCTTGGAAAAATCAGAAAAATCGGTTGGTAATAATATTCTTTCAATCTTTTGCATATCACCCTCCTTCTTATTTTTGACCTATCATTGCATAAGTAATATGAGGTGTCAAGTATTTCAAAGTACAAGGAAATTATATATCCGCAGATTTCGCAGATTACCGCAGATTAAGAAGAAATTAGAAGCAAGAAACAAGAAGCAAGATTCTTTCTTGCCTCTTACATCTTGTCCCTTGCATCTTGTTCCATAATCTGTGAAAATCTGTGTAATCTGCGGGTTAATTAGGTTTTTGTTCCTTGCCGCTTATTGTTATATCTTCTGGAAATGAGACAACTATTTCTGCTCCTCTGTAGAGTTTAATTTTTCCATATACAACAACCTTCTTTCCTGTATAATAACTTGCGGGGTCTATCCCCTTTTCCTGAAATCTCTGATAATCACTCTTAAATATTATTACACTGAAATCTTCATCAGGGTTGTCACCAAAGTTAAGGTAAACCCCATTCTCTGTCTTTCGTGAATTTCTCACGATACCCTCCACGAATCTGAATTTCCCTATCTGTCTTATTGCTTCTATATGAGAAATTGGGGTTAGCGAATCGGATTCATTCCAGACCCCCTTTCTGTTTTTCATTGCCTCTATTTCTGTTTTTTTGAACTGGGCATAATATTTGATATTTGGAGGGATGAAATATGACCTGGCACTACCCTCTTCTATTAATTTTGTATTTACAAATGCCCCATCCTTTAGAAAAACATAAGCGAGTAATCGTCCATGTCTGTCGGTCTTTTCAACATCAAATTCCAGTTTTATTGTTTTACCCTCCACTAGTTTTTTATTCGTCATCTTAGACTCTTCCGCAAAATACTGGGCAGGATTTTTTTCTGAAGCCATCTCAGGGGCATCAATCCCAAGATATCTTACCTTTTCACCTGTGGTTGTAATAACTGTATCGCCGTCTATTACATGCCTTACATGGAGTGTTATTCCTGCCGAAGGAAGATTTTTCTTTTCTGTATTCTTTCTGTATTTATCAGGTATATTATCTATTGCATCGGTAAAGTTTACAGCGCCATTCTCATCTGTCCATTTATAGACCTCTCCCCATGCAGATAGTGTAAGTGCAAGTGTAAGTGCAAGTGTCAGTGTCAGTAATAGAATCTTCTTAATTGGCATAGTTTATTACTTTAACCTTTTTATGATTAATTTTCCATTACTTTATGGTATTATTTTGCCATGAATATAATTTATCCATCAATTGATAATCTTATAAATCTTGCACTTGCTGAGGATGTAGGCTCAGGTGATATTACTACAGATGCAATTGTCTCTCAAAATGTAAAAGGTGAGGCTTATGTAATGGCAAAAGAGGATATGGTTTTATCAGGAATAGATGTTTTTAAAAGAGTATTTCAGTTATTAATTCAGAATTATGAATTAGGAATTATGAATAAATTTAAGGAAAGATTTAAGGATGGTGAAATAGTAAGGAGTGGAAAGATTATAATAGAAATAAGCGGCAATATGAGAGCTTTGTTGACAGGTGAGAGGACAGCACTTAATTTTTTACAGAGGATGAGTGGTATAGCTACTCTTACACAAAAATTTGTAAATACTGTAAGAAAAAGTAAGGCAAAGATAATTGATACGAGGAAGACAACCCCTAATTTAAGAATTTTAGAAAAGTATGCTGTCCGATGCGGAGGCGGAATTAATCACAGATTTGGTCTTTATGATGGGATACTGATAAAGGACAATCATATAAAGGTTGCAGGAGGTATTATAAAGGCAGTAAAAAAAGTGAAGGATAATGCCCCCCATCTTATGAAGATTGAAGTTGAGGTGAAAAGTATTAAAGAGGTAAGAGATGCCCTTAAGTGTAAGGCGGATGTTATAATGCTTGATAATATGGATATATCTACAATAAAGAGGGCAGTGAGGCTGATAAACAAAGTGGCACTGGTTGAGGTATCTGGAGGGGTTAATCTGAAAAATGTGGTTGAAATTGCAGCCACTGGGGTGGATTATATATCCATAGGTGCCTTAACCCATTCTGCAAGGGCTGTGGATATAAGTATGGAGATAAGGTAATACTGCAAAACCTTTTTTCTCACTTCCGTTAATTTTTTCTTTTGTTTTTTATTATATTAGAACTATGGAACAAAAGAAAAATTAAAAAGTCGTTCAAAAAAAGAGTTTTGCAGTATATAAAAAATGAAACTTGATAAGAAAAAGATAAAAGACCATCTAACAACAAAGTTTATAGGCTCAGATATATATATATATGGTAAAGTTGAATCAACAAATGATATTGCCAAGGAGCTTACAAATAATGGTTGTAAAGAGGGGACGGTTATTATTGCAGATTTACAAAGTAAAGGAAGGGGGAGACAAGGGAGGCGATGGGAGTCTCCGGAGGGGGTAGGTATATATCTGTCAATTGTTCTGAAGCCGGAAAAGATTATACCACAGCTTACACTTGTTGCTGGTGTTTCGGCAGCAGAGGCGATAATTACAAGTTGTAAGTTGCAAGTTACAAGTAATGTCATTTTGAGCGAAGCGAAGAATCTAAATAGAGAATCGCGGATTTTTTTAAAATGGCCTAATGATATAAATATTAATGGGAAAAAGGCAGGCGGCATATTGACAGAAGCTATTGAAAACGGAAAGGCAATAATTGTAGGTATAGGAATAAATGTGAATACGGAATTGTCAATGTTTACGGATGAATTAAAAAATAAGGCAACATCTATAATGATGGAAACAGGAAAGAGGGTAGACAGGAATTTGCTAATAGCGGAGTTATTAAATAGATTTGAATACTGGTATAAAAAATTTAATGTAGGGCAAGGCTTTAGCCTTGCAAATGAAACTGTTATAAAGAGATGGAAAGAACTTTCAGATACCTCTGGCCGCAGAGTGAAAGTTAATGTTGGAGATAGTGTATTTGAAGGGGTTGCTCTGGGTTTGGATAATGACGGCTCTCTTATGATTCGCTTGGATGATGGTTTTTTAAAAAAGGTATCGGCAGGTGAGATATGCTATTAGATTTATTTGAGGATTATGCTATTAGTAATTGATGTCGGAAATACAAATATTGTTTTTGGTCTCTATCAAAAAAAGGAGCTCATTATCCACTGGAGGATGGAGACGAACAAAGAAAGGACAGAGGATGAATATGCTGTCCTATTAAAAGGACTCCTCTCTCTTCATGATTTAAAATTTGAGGATATAAAGGATGTAGTTATTTCTTGCGTAGTTCCGCCACTTTTCCCTATAATAGAGAATCTTTGCAGAAAATATTTTAGTGTAGTGCCTCTTGCAATAGGTCCTGGTATAAAAACAGGTATCCCGATATTATACGATAACCCTAAAGAAGTGGGGGCTGACAGAATAGTCAATGCTGTTGCAGCGTATGAAAAATACGGTGGTCCTCTGATTGTAGTGGATTTCGGGACGGCGACTACATTTGATGCGGTGTCTCAAAAAGGGGAATACATGGGGGGTGTTATAGCACCGGGAATAGGCATATCAATGGAGGCGCTTTTTGAGAAAACTGCAAAACTCCCGAAGGTGGAACTTGTCATGCCTGACACTGTTATAGGGCGTGATACTGTAAGCAGTATGCAGTCAGGAGCGATATATGGATATGCAGGTCTGGTTGACAGAATTGTGGAAGAGATGAAAAAGGAATTGGGAGAAAAGGTTTATGTGGTCGCAACAGGTGGACTTGTAGAATTAATCGCCCCTCAATCAAAGACAATAAAAGAGGTGAATCCATTTATTACACTGGAAGGACTCAGGATTATATTTGAGAAGAATAGAAAATAAGCAATGAGCAATGAGCAATGAGTAAAAACTCGTTAATTATTTGTCAGTGAAAGTCTGTGGCTAAAGATTTGCTAAAGATTCGTATTTATCAGAGGCTGATTCATGTGCTATTATGAATATCTATGTATAACAAATACTGGGGATTAAAAGAACCACCATTTGAAAATGTTCCTGACCCTCGCTTCCTTTACCATTCCACTCAGCACGATGAGGCACTTATGAGGATGACATATGCGGTTAAGAACAGGAAAGGGGCGGCAATGTTAACCGGAGAGATTGGATGCGGAAAGACATTGTTAAGCCGTTCATTCATGCAGCAGTTAGCAGGAGGTCCTTACGAAATTGGTGTTGTAGCCAATCCCAACTTTCCACCTTTAGATTTTCTTAAAGAGGTTATCTACCAGTTTGGAATAAGGAGAAATGCGGAAAGCAAATCTGACCTCCTTCATGTGCTTAATGAGTCAATGCTCGACAACATGAGAAACGGGAAGGATACTATAATTATAGTTGACGAGGCACAGGTAATAAACCATCAGGATACATATGAGGAACTCAGACTATTGCTGAACTTCCAGATGAATGAACGTTTTTTATTAACTTTAATTCTTATAGGACAACCAGATCTGAGAGACCGCATAACCGCTATTCCTCAGTTTGAACAGAGAATTGCCATAAAATATCACCTTGGGCCGCTGAAACTCAATGATGTGGCAAAATACTTAATGTTCCGCCTTAAGACTGCCGGGATGCAAAAAAATGTCTTCACAAAAGAGGCTATAATTAAAATATACGAATATACTCAGGGTGTCCCAAGAAGGATAAACAATATATGTGACCTTGCGTTACTTGTGGGATTCAGCTCAAAGGCTAATATAATAGATTCAAAACTGATTCAGAAACTGATAGAAGACAGGGGATAAAAAGGAAAAATGAAAGAGAAAAAATCAGAGGAAACTGTTGAGCAGGAGGAGTTCAATAAATCAGAGTCAGGGGTTCAGTTCACAGATATAATGAAGACTCAAAAGGGAGAGTCTATTGAACAGGAAATATCTAATAACCTGGACACAGGTATAAGTTTTAAGGAGATAATAAAAGATGAGAAAAAGACAATAAAAAGGGCAGATGATAATGAAAAGATAAAGCAGTATGAACAGATTTATGATAGCTTATATGAATTTACAAAGGGATTTGTTGCATATCTAAAAACTGGTAAAAAGCCGCAGCTTTCAGAGGCTTTCAGGTTGATAGAATATATAGTTGATAATTCTGAATCGCTGGATATCCTTTATAGAAAAGCAATTTATACAAAGACTGCAGATGCACATATATCCAATATAGTCAATGTTATAATCTATGCCTTAGAAATAGGTGAGGGTTTAAAATTTAAAAGACAACAACTCATTGAACTTGGCGTTGCATCTCTCTTACACGATATAGGCATGTTTCGTATTCCTGATAATATACTCAATAAAACCGACAAATTAACAAATGAGGAGTTTAGTTTAATTAAAAGTCACCCCTCTCTGGGTCATGAAATTCTTTTAAAGCTTTATCCAGAGTATCCGTGGATGGCAGAGGTGGCGCTTCAGGAACATGAGAAAGAGAATGGACAGGGATATCCAAATGGATTAAAGGGAAATGCAATTAATATCTATGCAAAAATTGTTGGGATAGCAGATATTTTTGAGTCGCTTACCCATCACAGACCACAGAGAAAGAGGTTTCTTCCAAATGATGCAGTAAAAATAATAATAAGTAAAGAGAGAGAGACCTTTCCCAGGGAAGTAATTAAGGCAATGCTGACTAAATTATCCGTCTTTCCTCTTTATAGCTATGTCAGATTGAATTCAAAGGCTGTTGGAATGGTTATTGAGGTGGACGAACCATCACCACTGAGACCTACCATAAAGATATTATATGATGATAAGGGGAGGAAGGTTATGGGAGAGAAAATAATCATACTGAAAGATACACCCCTCCTCTATATTATTGATTCGGTAGATGAAGAAGATTTACCAAAGTAATTTGCTCCCTGATGAGCCTTCCGTATCCCCAAAGCCCTAACCAGGACAAGCCGGAACCGGGGAATGACATTTCTGTGTTAATCTGTGTCCTATTAAGTTTTGTTCTTATATCTAAACAGACTCTTTAACTTTTTAAGAAAATCCTTGCTTTGGCGACCTACCCCCTCACCGCTTATTCTGGCAAATTCCTCAAGAAGCTCTCTCTGTCTTGCATTGAGCTTCGCAGGTATCTCCACAATAACACTTATCAGTTGGTCGCCAATACTGAAACCATGAATATCATAAATACCCTTCCCTTTAAGACGGAATACCTTATTTGTCTGCGTCCCGGGATTTATCTTTATCCTTGCCTTTCCTGTAAGGGTAGGAACCTCTATCTCTCCACCAAGTGCTGCATGAGTGAAGCTAATCGGAATTTCGCAGAGGATATTATTTTTATCCCTCTTAAATATTGGATGCTCCCTGATGGATATTACTACGAACAGGTCACCTGCATGCCCACCTCTATTTCCGTATTCCCCTTCACCGCTCAATTTAAGCCTTGTCCCGTTCTCAACTCCGGCGGGTATCTTGACAATTAATGTCCTCTCCTTCCTTATCCTCCCTGCTCCATTGCATAGATGACAGAACTCCCTTATAATTCGCCCTTCCCCTTTACAAGAGCTGCATGGCTTGCTTATACTGAAAAATCCCTGCTGAAATTTTACATAGCCGCTCCCGCCACATGCTGGACATTGGCTTTCTTCTGTCCCATTTTTAGCACCGTTTCCATGACACCCTGTGCATTTCTCCATCCGTGGAACCCTTATCCTGGTCTCCACACCTGTAGCCGCTTCTTCAAAGGATATTTCAAGGTTGTATTTTAAATCTGCTCCCCTCTGGGGTTTTGACCTCCGTCCTGCTGCAGTGCCGCTGAAGAAATCACTGAATATATCTTCAAATATATTGCCAAATCCGGTAGTTCCAAATCCAAAGCCTGCCTCTCTGAATCCCTCAAACCTTTCAGAGTGTCCGAATCTATCATACTGTGTCCTCTTTTCAGGATCTCTTAAGATTTCGTAAGCCTCTGTTGCCTCTTTGAATTTTTCCTCTGACCACTTATCACCGTCAGGGTTTTTGTCAGGGTGATATTTCAATGCCAGTCTGCGGTAAGCCTTCTTTATCTCAATATCACTGGCGTTTCTGTGAACGCCCAATACATCGTAGTAATCTCTTTTTGCCATAAAAATATTTTGCCACAGATTTTCACTGGCTAAAACATTCTTCTTCATGTAGTGCGAGGTTTTAGCCTCGCACTACAACTTTTAGGTCTGTGTTTGTCTGTGGCTAATTATTATTTTATTCTTTGCCACTCCTACCTTTGAGGGTCTGATGACCCTCTCGTGAAGTGAATAACCTTTTTCATATTCTTCAACAATTGTATTATCTCCCCCTTCATGGGATGTTATAAGTTTGATAGCCTCATGTCTTAAAGGGTCAAATATTTCTCCTATACTCTTTATTCATAAATATAACCTATCAATTGGAAAATTAGTTGTCAAGGGCAGATACTGAAAGGAGTGATAAGCATAAAAAAATCCAGACAAGAGTTAGCAGGGTATAGTAAAATAAATTGCATGAATAACAATTCTATTGATAAAGTTTTAGAAATTCTGAAAAAAGAGGTTAAGAAATGGCGAGAGCCTATTGTAACAGAGATTTCAAAAAAGGAGAGGGACCCATTTATGGTGCTTATTAGCTGTATTTTGAGTCTCAGGACAAAGGACGAGACAACCTCTGATGCATCGCAAAGGCTATTTCTAATGGCTGATACACCTGAGGCAATGGTTAGACTTTCAAAGAGAGAAATAGAAAAAACCATATACCCTGTTGGCTTTTATAGAATCAAGGCAGATAACATTCTTTCTATATGTCATGACCTTATTAATAAATATGATTCAAGTGTCCCTGATACTATAGATGAACTTTTAAAATTTAAGGGTGTCGGGAGAAAGACCGCTAATTTAGTTGTTACACTCGGATATAAAAAGCCGGGAATTTGTGTTGACACCCATGTCCACAGGATAACCAACAGATGGGGATATGTGAAGACAAAAACCCCTGAAGAGACTGAATTTGCCTTAAGAAAGAAACTTCCTCCCAAATACTGGCTGATTATAAATGACCTTCTTGTAACCTATGGACAGAATCTCTGTAAGCCTATATCTCCTCACTGTAGTATCTGTAAGATTAATAAGTTTTGTAAAAGGGTTGGGGTTGACAGGAGCAGGTAAACCTAAAATTTTATAATGATAAGTCTAATACAAATGACTTTATGATGCCAATATCGCCCAACTCTTCTTTTAACTGATTTGTTGCCTGATTTTCTAAATTTCTCTTTAATTCCTCAAGTGTCATTTTTGGAGTTTTTCCTTTTCTACTATCACTATTATCCCATTTGTCGCACATATACCAACCGATGAGATATAGCCCACAGAATATTTTGTTTTCTTTCATATACTTCTCATATAATTGAGTTTCCATTGCGGTCAGAATTTCATTATTCCAGCATCCCTTAACTTCTATAACAACTGTTAAGATTTTAGCATCTCCCGACATGTCACCTAATTTAACAGCATTGATCTTAATATCTGTTTTCTGTCCTCGTTGAAGTTGTACCTCTCTATTAACAATAACACCCCGAGAAATACTAAGGTCATCTCTTATCCACCGTTCAACTCCGTCAGATAAGCTTTCTTCATCCTTGGGTCTAAAATTTTTTCTTCTATTTCCTCCACCATCATAATTCCACAGCCTTTCTACAGAACTCTTACAATCCTCCTGCATTCTATTCAAAGATTCAATAACAACTGATAACAGTTGTTCCTCATTTTCAACATATCTTCTATTCCGCTCCTGCAAAAGGGTAATAATTTTTGAAGGAGTAAGCGGAACCCATGTCTTTCTCAAAGTGTTAGACTGCGACTCCTTTAATCTCCAAACAAGCGATAGGCGTTGTTCAGGTAGTTTTTTAATTAATGACTCTATTGCATCACATGCCTCTCTTGTCCCTTTATTGGCAAGTTCCGTTAATACTGCGTTTCTTAAGTTAGCTAACATTTCTCGTTTTTCAACTTTATGCGCACCTTCTATATTAGGGTCTTTTGCAGGAGGAAATCTTTCTTTCATAAAAGAATAAATATCCCCTAAATGTGATTCACTTAAATTGTTCATAAATCTGACTTCATTCATCACACTCCCTGCAATATTACCAAGGACTGCTTCCGCAAGTTCAGGCTGATTCTGAAATAGATTCCATATCAATGACCAATGCCTTTCGCTCCAATATATCAAAAGCAAGGATACTGTCTCTGTGAGCATTTCCCTTTCCAAATTATTCTGAGTAATCTGCTTAATAACTATATCTTCTACTTCTGTGACTCCAATATCAATCAGAAACTCTACTATATTCCGAAAACTCCCGGGCTTTAAACTGACTGAATTTATCTTGTTTAAGATTGATGAAGTCAAATTGCTATTCCAGCAGTCTTTTAGATGGTTAATAAAATGGATATTTTCAAGTCTTTCATTTTCACTATCTATTAATCTAAGGAGATATGATTTTGCAGCCTCTGGAGCCTTCTGATAAGCCAATTCAAATAATGCACACCGTGACTTGCGGTCATCAGTTGATGGGCAATCAACCATATATGGAACTAACTTCGTCCAGATATTATCTGGAATACTATTAACAATTTCTGTATCTTCAGCAATAAGTCTGACAGCCAAGTAAATAGCATTCACTTCCCATGAATAAGACCCTTTACCAAACCACTCATCATCTTCTAATGAATGATTTAATATGAAGTTCCTTGATGCCTCTACAATTCGTCTCTGTGTCTGGTCGTCAGAGGTCTTCCATGCATGAGTATCACGAATGTCTGACGGCCATTCGTGAAGCTCCCCTGTTTCCTGATTGACTGACAGATGATAGACAAGGTTAATCCATCCTTCTATATTGCCTTCTTCAATTTTTCTAAGGCTTGTTTCTATTCTTTCGGCTATAGGCGGCTCGGAAGATTTTTGTCTATCCTCTTTCTCCCATTTTTCCCACATAAGTCTTTCCAAATAAATTTCCTTAGAATTTCTGCTAATTCCAACTTGCAATCAAGTTGACACTAATATATAATCTTGCCATGGAGGTGACTCATGGCAAGAACTGTGCATATAAGCAAAGAAGAAATCAG
>Ga0156158_1085_pt1 | contig 18515 bp, 20 predicted proteins | sample RifCSPlowO2_12_FD_107811 | JGI IMG/M metagenome (GOLD analysis project Ga0156158, IMG submission 107811) | Nitrospinae bacterium RIFCSPLOWO2_12_39_15
GTAACTAAAGTAAAATTTTTAAGAAGGAGGGTTTAAATGGCTAAGAAATTTAGATGGGCAGTTATAATTTTAATTGGATTAATAATTAGTTTTGATACCGGTAATATTAGCTATGCAGCAGATGAGGTTGTAAAACTGACTATACCACCAGAGGTTCCGCCAGCATTAAACAGAGCAGGAGGTGCTAATGTAATAGTAGAATTGGAGACAGTTGAAAAGATAGGGCAGCTAAGCAACCCATTAAGTCCGAAGGTGACGAGTTCAGACTACAATTTCTGGACATTCAATGGGACAGTACCTGGCCCATTCATCCGTGTCAAAGTAGGGGATAATGTTACACTTATTCTGAAAAACAGTGCTGGGAGTAAGAATACTCATTCTATTAATATATATGCTGTAACTGGTCAAGGCGGCGGGGCGGATAGCTCCCAGGCCGTTGCAGGCGGAAAGACATCATTTTTCTGGAAGGCACTGAATCCGGGTATTTATATCTACCATTGTGCTACAGACCATATACCTACTCATATTGCCAATGGTATGTATGGTCTTCTTCTCGTTGAGCCAGCGGAGGGCCTCCCCAAAGTAGACAGGGAATACTATGTTGTTCAGGGAGAGTTTTATCCTGCCGGTAAGATGGGCAGTAAGGGACTCCAGATATTCTCAAAAGAAAAAGCACTTAATGAAAAGCCAGAGTATGTATTATTTAATGCTTTGTCTGCTGGAGGAAAAATGGAAGCAAAGGTAGGTGAAACAGTACGCATATATGTGGGAAATGGTGGACCAAACTTAACCTTAGCCTTCCACATTATAGGTGAGATTCTTGACACTGTATATCCTGAAGGGTCAATGGACTCTGCACCTCGTAAGAATGTCCAGACAACATTGATTCCCCCAGGTGGTGCTGCCATTGTTGAATTCAAAGTAGAAGTTCCATCAAACCTCATCCTTGTTGACCGTGCAATGTCCAGAGCTATAGATAAGGGTAGCGTTGCGATGCTTTCTGTAACAGGCAATGAAAATCCCCAGATATTTAAACCCCTTGAGACAGGGGCTGCTGGCGGTCATTAAGGGCGTTGAGGAGGTGAAGTGATGAAGATGCGAATTTTCTTAAGTATAGCGGCATTATTGTTTGTAATGGTTTTTTACAATGCTGATGCCTCAAATGGAAGTTTTACTGATAATGGAGATGGCACAGTATCAGATAATGATATAGGTCTTATGTGGCAGAAAGAGGATGATAATACAAAAAGAGTTTGGAACGATGCAATTACCTACTGTGATAACCTGACCCTTGCAGGAAATACTGACTGGAGGCTTCCCTCCAAAAAGGAGCTTATAAGTATTGTGAATTATGGAAAATTTAATCCTTCAATAAACACAACCTATTTCCCTAACACCGATTCATCGCCCTATTGGTCGTCCACTATATACGCAGACGATACATCCTATGCGTGGAGTGTGCATTTCTACGGTGGCGGTGTCTATGGTTACGGTAAGTCAGGCGACGGCTATGTCAGATGCGTTCGCAGTGGAAAGAGGAGGAGGTAAAGTGATGAAGATGCGAATTTTCTTAAATATAGCGGCAGTATTGTTTGTAATGGTTTTTTACAATGCTGATGCCTCAGGTGGAAGTTTTACTGATAAAGGAGATGACACGGTAACAGATAGTGATACAGGTCTTATGTGGCAGAAAGAGGATGACGGTGTAACAAGGACATGGGAGTCAGCAATTACATATTGCGAGGGGCTTTCTCTTGGAGGATATACTGACTGGAGACTGCCGAATATAAAAGAGCTTGAATCAATAACAGATGATGCAAAAAATAGTCCTGCAATAGACTCAACCTATTTCACTAATACCAATTCATCGGACTATTGGTCGTCTCCTACCACAGCAGAAAGTACATCTAGTGCGTGGCATGTGAATTTCTATAGTGGTAGTATCAGCAGCAGCTATAAGTCAGGCAGCTACTATGTCCGATGCGTTCGCAGTGGACAGTAACCCTTGATACTCTCTATCGCTGGTGGCAAGATTATTTTGTCATACTGAAAGGAGGTAAAGGATGTTAAGAAGATTTATATTGGTGTTGATAATTAATTTGATACTCTATTCTTCTAAGGGTTTAGCTGCTGAGGTTCCCTTCATCGGTTATGGCGCAGGGGGATATAATGGTAAATTGATGATATTCAGTATCCCTGGATTGGAACTTTTAAAGGAGGTCCCTATTGGTGTAGATATACATGCTCATGTAACTGATGGAAAGAATCTCTTTGCAATTGATAAGGCACAAAATGTCATTTCTATAATAGACCTTTCAAACTCATCTGTCAAAAAGAGTATAAAACTTCCGGATTATTTCGGACCCAGCTCTATTGCCATATCCAAAGATGGGAAGAGTGTTTACATTGCTGGAGAACTGAGTGGAAAGGTGGCAAGTGTGGATGTGGCTTCAGGGAAAGTAGTTACGCTGGATATAAAGCCTCTGCCAAGTTCACCTAATTTTGTTGCCCTTACCACCGATGGAAAATATTGTCTGGTGAGTGACTATTCTAATAATAGAATACTCCGTATCTCCACCTCTCCTTTTAAGTTAGATAAGGAACTTAAACTGAAAAGCCCCCATGGTATTGCTGTTACACCGGATGGAAAATCTGCCCTTGTCAGCAGTAAGTTTTATGCCTCTATTATCTTTGTAGACCTCAAAGATTTTAAGGTAGAGATGGGTATAAAGACCGGGGCTGTCCCTCTTGATGTCATAATTGACTCAAAGGGTGCCTTTGCCTATCAATCTCAACATGCCAGCAGTGAGATAGTAAAGATTGATATTGCCAAAAGAGAGGTCGTGGGGAGATTTTCTGTAAAATATAACCCATCCAGTATATCTATTACCCCTGGTGATAAGTATCTGGTATCAGTCAATAAATTTTCAACAGGTATATATGATGGTTTATATTCAAACATCTCTGAGAATGGGGGAACTGTTACTCCGCAGAATATGGAAGTCATAGAATTGGCAAGTGGAAAATCTATAAAACAGGAAGCCGTGTCAGGAGATATATCAGATAATATAATACTATCAAGGGAAGCTATAAAGGATGCGTCTTTAAAAGGGAAGAGTGAATTTATAAAAAAAGGGAGTAAGCCGGATGTGGCACCAAAAGAAGGGGTGAAGATAAGCTATATACCTGCTGATGACCGACCCCCTGGTGTATTTGATGCAGATGACGGTGCTATAGAGATAAGATTGAAAGCACTCTCATATATCTTTGCCCCAAATATTGTAAATTGCTTTAAGGGAGATACAGTCAGATTTATTATAACAAATATAGATGAAAAGGCACTATATATAGATAAACCTGATGTTGTTCATGGATTTACCATCAATGGATTTGAAAAACAGACTAATGTGCTTTTACCAAAAGGGGTATCAGCTGTTGTGGAGTTTGTGGCTGATAAAAAGGGAACTTTTGAATTTTATTGCAGTAATTTTTGCGGCCCTGTGCATCATGAGATGCGGGGAAGATTTGTGGTAGAATGAAGGAGGGTGAAATGAGGAGATATCTATTTATGGGTTTAGTAATTACTCTCTATGTCTTTGGTTTTGTAATATCATTATATGCCATTTCTGCTGATGAATTTCTTGATAAGGTTAAGTTTACCAGTAAGGCTGTTACAAAGAAAGGGGACCCTGCACAAGGAAAGGTACTCTATGCCATGTTCTGCACAAACTGTCATGGTGAGACAGGTGATGGAAATGGACCTGTAGCTGGGGCAGCAAAGATGGACCCGAAACCAAGAAATCATACAGAGGGAAAATATATGAATGCGAGGAAAGGTGAAGACCTATTCAAGATTGTAAAACTTGGAGGAAAGGCAGTAGATAAATCTGTTTATATGCCTGCCTTTGGTGTGATTCTATCACAGGAAGATATATTGGATATGATTGCCTTTATGCGGACACTGGCAGTACCCCCATATTCTGGAAATTAGTATTTCAAAGCTTTGAGTAGTAATGTAAGGAGTTATCAGCAATTCAGTCGGTTAAAGGTGAACTCCATCACCTGTTTATTTCGTCGGGAAAACACCCCTTACCCCCAATTATGAGAGGGGTAAGGGGATAAGAGTTTAAATTGGAAGGACTTTATTCCTTATACTAACAATTACAGAGAACTCTTATAAATTTTACCAGGTCCATCATCTCATCATCGCTAAGCTGCCCTTCAAACGGCGGCATTGCTTCGCTTTCCTTCATCGTCAATCTGCTGATACCCTTAGCTCCACCATACTTTATAACATTAAAAATTTCTTCATCTGTCTTTTGTGAGAAATACTCTGCACTTGAATGGTCGCGGGGTCTCATCCCCTTCTCTATCTCATCCATCAATGGTCCATCCCCTTTTCCAGCCTGTCCATGACAGGGTGTACAGTAACCGTAGTAATTGACCATGGCTATTTTTCCACGATACTCTTTTGAGCCCCTTTCACCGAAACTGGCGAGATTGATGCTGCCATAATCCTTTTCCACGAAAGTCTCGCTCTCTCTTGTCTTTTTATAGCTTACCCAGTCTCTAACATTTCCCTTTCCAGCGGTAATCATTGCATAGGGACCCCCGAAAGCACCTATATCAGCCCTGCTTCCGTCAGCATCGTTATATTTAGAATCAGGGTCACCGGCATTTATAGCAGGAGAACCTGATTTTAATTTGAAATCTCCCTTTGATACATTCACAAGCATTGGGTCTTTTTCAATTTCTCCCTCGCCTTTTTCCGTATTTGACCTATTATGGCCATTATTCCAGTAAATATTGTAGGATAAATAAGGCTCTACACCCTTCTGGTCTCTTGGAGATTCTACTATCTGAAATCCAATCACATTTGAATCATCGAAAATATTGTTTTTAACGATGGAACTCGTCACCTCAGTGTATATTCCAGTGGGATTACTAACAATAGTATTATATGCTATCATAGGTTTAGACGATGCGCAGTATATGCCATAAACCTTATTCTCATACACTATATTGTTCTCTACAAATGGGGTTGAATATAGCATATAGATACCAAACTTCTTATTCTCCTCAATTACATTATTTGCAATCAAAGAGGTTAAACCATTAAATAACAGAATACCTGCATTATTATTTACAATCCTATTATTTAATACTGCCATAGATGCATTATCACACTTGATACCTGCATCCATATAACCACTATTTCTAATTGTAAATCCTTCTATAACTGCATCATTTGCCCCAACAACTACATTACCATTCTTCTTTTCACCATCTATAACTGTCTTTTCATATCCTTCCCCTCTCAATGTTATACCTGCCTTTAATTTAATCTGCTCTTTATAAGTCCCTGCAGAGACCCGAATTATATCACCTGAAGATGAGGCATTAATCGCATCCTGAATAGTCTTGTATTGTGAAGGGACAGACAGGACTGTGGCTTCAGTGCCATTAAAACCACTACCCATAGCAACTAAAAGAAAAGAAAGAATCAAGGTGATAATACTTCTTTTCAAAAAAAACATTTTAATGTTTCTCATAAAAGTTTCTCCTCTTTAAAATTTAAAAAACTTCAATTACACTTTAAAACTAAACCTTTCACCTCCTTTCCAAAAAATTATCCCAAATAATGCGTGGATGATTGCCTCCCCTCTTTCCCCTCACCGATTTCCTTTCTTGTAGTATAATCCTTTTCTTCAACTGCCTCAACAATACCAAAAAAAGGGGGTTAAAGCAACTAATTATGGTCTTCTGGTTTTGCTACCAGTATATATCTCATCCTATTCGCCACCGCTTCTTCTATGAATGGCTGCTTGCTATGAAGACTATCTGCAACTATTATTGTCTTCAACTTTGGATGGGATTTCCGGCTCCAAAGTGCTGTCAATGATTGCAGGTTGGCCTACAATAGTGTCACCGTTATCAATATCCCTTGCCTTCAGTTTTTCAGGAATAGTTGGGATATTTTTCGGGTTTTATCCAGCATATAAGGCATCACTCCTTGACCCGATAGAGGCACTGAGATATGAATGACTTATTGCATTCTATTATTTCTTATACTTACACTTACAGAGGGTTCTTATGAATTTTACAGTGCCCCATATCTCATCATCAGAAAGTTGATTATCAAACGGAGGCATCGCCTCACTGAAACCAGCCTTGGCACCGCCAAATTTTATTACCTCAAAAATCTCCTTATCCGTCTTTTGGGAGAAATATTCTGCACTGGTGTGGTCGCGCGGCTCAACTCCCTCCTCCAAATCTGATGCCAAAGGACCATCCCCTTTTCCTGTCTGCCCATGACATGGTGAACAATAACCATAGTAATTACTTTCAATATCTTCATTTTTACCGCTACGGGCTTTAGTATAATCCTTTTCAGACTCAACAGCTTCGGCTCTATTGAAATTTTTATTTAAATAAATTGTCCCAACTGGAAAACAAATCAAAACTAAAACAACGATAAATTTCCTCAATAAATTTAAATCAAATACCTTCATAATATTCCTCCTCTTATACCTGTACTTTATTTTATAAAACACCTCTAATTGATTGTAGAAAAAGCGTGAGCTAAACCATTCACCTCCCTTCCTTAAAAATTATACTCTATTATAATTTTCCATTTTTATTCTTTATGCTATCATATAATAAAATAGTTTAAATGGGAATATTTTTTATAAAAAATTTGTTAAATATATGAGGGATTAAGTGGGAAAAAAGGAGTTTGAAGAGCTGGCACTACCGCATATTAACTCCCTTTATAACTTCGCTCTCAAGTTAACAGGGAATACGGGTGATGCAGAAGACCTTGTTCAGGAGACATATTTAAGGGCTTACAAATTCTTCCATAAATACAAAAAGGATACATATATAAAGGCATGGCTTTTCAGCATATTAAGAAATACTTTTATAAATATTTACAGGAAGAAGAAAAAAGAACCTGAGAAGGTGGATTTCCATAGTGTTGAGCAGTTTATTGACCAATTGGCAGAGAGAGATAATCCGCTTTCTAAAGATGATATTTCTAACGACTTGTCAAAGGCTGTATTAGATAGCGAGATTAAATCGGCACTTGACGAATTACCTGAAGAGTTTAGAACTATTATATTGTTATCTGATATAGAAGGCTTTTCTTATCAGGAAATATCAGATGTTATAAAATGTCCCATTGGAACGGTGATGTCAAGACTTCATAGAGGGCGAAAGATACTTTATAAAAATCTTGCTGAGTATGCAAAGGGAAAGGGGTATCTTTAAAAAGTTTTGAGTTGTGAGTTAGATATTTAAGGAGACATATATGTTTTTTAAGAATGATTGCAAATCTGTAAATTTATATATCAGTGCCATTTTGGATGGAGAGTTAAAGGATAAAAAGGCTAATAAAATCAGGAATCATATTGAAAGCTGTGATAGATGCAGGAGTGAACTTGAAATCGTAAAGTCAATAAAACCCCTTGTAAAAAATAAAATAAAAATAGAAAAAGCCCCTTTTTATTTAAAGACAAGGATAATCGGCTCAATAGAGGAATTAGATAAAGAGAAATCGCTAATTGGTAGAATATTCCCTATCGCATGGAGACCTGTTTATACCACTTCTGTAGTTGCAATGCTTTTTCTGTTAGTAATCATCCCATTGTATTACCTGTCATCCAGTGTCTCCGCATCTCCCATCATAGCAAAATCAGTGAAAAATCATATGAGCAATACAATCACAGATATATTTGATGAGCAGAACCCCTCCAATGGAACTGAACTTGAGAGAAAATTTGATGTGCCCGGTTTATCATGGCAGGGTATCGGCTCACCAAAGGTTACATTGCATTATCTCAAGGAAAGAAGGGTTGCATATATATCATTTAGCAGAAAGGGGCACAAATTATCAGTTTTCATATTTGATATAAATAACTTAAAACTTCCTGAAGGCAGGATAATAAAACAGGGGGATAAGGAGATATTTGTGGATACCTTTAATGGTTACAATGTCCTCTTCTGGAGAGAAGGTAACACAGGATATTCAATGGTCTCTGACCTTGCGGGAGATGAAATGCTCTTCTTCTTGAAATATGGAGAGGGTTATGTAAATCAGATTCAGAAAAATATTGAAATAGGTACATTCTTTGAGGAGTGAGACAGGTATGTTTAAAAAGATTATTTTGGGACTGATTATAGCCCCCTTTATTTTTACTACTGCTTATGCAAAAGAGAGAGAAGGAGAAATTACCTTCAAGATAAAAATAACTGCACCTAAAGAAAGCAGAGATGTAAGGATGTGGATACCTTATCCGGTATCTGACGATGAGCAGACAATAGAGGATGTTCGCATTGATGGAAACTTTTCCTATAGTGGTATATATAGACAAAAAAGAGGAGGGGACCTCGCACTCTATGCAGAATGGAGCAGACCCTTAAAAGACAGATTTCTTGTCTTTAAATTCAGGGCTAAGGCAATAGAGAGGGTAAAAAAAGATTTTCCCGCTACAGAATCTGAGGTTCCTGTGGAGATTAAAGAGTATCTGAAAGGTTCCGAATTTATACCAACAGATGGAAAGGTTAAAGAAGTAGCGTTAAGCATTATAAAAGACAAAAATGGTACTCTTGAGAAGGCAAGGGCTGTTTATGACTGGGTCGTTGATAATACCTTCAGGGACCCAAATATCAACGGGTGTGGAACAGGTGATGTTGAGAGGATACTGTTAGAAAAGGGAGGAAAGTGTGCTGATATCAGTTCCATATTTGTAGCCCTTGCAAGGGCATCAGATGTTCCAGCAAGAGAGGTATATGGTTTAAGGCTTGGTAAGAAGGCTGAAGAGGATATTACGGGTGGACATCACTGCTGGTCGGAGTTTTACCTGCCCGATTATGGATGGGTTCCTGTTGACCCTGCAGATGTCAAAAAGGCAATGTCCACAGAGAAACTCGATAAAAATGAGATAAAGAGGTATCGTGATTATTTCTTTGGAGCTGTAGATGAATACAGGATTGCACTTAGCAGAGGTGGAAAAGGGTATCATCTATCACCAAGTCAGAAAGATAAATCACTCAGTTATTTTATGTATCCCTATGCAGAAATTGACGGCAAGGGGGTAGAATGGCTTGCCGCACAAAAGGAATTGAAGTACCAAATCTCCTATTACGATAATCAACAGAGAGTATCTCACAATGATTACAATGAGGGTCAAAAATAATTGCATGAAATAAATCCTGCAGTAATACCATGAAAAAACTTCTTCTCTTTCTATTAGTCATAGCCATACAGGTAGGTATCCTTTTCCCTCCCATTTCCCCTGCAAAGGCATCACAATGCTGCAAAATCCAATGTAATCATAAAGCAAAACCAACACCTGATAGCTGCCCCATGCATCAAAAAGCTGATTGCAAGGAGAGGGACCCTATGGATTGCTGTAGGAGCCATTGCCTGCTCATTGGCAAAATTGAGGCGATTCCTCTGAAAGAAAAAGCTATCTCTTCTATCAACGAAATTATCAAATTCCAACCTGTTTATATAAATATCTCCTCCATCTCCCATGACTTTATAATTGCACAGGAGAAAAGGTCACTTTCTCCTCCATATTTTGAGGTTTCTTCACTTTTCATCCAGAACTGCTCCTTCCTGATTTAATCTTCAGAAATAGCAACTCCCGGTAAACCTATACCAATAGGGGGGAGTGCTGCTCTTTTTATCATTCCTGCCACTGCCTTTGCAGGGGTAAATTCCAGTAAAAATTAAGAAGACTTAATTCATAAACCTTATTAAAGGCTTTTTATGAAATATTTATTGCTCCATAAATTTATTATTATTTTATTTATTATTATTTTATCTATTATTCTTTTCCATTCTCTTTCTATGGCAGATACCGGCGAAAATTCCCTTTTCTACTATGAGATGAATCTCTTTCACGGATATTCTAAAGAGAAGGGTCTCTATGGAAGGGAGAATGACTCAGCAAAGAGTATCGGAATTGAAAATTTCCGTAAATTTTCAGGGGAATATGGGGATTGGCTTACAACAGACCTCCAGTTCAGACTTGCATATAATAGCGATAATCCTCTTTCAGAAGATAGAATAGGCACAGGCGATCCAGAAAGGGATGCCCTTGATCTTGAAATTCACAATGCCTATGCCAAATTCAAGCTCCTCTACGGAAAGGCGGATATATGGGTTGGACACTATGAGCCTGCCTTTGGGCAAGAGCCACAGATGGATACCTACTCAAACTTGCTTCAGACAATGGATATGAAGAATATAGGTTTTAAAATGGATTGGGGAACTGGTATTAGAGGGGTATTTACAGGATGGGATTATCATCTCACTGCCACACTCGGCTCAGGTATGGGTATGCACTTTAAAGGGAATTATCTCTTTGCGGGAAGGATTGGACTTGGTGAGACTGCACTTACAGATTACAATCTCGGTTTATCAGTATTGTATGGTGATGTGGCTGCTGTCATGGGAAGGAAACTTCTGTCTGATAACCTGATAACGAAGAAAAGGATAGGGATAGATGCCACCTACCTTTACCGCTCCTTTGATATTAAGGGTGAGGTAGATTATGGGACGGATAATGAAAAAGATGTTGCAGGAACATGGGTGCAGGTCTCGTATATCCTTCCTGAATACCAGAAACTACGGATAGAGGCTCAACATGAGAACTGGTTTTATAACCTTTCAGAGGGTGAGAGGTATGATTCTACCATAACAGCCGGTCTCTCCTATAAACTGAATGGTGCAATTCATCTTAGGATTTATGGTGCCCGTGATTTACATCTATCTTCAGGGACATTGGATAATCGTATAATGGTTCAATATTATTACTATTATCCAACATTTGGGAGATTGTTTGATTTTAGACCTGATTAAAGGGAGGGGAATATATGAGACATCTAACAACTCTTTGCATTGCAGTTGTTATTTTAGTATCCATCGGAGCTGCTGACTCATGGGCTGCTGTAGGCTGTACATTAAACGACCCTGATAGAGATACGAGAAGGCTCTTTCCTGAATCAACAGGCTATAAGACTCATTTTATCACTATTCTTGAAAAGGGGGGGGGACAGCTTGTAAGAAAAATAGAGGAGAGGCTTGGTGATTCATTTGAGCCTGTTTATGAAACCATTGATGTCCCTTATGCCTACTACCAGATTTTTAAAGACAAAGAGCATATCGGCTGGGTCTTTGGTGTAAATCAGAAAGGGGAATATGGAGCGCTTCAATTAATATTGGCAACAGATCTTAAGGGTAAAATTTTGAATTTTCATTACCAGAGGATAAGCTCCCCTGATGCAAAGAGATTTCGGGATAAGGGGTTTTTGGAGTCCTTTAAAGGGCTAACCTTAAATGATTTTCTTAATTATGACCCAAAGACAGGAAAGGTAAATGACCCTGCATCGCCACTCTCTCGTATTAAAAATCCGATTGAAAGGAATGACATTGATTTCAGGGCAACACTGCGGGGACTTAAGAAGAATCTGGTTCAATTTAATGAATTCTGGATTAAAAAAGCAATGAGTAATGAGTAAAAAAACTCATTGCTTTCTACTTATTGCTCATTACTGTATTAATGGGAGGGCAAGACAATGAAAAGGTTTATCTATTTATCAATAGTTTTTTTCTTCACCCCAGCTTTTCTGTGGGAAGATGTAACAGGTAAATATGGTGACCCTGTTATTGTGACAGAGAAGACCTCTATCGGAGCTATTACAAAGGAACCTGAAAAGTATCTCAATAAGATAGTTCGTGTAGAAGGGGAGTTGTTTGATGTCTGCCAGGATATGGGGTGCTGGTTTTCAATAAAGGATTCAACCGGTGCAATCTATGTTGATTTGTCAATGGGCATCAAATTTGCCCTCCCCAAAAAAAGTAACGGATATAAGGCTATTGTTCAGGGTCTGGTAACCAATGAGGGTGGCAAGACGGCAATTAAAATAAAGGCAACAGGCACGGAGATACTGGGGAAATGAACAAAAACTTAATTAGCCGCTGACAAACACAGATTTTTTAAACCGTTTAAGCCGTTTAAACTGTTTGAACCGTTTTTATTTAGTCAGTGAAAGTCTGTGGCTAAAAGGAGGGGTGGATATTATGCAACTACTAAAAATTGCTTTTAAAAATCTAAAGAGGAGAAGGGTGAGGACACTGCTGACTATAGCAGGGGTTGGTATAGCCTCTGCTGTTTTTGTAAGCCTGCTGGGGTTTCAGAGGGGTTATAAGGAGGCGCTATTTCGTGATGTGGATAAGATGGGTTATCAGGTATTAATTACAGCAAAGGGGTGCCCCTATGAGGCGGCAACCATTATGCTTAAAGGGGGTGCAGGACTCAGGTATATGGAGGAGGATATTTATAATAAGGTTGTTTCCGATACCCGCATTGATAAGATTACCTCTCAGCTTATTCAGGTTGTATATGACCCTGATAAAAATGAAAGTCGAGGGGGCTATATCATGATTCTTGGTGTGGATAAAAGTATGCTTGATTTAAAACCCTGGGTCCGTTTTAAATCTGGTGGGTGGTTTAGCTCAGATACCTCACGTGAGGTCGTCATGGGATATGAAGCTGCCGAGCTGGAGCAGAGGCTTGTTGGAGATAAATTTTTTATCCGGGGGATTGAAGGCGATTTTACTGTTATCGGGATTCTTGAAAGGACAGGCACACACGATGATGGCACGGTTTTCATGCCTCTGCATACTGTGCAATCCCTCTTTAAGCTCGATAAGAAACTGACAGGGGTTGGGATTAAACTTAAGGATGTCTCTATGATTCCTGAATTTGAGGAGAGCCTTTACAATGTCCCTGCTATACAGGTTATCAGTATGGCTCAGGTAAAAGGGACTATACTTGGGCTTGTGCAGAGTGCGCAGGTAATGGTTACTGCAGTTGCAGCCATCGCAGTAATCGTAGCTGTCTTTGGTGTTATCAATACCCTCCTTATGTCTATAATGGAAAGGACACGGGAATTCGGGATGTTTAAAAGTGTCGGGGCATCGGGTGGGCAGATTTTTATACTTATATTATATGAGACAACACTGATGTGCGCCGCAGCTACAATATGTGGTAATTTAATCGTTCTCATCGGTGCAAAGTGGGTTGAATGGATTATCCGCATTACCCTTCCTTATGCACCCTATGGAAATCTGGTAGTTATAACGCCTGAGATAATGATTGTTAGTATCTTCGGGGCAATTTTTATAGGGATATTAAGTGGTATCTATCCTGCCCTACGGGCATCAAGATTAAGCCCTGTGGAGGCAATCAGAAGGGAGGAATGACTATGAATATAATTCTCAATGCCATTGGTATTACAAAATTATATCAGAGAGGGGCTGAGATGGTAAAGGCACTGAATAATGTTGACCTTTCTATTGAAAAGGGTGAGATGGTGTCGGTAGTTGGACCATCAGGTTCAGGGAAATCTACACTCTTGAATCTACTTGGGGGATTTGACAGTCCAACAAGCGGCAGGATTTATTTGAAAGGACTTGAAATCTCTCGTATGAAAGAAAAAGAGTTGACTATGATACGAAGAAAGGAGATTGGTTATGTATTTCAGCAATTTCATCTCCTTCCAACCCTTACAGTAAGGGAAAATGTTACTATCCCACTTATCTTTTCTAAAAAAAGAGATAATGGACAGGTTGACAGGATTCTTGAGGTGGTCGGCTTGTCTAACCGTGCCAATCATCTTCCATCGCAGATATCAGGCGGGGAGATGCAGAGGACTGCCATTGCAAGGGCGCTCATCCATGACCCTGATGTATTAATAGCCGATGAACCCACAGGAAACCTCGATTCAGAGATGGCTGCATCAATATTTAATCTATTCCATTCTATTAATCGGCAGGGGAAGACAGTCCTTATTGTTACCCATAATTTAGAACTGGCTAAGGGTTGCAGCCGACACCTGCATATAAAAGATGGATTAATACTTGACATACCCCTGAAAAATTCTGTTTAAAAATTATCATTTGACATATTTAATGGTATCGTTTACTATAGGTTTAGGTATTGATAATGGTTATCAATATCATCTAATTTGTAAAGGACTCTATCTATGCTTACCCACAATCATAAACCTGTAGAAATTACCGATGGTCTTAATACAATAGTTCTTCTTGGTAATCCTAATGTCGGAAAGAGTGTAATATTTGGTCTGCTGACAGGAAAATATGTAGATGTATCTAACTATCCCGGCACTACAGTAGAAATAAGCAGGGGAACGATGCCCTTTTATAAAGATGGTAAATGGGTGCTGATTGATAGTCCGGGGATAAACAGCCTTATACCACGTTCAGAAGATGAGAGAATAACAAGGGATATTTTACTTGATAAAAAACATGAAGGTGTAATCCAGGTGGTAGATACAAAAAATCTGAGGAGAGGATTATTCATAACCCTCCAATTGGCAGAGGCAGGTATCCCGATTATACTGGTATTAAATATTTACGATGAGGCTACTGAAAGAGGGTTGTCTATAGACAGAAAAAGGTTAGAAAACATTCTTGGTATAAAGATAATCCCTATGATAGCCACAGAGAAAATGGGGCTTACGGATATGAAAAGGAATATTGAAAATTTTCGTAGGCCCTCTGTATTGGCAAGTTTTGATGAGAAAATTGAAAATGCAATAAGGGAACTTTCATCTTGCCTTCCGGAAACATACATATCAAAAAGGGGGTTAAGTCTGATGCTCCTTTCGGGAGATGAAACCCTCATTAAGAAACTTAACGATATCTCACCCGATTTCAATTCAATCAAAATTAAAGAGATTATAAAAAAAACCGGGGAATATTTTAAAGACCCATCAAGTTATGTGATTCAAAGAGCAAGACAGATATTGGCAGATAATATATGCAGTCAGTGTGTAACAAGTGAGGGTGGAACAATAGCACTATTCAGGACAAGGCTTGGTAATCTATCCATGCATCCTTTCTGGGGAATTCCGATACTACTCTTCGTTTTATATTTTATGTATAAGCTTGTAGGGGAATTTGGCGCCGGAGTAATTGTAGATTTTATGGAAAAGGTTATTTTCGGAAAATATATAAATCCATGGGCTGCCGCACTTATAGATATCATACTGCCGATTCAGATTATACACGAAGCATTGGTTGGAGAATACGGCATAATTACAATGGGACTTACATATTCCGTGTCTATTGTCCTGCCAATTGTAAGTTTCTTCTTTATATTTTTCGGGATACTGGAGGACTCAGGTTATTTGCCAAGATTAACCGTTATGTCAAACAGGATATTTAAAAAGATGGGCTTAAGCGGAAAGGCCGTCCTGCCTATGGTTCTGGGACTTGGTTGTGATACTATGGCTACTCTCACCGTCAGAATCCTTGAAACAAGGAAGGAAAGGATTATCGCCACTCTCCTTCTCGCCCTTGGAATTCCATGTTCTGCCCAGTTGGGGGTTGTTATGGGTATGCTCGGCGGCATCTCAGAAAAGGCATTGATTATAATCATAGTTACTGTCCTCCTCCAGCTCATAATAGTTGGATATCTGGCATCAAAAATAATTCCCGGGAAGACATCGGATTTTTTTATGGAACTGCCCCCTATAAGGATTCCAAAACTATCAAATATCTTAATGAAGACCTATTACAGGGTAAAGTGGTTTTTAAAAGAGGCTGTGCCATTGTTTATTATAGGGACATTCAGCCTTTTTATACTTGATAAGGCTGGGATATTGAAAGTAATAGAAATTGGAGTAAGACCAGTTATAACCGGTATACTGGGATTACCAGCAGAGGCTACATGGGCTTTTATAGTAGGTTTTTTGAGGAGGGATTATGGTGCTGCCGGGCTATTTCACTTACAGAAAACCAATCAGCTAACCTTAATTCAGACAACTGTGGGTGTTGCAGTTATGATACTCTTTGTTCCATGTCTTGCTAACTTTCTCGTAATAATAAAAGAGCAGGGGTTGAAGTATGCAATGCTGATTGTCTCCTTTATATTCTTTTATGCAATATTCGTAGGCTTTATTCTTAATCTGTTTCTTAACGGTATCAGAATACTCTGAACTGACTGCCGAGACAAATTGCTGAGGGCTAATCTGTTGATACTGTAAAATGACATTTTTTTCAGTATGAATTAATTTATTAATCAGCGGAGGTATGCGGCACAACTCTCACAAATTTCCTTTTACCGACTCTAAGTATATATTCCCTATCACCTTTTAATTTGCTCTCTATGTCAGCTATCTTCACTCCATTAACACTTACAGCACCCTGTTTAATCAACCTTCTCGCCTCCGAAGTGCTTTCTGATATACATGAGGCTACTATATGAGGCAGCCACATCTCTTCCCCTTCCCACCTCAATTTTACAACAGGTATATCCTCTGGAAGCTCTTTCTGACTGAATATCCTTTCAAACTCCCTATGAGATTCAGAAGCAGCCATCTCACCATGAAATCTCCGAACAATCTCTTTTGCCAATCTCTTTTTTAATTCCATAGGGTTGAGTGAATCATCCTTCATTTCATCTTTTAACTTTTTAAGGTCATCCACAGAAACATCACTCAAAAGTTCATAGTATCTAATCATCAGGTCATCAGATATTGACATTATCTTTCCAAAGATTTCCAGCGGCGGTTCAGAAATCCCTATATAATTGTTCAAGCTCTTTGACATCTTCTGAATACCATCCGTTCCTTCAAGGAGGGGCATCATTACGATTGCCTGCTCTTCCATTCCCATCGTTTTTTGCATTGACCTTCCCATAAGCAGATTGAATCTCTGGTCAGTTCCTCCCAATTCCACATCAGCCTTTAAATGAACTGAATCGTAAGCCTGAAATAGTGGATAGTAAAATTCAAGTATGGTTATATCCTGATGATTGACAAATCGCTTTTTGAAGTCCTCCCTTTCAAGCATCCGTGCCACTGTCTTCATTGCACCGAGTTTAACAATATCCATTGCACTCATTTTTTCAAACCACTCACTATTAAATTTTATACAGGTCTTTTCAGGGTCAAGTATTTTGAATATCTGTTCCTTATATGTTTCGGCATTTTTCAGCACCTCTTCACTTGTCAATGGTTTTCGTATTTCAGACCTCCCTGACGGGTCCCCTACCATCCCTGTAAAATCTCCGATTAAAAAAATCACCTCGTGTCCGAGTTCCTGAAAGTGTTTCATCTTCTGGATTAAAACTGTATGCCCGAGGTGTATGTCAGGGGCAGTAGGGTCAAACCCTGCCTTAATCTTCAATGGAATACCTGTAGAGATTGACCTTTCTATTTTTTTCGCCAGTTCATCCTCTGTAATAATCTCTACAACCCCTCTCTTTATTACTTCAAGCTGTTTTTTCAGACTCTTAAAGGACATAAAAATATGATAGATAAACTATTACCAAATGTCAAAGATTGATTGAAGAATAAATAGAAACAGAAAAAGCCTTTCTTAAAAACAGGAGTTAAAATGAAGGGAACAAAATGGGATTTATTTTACCTTGATTCTAAATTCTTTTATCTTTTTCCTGAGTGTATTTCTATTCAATCCAAGCATCTCTGATGCCTTAATCTGGTTTCCCTTGGTCTCGGAAAGGACCATTCTTATCAGAGGGTCTTCAACGAGATGAATTACGGTTTCATAAAGATTCCCATTATCTACATGCTTCATCTTGGATAGGTGTTTCTGGAGGTTTCTTTTGAGGACATCTTCAATGGTGCAGTCACACCCCTCTGTTTCTTTTGTTTCGCGTGTATCCTTCATGAAAGCACCTCACCAAATCCTATTACAAAGGGGTATAAACTCAACCATTCTCAAACAATGAGTAATATTATCAAAATCAAGATTCTTGTCAATAAAAAAAGGTTTTTTATTTAAAAATTAAAACCGGACTATTTTCAAGGGATTTAAAAGTTAAAATCGGACTCTATAGATTCACTCTATGATAATGTAGATATATCACATTAACTATAGAGGAGGGTGTAAAAAATGGGAGAACAGTTGCATAAACGGCTTAGCGAAGAACAGGTAAAGATGATTTTGGATAGGTATGTAAAGAAAGAACTTAGGTTTGAACAAGCAATAAATTTATTAGGATTAAAGCGCAGCCAGTTTTTTGAATTGGTTAATAAATACAGAGAAACTCCTGATAGTTTTACCATTGAGTATAGCCGTAAGTGGAGTAATAGGAAGATTGGCGAGGGGATTGAGAAAAACATTATTAAGGAGCTAAAGATTGAAAAGGGATTGATTGACGATACTGCTATGCCGATACGGTTTTACAACTACAGCTACATACAGGATCAGTTGAGGAAAAAGTATAAACAGGAAGTATCGTTACCCACGATAATAGGCAGGGCGAAAAAAGGGGTTTTTACATACCAAGACCAGAAAAGACAGTTCATGACCATGAGGTAATAACAAACCATACGGGAGAGTTAATTCAGCATGATTCCTCATACCATCGCTGGTCTCCATACATTGAAGAAAAGTGCTATCTGATAACCAGTCTGGATGATTATAGCCGTTACATGCTCTATGCAGACAT
>Ga0156158_1102_pt1 | contig 18470 bp, 24 predicted proteins | sample RifCSPlowO2_12_FD_107811 | JGI IMG/M metagenome (GOLD analysis project Ga0156158, IMG submission 107811) | Nitrospinae bacterium RIFCSPLOWO2_12_39_15
ACTCGTTGTTTCTGATGGCATAGAGTCAAGGGCAGGGACTTTGACCGCTGACTGGGAGTGGTTTTTGCCGTGGAGGACTATTGAGGGAGAGGATGTTGCTTCAAAAGGTCTGCCTGAGCTTGAGGTGATGCTCAAGGGAATCTTTGAGCGGCGGAGATTCCTTGACTTGATAAGATACTTCATAGTCTTTGAGGTTGACGGCGCTGAGATTGTAAAGAAGATGGCTGGGTATCATCAGTTCCATGCAGTAAATAAGGCTGTTGAATGCACAATTCAAGCAGTATCGCCAAAGGGTGATAAACGAGTTGGTGTTGTCTGGCATACACAGGGAAGCGGCAAGAGTCTGACAATGGTATTTTACGCCGGTAGGATTATACAGCGTCCTGAGATGAAAAACCCAACAATTGTCCTTCTTACAGACCGCAATGACCTTGATGACCAGTTGTTCGGGACATTTTCAAGATGCCGTGACCTTTTATGCCAAACACCTGTGCAGTCTGAAAACAGGGAGCATTTGAAAAACCTTCTGAATGTTGCATCAGGCGGCGTTGTTTTTACCACTATCCAAAAGTTTTTTCCAGAAAAGGGAGAGGACTATCCAAAATTATCTGACAGAAGAAATATTGTTGTTATTGCTGATGAGGCGCACCGCAGCCAATATGACTTTATAGACGGTTTTGCACGGCATACAAGAGATGCCCTGCCCAATGCATCGTTCATTGGATTTACCGGCACCCCTATAGAATTGGCAGATAAGAACACGCCTGCTGTTTTCGGCAACTATATCAGTGTCTATGATATCCAGAGGGCGGTTGAGGATGGGGCAACTGTCAGAATCTATTATGAGGCACGGCTTGCAAAGATTGAACTCAAGGAAAAAGAAAGACCAAAGATTGACCCTGAATTTGAAGAGGTGACGGAAGGCGAGGAACAAACAGTCAAAGAAAGGCTCAAAAAAAAATGGGCGCAATTGGAGGCAATGGTTGGGACAGAGAAGCGTATCGGACTTGTGGCAAAGAATATCGTTGAGCATTTTGAGAAGAGGCTTGAGGTTATGGACGGCAAAGGCATGATTGTTTGCATGAGCAGACGCATTTGTGTTGACCTCTATAATGCACTAATCAATCTCAGACCTAAATGGGGGCATGAAGAAGATGCTCAGGGATTCTTGAAGGTAGTTATGACCGGCTCAGCATCTGACCCTGTTGAATGGCAGCAGCATATAAGAAACAAAATTCGCAGAGAAGCCCTTGCGAATAATTACAAGAAGCCTGAGCATCAGTTCAAAGTCGTCATTGTCCGTGATATGTGGCTTACAGGCTTTGATGCGCCGTGCATGCATACCATGTATATTGACAAGCCCATGCGAGGACATGGACTCATGCAGGCAATAGCAAGGGTGAACAGGGTATTTAAAGATAAACCCGGTGGGCTGGTTGTTGACTATCTCGGAATAGCAGATGAACTGAAAAAGGCGCTCTCTGACTATACAGAGAGAGACCGCGATATGACAGGCATACCGCAGGATGAGGCAGTGGCTATAATGCTTGAGAAATATGAGGTTGTTTCATCAATGCTTCATGGATTTGATTATTCAAGATTCTTCTCCGGCAGTCCTGCCGAAAGGCTGGCAGTTATAAAAGAGGCAATGGAGTATATTCTTCAGCAGGATGATGGAAGGAAAAGGTTTATGCAGGCAGTTACAGAACTCTCTAAGGCATTTGCCCTTTCAGTGCCTCATGAGAAAACACTTGAAATAAGAGACCATGTTGGATTTTTTCAGACTGTAAGGGCAGCATTTTCTAAAAATACTTCTGAAGACGGTAAAAGACCTGAGATGCTTGATTCTGCTGTCCGACAGATTATTTCAAAAGCGGTTGCCTCTGATGAGGTTATTGATATCTTTGCCTCTGCAGGGCTCAAGAGGCCTGATATATCCATCCTTTCTGATGAGTTTCTTGAAGAAGTCAAACACATGCCCCAACGGAATCTTGCCATTGAGGTATTAAAGAAACTCCTCAATGATGAGATAAAGATAAGGTCAAAGCGAAACCTCGTCCAGTCAAAGTCCTTTGCCGAGATGCTTGAGAAGACAATCAGGAAATACCAGAACCGCACAATAGATGCAGCAAAGGTGATTCTGGAACTGATTGAACTTGCAAAGGAGATGCGGGAGGCTCACAGGCGAGGAGAAAAACTAAATCTTACAGAAGAAGAACTTGCCTTTTACGATGCCCTTGAGACAAATGATAGTGCAGTAAAAATACTTGGTGATGAAACCCTCAGAACAATAGCCCATGAGCTCGTGAAAACGATAAGAAAGAATGTAACTATTGACTGGACTGTTAAAGAAGGCGTAAAGGCAAAATTAAGAACAATGGTAAAACGAATCTTGCGGAAATATGGTTATCCTCCTGACAAACAGGAGAAAGCAACACAGACAGTTTTAGCACAGGCGGAATTGTTATGTGCTGAGTGGGCTTAGCATTTGATGCTAAAAATCCTTGATTTCCCTAATTTTATGGAGTTAAATTATAACTGGAACGGTAGAAAACCATAAAATGCAAGGGAGGATAAGATGAAAAGAGAGGCAGAGGTTAAGAGAAAGACAAGGGAGACAGATATAAAGGTTAGTTTAAAACTTAATGGCACAGGTGAATATAAGATAAATACAACTATTCCCTTTTTAGACCATATGCTATCACAGATTGCAAAGCATGGACTTTTTGATATTGAGATTGAGGCAAAGGGGGACACAGAGGTGGATTATCACCATACAGTTGAAGATGTGGGGATAGCCCTCGGAGATGCATTCAAAAAGGCACTGGGAGAAAAAGAAGGGATAAAGAGATACGGTCATGCAGTAATTCCGTTAAATGAAGCACTCTCAATGGTTGCAGTAGATATAAGCGGAAGACCGTATATTGTTTATAATGTGGCGATACCTAAGGAAAAGGTCGGCGAATTCGATGCAGAGCTGACAGAGGAGTTTTTCAGGGCATTCGCAAACAGTAGTGGTATGAGTCTCCACATAAATTTAATGTATGGAAATAACCTGCACCATATTGTTGAATCTATCTTTAAAGCAGCCGCAAGGGCGTTAGATGAGGCCACCTCCTTAGATGAAAGAGTAAAGGGAATACCCTCTACGAAGGGAAAACTGTAAAAGCAGGGGTTAGGGATTAGGGGATAGGGGTTAGTAAAAAAACTAATCCCAAGTCCCTAACTCCAAGTCCCTAATTCTATGATTGCAATAATAGACTATGGAATGGGTAATTTGAGGAGTGTCCAAAAGGGGTTTGAAAAGGTTGGACATGAGGCAATTGTAACAAAAAACCCTAAAGATATATTAAATGCCGATGGTGTTGTTTTGCCGGGTGTTGGCGCCTTCAGAGACTGCATGCATAATTTAGCAGAGGGGAAACTGATTGACACTATATATAAAGTTATAGAAGATGGTAAGCCCTTTCTTGGTATATGTCTCGGTCTTCAGCTTTTGTTCACAGAAAGCGAGGAGTTTGGTATTCACAAAGGTTTGGATATTATTAAAGGTAGAGTTGTAAAATTCTCTTTTAATACTCCGAACTCCGAACTCCGAACTCCGAACTTTAAAGTTCCCCACATGGGATGGAATAATATAAAGATAAGGGGTCAAGGAGTCAAGGGGCTCAAACCCTTGACCCCTTTTTTTAAAGATATACCTGACAACTCATATTTTTATTTTGTTCATTCCTATTATGTGATACCGGAAAATAATAGTGTTATAGCCTCCACAACTGATTATGGTTTTGAGTTTGTATCAAGCATCTCAAAGGATAATATCTTTGCCTGTCAGTTTCATCCTGAGAAGAGTCAGGAAGCCGGCTTAAAGTTGCTAAAGAATTTTGGAGATATTTGCAAATGTTGAGTTACTTTAAAAGATTTTTACAGTATGATGAAAATGTTGATTATTCCAGCAATTGATATAAAAGGCGGCAGGTGTGTAAGGCTCTTTCAGGGGAGGATGGAGCAGGAGACCGTGTATTCAGATGACCCTGTGTCTGTTGCAAAGAAATGGGAGAATGAAGGGGCGGAGATGCTTCATCTGGTGGATTTGGATGGGGCTATTGCAGGAATCCCCAAAAACAAAGAAGTTATAAGCAGTATAATAAAATCAATAAAAATTCCGGCAGAAGTTGGCGGAGGCATAAGAAATATAGAAACGGTGAAAGAGTATATTTCCATAGGGGTTCAAAAAGTTGTAATCGGGACAAGTGCCTGTGAGAATCCTGAGTTTGTCCGTAAAGCCTGTAATACTTTCCCTGAAAGAATTATGGTGGGGATTGATGCGAAAAATGGTAATGCAGCAGTAAGAGGCTGGAAGGATGTGACAGAGACAAGTGCATCCGTATTGGCAAAAAGGTTTGAAGGGTTTGGAATATCGGGTATTATATATACTGATATAAGCAGGGATGGGACACTTTCAGGTCCGAATATAGATTCAATTAAGTCTTTTGCAGAATCAATTGATATTCCTGTAATTGCATCAGGAGGGGTGTCAAATATTAATGATATAAAGAATATTATGAAACTAAAAAAACATGGAGTGACCGGTGTGATAATTGGGAAGGCCCTTTATAGCGGTTCTGTGGATTTAAGAGAGGCAATTAAGTTAGTGTATAGTGAAAACTTCAGTGAATAGTCGTCAGTAAAAAACTATTCACTATTCACTAACTACTAATGACTAATCATGCTTACACGAAGGATAATCCCCTGTCTTGATGTGAAGGACGGTAGAGTGGTAAAAGGGGTTAAATTTTTAAACTTAAGGGATGCAGGAGACCCTGTTGAGGTTGCTGAGATTTATGACAAAGAAGGGGCAGATGAGATAACCTTTCTTGATATTACCGCCTCACATGAAAACAGGGATATTATAATAGATGTAGTCTGCAGGACAGCAGAGAGGGTCTTCATGCCACTGACAGTCGGAGGGGGTATAAGGACACTTGATGATATACGGAATCTCTTGAAGGCAGGGGCTGATAAGGTATCAATAAATACTGCAGCAGTGAAAGACCCTGAATTTGTAAAAAGGGCATCTGAAAGATTTGGGAGCCAGTGTATAGTGGTGGCAATAGATGCAAAGAAAGTTCAAAGTTCAAAGTTCAAAATTCAAAATTTAAAAACTAAAAACTCCGAACTCCGAACTCCGAACTCCGAACTTTTCACGTGGGAGGTATTTACCCATGGGGGGCGTAATCCCACTGGTATTGATGCAGTGGAGTGGGCTCAAAAAATGGAAGGATATGGTGCGGGTGAGATACTCCTTACAAGTATGGACAGGGATGGGACAAAAGAGGGATACGATATTGAACTGACAAAGAGCATATCAGAGGCAGTCGGTATTCCTGTTATAGCATCAGGTGGGGCAGGCACCCTCCAGCACCTTTATGAGGGGTTTGTGGAAGGTAAGGCAGATGCCGTCCTTGCCGCATCCATATTTCATTATCGTGAATATACAATCAAAGAAGCAAAGGAATTTTTGAAAGAGAAGGGAGTTAATGTTAGGATGTAAAGGCAGGGGATAGTGAATAGTGAATAGTAATTATGGAAGGTAAAATTAAAAATTTTAAGGACTTAAAAATTTGGCAGAAGGCAATAAAATTGGTAAAGGTAATTTATCAAATAACAGATTCCTTCCCTCCTAAAGAGACCTACGGTATTATTAGTCAAATAAGAAGGTCTGCTATATCAATCCCTTCAAATATAGCTGAAGGTTTTATGAGAAAACATAATAAAGAATATAAACAATTTTTACATATAGCTTTAGGTTCATTGGCAGAACTGGAAACACAGGTTATCATCTCTGAAGAATTAGGCTTTATGAAAAATGAACAATCCGTAAATATCCAAAGTACCATTAATGAACTTAACAAAATGACAATGGGATTAATAAAATGTCTTTAACTATTCACTATTTACTAACGACTATTTACTATTGCTATGGATATAAAAAATTTAAAATACGATAGTAATGGATTAATACCTGCTGTAATTCAGGACTGGAAGAATGGCGATGTATTAATGCTTGCCTATATGAATGAGGAGGCATTAAGGAAAACAATTGAGACAGGATATACCCATTTCTGGAGTCGTTCAAGAGGAAAACTCTGGAAAAAGGGAGAAACCTCTGGAAATGAGCAATTCGTTAAAGAGATAAGCTACGATTGTGATAATGACACATTACTTGTGAAGGTTGAGCAAAAGGGTGTGGCATGCCATACAGGGAATAGGACATGCTTTTATAGTAAACTATCATCTTTCAGTCCGTCAGCCTTCAGCCTTCAGCCTTCAGCCTTTATAATTGATAAAATATACGAAGTAATCCAGGACAGAAAGAGAAATATGAGGGAGGGGTCCTATGTATCCTCACTATTTAAAAATGGCAGAGATAAAATATTAAAAAAGATTAGCGAAGAGGCATCAGAGGTAGTAATAGGTTCAAAGAACGAAAAAAAAGAAGAGATTGTATGGGAGATAGCCGACCTCTGGTTTCACACTCTTGTTTTATTAGGATATCATGATATAACACCAGAGGATATTTATCGGGAATTGCAGAAGAGATTTGGGAAATCAGGAGTGAAAGACAATAAAAAATGAAAGATGACTTGGCAACCCACGAAAGAGAGACTGCATTGAGTTCTTTAGGGGGGGATGATGACATTAGTTTTGAGGTAACCCTCCGCCCCAGAGTTCTGGATGAATACATAGGTCAGGAAAAAATTAAAGAAAATTTAAAGATCTTCATTCAGGCAACAAAAGAAAGAGCTGAGGCATTAGACCATGTCCTCTTTTATGGACCACCGGGGCTGGGCAAGACTACACTTGCAAATATCATTGCCTCAGAGCTTAGTGTAAATATAAAGGGGACTTCAGGTCCTGTTATTGAAAGGGCAGGAGACCTTGCCGGTATCCTTACAAATCTAAAAGAGCATGATATCCTTTTCATTGATGAGATACACAGACTCAATCATGTGGTTGAAGAGATTTTATATCCTGCAATGGAGGATTTCAAACTTGATATTATGATTGGGCAGGGGCCAAGTGCCCGCTCTATAAAACTTGACCTGCCAAAATTTACCTTGGTTGGTGCAACTACAAGGGCTGGACTACTTACATCGCCACTGAGAGACAGATTTGGTGTAATTCATCGCCTTGATTATTATAAGGAGCAAGAGCTTCAGACTATAGTAGAAAGGTCTGCAAAAATATTAAATATTTTAATTGATTCCTCTGGTTCGCTGGAGATCGCCCGCCGTTCAAGGGGGACACCGAGGATAGCCAACAGGCTCCTCCGCAGGGTCAGGGATTATGCACAGGTCAGGGCTGATGGAAATATCACAAAAAAAGTGGCGGATGAGGCATTAAAGATGCTTGAGGTAGATGAACTTGGTTTTGACAAGATGGACAGAAAACTTCTTATTACAATTATAGAAAAGTTTAACGGAGGTCCAGTCGGTGTTGAAACACTATCAGCAGCAGTCAGTGAAGAGAAGGATACCATTGAGGATGTTTATGAGCCGTTTCTCATACAGGGAGGCTATATACACAGAACACCGCGCGGCAGGGTTGCAACCAAAATTGCCTATGAACACTTCGGCATAAAACCAAAGGATGAATTGCAGGAAAAGTTGCTTTAAAATGAAATTTACCCCGAATTCATCTCAAACGATGTTTGAACAATAAGAATATGGATAATTTGGGGTTAATTAATGAGAGTAAATAAGTTGCAAGATTCAAAGAGATATTATCCCTTCGGTCAGCATCTCAAAGAAGTATTTGGAGAAAAGGTATGTAAGATTACTGTTGATGCCGGGTTCACCTGTCCTAACAGGGACGGAAAGGCGGGTAAAGGAGGATGTATCTATTGCAGCGAAGGGAGTCATTACCTTCCATCACAGTATAGAAACCTGCCTGTAAGCGAGCAGTTAACCTCATCTATTGTACGAATAAGAAATAAATTTAATATCAACAAATTTATTGCCTATTTTCAGGCATACTCAAATACATATGCACCAGCAGATAAATTAAAAAAACTTTATAACGAGGCTTTAAGTGTAAATGAAATTGTTGGACTTTCCATCGGAACAAGGTCTGATTGTCTCTCCAATAAGACACTTGACCTCCTTCAAGAGTATGCAGAAAAGACCTATCTCTGGCTTGAGATAGGACTCCAGTCAATCCATGACAGGACACTTAAACTCATAAACAGGGGGCATACTTTTGAACAGTTTATGAATACTGTCAGAAGGGCAAAGGGGAGGGGTTTTAAGATATGCACCCATGTTATCCTTGGACTGCCGGGAGAGTCATCTAATGACATGATGAAAACTGCGAAGGCAGTTGGAGAATCAGGGATAGATGGGATAAAACTTCATCACCTCCATATACTCAAAGGGACACCTTTAGAAAAAATTTATCTCAATAAAGAATTTAATCTCCTTGATGAAAACACTTATGTAAATCTGGTGTGCGATTTCCTTGAATGCCTTCCACATGATATAATTATCCAAAGGCTGGTTGGTGATGCACCAAAAGATAGGCTGATTGCGCCTTTCTGGACATCAAATAAATTAGATGTAATTAACGCTATAGATAAAGAAATGGAGAGGAGAGAGTCGTATCAAGGAGCAAGAACAAAGACATGATTAACCACAGATAAACACGGATTAACACAGAAAATTTTATTTCAATCTTTTTATGAGCGTAAATCTACTTTTTCCGCGTTCATCTGCGTTCAATAGGTTTTAATAATATGCTTGAACTTAATCCATTAGGAAAGATGCTGATATTTTTTGGTGTAATCCTTATCCTTATCGGAGGTGCTGTATTACTTGCAGGAAAGGTTCCATGGATAGGAAGGCTTCCGGGGGATATTTTCATACAGAAAAAGAATTTCACCTTCTATTTCCCACTCGCTACATCTATAATTATAAGCATTATTCTGACACTCATTTTTTCCCTTTTGAGCAGAAGATAAAATACCCCTTATAAAAAGTCTAACATGGAGGACATGATAAATGACCTCAAATAAAACTTCACTGTTCAGCCTTTTGATAGTTATTTCCATGATAATCTGGGGTGGGAGCTGGGTTTCTGCAAAGGCAATCGCCAATACTTTACCATCTGAAACACTAACCTTCTGGAGATTTTTTATCAATTTCATCTCTTTCATTCCAGTTTTGTTTTTTCTGAAAGAGCCTGTAAGGATGAGTAAATCTGCCCTTGGCTATACTCTTCTGGGTTCTCTTTTTATGGGACTTTATCTTTATTTGTTTTTTAAAGGGTTGACATACGGATTTGCAGGTGCTGCAGGGGTGCTTGTTACAACAATGATTCCTATTGTAACCTTTATATTATCAATATTCCTTTTCAGGCAGAAAATCTCAACAAGAGATTTAGCAGGATTAGCCCTTGGGTTGGTTGGAGGCAGTATTCTGCTAAAAATCTGGTCATTTGATGGGGACAATATTTTTAAAAGTGGGAATATATATTTTTTAATATGCGCCGTTCTTTGGTCTCTCCTGACCATTTGCAGTCAAAAGGCAGGCAGTTTGGTATCTCCGCTTATATTCAGCCTTTTCGCATATGCCTTTTGTTCGGTACTCTTCTTTTTTCTTGCCCTGCCTTATGGAGTATTGGCTGTTTTTAATCAGGGTTTATATTTCTGGTTGAATATGCTTTACCTTGCAATTGTCTCAAGCACCTTTGCGACAACAGTTTATTTTTTTGCCTCAAGCCGTTTGAGTTCCTATAGGGCAAGCTCGTTTGTTTTTTTAGTCCCATCCAGTGCAGTTATTTTTAGCTGGGTATTTTTAGGAGAAGTGCCTAAAATTTCAACTATTGCAGGCGGCCTGACAGCGATTGCCGCCACATATCTGATAAATACAAAGTAAATTGTCCACCCGTATAAGGGATTATCCTTTATAATGTTGTCATATGTTATATTTAACCTATAAATAAAAAGCAGGGGAAAAAAATTGATTGATAGATTGAAAAAGATAAATAATCGGAAATCAAAGGGGATGGGTCTGAAGTCAGTATTTATTACACTTTGTCTTTTTCTTTTATTTCCAGTCATATCAGAAGGGACAAGCCTTACGGCCAAGCTAACCGGCGTGCAGCTTTTTTGCACGTCCGGTTGAGCGCCTTGTTAGGCGTGAGGCCTTTTGTGCAAGATTGATTAGTGATAGGAGCGCATTATTAACAGCTTCTTCATTTGGAAAAACCTCAGATACTTCAGGTTTTAGCACAATGACATTTGATGATTCGCTCATTCGTTTCGCGTATTTCCCTCGCACCATAGGCCCAGTGAAATCTGAACGTTTGTACTCGGCACGCAATTCATCGTTTTCTGTTTGTTTAACCTTCTTCATATATTTTTTTCTCCCTTTTGCTCGCAAGGCGAGCGCTTATGATTCTAATAGTATCACTTTGTTCAGTGTGAGCAACCACTAACAACCTGCCACGTTCTGAAATACCAAAGGTCACATATCTAAACTCCCCGATTGAATGGTCCGGATCTGCGCCTGTCGCAGCCATAGTATCACGCAAGGCAGTTGATGCTTCTTCAAAGGAAACCTTATGTTTTCGTAAATTAGAGATTGCTTTCTTTGGGTCCCACTCGAATTCCATTCCCACCATCCTTTAACCATTTATGAATATTATACCAGAAAGCGGCTGACTAATCACATCTAAAACTTTAACCAAAAATTAAACCATCTCCTTTAAATAAATCTGTCCCCCTTTTTTTTTAAAAGTCAACAATGCTCCCGCCGGGGTGGATTCTGTCCGTTATCACTTGGATTGTTGCAGCGGTCAATCTGTTGTATAACTCACCGAAGGATCGATCGTAGGCAAGATCGTAAACTTCTGCCCATGAAGAATGCGGATTGCGGTTCACAGGCACAGCACATTTCTCCGTGGGAAATAGCCGATGACCCGATTCTCCATTATCTGGTTGCCAACAATTCCTGACGTACCCGCCATCATGAGCGTTGCACCGAGCAAGCCCGGTAATGTGCCGCAGCGGAGTGTGAAGGCACAGTCGCCCAGTCCAACTTGAACCTGGTGTGTGTCGGTCTGGAACTGGCCAACACCAGGGTAGAAATCGGTAACGGTGCCAGCAGATGGAAAGTCAGTGATGGTGTCCTCTTGGAAATAGGAAATCTGTGCGCCTGTATCGAAGAACATCCGATAATCGCTACTGGCAATTCGCGCTGTGAGAATCGGAATGCCCATGAACTCAGATAAGGGTAATGTCTTGCCGGTATGTTCCAAATCGTCTGTTGAAATGGTGACCGTACCGCTGGGAACGTCAAGAAGGTGATCAAACTTGCCAAGAATATCAGCACCAATAAGTCCGCGACATTCGACTCCGGTGAACTGCGAAAGCGTTGAGGCTGACAGTCCCATGTAGCCATTACTCAACCGGGAGCACTGAGCATCAAGCGTAATTTCATTTGACTCGCCAAAGCTTGCTGGCGCACCTGTGTCAAACAGCCACAGCCACCCGTCAATCTCAACGAATAGATGCCCGTCTCTGAAGATAATTGGTAGTGTGGTCATGAATTATTCCTCTGCCGAACGCCCTAAATCAGCGGTGGCTATAAGCCATCCGCTGGATTTTTTTGTTAGCCCTTCTTATCTTTTATAATTTATGTTGTTTTATCCGACAAGCCAAGAATATGGGCAACAAAATTTTTTCTTGCATAAAATGCTCTGCTGGTGCTGCCGTGTCCGGGTCCTTTTGTGCGGGGTTGAACAAGAACACCCATTTTACCGGTCAGAGCATCAAAACCATTCTGTTTTATAGTGTTTCTTACGACGTTATAATCAGCTTTAACTTGTTGATAGATAGCGGGATTATCAAGATCGAAAGTGCTTACTTTAATGAGCAGGGAAGACTTTTCCTCTTTCGATTCAAACATGCGGGCACAGACAACGATTTTTTTTAACTTCGTCAGAAGATGACTTTCTTCAAATTCTTTTTGTGATATATTCACAGGATCAATCATGGTTATAGCCATTGTTTCTTTAACGACAATCTCACCTGTTCGTAAACGTTTCAGTGGAACTATTTTTAATTCCCATGAACCAAAATTAGGGGATTGAGCTGAATTTATTGGTAAGCCTAAATATCGTTCAATAACATGTCCAGCCCAGCCTTTGTTGAGTTTTCCTTCTTTCCATACAGTAACCTTATAACGATCAGCAAGCTTTCTTAAATCTTGACCTTCAAGCTCTCTTAATTTTCTGGTAGCGTCTTTTCTTTCCATCGCCTTCCTTTTTATTTAATAACTCAGAGTCCTCGACAACTGCATCAATATAAGACAAACCCATTTGTCTGGCTAACTCCAGTCGGTGTTGACCGTCCAAAAGATAATGATCTTTATTTAAGGTAATTGGCATCCACGCATTAAGCTCAAAATTCATAAGCATGTACAAAACATCAGATTGTGAAATTTTATTCTGGTATGCAAACAATGACTTATCAATTTTGATTTTTTCGATAGGGAATTTTAATGCAGGCATCCAATATGGCTTGTCAAATCTTGTAACCATATCAAACCAATGTTTTTTTACTGGGATGTAATTCCGCATAGACGCTCCTCTTTTTTATCTTTTACAAATGACTTTTAAATTGCTTCTTCAAGTCGCTTCTTTGAAAGTTGTAGATATTCATCTTCCAAATCAATGCCTACATATTTTCTATTTAGCGGAATTGCTGCTACTCCCGTTGTTGAACTTCCACAAAATGGATCTAAAACCAAATCTTTCTCTTTTGTTGATGCAAGTATTATTCTTGTCAAAAGCTCCACTGGCTTTTGAGTAGGATGTTTACCAAACTTCTTTTCCTCGGCCGGTGGTGATGATATTTCCCAGACATTCCGCATTTGCTTTCCCTGATTCATTTTTTTCATCAGTGGATAGTCAAAGTGATGCTTGCTCTTTTCATTTTTTGCAGCCCACAAAACTATCTCTGTCGAATGGGTAAAATATCTGCAAGAAAGGTTAGGCGGAGCGTTGCGTTTGTACCAAATAATATCATTGAGAATCTTATAACCGAGTTCTTGCATGGCATAGCCTATGGAATAAATAATATGTGTTGTGCCGGAAACCCAAATAGTGCCGTTAGGCTTTAAAACTCGCTGGCAAGCTTTGAGCCAGTTAAGTGTAAACTCGTGATTTTCTTTGACGCCTTTTGATTTATCCCATTTCCCCTTGTTTACAGAGACCATTTTTCCGGCATGGCAAGTAATACCGCCATTTGAAAGAAAATAAGGGGGATCGGCAAAGATCATATCAACGCTGTTTTCTCTCGCATGGTTTAATATTGCTATACAATCCCCTTTGAGAAGCCTGACTGAATGTTCGGGATTATCATAATAGATTGTGAAAGTTTTTTTGCCGTTATTTCTGTAAGAGGCGGTGTTTTCCGAGATATAAAATTCAACAGAATTTTCGAGAGTTGCATAAGTCTTCATTTTTTTATATACCTCTGTTGTTTTGGTAGTTCTTCTATTTTTTATTATTTGTAGCATTGATCAATTGTAAAAGGGTTGCGGTCTAAATTTCAATCTTTATTTTCGGGCTAACGGCCAAAATCAGCGGTGCGGTTATACCGCATCCGCTGGATTGAATTGTTATGCCTCCCTTTCTCTCTTTTTCCAATAGTTGGGTTCTCTGTTGAGATGCATTACAGCGATTATAAATACCTCTTCATCTGCAATTTGGTATATAACCCCGTAAGGGAAACGATTTGTCAAACATCTTCTGGTATTTGCAGAAAGTGGAGCCCAAGCATAAGGAAAAGAAAGAATGTTTTGAATTGCCAGGTAGACTTCTTTTGTAAATTCCAATCCGAGGCCATTTTGGCACTCGTTATAATAAGCGATAGCTTCATTTAACTCCTTTTCAGCATCGGGATGGAAAGAATAATTCAAGAGATTTACCTGCCAAGTATTTTCTTAAATACTTCATCACCTGGTATTGTTTTTACTTTGCCACTTTTTATTTCTTCAACCCTCTTTTCTGCCTCTGCTGCCCACAATTTGTCTATTTCTTTCTGAACAGGATGAAGGCTTCTGAGAAGTTTATCTACAAGTTGCGTCCTTATCTCGACTGGTAACGAAACTGCTTCGTCAAAAAGTTCCGCACTCTTTATCATATTTACCTCCACATAAGATATTGATTGTTATCAATATACCATATTTCAACGATTGTAGATATATCTTTTTGCATGGCATAACATTCTCTTTTAAGTTTATTCAACATTATGATAGATTATAGAAATTGAAGGTGCGATAGTCAAGGGGAAAATCATAAAATCGTGGAAAATCGGAGGTTAAATGCAGTATAATAATGTCATAGCTATTGTTATATTGCTGAAATATAGTATTGTATATTAGTTATGTTAGAAACATTTAAAAGCTTTTTATCATCAAAAGGCAAGGTAAACGATAAATATATTCCATTTTATCTGAAGTGGATCACGGAAGGCTTTCGTTTCCTTGATATTCCATTATCTCAGTCCATTACAAATGAGCAGAAATCTCAATTTCTCAAACATCTGAGCAAAAGCCATGAGGACTGGCAGGTAAATCAGGCAGATCATGCTCTCAGGCTCTACAGCTATTTTCTATCAAAAGAGCATTCTAACGAGGCAGGCGGCATTTCTAAGGCATTGATTAATAACTGGAAGGCTGTTTGAGGAAAAAACAATAGAGGCTATCAGGCTTCGTCACAGGTCTTACAGCACGGAAAAGACATACATTTCATGGCTTAGGCAATTTCAGGGTTTCGTCAAGAGCAAAGAGTTAAATGCTCTTAATGGGAAAGACCTGCAGGATTTTTTAAGCTATCTCGCAGTTGAAAGAAAGGTGTCGTCATCAACTCAGAATCAGGCGTTGAATGCAATAGTTTTTGTCTATCGCCATGTCTTTGAGAAGGATATAGAAGATCAGATTAATTCTGTCAGGGCGCGGCGAAAGCGCCGTCTTCCTGTAGTATTGACCTTTAAAGAAGCGACTAATATCTTTGACAAAATGTCAGGGCTGTATTGTCTGATGGCAAAACTTATCTATGGGTGTGGACTCAGGCTTCAGGAGTGCCTCAGCCTGAGAATAAAAGATGTTGATATTGAACAGAGCATCGTGATTGTTCGTTCAGGGAAAGGGGATAAGGACAGAAGAACTGTGCTTCCGGAAAGCCTGAAGGATGACCTTTTGCACCAAATCTCTTCTGTAAGAGAAATATACGAACAGGACAGGAAAGATAATACAAACGGTGTTTATCTGCCCGGCGCTCTTGAGAAAAAATATCCAAATGCAGGGAAAGAGTGGATCTGGTTCTGGCTCTTTCCTGCAAAAACTCTTTCTATTGACCCGAGAAGCCGCATTGTTCGCCGTCATCATCAGCACCCCGCAGCGCTGCAGAGGGCATTTAAGGAAGCAGTAATAAAAGCGGGAATAACAAAACAGGCATCTGTCCATACATTGCGTCACAGCTTTGCAACACATCTTCTTGAAAAGGGGTATGACATCAGGACGATTCAGGAACTCCTGGGACACACCAATTTGCAAACCACGATGATTTATACGCATGTGGCAACAAAAAACATACTTGGTGTGCGGAGTCCGCTGGATAGTTAAGGGCTTTTTGAAGAATGGGAAAGGGGTGTGGCTTTGGCAAAGCCACGCAGTAAAATCTACATCATATCGGTTTAGAATGGAGGTTAATATGTATGATTTAATTATTATCGGTGGTGGGTCTGCGGGGCTTTCTGCTGCAATCTATGCGCTTAGGGCAAAATTAAATGTAATTATGATTGAGAAGCTGGGCGTAGGAGGGCAGATAGCACTAAGTGATGTCATTGAAAACTATCCGGGATATAGAAGCATAAGCGGCTCAGAATTGATGAGCAAATTTGAAAGCCATGCAAAGGACTTTGGCTTAAAAATTGAGTTTGGCGCAGTAGAGCAGATTATTGATAAAGGCGATGTGAAGGTTGTAAAGACAGACTCCAAGAATCTTGAGACAAAGGCAGTCATTATCGCATCAGGTGCTCAGCCGAAAAAACTCGGGGTAAAAGGGGAAGACGAATTGACAGGGAGAGGGGTATCCTACTGTGCCACCTGTGATGGACCATTTTATAATAACAAAGATATTGTTGTTGTCGGAGGTGGAGATACAGCAGTAAAAGAGACACAATATCTTTCAAAGATTGCAAATAAGATTTATCTTGTGCATCGGAGGGACAGACTCAGGGCAGAAAAGATTATGCAGGAGAAACTCCTCTCAAATCCAAAGGTTGAGTTTTTGTGGAATTCAGCAGTTGATGAGATTATAGGAGGGAAGAACGGAGTAGAAAAGGTCTCTGTGAAAAATATTCAAACGAATGAAAAGAGAGAGGTCAAGGCAGAGGGTGTTTTCGTATTTGTGGGAATTATACCGAATACAGAGTTTATCAATGCAGAAAAGGATAAAGGCGGTTTTATAATTACAAATGACAGGATGGAGACATCAATAAAAGGTGTCTTTGCTGCCGGGGATTGCCGCAATACGCCGTTAAGACAGGTGGCAACAGCAGTTGGTGACGGTGCCATTGCAGCCGTGTATGCTGAAGAATACATATCTCATCTTGAAGGGAAGTCTTATCCTAAAAGAACAGTATAATTCATGGCTAAACTATACCCCGAATTAAATGATGAACTTATAACCTTTATTAAGAACCAGAAAATCTTTTTCGTTGCTACTGCACCTGATAACCTTAAGGGAGAATATGTTAATCTTTCTCCAAAAGGGTATGATACTTTAAAAATTCTGGATAATAAAACAGTTGTCTATGCAGATTATCCGGGAAGCGGGAATGAGACTGCAACTCATTTACAACAGAATGGAAAACTGACAATGATGTTTATAAGTTTTGATAAAGACCCGATGGTTTTACGACTCTATGGAAACAGTAAGGCAATATCACTTGATAGTCAAACCGGCAAGGAACTTAAGGAAAAGATGGGCGAAATAGTATCTAAATACCACCGACAATTGATACTCCTGAGCATTGAGAAAGTTAAGACAAGTTGTGGCTATGGCGTCCCATATTATCAATATCTCGGAGACAGGAAGACACTGATTGAGTGGTGTGAAAAGGCAACTCTTTCTGGTAAGATAAAAAATTATATGGGATTTCTTTGGAGAGGATTTATTGAACCAGATTAATCAACTTAAAACCGATTGACAAACAATTCTTGACGCATTTTTAAAAAATATGGTAATATGTAAGGTATGAGAAGAACTGTTGTTAAGAAAATTACACCTCTTTCAAGAATAGAAGAGGTTTATCATGAAGAAGTTATCGTAGAACCTGCCAAACGATTACTTGAGGCATTACTTAAAACTGAACAGAAAGAAAAAATTATTTCGCCAAAAATTCGGAAGTCTGCTATCTCTTCCCGATAAGTCTTAGAAACTCTTTTTTCGTAACCCCTAATGCATCCGCCCATTCTTCCGCAATTGCTCTCTTTTTTGCCGTCCCATAAACATTAGTGGTTAGCAATGTGGCAATCTTTTGGTTGTTAAAACCTTTTTGTTTAAGCCTATCAACTAATTCCTTCTGAGCCATCTGTAACAATTCAGGATATTCGCTACCTCTAAGTTTCTGGATAACTTCAACAAGATTTGTATGAGAAAGTAATTTGACATCAATACTAATACCACCTTTTTCTTTTGGTTTACTCTCCATTACTTATCTCCTATAAGATTTGCTCACCATACTTTGCAATGATACCACTTTATTCACGCTGGTTTCATTAAGATTATTTTCTATCCAAGCATTTCAAAGGTAATTATCTCAGCATATCAAAAACATCCCTTGATTTTAAAAATAATATCTGTTAATTTTACTAAAGCCTTCTAAATCATAGAATACGACTAAATAGAAAAAAATTATGAATAATATAAGGGTAAGGTTTGCCCCAAGTCCGACGGGGTATCTGCATATAGGCGGTGTAAGGACTGCTCTTTTCAACTATCTCTTTGCCCGACACAATGGCGGAAAATTTATTTTGAGAATTGAGGATACGGATAGGGAACGCTCCACTGAAGAATCCATTAAACAGATTATTGAGGGCATGAAGTGGATAGGGTTTGACTGGGATGAGGGACCTTACAGACAAACGGAGAGGCAGGAGATTTATCAGGAGCATGTGGAAAGGCTTCTTAAAGAAGGCAAGGCTTACAGGTGCTACTGCACATCTGAAGAACTTGAAGAAAGACGGAAGGTCGCTTTATCAAAAAGGGAGAAACCAAAATATGACGGGAGATGCAGGGAGCTTACCCTCCCTGATGTCCCCCCCTTATCAAGGGGGGGAGTATTGGGGGATGATAAACCCTATGCAGTAAGGTTTAAGACACCTAAGGAGGGAAAA
>Ga0156158_1084_pt1 | contig 17918 bp, 15 predicted proteins | sample RifCSPlowO2_12_FD_107811 | JGI IMG/M metagenome (GOLD analysis project Ga0156158, IMG submission 107811) | Nitrospinae bacterium RIFCSPLOWO2_12_39_15
AATATCAAGGACAATAAAAGAAATAATGAGAATCGCAGGCATACCTGAAGATGTCCCTCCATATTCGTTAAGACATTCCTTCGTCTCTTACCTTTTGAAAAGCACAAGGGATTTAACTTATGTAATGAAGATGGCAGGACACTCAAATATCAAAACTACGCAGGGATATTTAAGCGTGATTGAAGACAAAGAAAGTCCGATGAACAAACTGAATTTCACACCATAAAAACTACTACAAAAAATACTACACTCACCCCTAAATACTACAAAAAATACTACAATTATAATACCATATCATCTTACATCATCCTACATTATCCTACTTGTCAAACATCCCCAAGACCCTTATCAAGTCTATGCTTCCAGCCAAAACCATTGATATGTTTAATAGCGTCCCCAGGGGGATTTGAACCCCCGTTACCGCCGTGAAAGGGCGATGTCCTTGGCCGGGCTAGACGATGGGGACAACAATTCAACTTATAACTATTAACTCATAACTGATAACTGTAAGAAAGGATTTTAAATAACTAATTGTTAGTTATTAGTTATAAGTTGAAAGTTATTGGTTTTTTGTGGTGAGCCGCCTGGGATTCGAACCCAGCACACCCGCCTTAAAAGGGCGGTGCTCTACCAAATGAGCTAGCGGCCCTGATTTTTTAGTTTAATAAAGTCATATATTATTGTCAATTTAAAACTCCTCTACACCCAATTCTAATTTTATCATTCTTGATTCTCCCTCTTTCAATTTTATCTTCCAATGTGCAAGGATTGTTGACCCTTGATAAATTCTCTCAAATCCATCTTCTGACTGCGAGACAGTTTCTATAGGAAAATACCAGATAGAGGCAGGTTCTTCAAAAGATAAAATTATCTGAAAACAATTCCATGTATCTCTCATACCAAAGGATTTTGCATGGGAAATATCCCCTACACTTTTTAATATCCTTTCACTTATTTCTGTCTCTTTACAAATATAATGCCTCAAATCACTGTCACCGGCGAGAAGGGTCATATTGAATTCTATACCAAACCACGCATCTATCTCCCTTTCTCCCATATTTGTTATTGCAAAACTGGAAGTTATTGCTGCCTTTTCCATAGAAAAATTAAATATCTTAGAAACGGATAGTGGAATATAAATTCCTCCCTGATATAAATGTCCATTTCGCTTCATTTCCAAATTCACAGCCCCTTTTCTGTTTTTAGAAATATTTTCAATATTGTAAGGTTTATCCACAAAATCACCTACCTCAGGATAGCTACTTCTCATAAAATTTTGAATGTCGGTACCCTCTCCAAGAAAATGGTCAAGGAATGACCTGCGCCGATACCAATCATATATTATCATCTCCCCGAGTCCACCTTCTTTTACCTTAACTACATCGTGAATAGATTTTGGCTGCCCCCCATCACAATCTTCTTTTATATTCTTTACCTTGTAGTGATACGCTTCCTCTCTGCGGGTCATTGTATTTAATATATTAAACCGCTTTGGTCTGTAATCAAATTCAAATAGGCTGCCTCCATAATCAGGGTCAAAATAGGCATTGATTCTGCTGTTACTTATCAATACCTCGTTCAGATTATCCTTGTCATAATCTTTTACTTTACACTCAAGCCAGTTCTTATTTCTGTGAATTCTCTTATCAACAATATTTTCTGCCTCAATTAAATGTTCATACACTGCATGTCTTAGATAGTTCAGATATAAACCACCAAAGAGTCCGTGCCAGTAGGCACAGTTGCACTGTCCCCGATAGAGTTCCCTCAACTCAGGCAGAAGGCTGACGATTGACGGAACCTTAGTCCTGTTTTTCTTCAGCCTTAAACCTTGTTCCCTTATTTTCTCGCTTACATAAAGCATCTTTTTATGCATTAGATTGCCTTCATCATATTTAACTAAAAAATTATCCCACAATCCACCTCGCAGAAAAGATTTGTATTTATCCCTTAGTCCACGATTTTCCATATCCTTCAGTATTTCCTCAAATCTGATACCTGCCTTTGCCGGCAGCGACCATTCCATCATTTCTTCATAAGATGCCATTGGAAGATATACCCTTCCATGTGGTGGAAATTTTTCAATATATTCGCTGAAGGTGGGCATCTCTATCCAATCCATATTTTCTTCTATTGCACTAAAAAAGTTTTCAAGCCAGTTTTCTTCATACACCCATTTATGTGTCCCGGGCCATATACCAAATTTTTCTCCATCATCAGCATAAGTAACACCATTGATACCGTACAATTCAATTATTTTTTTAAAGTAATCAAAAATCTCATGCGGCAATTTAAAAGGTATAGAATATCTTAAAAATTTATCTATAGGAAAAATTGAGAGTGTATGCCCGTGCTTTTCCGTAATGTAGTAATCAAACATGTCTTTTTGCTCAAGCCCCGTATAAAAGAAGTGGGTATCATCAAGAATTGTATATTTCATGTCTGCCTTTGATATTATCTTTGTCAAAGATGGTTCCCATATTCTTTCCGCAAGCCAAATGCCTTTTGGATAGTAATCAAAATTTTCCTTTATATACTCAGTCATTAACTGTATCTGATTTACTGCATCATCTTCTGGGAGTATGGAAAGGATGGGTTCATAGAAGCCACCGCTGAGTATCTCAATCTGATTTCTTTCAACCAGTTCTTTTATTCTGTCAAAATATTCAGGATTATTATTTTCAATCCACTCGAGAAGGCAACCTGAATAGTGGAGGGAGACACGGACCTTTGGATGCCTCTCCAGTATTTTAATAAAAGGGAGATAGCATTTTTTAAAGGAATCTTCAAATACACTGTTAAAATTCCCGATAGGCTGATGATTATGAATTCCAAATAAAAAATTTATCTTTTTCATCTTAAAGTATTTTATGCTTGTTATTCAAGTAAGTTTTTATTCTCTCTAAAATTGTAGTAAAATAAAAAACAGAGTGAAAAATACTATAACTCAAAAACATAAAACAGGCAATAGTTTACTTCCTGAAGACCTGAAGACCTACTACGAAAATATACTTGCCAGTATCCAGGATGGGGTAATTGTTGTGTCCAATGAGTGTATAATTATAACATTTAACCCCGCAATTGAAGAAATGAGTGGGATATCATCTTCCTATGCCAGAGGCAGGTCTCTTCAATCGGTATTTTCTGATGAACCCAGGCTGATAGAATTGACCATAAAAACCATAAGTACCGGGACCGTATATTCAGATTCAGATTTTCAGATATTCAGGCGTGGAGATAAAAAAGTCTTCCCTGTAAGTTTAATAATATCTCCCCTTTCAGATGAGAGAGGAGATATGAAAGGTGCAATACTTGTAGTAAGGGATATGACAAGGGCTAAGGAATTGGAAGAAAGTTTAAGAAAGGCTGATAGATTTGCATCACTGGGCCTACTCGCAGCAGGCATGGCACATGAGATAAAAAACCCACTCGGCGGATTGAGAGGGGCTGCACAGCTTTTAAATGAAGAGATAAAAAACGAAAGATACAGGGAATATACTCAGGTTATAATCAAGGAGGCGGATAGAGTAAATTCTATTGTTGAAGACCTCTTCACCCTTTCCAACCCAAGACCTCCTGAATTGAGAGTCATAAATATACATGAGATTTTAGAGAGTATTCTATTGCTGGAGAAAAAGGCATTAAGAAAAAGCAATATAGAGGTTGTTCAGATTTATGACCCCAGCCTCCCTGCTGTCATGGTTGATGAAGGACAAATTACACAGGTGTTTTTGAATATTATTAAGAATGCTGTGGAGTCAATGTCAGCAGGGGGAGAATTGACGATTATCACAAGAATATTTTATGATTATATTATAATTAAGGATGGCGGTAAATCTCAATCAAAAATGGTTCTTGTTGAAGTAAAGGATACTGGTGAAGGATTTCAGGAGGACATAATAAACCATTTGTTCACACCATTTTTTAGCACAAAGAGTAAAGGAATAGGTTTAGGACTTGCAATATCACATAAAATAGTTGAGGAACACGGGGGGATGATAAAGGTTTTGAACAGGACAAACGGTAAAGGGGCAACACTTCAGGTCTTTTTGCCAATAGCAAGTAAGTGGAAAGCATGAAAAATATCCTGGTTGTAGATGATGAAGAGAGTTTAAGATGGGTTCTTAAAAAAGGGCTTGGGAAAAGGGGTTATAATGTTCATACCGCAGAAAACGGAAAGACTGCCCTTTCTTTTCTTTCAAAGAATGAATATCTCCTCATCTTTTTGGATATTTTCCTACCAGATATAAATGGGCTTAAGCTTCTTGAAGACATAAAAAAAGAGAGAGAAAATATTGTTGTAGTAATTATGACAGCTCAGGGGACAATGAAGAGCACAATTGAAGCGATGCAGAAGGGTGCCTACGACTACATAACCAAACCATTTGATATGGAAGAGATATATCTCCTGATTGACAGAATAGAGAATCTTAAAAGACTGGAGAAGAGAGTTTGCACATTGGAGGAGGAACTAAAGATAAAATATGATGCCGGGGAGATTATAGGTAAAAGTCAGAAAATGAAGGAAGTCTTTAAAATGATAGGCAGGGCAGCATCTTCCGATGCTACTGTCTTTATAACAGGGGAAAGCGGGACAGGAAAAGAGTTGGTAGCAAGGGCACTCTACATGTCATCTAAAAGGTCCAAGGGGCCATTTGTAGCGGTAAATTGTGCAGCAATACCAAAGGAACTTATTGAAAGTGAACTTTTTGGATACGAGAAGGGTGCCTTTACAGGGGCTGCTGAATTAAGGGAGGGTAAATTTGAACTGGCAGATGGTGGGACACTATTCCTCGATGAAATCGGTGATATGGATATATCTCTCCAAGCAAAACTTCTAAGGGTAATCCAAGAGAGGGAATTTTACAGAATTGGAGGGAGAATACCAATAAAAGTAGATGTAAGGATAATTACAGCAACAAATCAGGACATAGATAATGCCATTCGAGAAAAAAGGTTCAGGGAAGACTTATATCACAGACTTAATGTAATCACCATTTTTTTACCACCATTAAGGGAGAGACGGGAAGATATACCAATTTTAGCAAAATATTTTTTAAAGAGATTCAGTAATGAACTTAACAGTAATGTAAAAAATATAACAGATGATGCAATAGACATTCTTAAAAGTCATGAATGGAAAGGGAATGTAAGAGAGCTTGAGAATATAATAAAAAGGGCGGTTGTAATTTCGAGCAGCGATTCTATTATATCTGAACACCTTCCATTTAATGCTGATTTGAAATTGAAGGCTGCCGCCAAAAGCAATACTGACTTTATACTGGCAAAAGTCCAGGATACTATTGGCAAAGGAAACCTTTATAATGAGATTATCAGAGAGGTAGAAAAAGAACTTCTCGGAGTTATTTTGAAAAAGACAGAGTGGAATCAGCTAAAAGCAGCAGAGATACTTGGAATAAACAGAAATACCCTGAGCAGAAAGATAAAAGAGCTTGGTATAGTTGTAAAAGATAAAGGATAAAAAACCAAATTAATTGATTTCGCTATTCTATCACACTATAATAACAAAGGTTGAGGATTTGATGGGCCGTTAGCTCAGCTGGTAGAGCAACTGACTCTTAATCAGTAGGTCGCTGGTTCGACCCCAGCACGGCTCATCATAACAAATAAGTTGCTCACCTTCTCCTACATTAAAACTTCCCTTAATTTTATAGTTATTGCATAATTAAGTTGACTGATAAAATATTCTTTGTTTCTTCCTTAACCTATTTCCCTTTTAGCATGAACATTTATGTTTCAAAATGACACAAAGAACTGAGAGAAAAAGTATTTGATTTTGCAAATGAGCCTGAGTATGCTATATAGAAAGTCAAGAGGCAATTAAAAGATTGAATACCTTATAAAAAGGAGATGTTATGGCTAAAATTATATCGGTTGTTATTTTAAATGTAGCTATTCTATATCAATTTGCAATGGCAGAGGAGATGGGATGTAAAAAATGTCATCAAAATGTTTACGATGAAATATCAACAGCGGCATTCAGACATTATGATAATATACTTGACGAATGCAAGGGATGTCATCTCTCTGCCAAAGGTAGTGGAGAGAAGGTGGACAAGTGGGTCAAGATCTCTCTTTCTAATTATGGGAGAGAACATATGGCAGTCCTGAAAAATATGTCAATGGACGACACCTATCAGGTTAAAGTTACTCTGATGGATAAAAGAGGGAAGAAAAAGGAATCTGACACCATTTCCTTTGTTCCAGGTTCAATCTCTGAATTTTTGGTTGATGACGAGACCCCCCCTCTTATTAGCGGGATAAGGGTGAATCATATGGATACATCAAGTGTAGAAATAGAATTTGAGACGGATGAATTTTCAGATTCAATGGCTGAATATGGAACAACAAAGGACTATGGAAAATCCTCATATTCTGGCACTTATAGTAAGAGACACATTATAAGGCTAAGCAGGCTTGACCAGAAAAAGGTTTACCATTTCATGATTACAGTCAGTGACCCCTTTGGAAACAGGACTATTTCAGAGGATTACACCTTTGATACAGGAAAGGCACTTAACCGTAGTCAGGAGGGTGAAAAACAGAAAGAGGATAATACTAAACTGAATTTTCAGTCAATAAGAATATTGAGGTTTAAACTAAAGGAGAAGGATTTAAAGGAGGAGAGTTTAAAGGATGCTGTAAAAAAAGCGGCTGTGAAAGAGATTGTAGCTGTTTATTTTACCGGAACCGCTGAGGTTTCTTCTATTGTTGAATACATGAAGAAAGAAGATGAAAATAATTCTGAGGAAGAAAAACATGGCAAGGGATTAAAAAGTCAACGGGAGACCGGAATAGATACTTGTGTGGAGAAGTGTCATAAACAGGGAGGGTCGCATGCTGTTGGCGTGACACTTAGAAGGAATATGAGGGCGCCGGATGAGATACCCCTTGCCAAAGGAAAGATGATTACCTGCGCAACCTGTCATCTGCCCCATGCCAGCAAGATAAAGTATCTGGCGCGTATAGATTTTAGCAAACTCTGTGTTCTATGCCATACGGATAGATAATAATGCAAACATGGCGGCTGATAAGGGATGGATTTAATGATGGCTTTTATAACATGGCAGTGGATGAGGCAATTGCCTCAGCAGTAGAAAATGGAATCTCGCCGCCAACCTTGAGATTCTATGGCTGGAAATCTTCCACACTTACTATCGGATATTCACAAAAGATAGATAAAAAGATTGATATTGAATATTGCCGGAAAGATGGAATAGATATTGTTTTAAGACCTACAGGAGGGAGGGCTGTTCTCCATGATAAAGAAGTTACCTACAGTATTATATCTCCACGGGATAACCCGCTCTTCCCTGACAATATCTCAGGCACATATAAGGCAATAAGTGAAGCTCTTGCGAAAGGGCTCTCCTTTCTTGGGATTGATGCAAATTTAAATTCCGCATTCCGCATTCCGCATTCCGCATTCCAAAATCCTTTCTGTTTTGCTGCCACCTCTCAATACGAAATTGTAGTTAATGGCAAAAAACTGATTGGTAGTGCTCAAAGGAGATTTAAAAAATCATTTCTCCAGCATGGCTCAATTCCTCTGGAGAATTATTATAAAAGGCTTGCATTGTGCCTTGGGCTTAAAGAAAAGGATAAAAAAGAGAGGTTTGTAAAATTCCTTAAAAAAAGGGCTGCCACCCTTAATGAGTTAAATGGTAGGGTATTTTCTTATAATGAGGTAGTGGATGCCCTTGTGAGAGGATTTGAAGATATATTTAAAATACAATTTAAAATCTCTCCACTTATAGAATATGAATTAAAGCTATCAAATAAAATTCATAAAAAAGTTCTAACTATAATGAATAGAAAAATTTATGGCTCAAAAGAAAGCAAAGACAAATAGGAACAAATCCAATGGTGGAAATCTCGGCTTTGAGGAAAAGCTCTGGCAGGCTGCTGACAAGATGCGCGGTCACATGGACCCTGCTGAGTATAAGCATGTAGTTCTTGGACTCATATTTCTCAAATACATCTCAGATGCCTTTGAAGAAAGGCACAGTCAGTTGGAATCATCGGCAAAAGACCCATCAAGCGAATACTATGTAAAAGACCCTGAGGCAAGATATGGCATTGTAGAAGATAGGGATGAATACCTCTCTGAAAATATCTTCTGGGTTCCAAAGGATGCCCGCTGGTCTTATCTTCAAGCGAATGCCAAACAGCCTACTATTGGCAAAATCATTGATGATGCAATGGTTGTTATTGAGAAAGAAAATCCAAAACTGAAAGGTGTCCTCCCAAAAGATTATGCAAGACCAACCCTTGATAAACTTACCCTCGGTGAGCTTATTGATTTAATCGGCACCATAGGGCTCGGCGATGCAGAAAGCCGCTCAAAGGACATACTCGGCAGGGTGTATGAGTATTTTCTTGGTCGCTTCGCCTCTGCAGAGGGCAAGGGCGGCGGTGAATTTTATACCCCTCAGTCAGTCGTAAAAATCCTTGTTGAAATGATAGAGCCATACAAAGGCAGGGTTTATGACCCTTGCTGCGGTTCCGGCGGTATGTTTGTCCAATCAGAAAAGTTTGTTGAGGCACACGGAGGAAGAAAAAACGATATAGCCGTCAACGGTCAGGAATTAAACCCTACTACATGGCGTCTCTGCAACATGAATCTTGCCATAAGGGGAATTGAAGGCAATATCGGTTCTCATCATGCAGACACATTCAGGCAGGACATTCAAAAAGACCTTAGGGCAGACTTTATCCTTGCAAATCCGCCTTTTAATGTAAGCGATTGGAAAGGGGAACTTCTTCGTGAAGATGTGAGGTGGAGATATGGCATCCCTCCTGTCAGCAATGCCAATTTTGCATGGGTTCAGCATTTCATCCATCATCTCTCGCCAAACGGCATAGCAGGCTTTGTCCTTGCCAATGGTTCCATGTCTTCAAACCAGTCCGGTGAGGGAGAAATACGCAAAAATATAATTGAGGCAGACCTTGTGGACTGTATGATAGCCCTGCCAGGACAACTTTTCTACACAACACCTATCCCTGCTTGTCTCTGGTTTATTACACGAAATAAAAAAAACGGCAAGTTCAGAGACCGAAGGGGAGAAACTTTATTCATAGACGCTCGCAAAATGGGTCATCTCATTGACAGGACACACAGAGAATTTTCTGATGAAGAGATAACGAGGATTGTCCATACCTATCACGCATGGCGAACATCATCCCCTATGGGAGAGGATACTTCAAAACCTCCCTCTCCCCTTGCGGGAGAGGGTAGGGGTGAGGGTATCGGTTATGCCGATATCCCCGGCTTCTGCAAGAGTGCAACCCTTGAAGAAATCCGCTCTCATGGCTATGTCCTTACCCCCGGCAGATATGTCGGCGCTGAATATGTGGCAGATGATAACGAGCCATTTAATGAGAAGATGAAGCGGCTTACCTTAAAACTTGAAGGACAGTTTGCTGAAGGCACAGGGCTTGAGAAGGCAATAAAGGCTAATCTTAGAAATTTGTTTAATAAATAACGAGGTTTGTTATTAAACCAACATTTAATAACAGTATTGACTATTAAACTATAAAGCCTTATAATTTAATAGCATTATGGTCGAGAAGACTTTAAATAATATTGCACGGGCAGGCAAGTGGCTCAAACAGCAAGGCGGGGCTGAACCATTCTCCTGTTTTATACCCAATCCATTGCCTCCCGCTCCACCCATTCGCTATGATACAGAATTGCAGGACATGGAGGAAAGAGCAAACCGAGCCCTTGGCAGACTTGAAGGAATATCAGCCTTTCTTCCAGACCCAACTCTTTTTCTCTATTCCTATATTAGAAAAGAAGCTGTCCTCTCATCCCAGATTGAGGGAACCCAATCCTCACTGTCAGACCTCTTATTGTTTGAAAATAAAGAAGCCCCTGGTGTTCCCCTATCAGATGTGCAGGAGGTATCAAACTATGTCTCGGCTATGCAGCACGGGTTAAGTCGTCTGAAGGAAGGATTTCCATTAAGCCTGCGACTAATCAAAGAAATACATGCCTTGCTTCTAAAAGGGACACGAGGCAGCGAAAAAGAACCCGGTGAATTTCGCCGCTCACAGAACTGGATAGGAGGGAGCCGTCCGGGCAATGCGCTGTATGTGCCTCCTCCTCCGCACGAGGTAATGCCTGCAATGGGCGCTCTCGAAAAATTTCTGCATAATGAACCCGCATATACTCCAACCTTAATTAAGGCAGGTTTGTCTCATGCCCAGTTTGAAACAATACATCCCTTTCTCGACGGCAATGGCCGCATTGGCAGACTTTTAATAACATTCATCCTCTGTGCCGAGGGTGTGCTTTCTCAGCCGCTGCTATATCTTAGCCTATATTTTAAAAGGTACAGGACAGCGTATTACGATGTCCTCCAGCGAACAAGAACAAAAGGCGACTGGGAAGGATGGCTGAAGTTCTATCTTGCAGGAATTGAGGAGGTATCCAAACAGGCAAGCGATACTGCGAGAGAGCTTTATCTCATGTTTGACCAACACCGTCAGAAGATACAGCAGATAGGCAAGGCTGCAGGCTCTGCCCTTCGGGTGCATGAACTTCTTAAGAAGAGGATCATTCTTTCGCTGCCTATCGCTCAAGCAGAGCTTAAGCTGTCCTTTCCCGCAGTAAATAAGGCTATGGCAAATCTTGAAAAACTTGGGGTGGTGCGTGAGTTCACCGGGAAACAGAGAGACAGACTTTTCTGCTACGAACCGTATTTAAAAGTTCTCAACGAGGGAAAAGAAGTTATATGACATATCTGACTTTCCACCACAAAAGCTGGGGTTACAGTGATTATGTGGTGGAAAAATGAAAAGGAAAATTTGACCTGTCTGCGTGCCTGCCTGAGATGGTACGCTCGCAGTCAAACAAATACGCACAGGCAGAAGGGGTTGGGGTATGGGGAATAAAGAAAAACCAAAACAATCAAAAACAAAAATTATACCACAGACGGTTTCACAATTGATAAAGGCACCTGCTGGTTATAAAGAACTCTTTGAAAATCTTAAGAATCGGATTCGCAATTCACAACTCCGCGCCGGCCTCGCTGTAAACAAGGAATTAATATTGCTCTACTGGGACATTGGTCGTCAGATATTACAGCGTCAACAACAGGAAGGATGGGGAGCAAAGGTTATAGATAGGTTGGCTTACGATTTAAGTAGAGAGTTTCCCGACATGAAAGGCTGTTCGTCACGGAATCTCAAATATATGAGGGCTTTTGCTGAAGCATATCCCATCAAACAATTTGTGCAAGAGGTTCTTGCACAAATTACCTGGTATCACAATATTACACTGCTGGACAAGATTAAAAATCCTGTAGAACGAGAATGGTATATACGACAAACTATTCAGCATGGCTGGTCTCGTAATGTCCTCGTCCACCAAATAGAAAGCGGTCTCTACAGAAGACAGGGGAAAGCGATTACAAATTTTGACCGCACCCTGCCGGCGCCACAATCTGAGCTTGCCCAACAAATTTTGAAAGACCCCTATATGTTTGATTTCATAAGTATTGGCGAAGAGGCAAAAGAACGGAACATTGAAAAAGCCCTTCTTGAGCAAATCAGATTATTTCTGCTGGAACTTGGCATTGGATTTAGCTTTGTCGGCAGTCAATACCATCTGGAGATTGGCAGGCAGGATTTTTATATTGACCTTCTCTTTTATCATCTTCGCCTGCGGTGTTTTATAGTTATTGACCTCAAGATTGGAGAATTTCAACCTGAATATGCCGGTAAAATGAATTTTTACTTATCAGCAGTTGATGATCTGTTGCGCCATAAGGATGACCAGCCGAGTATTGGCATAATTTTATGCAAAGCCAAAAACAAGGTTATAGTAGAATATACCCTGCGCGATACCAGAAAACCGATTGGCGTATCAGGATACAAACTTACAGAGTCCTTGCCTAAAAATCTTAAAGGGAGTCTGCCGAGTATAAAGGAGTTGGAGGAATCACTTTCGGCGTCTTCTACACTATCTCTTAAAATGACAAAAGGGGAATCTAAAGATAATTGAAAACAGGCATGGAGAATTTGAAGGGGTTGGGGAATGGGAGATAATTTTAAAGGATGGACAGAAACAACAGTGGGTGATTTTTCCCCTTTTTTATATGGCAAGGGGTTAGCCGAAAGGCAACGCAATCAACTTGGGTCTGTACCAGTTTTTGGTTCTAATGGTGTTATAGGAACACACACCGAGGCTTTAGTGAATAATGCAGGAATTGTCATTGGTCGTAAAGGAACAGTTGGGGCTGTTCATTTTTGTAAAGGCCCGTTTTGGCCTATTGACACAGCCTTTTATGTGGAAAGCAAACCTGATAGAGAAATTCGTTATATCTATTATTTGCTCCGCTCTTTAGGGTTAGAACATATGAACGCTGACAGTGCTGTGCCAGGGCTAAATAGGGTCGCTGCTCATTCTCGTAAGATTTTGATACCCCCTCTCACCGAACAAAAAGCCATTGCCTCAATCCTCGGCGCTCTGGATGACAAGATTGAACTGAACAGAAAAATGAACGAGTCCCTTGAGGCTATGGCAAGGGCGCTCTTCAAATCATGGTTCGTGGACTTCGACCCCATCCCGGGTTTCCCTCCTCACAAAGAATGGCAAAACTCCTCACTCGGAAAGATTCCGAAGGGGTGGAGGGTGGGAACACTCGGAGAACTTTGTGAGATTGTTATGGGCCAATCACCACCTGGTGAAACATATAATGAAAGCGGAGAAGGTCTTCCTTTCTATCAGGGAATTCGTGACTTTGGTTTTCGCTTTCCTTCAAGGCGTATCTATTGTACTGCTTCAACCCGTTTGGCTCAGAAAGGTGATGTGCTATTAAGTGTTCGTGCGCCTGTTGGAAGTTTAAATGTTGCTGGTGAAGATTGTGCAATTGGCCGTGGAGTTGCTGCTTTAAGGATTAAAGGGCAGCACTATGGTTTTTTGTATTATCTTATGAAAGAAACTCAAGAGGATTGGAAAAAGTTTGAGGCTGAGGGAACAGTTTTTGGCTCTGTTACTAAAACGGATGTACAAAATTTCTCAATTATTATCCCACAAACTGAGGTAATATTGAGATTCAACGAAGTTGTTTTTCCTATGGATGAAACGATCAAAAATAACGAAATGCAATCCCTTACCCTCGCCTCTATCCGTGATACCTTGCTGCCCAAGCTGTTGTCGGGGGAGATAAGGGTAAAGGATGCGGAGAGGTTTGTGGAGGGAAAAATATGACAATGGTAGTCGCTGAAGCTATTTATACCATCGGACATTCCAATCATCGCATAAATGACTTCATCAACCTGCTTAAAAAACATAGCATTACAGCCGTTGCAGATGTGCGCTCATCCCCATTCAGCAAATACAATTCGCAATTTAACAGAGAAGCGCTTGCAGATGCCCTGAAGCAAGAGGACATCGCATATGTTTTCCTGGGCAAAGAACTGGGGGCTCGGCCTGATGACCCATGCTGTTATGATAATGGTTCAGCCAATTTCACAAAAATGGCGGAGCGTCCCATATTCAAGCAAGGAATTGAGCGGCTACTCAAGGGAATGGAGCAATACCGTATCGCCTTATTATGTGCTGAGAAAGAACCGCTGGAGTGTCATAGAACTATTCTTGTGTGTCACTACCTTCGCAAAATAGGGTTGCCTATCAAGCATATTCTTGTTAATGGCGATGTAGAAGAACACCAGAACACTGAACAAAGACTTATAAAGGTTGTAGGTCTGCAACCTATTCTTTTTGATTCAATATTAACCGAGACTGACCGCATCGAGGAAGCATATAGCAAGCGGGCACGTGAAATCGCATACAAGAGAGAACTTGAAGAGGAGAAAATATGAATAAGTCAGATGAATTACCGACAAAGAAAATTACCATTTTTACCATAGGTTTTACTAAAAAGAGCGCACAAACTTTTTTTGAGTTGCTCAAGCAGGCCGGAGTAAAACGACTCATTGATATCCGTCTCAACAACGAATCCCAGTTAGCCGGATTCACAAAGAAGGATAATCTTCAATATTTTCTCAAAACGATCGCCGGTATTGAATACACACACTGTCCAGAATTTGCACCTACAAAAGACATATTGAACGGTTACAAGAAAAAAAAGATAACATGGGCTGACTACGAGCAGCGATTTCAAACATTGCTAAAAGAACGTCAAGCAGAGAAGCTAATAACCACTGCCGAATTGGACAATGCTTGTCTTCTATGCAGCGAACCGACGGCCGACATGTGCCACCGACGACTTGTGGCGGAATACCTGCTGGATAAATGGGGCAACGTGGAGATTCAGCACTTGTGAGAGGAAGGTATGAAAATGGCTGAGATCATTATTTTGGCAAATTCCGTCAGACCTGGCGGATATTGCATAGCCGGAATTGATATAAAAACTAAAGAGTGGGTTAGACCAGTAGGCCCCCCTCAAGGTAAAGCCACAAAATTTAAACGCCCAGCATCTCAAGAGCGCTCCATACCTAAATATGTAGCCACAAAATTTAATCTCCTTGACATAGTGAAGATCCCTTTATCTTCTGACAAACCACGGGATTGTTACCAAAGGGAAAACTGATTTGTTGATTCATGGGACTGGGAGGTAATTAGAAAGATGCCTCCCCAAAAAATCCTCAAATATTGTGAAGATGCTACTGTAATACTACATTCAGATAACGACCGCGTTGATCCAAGGGTTCTTGAGAAATTGCCTTTTGAACAATGGAAGTCTCTTCAACTTGTCCGAAGAGAAGTGCAGTTCAGCAGAGACAATTACAAACATTATGATTGGAGGGCATCTTTCTCCGATGACTCCGGTCATCTTCTATCTTTAAAAGTGACCGATCCAAAGATTGAGGAAAGGCTGAATGGTTGTATAGAAATTGGGAGCGACTGCATACTCACAATAAGCCTTGCTGCTCCTTGGTCTCCACCAAATAGTTCTCAACCAGAACGGTGCTATAAACTCATTGCTGGAGTCATAGAATTATGAGCGCATCGAGAATTCCAGAATCTACCGCAGAAGAGGCCACCCTCTCCTCTATCCACGATGCCTTGCTGCCGAGGCTGTTGTTAGGGGAGATAAGGGTGAAGGATGCGGAGGGGTTTGTGGAGGAGACACTTTGACGGCGAATATACCAAAAGCTTTTATAAGCTATTCGTCTGCAGATAAAGAAACCGCTGAACATCTTGCAAAGGATTTAATAAGTCAAGGTGTTGATGCTTGGTTTGATAAATGGGAAATAATGCCGGGTAACAGTTTGAGGCGAAAGATTGAACAAGGAATATCTGAAGCCTCACATTTTATTGTATTGCTGACTGAAAATAGCTTAAAGAGCGAATGGGTTCAAACAGAACTTGATGCTGCGATGGTAAGAAAAATTGAGAATGAGTGCAGGTTGCTTCCTGTCCTATATGGCATTCCATTTGAAGATGTTCCTTTGACTCTCAGAGGGCTTCTCTGTGTCAATCTCTATGATTACAGAGAGGGCTTAGACCAATTGGTCGACGCTTGTTATGGCCGCTCACGCAAGCCGCCCCTCGGTCAGTCTGAGCAAAAAATTATTATGAAGACTTTGCCTTTATCTTCAAATGCTCAACTGATAGCAAGATTGTTAAACAGTAATTCCGAAGTGGGAATGTCTTACGATCCGATTTTATCCCTAGATGAAATTACTAAGGCACTCTCACTAACAGAAGACTTAGCAGAAGAAGCCATTGATGAATTGAAAGACGAGGGATTTGTTGGTGTCATTCTTACTATTAACGCTCCGCTGAGAGTATTTCCACACAATCGGTTGTTTTGGGAAACTGATTCGGTGTGCAAAAGATGGACTCCATCTGATGACGCCAGGATTTTGTCATCAATATTAGTCAACGGTGATCAGGATGGTGCTAATCTTTCGGAAATGGATAAGAAACTCAATTGGGGACCAAGAAGAATCAATCCTGCTGCAACATATCTTGTGGAACACGACATGGTGCAGGCGTCAAAAGCAATAGGCACACACCCATATGCATATGCGTGGTTAAGAGCAACATCAAAAACGAGACGATTTCTGAGAAACTTATGAAGCAGCACACCCGCTACAATACCTCAGTATTACCCGAAGCCCAGTTTGAGCCGGGTTCCCGTGATAGAGTGCTTAAAAACAAGCCTGGAATAAAACGGAAAAGAGAAATAGATGAGGCAGAATCTGTGGCTCTTGCAGTAGCGACTGATAATCTTCTCCGCATATATGATGCAGCCCATTGTTTTAGAGCAGAAGACATTAAAACGATGCATAAAATATGGCTCGGTGAAATTTACGAGTGGGCTGGTGAATACAGACAGGTGAATGTTAGCAAAGGTGATTTCCCTTTTGCTGCTGCAATGCAGATTCCCTTATTGATGGCGGAATTTGGAAAAAGCTCTCTCCGAAAACATACTCCCTGCAATTTTAAATCGCATGAGCGAGTTATTCAGGCATTAGCAGAGGTTCATGTTGAGTTGGTACTTATCCATCCTTTCAGAGAGGGAAATGGAAGGGTAGCCAGAATACTTTCTACAATCATGGCATCTCAGGCAGGCTTGCCTATTCTTAACTTTAAGGATATTACAAGCAAAAAACGAAAAGAATATTTTGCCTCAATCAATAGAGGCTTAAGCAGGGATTATAAACCGATGGAAAGACTTTTTGAAAAGATTGTTGAGGAGTCTTAATTCCCTTGTATAACTTTAAATCCTTTTTTCAGAAGCTGGGCAGGCGTGATATGTATGCCTTCAACCGCAGATGAGGTTATCACATTTTTGATTAATGATGCTTGGTACTTTTTGGGGTCTTTCAGATATGGGTTGGTTTCAATAAGGGGTTTCTTTTTCATATAATAATTATACTACAAAAAATGACAGAAAACTGAAAAATGAAGGGAAATATTATTACAGAATCTATCATAGAACAAGCCACCCTTGATTGGTTCAGGGAGTTAGGCTATGCCAGCCTCAATGGACCAGATATAGCCCCTGGAGAATTACTTTCTGAACGGACAAGCTACAGTTATGTAATCCTTAAAAACAGGCTCCGCTCTGCACTGGCAAAAATCAATCCCTCTATACCTGCTGAAGCAATAGAAGATGCCTTCCGTAAATTAACGAGGGCTGTTCATGAATCACCTCTGCTATCTGCAAATAATCACCGATTTCATAGAATGCTCACTGATGGTGTTGATGTTGAGTATAAAAATTCTGAAGGCAGAATCGTTGGTGATAAGGTATGGCTTATAGACTTTGAAATGCCTGATAACAACGATTGGCTAACAGTAAATCAGTTCACTGTTATTGAGGGACAGAGTAACAGACGGCCTGATATCGTTGTCTTTCTGAATGGTCTTCCATTAGGAGTCATTGAACTTAAAAACCCTGCTGATGAGAATGCAACGATTAAGGATGCATTTAATCAATTGCAGACATATAAAAATGAAATACCATCTCTTTTCCATTACAATGAAATACTCGTTGTTTCTGATGGCATAGAGTCAAGGGCAGGGACTTTGACTTCAGACTGGGAGTGGTTTCTGCCGTGGAGGACTATTGAGGGAGAAGATGTTGCTTCAAAAGGTCTGCCTGAGCTTGATGTGATGATTAAGGGAATCTTTGAACGGCGGAGATTCCTTGATTTAATAAGACACTTCATCGTCTTTGAGGTTGATGGCACTGAGATTGTAAAGAAGATGGCTGGGTATCATCAGTTCCATGCAGTAAATAAGGCTGTTGAATGCACAATTCAAGCAGTATCGCCAAAAGGTGATAAACGAGTTGGTGTTGTCTGGCATACACAGGGAAGTGGCAAGAGTCTGACAATGGTATTTTACGCCGGTAGGATTATACAGCGTCCTGAGATGAAAAACCCAACAATTGTCCTTCTTACAGACC
>Ga0156158_1092_pt1 | contig 15949 bp, 6 predicted proteins | sample RifCSPlowO2_12_FD_107811 | JGI IMG/M metagenome (GOLD analysis project Ga0156158, IMG submission 107811) | Nitrospinae bacterium RIFCSPLOWO2_12_39_15
TTTTTGGAGTGCGAGAGCTTGCTCTCGCTTTTAAAAGCGGTAGCAAGCTACCGCACTCCATATCATTTCAAATACAGCATCCATATATTAAAATGCTTAAAATCTCCTGAACGATTTGTAACATAGGCGATCTTTTTTCCATCAGGGCTCCAGGACGGGAACCAGTCTATTTGCTCTTCACCGTTAATCATCATCTCCTCACCAGTCTCAACATCCACTATCCAGATGTTGTAATCCGTCCAGTATATCGGGGCAAACTGTTTACCTGCCTTTTTTGAATAGGCTATCTTTCTGCCATCTGGACTGAAGACCGGGGTCCAGTAGAGAGAATCCTCTGCCATAACACGGGTAAGAGCATTACCATCTTTATTGATAGTCCATATACCTACACTCTCTTTCATATCTAATTCAAAGGTGATTCTGTCACCACGAGGGCTATAACTTATACGATAAAGAAATTTACTAAATGGATAAATACCGCCTGCACCAATTGATAGAGGATTGGGGGACAAGTTTAATTTGGAACCGAGGGATGAAGCGTCCCTTATGCCCGTAATTTTTTTAAGGCTGCTCCCAGCAATGTTGTATCCCCATATCTCCGGGGACTGTCCATCACCTTCCGACACAAAAACAATCTCTTTTCCATCCGGGTTCCATGCAGGATAGGATAGAACAGAAATATCCTTTGTAACCTGCCTTGCCCCACTTCCATCACTATTCATTATCCATATGTCATAGCTGAAAGCTACAGAAGCTGAGAGGTTGAGAGGTTGAGAGGTTGAGAGGTTTTTCTCACCTTTCCATCTTCCCATCTTCTCAACTTCTGTCTTCTGTCTTCTGTCTTCTGTCCTCTGTCCTCTTAAAAAGGCTATCTCTTTGCCATCAGGACTGTATATCGGAGCCAGCTCATCAGCATCCCCTTTTGTAAGCTGACTTAATTCCCCCCTAACAAAGGGGGTTAGGGAGTTGTCCGTAAATTCCATTCTCCATATATTCCAGCCTCCGCTCCTGTTGGAGGCAAAGACTATGCCCTTGCCATCCGGGGCAAAACCCGGGGTAATATCATCCCAATCCCCGCCGGTAAGGTCTTTTTCCCTAAACAGAGAATACTCAGGAACCGGCGTCTCGGCAACCGGTAATCTTTCAACAGCATCATTGTCTAATGATAGGATACTGATACGACTTCCCGGTCTGTCCTTATTCCATCTGCTCAATGCCATCTTCGCTCCATCAGGATACCATGAGATGTGATAGTAGTTAATCCCTTCTATAACATCTACGGACTTGAATAAACGCATACTCGGTCCTGTCTCAAATATATTTTTTGCAATCTGCCTTCTACCGCTTCCATCCCTGTTCATCAACCACATATCAAATGACCTTTCCCTATAGGATATCTCTTTGAACTCAAATCCCTTCCGCACCTTGCTGTATGTCTTTGCATCTCCCTCTATGGCAACATAGGCTATCCTTTTTCCATCAGGGCTGCAGGATGGTGAAAACTCTATTGTATCTTCAAAGGTGAGTCTATTATATATTTTCCCTTCTCTGTCTATCGTCCAGAGATTGCTATTACCAAGCCTCGTGGTGGAAAAAATAATATCCTTTCCGTCATGACAAACCGCCGGAAAGGAATCTCCATTCCCTCCGGAAGTCAATCTTTTCAGGTTGTTGCCATCCTTATCCATAATAAACACACTGTCCGTTCCAAAATATCTTCCTATGAAAATTATATTTTTACCATCCGATGTAACAATAGGGAAGAATTCTTTCTGATGGTCCCTCGTCAGGCGGGTAAGCTCTGAACCGTTAATTTTCATTGACCAGATATCCCACAGCCCATCTTCTAAATTAGAAATAAAAACGACCTTTTCTCCATCAGGCGTGAAGGTCGGCTGAAGATACATCGCATTCTTTGATGTTATTCGCCTTCTGTTCTTTCCGTCAGCATCCATAATCCACAAGTTCATATCGGTGAAATAGTTACCCTCCACCGGCTTAGAGGAGAAAACAATCTGTTTTCCATCATGGCTGAACTCAGGGTAAAAATCTACAGAATCTCCAGAAGTGATATCCATAACAGTATATGGAAGCTCCTGTGCTTTTGGAGTGCGGTAGCTTGCTACCGCCAGAGGCAGTATTAGTGTAAGTGTTAGTGTAAGTGACAAGAAGCAATGAGCAATGAGCAATGAGCAATGAGTAGCCGTAGGCTTTAGCCTGCGGAGGTAAGAGGTCTGACTTCTGTCTTCTGTCTTCTGTCTTCTGATTTTTCCGTTCATGGTAAATCCTCCCTCCTTTTTTGGAGTGCGAGAGCTTGCTCTCGCTTTTAAAAGCGGTAGCAAGCTACCGCACTCCATATCATTTCAAATACAGCATCCATATATTATAATGCTTAAACTCCCCTGAGCGGTTAGTGACATAGGCGATTTTTTTGCCATCAGGACTAAAAACAGGGTTCCAGTCTGTCTGCTCCTCACCATTAATCGGCATCTCTTCACCAGTTTGGGCATCAGCAATCCAGATGTTATAATTCACTTCATTATAGGAGCTTAAATCCAGCTTTCTGCGGGCATAGGCAATTTTTTTATTATCAGGGCTAAAGACAGGATTTAAATGAGGGCCATCCTCTTTCGTAATACGGGTCAACTCTGTCCCATCTTTATTTACTGACCATATATCTATATTCCCGGTTCGGTTAGATTCAAAGATAATTTTATCGCCTGCGGCATTATAATCTACTCTATAGAGAAAATCTTTTAATGGATAAGGGACATCCACAGTTTCACCTTTTGTAAATGGTGTCAATCCACCCATCCCTACTTTTGCCTTTGGGAACAATTTTTTCATCTTTCCTATTTCTTCAGAGGTGAATTCTTCTTTCTCCCCCTCTTTTGTAAATGGAAACATCATAGGATTAGGCTTCTCAGTGTCCCATATAGAAATAACATGCCTTTGCATTTTAGTCTTTAAGTCAATCAGGACTATCTCATGTCCACTATCCCCTTTTGATACAAAGGCGAGTTCTTTACCCTCTGGATTCCATGCAGGATACGATATGACATTAATACCATCGGTAACCTGCCTTGCACCACTCCCATCATTATTTATGAGCCATATATCGTATTGAAGTCTGTCTTCTGTCTTCTGTCCTCTTAAAAAGGCAATCTCTTTGCCATCAGGACTGAATACGGGGGCAAGTTCACTACCAGTATCCTCCGTCATCTGTTTTAATCCCTCACCCTCTGCACTGGTACTCCAGATATCCCAGTTCCCCTTTCTATTAGAAGCAAAGACTATTGTTTTGCCATCAGGACTGAAAGATGGTCCAAAGTCATCATAGTTTCCACCGCCTGTAAGTTCTTTCTCGCCCACCAGTGTATACTTGGGAAGATGCTCACTTTCTTCAGGCAAGCTCTCTATTGTTTTGCTAATATCCTTTCCAAATTCAAGTGTTGTTAAATAACTTTCTTTTTTATCTGGCTCCCATGTGGTCAGGGCAAGCTTTGTCCCATCCGGATGCCATGAAACATGATAATATCCTGCCTCCATAAGGTCATTATAATCAAACCTCAACCCCCATGCCCCCTGCGAGAGATATTTTGTCAGTTTCTTTTTGTTTTTACCATCCCTATCCATTACCCATACATCAAAAATGCCTCCCTTGTTGGTGACATAAGATATCTTTGTTCCATCCGGACTCCATGCAGGATAAAACTCCGGGTAATTCTCAAAGGTCAATCTTGTATAATTTTTTCCTGACCTATCTATTGACCATATATCACCATTACCCTGTCTCGTGCTTTTGAAGACAATATCCTTACCATCGGGGGACATCATCGGGAAATCGTCTCCAAATCCCCCTGAAGTTATTCTCCTTATATTTCCGCTTTCCATATCCATAAGCCATACACTTCCGTGGGATTTTTTGTAGATTATGAAAACCAATTCTTTACCATCTGGTGTTGGAAATGGATAATGTGACCTCTCCCATAATCCTGTCTTCCCCTCTGTTTCTGTAATTCTGTTAAGGTTTGAGCCATCTATATTGATTGACCATATATCCCATCTACCATTTCTACGATTGGAGACAAAAAGAACCCTTTTCCCATCAGGGGTAAACCTTGGAGCAAAGTCCTGGGCACCTCCAGAGGTCAACTGCCGTCTGTTCTTGCCATCTGAATCCATGAGCCATAGATTCAGGGAATAGGGCGTTTTATGCCAGAACTCCCCCTTTTCAATTTTTTCAGTATTATCTATTTTTGAAATAAATACAATCCGTTTTCCATCAGGGCTGAACTCGGGGTGGTAATCAATGGAGCTGCCGTCAGTAATCCTCTTAATAGTATAAGGAACCTGAATGTCTTGAGGGACAGGAACGACCTCCTTTGTCTTTACTATATCCTCTGACATATGGTCAGGCCTCCCCTGCGAGTCTGCAAAGACCTCTTCAAGTGTCAGTGTTAGTGTCAGTGTGAGTAACAAGAAGCAATGAGCAATGAGCAATGAGCAATGAGTAGCCGTAGGCTTTAGCCTGCGGAGGCAAGAGGTCTGACTTCTGACTTCTGTCTTCTGTCTTCTGATTTTTCTATTCATGGTAAATCCTCCCTTTTTGGAGTGCGAGAGCTTGCTCTCGCTTTTAAAAGCGGTAGCAAGCTACCGCACTCTAAATCATTTCAAATCCAGCAGCCATATACTAAAATGTTTAAAATTACCAGACCTGTTAGTAACATAGGCGATTTTTTTTCCATCCGGACTCCATGCAGGATTCCAATCGGTCTGCTCCTCTGCTGTAAGTGCCTCTTCCTTTCCAGTACTCATATCTGCCAGCCAAATATTATAATTGGAAGCAGGCCAAAAGGGAGGTCCTAAGTTTGAGGCAAATTTCTCAGTTGCATAAGCGATTTTTTTTCCATCAGGGCTCCAGACAGGATTCCAGTGCGGCTTGTCACCCTTTGTAATTTTACTCATATCACTCCCGTCGCTGTTCATTACCCATATTTCTAAATTACCGGAAACATTGGATTCAAAGGTAATTTTATTGCCTGCAGGATTATATCCTATGCGATATAAAAACTCCTTAAAGGGATAATCTATGGAGTGCGGTAGCTTGCTACCGCTTTCAAAAGCGAAAGCAAGCTTTCGCACTCCAAAGGGCTCTCGCACTCCAGATATCAATATCTCATACCCATTAGCACCTTGAGCAACAAAAGCGAGCTCCCTACCATCAGGATGCCATGCAGGATAGGAAAGAACAGGAATGCCCTCTGTAGCCTGCCTTGCACCACTCCCATCACTTTTCATTATCCAGATGTCGTATTGAAGTCTGTCTTCTGTCTGTCTTCTGTCTTCTGTCTGTCTTCTGTCTTCTGTCTTCTGTCTTCTCAAAAATGCTATCTCTTTGCCATCAGGGGTGAAGACAGGTGCAATTTCATCACCAGGCTCTTTTGTTATCTGTTTTAATCCCTCACCATCAGCCCCTATACTCCAGATATCCCAATTACCGTTTCTGTTAGATGAAAAGATTATCGTATTACCATCAGGGCTGAAGGAAGGTCCAAAATCCTCCCACTCCCCGCTGGTAATCTCCCTTTCTCCAATCAGGGTATATTCAGGAAGAGGTTCTTCACTCAAGACAGGCAATTTATCAAGCGTATCTCTGTCAAATTCAATTATGCTTATGCAGCTCCCCTTTTGTTCTTTCCCCCATGTAGTCAGAGCAATCTTTGTTCCATCAGGGTGCCATGAAGTATGATAATAACTGATAAAATCCATGGGTTTTCTTAAGTTAAATCTTGAATCCCATATTCCTCCCGATATATTCCTTGTTAATTGTCTTTTATTCTTCCCGTCTTTGTCCATAATCCATATTTCCAGCGGGTCCTTTTCTGTATCCCCTACAGTATCAAAGGATGCATGTTCCCTTCTTGATACATAGGCGATTTTTTTCCCATCCGGACTCCAGTTGGGGAAAAACTCCAACACCTTTCCATATGTTAATCTCCTGTAATTCTTACCTTCTCTATCTATTGTCCAGAGACTCCCCCCTATAAGCCGCATGCTCGCAAATATAATATCCTTACCATCAGGAGACATGGATGGATACCAATCCCCCTTGCCTCCAGAGGTCAACCTCTTTGCATTTTTCCCATCCATATCCATAATCCAGACACTCTCAGTAATATATCCGGCTTCGCTGGATGTTGGTGTGCTGAAGAATAAAATATGTTTACCATCCGGTGTTACATGCGGCGAATAATCTTTATCCTGATTATTAGTAAGACGGATAAGTCCCGAACCATCCCTTTTTATACTCCATATATCCCATTGCCCTCCCCTATTTGAGACAAACAACACCTTATCACCATCGGGGGTGAAGGAAGGGTAACAATCTATTACTTTATCAGAGGTTAACTGCCGTCTGTTCCTGCCATCCGAGTCTATTAACCATAAGTTCACATAATAGGGGCTGATATTCCAGAATTCTTTATCGTCTTTAGATATTTCGCTCCTTGAGGCAAATACGAGCTCCTTCCCATCAGGGCTGAAATTGGGATGAAAATCTATTTTGCTTCCATCGGTAATATTCGTAATAGAGTATGGGGTTTCTTTGGAGTGCGGTAGCTTGCTGCCGCTTTCAAAAGCGAGAGCAAGCTCTCGCACTCCACAAGAAGCAAGAAGTAAGAAGTAAAATGTAAGTTTTTTTATGTTCATGGCCCCTCCTTTTGGAGTGCGGTAGCTTGCTGCCGCTTTCAAAAGCGAGAGCAAGCTTTCGCACTCCAGATCATTTCAAATACAACATCCACAGGCTGAAATGTTTCAAATCACCTGAGCGGTTTGTAACATAGACAATCTTTTTGCCATCTGGACTCCAGACAGGATTCCAATCGGCTTGCTCCTCACCTGTAATGAGCATCTCTTTTTGTGTTTCTGTATCGGCTACCCAGATATTATAATTCCGCCAGTTATGATGTCCTGCCTTATCGCCCAACTTTTGCGTTGTATAAGCTATCCTCTTCCCATCAGGACTCCAGACAGGATTCCAGTGAGGACTATCCCCCTTTGTAATACAGATAAGATCAGTCCCATCGCTCCTCATTGTCCATATCTCTATATTTCCTGAACGATTAGATTCAAAGGTGATTTTATCACCAGTGGGATTATACCCTATGCGATATAAAAACTCCTTAAAGGGATAATCTTTGGAGTGCGGTAGCTTGCTACCGCTTTCAAAAGCGAAAGCAATCTTTCGCACTCCAAAGGGCTTTCGCACTCCAAAGGGCTCTTGCACTCCAGATGTCAATATCTCATGCCCGTTCTCCCCTTTTGATACAAAGGCAATTTCCTTACCATCAGGATGCCATGCAGGATAGGAAAGAACGGGAATGCCCTCTGTAACCTGCCTTGCCCCATTCCCATTACTTTTCATTACCCATATGTCGTATTGAGAATTGACGATTGACAATTGAAGATTTTCAAAAGCTGCTTCCTCCTTCTTGCCTCTTGCTTCTTGCCTCTTGCTTCTCAGATAGGCTATCTCTTTTCCATCGGGACTAAAGACAGGGGCAATATCATCAGCCTTCTCACCCGTGAGCTGCCTTAAGTTTTCTCCATTGAATTCCATACTCCATATATCCCAGTTACCGCTCCTGTTGGATGAAAAGGTGAGGGATTTGCCATCCGGACTAAAGGAGGGGGCAAAATCCTCCCATTCACCCTTCGTCAACTCCCTCTCTCCAATCAGGGTATCGTCAGGGATAGATGTGCCATCCGCCTCCAATCTATCTATTATACCTTTATCAAACTCAAGCATTGAGATATATGTCTTTTCTTGCCTTTCGCCTCTTGCCTCTTGCCTCTTGCCTCTTGCCTCTTGAACATCCCCCCATTCAGTAAAAAGGATTTTTGTCCCATCGGGGTGCCAGGAGAGGTGGTAATACCCTGCGGTCTCAAGAATTTTTTTAGAGGAAAATCTTGAACCCCAATTCCCATCTGAAATCCCCTTTGTCAACCGTTTTTTGTTGGCTCCATCCCTATTCATTACCCAGATATCAAAACCCCCCCCCTTGTTTGTAACAAAGGCAATCTTTGAGCCATCCGGGCTCCATGCAGGCGAAAACTCCGGCAGGTTATCGTAAGTCAACCTCTTATACTCTTTCCCTTTATTGTCTATCGTCCATATATCGCCATTCCCAAGTCTTGTGCTTACAAAAACGAGCTCCTTACCATCGGGATTCATTGCAGGAAACCAATCTCCTGTCCCTCCAGAGGTCAATCTCACTGGATTATCTCCATTTATATCCATGCTCCAGATGGCGTGGTCGCCACCTGCAGTAGAGATAAAAACTATATTTTTACCATCCGGTGTAGGGCGAGGTGCAAGCTCATTCATTTTGTCCTTTGTAATGCGGGTAAGACCCGAACCATCGGTGTTGATTGACCATATATCCCATCCCCTGATAGAATCATTCAGGGGCAGGCTCTCATCTGTCCTGCTTGATGTGAAGATTATTCTCTTTCCGTCAGGTGTAAAGGCAGGGGCAGCATCGCTTACATCGCCGAATGTCAGTTGTCTTCTGTTCTTTCCATCCCAATCTATAATATAGAGATTAGAAAATTTTTCATGTCTTGAAACAAAAACAATCTTCGCCCCATCAGGACTGAACTCTGCATAATAATCATTTTCACTTCCACCTGTAAGCCTTCTTATGGTATATTCAGTGTCAGAGTTTTTTACTTTGACACTTTGACTCTCTGACTCTTTGACCCTTTGATATTCTACTGCAAAAATTCTGTTTGTAAGCTTGCCGCTTGCATCTTGCCTCTTGCCTCTTGCCTCTTGAAAACCCTCCTGCTCAAATATAGCAATGACCTTACCATTTGCCCCTGACGCAATCCTTACACCGCAAGTCTCACCATTTTCATTCTCCAACCTCATTGCCTTTCCCCATCCTATCTCTTTAATGTAAACATTTGCATAGGATTTTACATTTACATTTTCCCACTGACACCAGACAGCAATAATATCGCCATTCTCTGTAAAGGCAACACTCGGGTTATATCCATCCTTTTTCCCGGCATCTATGATTCTAACCTCACCCCAACCACATCTGGAGTGCGGTAGCTTGCTACCGCTTTCGGAAAGCGAGGGCAAGCCCTCGCACTCCAAAATCCTTGCATGTATCCTTAAACTGGTGACTGGTGACTGGTGACTGGTGACTTTAGTATCCACCCACTGTGTCCATACGGCTGCTATTTCACCATCGAAATTCACTGCACCTCTTATATGCTCCACATCACCCTTTCCTGCATCAATCTCCTCTGGTTTACCCCATTTACCATTTCTATAGCTTGCAGCGTAAGCACTCAAATATTCGCCATCCCATTTCACAAATAGTGCAGTTACATCTCCATTCCCATTAACAAGGAGGGTAGGTCTGTATGCATCTCTGAACCTTGCATCAAGCTTTGAAGGGGTCTCCCAGCGGGAATAGGAGTAGTTCCCCGAATATATTCTATTTTTGAGTTCACTTAAAAACATGGGATTATATACAGCCTTAATTCCTCTCCTCACTTCACTTTTCTTTTCAGCCCAGTTCTCATTTTTGGAGTGCAGCAGCTTGCTGCCGCTTTCAAAAGCGAAAGCAAGCTTTCGCACTCCAAAGGGCTCTCTCACTCCACTAAACAGGCTTACATAAACTTCCAACCCACCAGATTCCTCTTTGTAATAAATTACATAAAGATTACCTTTGTCATCAAAAATGGCATATGGAAAATAGGCATTACCCCTGCCGCTATCTATTCTGAAAGGTTCATGCCAGCCCCTATCAGGAGTATAAAAATTTACATATATCCCGAGTTCCCCGCCGTCTTGTTCTTCAAAGACTGCGGCGGCATTCCCCTCGCCGTCAAAAACTATATCCTGACCATCCACCACACCTGTATCATTATCAATATCAATAGGGACAGGTCCCTGCCACCCTCCGCCAGTGTCAGTGTTAGTGTCAGTGTCAGTATTTTTATAATAGTTAGCATAAACTCTGTATCTCCCCTCGGCAATCTCTTGTTTGAATACTGCTATCGCATTCCCTTCTCTATCAAATGCCACCTGTCCCCGATATCCGTTACCAATACCTGAATCTATGGCAACTGCAGATTCCCATCCTTTACCATAAACATACCGATTCGCAAAAACCCTATAGACATCACCGCTCTTCTGCTCAAATACAGCTATGGCATTGCCTTTTTTATCAAAGGCAATATCAGTCCTGTAGGCATTGGAAGGTCCTGAGTCTATAACAACCGGCTCACTCCATTCCCCGCTTAAAGCATGCGGGGACAAGGGTGAGGCATATGCAAGTGCATGTGACAGTGTAAGTGAAAGTGTAAGTGACAAGAAGCAATGAGCAATGAGCAATGAGCAATGAGTAGCCGTAGGCTTTAGCCTGCGGAGGCAAGAGGTCTGACTTCTGTCTTCTGTCTTCTGGCTTCTGATTTTTATATTCATGATAAATCCTCCCATAATAATTTTCAATTTTCAATTTTGAATGAATTTTTAATTTTTTAATTTCCTTAATTCATAATTCATAATTTTCTCTCTCAAAGCAATTCTTTCACCCTTACCATAATCCCATCTATGAGCTCAAATTCCTCATCAAAGCTCAAATAGATTGCCTCTTTCCTCCCATGCTGAAAAATCGTAATAGTCTCTGTAAATGGGTCAACCCAAATTATCTTTTTTACACCTATTGAAAGATAATCTTTTACTTTCTCATTAATCTCCCAACCCCCCCACACCCCCCCTTTGTAAGGGGGGGAGGCAGGGGGGGTAGCAATCTCTTCAGAAACTATCTCTATGATTAAGTCAGGGGCTATTTCAAGCATTCCTATCGGTTCTATTGGCGAGGTTTTTTTGCTAACATAAACAACATCTGCAGCCCTTAATGTTAGTGGACTTCTTCTTATAATAATTCCAACTTCCCCTGTAGCTATATAGCCTTTATCTTTTAAATTTCTTCTCAATATCTCTCCAAATATATTTTCTAATTTCCCATGTCTAAAACCTGTAGGTGTCATATCTCTCCTTTCACCATCTATAATCTCATACCATCCCTCCGGAAGATGTCCTATATCCTCATATGTAAATATCCTCTTTTCCAATACTGTAGTCATTTTACCTCCATCCTTAGTATGAGAAGTTGAGAGGATGAGAAGTTGAGAAGTTAAGAGGTGTTTCTCATCTTCCCGCCTTTTCCCATCTTCCCATCTTCTTATCTTCTGTCTGTTGAGAAGCTCAGAAACAAAACTTCTCAGCTTTTTTCTCCATTACATTAAGCATTGACAAAATATCATTATATTCACCATCAAGTTCCTCAAAAAGACTACTTTCAATATGTTTGCACGCAAGACAGAACTCCAGCCAACACTGTGTTTCAGATGCCTCCTGCATTGCATCGGTTAATTTATTTTTAAAAACTGCTGAGTATTTCCTTTTTCTCCATACTTCAGCAATATTTGAACAAACTGACCTTGAAGACCTTCTAATTTGATCAACAAGTGAATATTTTTCTTCATTAGGAAAAGCCTTTGTAATTTCATAAATCTTCATAGCCATTGCAAATGCCCTTTGATAAACATCCAAATCTCTGTAATGATTTATCTGCTTTTTCCTCTCCATCCTCTCATCCTCTCAACTTCCCAACTTCTGTCTTTACCTTGCTGCCCTTAGACTTATCTCACTTGAACTCAAAGCACGCTTATATATAACCATATCATCAATCTTACCCCATGGACGTTTGAATTCTGCCGATGCGTTCCTGCCATTACCAAGCTTAGATATTGATTGAGTCGGTTGGTAATTTGCCGCTGTCCCTACCGGGCTCCCATCTATGTAGAAATATGTCTTACTATTCTTACCTACTGCCACCAGATGATGCCATTGTGTTGAGGAGAGACTATCCATTCCACTATATCCTGATGAACGGAATCCTCCGCCATCCGCTGTAGAATATACCCCGAGATATCTTGTTCCACTTACAGACATCACCACTATATGCTGTGTATTTGTATCTATGAGCAGGGTGTTAGTATTATCACCATTTGTCGGCAGTTGTCCATAGAACCATGCCTCTATTGTCCATTCATTATAGCTGCTTAATTGAACAGCATTGGTTAATGATACATAACCGATAGTCCCTGTAAAGTCCAGTGCAGACCCGAACTTGCCTGTTATCCATGTTCCCAATCCATTATATCTTGTGCCGCTGTAACTCCCTACACTATCACCTACAGTATCATTTATACCCTCATTAAATGTCCAGTATGCTATTGCACCTATTGGCACATTCACTGCAAATGAGCCTGCTATTGCAATTGAGCCTGATATTGGATTACTATGAACATCAAGGATTACATCCCCAAGTGTAATTGTATCCCCTACTGCCATGTTCGCACCACTACCTAATGTAATTTTCAATGTATCATTGGTGTAATATGTTGTTGACCATACTGCACTACCAAAGGCCGTCCCCCATGTCTTTCCTGTCGGGAGCTTTAATGCATTGTTTAAGGTAGTTAAATCATTAATTGCTGTTGCACCTGTCTCCCCGTTGAATAGTATTGTTACTGAGTCGTTAGCCTGAATACCGCTTCCACTTCCTGATGTGTCACTTGCCCATGCCTCCGATGGATAGAGGAAGTGATGGATATTAACCTCTGCATCTGTCATGGCATAGTTGTAAATGGCAAGATTATCTATTGTCCCCCTGAAATATTCCTGGCTGCAAGGGTCGGGATTAGAACATCCTGTATAACCATTCTTCCTGCCGAACTCTACTGTCCCTGTTATGGTATGTGTGCCGCTCCCTGCACCGTTTGTAACAGTCTTATCAGGTACGCAGGGGAGTGAAGTACAATTCCCATGGTCTATGAAGAATTTGAATTGATTGGTAACAGTATCTCTCACTACTGCTACAAAATGCCATTTTTCATCTCTTAAGTCCTTTGTTGTAACAGTTTCACACTTTGGGTCCTGTCCTGCTGGCAATCCTCCCATATTATAGGTAGCCTGCGGTATCGTAGTTAATGATGACAGGCTGTCGCAATGCACAAGTTGTCCACTCGGATTTATGGCAAGACTCCAGTAATTTATTGGTTGAGCGCTGCTCTCCTGTGAGACAATCCTCATGTAGTTGGTAGATGGGATTGTCTTAGGCAGTTTGAGCCATGCCTCTATTGTATAGCTTGTCAGGTTAAAGTGAGCACTATCGGGTATTGTTACATACTGTGTATTTGCATCATTGAAGTCAAGGGCAGAACCGGAATATCCAGAGACCCATGTGGGCAGTGTGCTTGACTGACCTCCCAGTGTTCCGTTATTACCATTAACACTATCTGTAGCCGTTACTGCTGACCCCTCGTCTAAGTCATAGTATGCTATAGAGCCATCAAAATCTCCACTTATGTCTATAGAGCCTGTTATCACCCTGTTCAAATCCTTTATTGTTACTCCATCAAGGGTTATTGTATCCCTCGTTGTAATAGTAGGCAACAGGAGTCCTGTGCTTAAGGTGATTGTTAATGTGTCATTTGTGTATGTTGTTGTTGACCATACTGCACTGCCAATCGCTCCATTCCCATCCTTCCATGTATGTCCATTTGATAGCTTTAATACTGTATCTATGTTACTTGCTGTTATTGATGTGGTTACACTCGTCTCTCCATCAAATCTTAGGACTACCTGGTCTCCTGCATCTATCCCGAATTTGCCTCCTGACGCATCGTTTGCACGGGCAAATTTTAATCTCGCTCCATAATATTGCCTTATCTCGGTTGCCGTTAAAGGTCTGTTATATACTGAAATTTCATCTATAGTAGTCCCGATAGCGTGTAATCCCGCTCCAGTATTATTACCGATACTCGCTATAGGGTAGTATGCTTTATATCCTACAGGGTTGGTTATCCCGGTACCGCTGACAGGCTGTCCATCTATGTAGTATGTTGTTGTCCCTGCTGTCCCGCTTCCGCCTGTGCCTACTGCTGCTATTTGATGCCATCCGTCTTTAAGCTGTTTATTCACATAATACCCTGTCCCTCTGAATTGTGAGCCCCCAGGGTCTTCAGTCGGGGATACATTCCCTAAGTTATGCTCAGCACCCTCTGTATTTATATTTATTGCATGCTCATGAACAGTTCCATGGATTAGGGCATTGTCTGTGCCGGTAACGAGTGGAGTTTTGAGCCACCCTATGATTGTCCATTCCGTTGGCATATTGAGGGCACTTGTAAGGGCAACTGCCTCTGTATTGGAATCAATGGTTACACCCTTTGTCCCATATACACCGCCGCCACTACCGGACCACATCCCTGTCCCCGATACTGTCCCATTATTTGAGCCGAAGCTGTCGGCTACTGCTGTCCCTGTTATTGAGTCCTCAAATCTCCAGTATGCTATTGCACCTGATGGCAGTTTGAAATCAAAACTTCCCTGCAGTGTAATTGTGTCAGATATAGGTCTTCCTGCATGGTCTTTGATGACATTGTTAAATGTAATTGTATCGTTCTTGGCAACTGTGGGGGTTGTTCCTGTTGTGTTTAATGTAATCGTAAGTGTGTCATTGGAATAGATTGTCGTGCTCCATTCATAAGTTGAATTACTGCCCCATATATGACTGCTTGATAAGGGTAATGCTGTGTTAAGGCTTGATATGCTATTCCCTTCTGTTGCCTGGTCAAATCTGATTACCACCTTGTCTCCTGTCTGTATCCCTGCTATATCTCCCGCAGTCCCATAAGCAAAGGCGCTCCTCGGCCATGCACCATAGCGATTCTTTATTGTAGTGGCACTGAGGGCTGTATTATAGAGGACAATATTATCAATAGTATTGCCCATAGGTCTGCTGCCATCGTAGGTGTTTCCAAGATACTTTATGTTGGATGCGGATTTGTATGATGCTGTGCCAACCGTTCCCCCATCTATGTAGAACTGTGTTGTCCCTGCTGTCCCGCTTCCTCCACTCCCCACTGCTGCTACATGATGCCAACCTGTGGTAAGATTGCTCATGTTATAATTCGGGACATAGTAATAGGAGGTGCCCTGAGATGTCCCAAGATATTTTGTCTGGACATCTATTATTATCTGGTCCTCATTTGATGTTGAATTAGATGATATTAGAGTATTTTTCTGTTGACCCGATACAGGCGCAGTTAAAGGCCATTTAAACCATCCCTCTATAGTCCAATTGCTGGTAAGGGTATACTGGGTTATATTATTATATTCATTGCTTGCATCAAACAACACTCCATTACTAAATCTACCTGTCGGATAAGTTCCAGTAACTGTCCCATTATAACTTCCACTAATAGAGTCATTTCCATTACTTTCAAACTTCCACTCTGCCTTTGCACTTGAAGGTCTTCCAAAATCTCCTGTAATCGCCAAGGAAGAGCTTATCGTAGTCCTATATTTATCTGTTATAACACCGCCTCCGAGTGTGATTGTATTTCCAACAGCTACAGTCGGGGCAGAGGTATTATCGCTTAAGGTTATTGTCAGTGTATCGTTCTGATAAGTGGCTGTTGACCATACAGCACTCCCTATCGCTCCACCACCATCCTTCCATGTCATCCCTGTTACAGCAAGGACTGTATTAATGTTGTTTGCATCTATTGTTGGAGGGGCATCACCAGTTCTACCTATCTGCCCATTGAAAGTAATCGTTACCTTATCTCCTGCCTGAACCTTATATTGACCACTATCATCATCAGCATAAGCCTTTTGGAGCGCTGTCCCTGACGCTGTGCCGAAGCTGCCTGTGAGGGCTCTGCTTTGAGATACGATTAGTTTGCCTGTTGAGTCGGTTATAGTGCCATCAATTGTAATTGTATTACCTACTGCCACAGTCGGCGCTGCAGGTGTTGTATCCTGCTGCGTGGCTGGACCACTTAAGGTTAT
>Ga0156158_1091_pt1 | contig 14078 bp, 13 predicted proteins | sample RifCSPlowO2_12_FD_107811 | JGI IMG/M metagenome (GOLD analysis project Ga0156158, IMG submission 107811) | Nitrospinae bacterium RIFCSPLOWO2_12_39_15
GAACCTACAAATAATATATGAGAATCCAACCCTGTCTCTCTTAGTGCCTCTATCAGATTCATTGTCCCATAAAAATTTATATCAAGGGTCGTCCTCGGGTTTTTTATAGAATTTAAAGGGGAAGATATGGCAGATAGATGGTATATCTGTTGTGGTTTTATATCAGATAGTATCTCCTTGACCTTGGCAGCATCCCTTATATCGCATTTTAAAATTTTTATCTTTTCTGAAGGCAATGTTCTGCCGGAAGAAGTAATTCCAAATACCTCAAGTCCCTTTTCTATTAAAAATTCCGATAGATGAGAGCCGACAAAGCCGGTAACGCCTGTGATAAGAGCACGCATAGGTAATAACCAATAACCATTGCTACATTGTTTTATTGTCCCATTGTTAAAACAATGAAACCATGAAGCAATGAAACAATGGGACTGTAGGTCTGTGTAAGTCTGTGGCTAAAGAGATTTTTTCAGTCTCTCCATATCTGCCTCTACCATCATCTCTATTAATTCCTGAAATGATACATGAGGCTCCCAGCCTAATTCCTTCTTTGCCTTTGAATAGTCACCGACAAGATGGTCTACCTCTGCAGGACGAATAAGGGCAGGGTCTATTACAACATAATCCTTCCATTTGAGTCCAAGGTGTCCAAACGCAATCTTCACCAACTCCTGCACTGAATGTTCTTTCCCTGTTGCAATAACATAATCAGATGGTTCTTTCTGCTGGAGCATAAGCCACATTGCCCTTACATAATCCTTTGCGTATCCCCAGTCCCTTTTAGCCTCAAAGTTGCCAAGCCTTAATTCCTTCGCCAGTCCAAGTTTAATTTTGACTGCCCCTTCCGTTACCTTCCTTGTAACAAACTCACGACCCCTTCGCGGAGACTCATGATTAAAGAGTATTCCCGAGCATGCAAATATATTGTAACTCTCCCTGTAGTTCACAGTTATCAGGTGGCCATAGACCTTTGCCACACCATAAGGACTTCGGGGATAAAATGGAGTCTTCTCATTCTGAGGTATCTGCTGAACCTTTCCGAACATCTCACTGCTGCTCGCCTGATAAAATTTTATATTTTTACTTATGTGTCTTATTGCCTCAAGCATCCGTGTAACGCCCAAGGCAGTAAATTCTCCGGTAAGTATGGGCTGGGTCCATGATGTAGGGACGAAGGACTGGGCAGCAAGATTGTATATCTCATCTGGTTCAAATTCCTTTATTGCATCAATTATTGATAACTGGTCAAGCAGGTCAGCCTGTTTAAGTTCAACCTTGTTTTTAATATGGTCTATCCTCTCAAAACTCTCAGTAGATGACCTTCTGACTATACCTGCAACCCTGTAGCCTTTCTCCAGCAAAAATTCTGCCAGATATGAACCATCCTGCCCGGTAATACCTGTAATCAGTGCCTTTTTCATGTATCCTCCACTTTACCCCGCACATAAGTTTTATGTGCGGGGCTTGACTTTAAGTGTTTTATTGTATTAGATTGTCTATACAAAGACAAGTTAAAATGATTTATGAAGAAAAACATAAGCTATTTTCTCATACTCCTATCACTTCTTTTTCTCCAAATACCATCTTACAGCGAAGTTCGGCATGCGATAGTTTTAAAAGTTGATGGAGTAATAAATCCAGTTTCTGCTGAGTATATTATCAATGGTATAAAAGAGGCATCTGTCAGTAATGCTGAAGTTTTAATCATACAGCTTGACACCCCAGGGGGACTTGATACATCAATGAGGATGATAATAAAAGAGATGATGGCTTCAAGTATTCCGATAGTTGTATATGTTTCACCAAGTGGTTCAAGGGCGGCATCTGCCGGTGCATTTATAACCATTGCAGCCCATATAGCCGCTATGACACCCGGGACCAACATAGGTGCTGCTCACCCTGTAAATATGGGTGGAAAGATGGACAGGGAGATGTCCAAAAAGGTTGAAAATGATGCTGCCGCATATATCATTTCCCTTGCAAAGAAGAGGGGTAGGAATGAGGTCTGGGCAGAGAAGGCGGTGAGGAAGAGTGTCTCAATCTCTGAGGATGAGGCAAAGAAGGAGAATGTAATTGACCTTGTAGCAGAGAACATTGATTTGCTCTTAAAGGAGATAAATGGCAGAAAGGTAGAAGTTGAAGGAGGGGCAAAGACTATAAACACAGATGGAATTAAATTAAAGTATATTGAGATGAGCTTGAGGCAGAGGATTCTTGATGCACTCTCAAATCCAAATATTGCCTATATGCTTATGCTCCTCGGATTCTATGGGCTGTTTTTTGAGCTCTCTAATCCTGGGGCTATATTGCCGGGGATAGTGGGGGCAATATCACTCATACTGGCATTCTATTCACTACAGGCACTCCCTGTAAATTATGCAGGGCTGTTACTCATATTGCTTGGCATTATCCTGTTTATTCTTGAGATAAAGGTGACAAGTTATGGCGCCCTTACCCTTGGCGGAATTATATCTTTAGTCCTTGGCTCAATTATGCTGATTGAATCTCCTGCGCCATATATGAAAATCTCCCTGTATCTGATTCTACCTGCTGCTGCGGGGACCGCTGCCTTTTTCCTGTTTTTGGTAGGTGCAGGTATAAAGATACAGCGGAAAAAACCAACAACTGGAAAGGAGGGATTGATTGGAGAAATGGGGGTTGCGGAATCCGATATAAAGGGTGAAGGCAAGGTATTTATCCATGGTGAATTATGGGATGCACACAGCAGCGAGGAGATAAAGGGCGGAAGCGAAGTGGTGGTAACAGGGGTTGAGGGATTAAAATTAATAGTGTCAAAGTATCAAAGTGTCAAAGTGTCAAAGTCTTGATATTTTCCTTTGACACTCTGACTCTTTGCGGCTCTGACACTTTTTAGGGGGAGGTCAAAATGGGTGGAATACCAATTTTTATTATAGTAATTGCCCTTTTAATACTTTCATCTATAAAAGTATTAAGGGAGTATGAGAGGGGTGTAATTTTCAGGCTGGGTAGATTTTTAAGTACGAAGGGACCTGGCTTAATTATTGTCCTGCCTGGGATTGATAAAATGGTTAGGGTCAGCCTAAGATTGATAGCCCTGGATGTCCCACCACAGGATATAATAACAAGGGACAATGTATCGGTGAAGGTAAATGCAGTTGTATATTTCAGGGTCATCATTCCTGAGAAGGCGGTAATTGAGGTTGAAGACTATCTTTATGCAACATCCCAGTTATCACAGACAACATTGAGGAGCATACTTGGTGCCGCAGAGATGGATGAACTCCTCTCAGCAAGGGATAAGATAAATTTAAATCTTCAGACAATACTTGATAAACGCACTGACCCGTGGGGTATAAAGGTGACAAATGTGGAGGTTAAGCATGTGGATTTACCACAGGAGATGCAGAGGGCAATGGCTAAACAGGCTGAGGCAGAAAGGGAGAGAAGGGCAAAGGTAATAAATGCAGAGGGTGAATATCAGGCTGCCCAGAAACTAACAGATGCCGCAGAGATAATAGCCACACAGCCTTCAGCATTACAGCTTAGATACTTACAGACACTCCGTGAGATTGCATCAGAAAATGCCACAACAATCATATTTCCGATTCCAATTGATTTGTTTGAACCGTTTCTGAGGCTGAGGGAGAAGAAATAAAATCCCCCTTTTTAAAGGGGGGCGAGGGGGGATTTAACAACTCTGTCAATCTCTTTTATCTGTTTTAAAAGGGAAGGGAGGTTGTCCATCTTAAGCATGTTTGGTCCATCACAGGGTGCTTTATCAGGGTCGGGATGGACTTCCATAAAGATTCCATCGCATCCTGTAGCCACTGCTGCCCTTGTAATATGAGGGACAAATTCCCTCTGTCCGCCTGAAGAGTTTCCTGCTCCGCCTGGTAATTGGAGGGAATGGGTGGCATCAAAGATTACAGGGTGGCCAAAACCCCTCATTATTGGTAGCGACCTCATGTCAGCTATTAAATTGTTATATCCAAAGCTGACACCTCTCTCTGTAATCAGGATTTTTTTATTTCCCGTGGATTCTATCTTTTTGATTATATTCTTTACATCCCATGGTGCAAGGAACTGCCCCTTTTTTACATTTACTACTCTGCCAGTCTTTGCGACTTTAATTATCAAATCTGTTTGACGGCTCAGGAATGCAGGTATTTGTATTATATCAAGCACATCTGCCGCCTCTTTAATATCTTCCTCCTTATGAATATCAGAGAGGACAGGGATATTAAATTTATCTCTTACCTTTTTCAATATCTTTAAGCCTTTTTTTAGACCGACACCACGGAAGGACTTGACAGAAGTCCTGTTTGCCTTGTCATAGGATGATTTGTAAATTAAGGGGATATTAATCTCCTTACAAATATCTTTAAGTTTTTCCGCTGTATCAAGTGCAGACTTCTCACTCTCTATTACACAGGGACCTGCAATTAAGATGAGGGGATTTTCTCCCCCTATTTTGACTTTGCCTACAATAATTTCTTTCATGACCTTTTATAATTTAGTGATGCCTTTATAAATTCCCTGAATAAGGGATGTGGATTTTTTGGTGAAGACTTAAATTCAGGATGGAATTGTCCTGCAAGAAACCACGGGTGGTCTTCAATCTCTATTATCTCAACTAAATTCCCTTCAGGTGATAAGCCGCTGATTTTTAACCCTGCCTCTTCAAGCTGCATCCTGTATTTATTGTTAAACTCATACCTATGTCTATGCCTTTCGGAAATCTCTCTTTTTCCATAAGCCCTGAAGGCAAGTGAGTCCTTTCTAAGCTGACAGCGATATGCACCGAGTCTCATTGTTCCACCCTTGTTTATTATATTATTTTGCTCCGGAAGTATATCTATTACAGGGTTGGGTGTAGATGGATTGAATTCAGAACTGCTGGCATCTGTAAGTCCGCAGACATTCCTTGCAAATTCAATGACAGCACACTGCATCCCGAGACATATCCCGAAGAACGGCACCTTGTTTTCTCTGGCATATCTTATAGCTGTTATCTTTCCCTCTATTCCTCTTGACCCAAACCCGCCTGGAATAAGAATCCCATCGGCATCTTTAAGTCCCCCTTCAGACCCACTTTTTTCTATCTCCTCCGCATCTACCCACTTTAGTTTTACCTTCACATCATTATCTATTCCACCGTGTGTTAATGCCTCATAGAGGCTTTTGTAAGACTCCTTCAATTCCACATATTTACCTACAATAGCAATAGCAACCTCGCCTTTGGGTTCCTTTATCCTTTTTATAATACTTTCCCATGGTGAAAGGTCTGGAGGTTTTGTATTGAGATGCAGGAGGTTTATAATAATATTATCCAGACTCTCCTGATGAAGGGCAAGTGGGACTTCATATATATTATCCACATCTCTGGCTGTAATAACCGATTCTTTATCTACATTGCAGAACAGGGCAATCTTTCTCTTTAGGTCATCTGAGAGTAATTTCTCTGTTCGACAGAGTAATATATCGGGCTGTATACCTATTTCTCGCAATTCCTTTACACTGTGTTGTGTTGGTTTTGTCTTGAGTTCATCAGCGGTCCTGACATAGGGAACAAGGGTTAAATGAATGTAGAGAATATTCTCTCTTCCCATATCAAACTTGAATTGTCTCATTGCCTCAAGAAATGGGAGGCTCTCTATATCTCCAACAGTTCCACCTATTTCACATATAACAATGTCAAAGTTATCTCTGACAGCTAAAAAGCATTTCTTTATCTCATCTGTTATATGTGGGATTACCTGAACTGTTCCACCTAAATAATCCCCTTTCCTCTCCTTATCTATAACTAATTTGTATATTTTACCTGTGGTAACATTGTTTGCCTTTGTCATCTTCGTGTTGACAAATCGCTCGTAGTGACCAAGGTCAAGGTCTGTCTCCGCACCATCATCAGTAACAAAAACCTCTCCATGTTGATACGGATTCATTGTGCCAGGGTCTACATTTATATATGGGTCCATTTTTAACAGTGTTACTTTAAGTCCTCTCGCTTCAAGGAGGGCACCTATAGAAGCTGATGCCAGACCTTTTCCAAGAGAAGAAAGGACACCACCTGTAACAAAGATATATTTAGTTTTGTTCATATACAAAATCTTAAGCAATTAGCAATGAGTAACGAGTAGTAAGTATTTAGGAGCGAGTTTTACTCATTGCTCGTTGCCCATTGCTCATTGCTTGCTTTACCCTTTCCAAATCCTCCGGTGTATCAACACCGATTGAATCATAATCTGTCTTTATTACTTTTATTTTATAGCCATGCTCCAATACCCTCAACTGCTCTAATTTCTCTGTCTCTTCAAGGGGGGTTGGGGAAAGTTCAGAAAATTTTATAAGGAAGTCCTTCCTATAGACATAAAGTCCTATATGCTTATAATAGCAGGGTTCAAGGGTTCGAGGGTTCGAGGATTCAAGTGATTCCTTGCCCCCTTGCCCACTTGCCCACTTATCTCTATTATATGGAATAGGTGAACGGGAGAAATAGAGTGCATAGCCACTGCGGTCAATGACAACCTTTACTACATTGGGATCTTTTAATTCATCTTCACTCTTAATTTCTGTGCAGATTGTCCCCATATATAATTCTGAGTTCTGATTAATAAACGGCTCAACTGCCTGATTAATTACCTCTGGTTCTATTAATGGTTCATCCCCCTGCACATTTACTATTATATCCGCATCAATCTTTTTTGCAACCTCTGAAATTCTATCTGTCCCAGATATATGATTAGATGAGGTCATCCATGCCTCCCCGCCAAATTCTTTAACTTTTCTAAAAATCCTTTCGTCATCAGTGGCAACTATAACCCTGTTAATCAGAGACGCTTTTGATGCAGCTTCAAAGACATATTGTATAATGGGTTTGCCATTTATCATTGCGAGGGGTTTGCCGGGGAATCTTGTAGAGGCATATCTGGCAGGAATGATGGCAATTATTTTCATGTTTTTGACTATTGACTCACGACTGTTGACTCACGACTATTGACTGACGGCCGATTAATATGCATTTTTAAACCCCTTCCACAGGGTCATCAGTATAATTTTAATATCAAACATCAATGACCAGTTTTCAATATAATATAGGTCATATTCAATTCTCTTTTCTATGGATGTATTCCCCCTCCAGCCATTTACCTGTGACCAGCCAGTTATGCCTGCCTTCATTTTGTGTCTCAACATATACTGAGGTATTGATTTTTTGAACTGCTCCACAAATACAGGTCTCTCAGGTCTTGGTCCTACAATACTCATATCCCCTTTAAGGACATTAAAGAATTGCGGCATTTCGTCAAGATTTGTCCTCCTTAAAAAAGTGCCTATAGTAGTCTTTCTTTCATCATTCTCCTTTGCCCATACAGGTCCGGTATTTTCTTCTGCATTTACCATCATTGTGCGGAATTTATAGGTGATAAATTTCTTACCATCCAGCCCCATCCTCTCCTGTTTATAGAATATGGGTCCAATGGATGTTATTTTAATCAGGAGTGATATTAATAAAAAAAGTGGTGCAGTTAAGATTATTGCAATGATGAAGAATATTATATCAAAGGTCCTTTTTATGACGATGTTCCAGCCATACAACGGAGTATCCTGAAGACTTATAATCGGCAGGCCATCAAGCTCATCAATCCCGCCACGAAGCGTCATAAACTCACATAGGTCAGGTATAACCTTTATATCAACCATTTCATCCCCTATATCTTTTAATAGTTCCAATATGAGTGCATGCTCCTCCATAGATAAGGCTATGATAACCTGGTCAACATCTTTTTCCTCTATTATCTTTCTTATATCTTTATAAGTTCCGATAACAGAAATTCCATTGACTGCCCCTTCCCCCCCTTTGTAAGGAGGGGACAAAGGGGAGGTCGAAGTAGGGGTATTTTCGTGCTGCGATAAAAACCCAATAACCTTAACCCCTATCTCAGGGTGCAATTCTATTCTCTTAACTATATCCTGTGCCAGTTTCCCTATCCCGGCTACAAGGGTATATCTGAGATTGTAACCCTTTCTTCTCAAAAATCTAAGAATCTCCCTGAAAAAAATCCGCTCCAGACTGAGGGCAATAATAGTCATTACCCAAAAACCCAAGAACACGAGGCGGGAGAACTCATACTGCCTGAAAAAAAAGGTAACAGAAACCAAAATAAGGACAGAAAAAGTGCATGCCTTTAGGATATCAAAAATCTCATTTAAATAAGGAGCTATCCTTTTTGGACGATAAAGTCCAAAGGACTTAAAGACAAAGCCCCATATCAAGAGGATTGGAATAATTAAATAAAAGTAAATTCTGAAGGGCGGTATGCCCTTTTCTACAGGCAGTAAGCCGCTGTAGAAACGGAGATAATAGGCAAGGAACCATGACAGTTCAATTACAACGAGGTCAGTTAGAAAAAGAATGTTTTCAAAAAATTTGGCATGCTTTTTTAACATATCAAACCAAAAATAGAACGCAGATTACGCAGATTAAACGGATTTTCGCAGATTTTTTATAAATTTACTAAAAAATTAATTTTTTATCTGTGCTAATCTGTCTCATCTGTGAAATCCGTGTTCCATGTATTTCTCCATTATATAGCTTCTGATTTTTTCTTTAAAAATATTCCTGTCAAATTTCAGGGCATGATTTCTGACTGACTGTCCATCAAACATCCCTTGATTCTCCTCAAAATATTTAACCGCCTCTATTAGTGCCTCTGGAGTTTGCTCATAGAAAAATACACCCGTTGGTGTTTTTTCTGACTGGTGACTGGTGACTGGTAACTGATGGCTTAATGAAATCACCGTTTCAATAGCTCCACCCTTCCCATAAGCAATAACAGGTCTCCCTGATGCCATTGCCTCAAGAGGTGCTATCCCAAAATCCTCCTCACCGGGGAAGATGAGTGCCTTGCATCTGGAATAATATTCTTTTAATACAGTATCACTCTGCCATCCTAAAAACTTTATATTTGATTTTGCAAGGCTTCTTAATCTCTTTTCATCCTGCCCCTCCCCAATTATCTTTAACGGGGCTCCAAGATGGTTAAATGTCTCTATAGCGATATCAAGCTTTTTATAAGGGGCAAATGCAGAAACAATGAGATAAAAATCTTCTGCCTTTTCGGATAAAGAAAATTTATCACAGTCCACAGGAGGGTATATCACCTCAGCATTTCTTCTGTAATATTTTTTTATCCTTTTCACAACATGGTTTGAGATGGCAGCAAAATAATCCACCCTACCACTGGATGTAAAATCCCACATCCTCAAATAGTGGGCAAATATTCTTATAGCCTTTCTAAAAAACCAGCCTGTCCTTTCCTTGTTAAAATAATCTTCATAAAGGTCCCAGACATATCTCATAGGGGTATAGATGTAACATATATGAACAGCTGATGGAGGTGGAATTACGCCTTTGGCTACACAATGACTGCTGGAGATGATGAGGTCATATCCTTTAAGATTAAAACTCTCTATAGCCAGCGGGAAAAGAGGGAGATAAAAACGGTAGTGTTTTCTTGCCCCCAACATTTTCTGGATGAAGGAGGTCTTTATATTTCTGTTTTCTATTACTCTCGAAACAGAGCCAGGTATATGGATTAATGTATAAAGGTCGGCATCGGGAAATATCTCACAGAAGACCTCCAGACATTTCTCCCCACCCCTCATTCCTGTAAGCCAGTCATGAATTATTGCTACTTTCATATACTGCTATATTTCCCTTTCACCGAATAGTATTTTGCATTATAATGATTGCCATGTCAAACTGTTTTAAATGTGGAAGGGATTTGGGTCCTAAAGAGGAGTATATGAAGATGGCTACCCAGAATGGGAAGATATGTTATGTCTGCTACAATAAATATGCAGCCGAAGAGAGGAATATAAATAGGTGGAAATTCAAGATTGATTCCTACAGTTTTGGGAATATCGTAATAGACGGTAAGAGCTATTCATCAGATGTTATACTCTTAAAAGACAGGGTGATACCAAACTGGTGGAGAAAGGAAGGACATGAACTCTGCCTTGGCGATTTAAAAGATATTGAGATAGAAAAGGACGAGGCTTTGATTGTAGGCACAGGCGCATCGGGAATGATGAAGGTCTTAAAGGAAGTAAGGGATTATTTCAATTCCAAAGGGGTTAAGGTTATAGAGGAGAGAACAGATGAAGCATGTAAGACTTATAACAGCCTCTGCGACTCACAGAATGTATCAGCAGCTTTACACCTCACATGTTGATTATAGGTAATAGAAAATAAAGTCTAAATTACAAAACATCCTGCCCTGCTTTAAATAACCTCTCATTAAGTTTTTAATACCTTAAGGATAAACTTAATATTCATGGCAGGAAAAATAAAGGCGAATAATTTTTCATAATATTGCGGGAATAGGTTTGCTATAACTGATATTCCGTTTAATCTGTGAATCTTCCAGAAATTTATCTTGAGCCTCACCAATTCAAATTTTGCCTCGGTGTAAAAATCATAATTTGATAATGAAGGGATGCAGAAGTTGAGGGATTCTGTGCTGAAAATATGTCTATGAGTCGGATCTCCGTAGGCATGGGTGCTTGAAAAGTGGGGCACCCGTATAGAAACCTCTGCACCGGATTTGCAGATGCGGTAAATCTCTTCCATCACCTTAACAATATTATCTAAATGCTCCAGAATATCGAGGCAAATAACCTTATCAAACTCGTTATCTGGAAAGGGATAAGGAAAATTATTTAGGTCATGAATAACATCAGCCTTTGATTTGGGGGAGATGTCAATGCCAATGGAATTTTCGCATTTTTTTTTACCGCATCCAAGGTCAAGAATCTTCATATACCAAGAACCTCTTTGAATAGGTTATAGGTGTTTTTTGCAAATGACTGCCAGGAGAAATGCTCGATGGCACGGCTTCTCCCTTCCTGACCGAGCCTCTTTCTCATATCAGGATTTTTTAATAAAATTGAAATTTTTTCAGCAAGCTCATTTATATCGCCTTCTCTAAAGATAAGTCCGCAGTCTCTAATTACCTCGGGAATTGCCCCGCAACTCGAACCGATAACCGGGACTTCACATGCCATAGCCTCCACCAGAACCCTTCCAAACTGTTCTTTCCATTTTGGAATACTTCTTGATGGCAATACTAAAATATCCATACTATTTAAATACGACGGTATCTTATCGTATGTGGCATCACTAACAATTTCAACATTGCTATCGATCCCGGCACTCTTTACCTCATCCTTGATGGCCTGCAGTTCCGGCCCATTTCCTATTAATAAAAGCAGATATTCTGTTTTCAAAAGAGAGACAGCCTTTATAATGTCTTTAATTCCCTTTTCCCTAACAAAGCGGCCGATGTAACCAATAACCGGTTTTGTATTCTTTGAATGCCTATTGTTTTTTTTGTAATACCCTGTATCCACTCCCCATGGGATGTATCGTATAGTCTTTTTAAAACCCCTTATTCTCAAAACATCTTCAGCCTCACGATTTCTCACAACCGCCGCATCAGAATATCTGAATACAAAGTTCTCGGTTAGGCTATCTATCCAGTAAAGAAAATAATTTTTCTGCGAATAGTTCTTTCTATCAAATTTAATATTCTGCCATGAGTGAAAAATAAACTTACTCTTAGGGCTGAAAACCATCTTGTAAAGCAAGGACTGAAATGTCCATAAAAAAGGCTCATCGCATAATATATGAATTATATCGGGTTTATTGCGTAATGCCTTAATCAATCCGGTAATAAAAAATGCACGGTGTGGGATCCTGCCGATGCTCTTTGCTATTATCAGTTTACAGAAGGGGATAGAGTCTGGAGAGTTTATCCTTCTGTAATTTTCAATAATATACGGTGGGATTAATAATGTTAAATCCAGATCCGGAATACTGGATAAATGGCGGCACTTTTCTGCCTCGTTTTTTTTTACAGAATTGTAATCTATTAAAAGGACTTTTATCAAAGTTTGTTTCGTGGTTTTATCATTTTTTGGGTTTATATCCATTCAACTTTAACTTTATCACCTAACTTTTTAAAATCTTTATCCCCTGTAATTACCGGGTAACCCATTTTCATTGCAACGGCAGCAGCAAAACAATCCCCCATGGCTATAGAGTGATTTGCCTTTAATTTGGCTGCTTGATACACAAGCTCCTTATCAGCCTCAACAAGCTCTATAGAAAACTGCTCTATAACAAGCAGGCATTCCTCTGCCTTTTCTTCTCCCTTTGAGCGATATATGGAGTAATAAACCTCCCCCCAGTTAATAATAGACATTACAAGATTTATTTTATCCCTTTCTGACTGCTCTAAAATCTGCTCTACCTTATTTGCCCCTTGTTCATCCTCAAAATAAGCAATGAGGGCATAACTATCTAAGACAAAACCTTTCATTCTTTTGCCTCTTTCTTTCTATCTTCAATGAGTGTCTTCAATGCAGAAACTCCCCCTTTAAATCTACCCCTTGCCTCTTTAACGGATTCTTTAAATAAAGGTTTTAAGATAATCTCTCCATCTCTATCTGTAATAACCACCTTTGTTCCTTTAGAAATATTATATTTTTCGCGGACTTCTACAGGGATTACTACCTGTCCTTTTGTGGTTGTCTTTACTACAGGCATGTTATACCTCCTTTACAAAGTATTACTTACAAGTAAATTATATAATAATCTTACTTGCGTATCAAGTAAATATGAGGGATGGATGTACATAATCTAAAAATGGATATGCCCGGCTGGCAGGTATCTTTTAATTATTGATACATATCTTCGCGGCTGCATAATGATTTTCTTGAACTTTCCAAATTTAGCATCTGCATTGAAAATCCCGTTCCAGAAATGCTTTCGTGGATCAAAAGAAATAATGTTACCGCTATTGCTAACCATTTTCACCCACCTTCTCAGCGCCCAATAAGATTTCTCCAATGTATAAACCGGCACAGAGTCATATTTAAGCCAATCTTCATCTCTTATATAACCATCCCTTTTTAAATTTTCATAAAGTAATGTGCCCGGCAGGACATACAGAATTGAAGGAATCGGACGATCTGTCATGGATATGATATTCAAAAGATTTACTGTATCCTGAATGGTTCTATTAGACTCGCCTGGGTTGCCAACCATAGTAAAGGAGCCTGTTGACATCACATCGCTAAATTTTTTAGATATCTCAAAGGCGTTTTTTATCTGGGATAAAGAAATCTTTTTATCTATCTTTTTCAGGATTTCTTCCGAGCCTGACTCTACTCCCCAGCATATATGCCGGCATCCTGCCTCTACCATTAATGCTATCATATCTTCTGAAACATTTGTAACCCTGCATGAACAGCCCCAATCGGCTTTAATTCCTCTATTTATAATCTCCTCGCAAATCGCCTTAACCCTGTTAGAGCCAAGATTGAAGGTATCGTCATGAAAGAAGATTTTATTGACTTTAAAACGGGATATCAGCATTTCCATCTCATCAACTACCCTTGAGGCTGAATTCATCCGTATCTTCTGCCCCCAGTAACTGCTCGTTGAGCAAAACGTACACCTTACGGGACATCCCCTTGAAGTAATGATAAAACCCATTTTTGACTGTTCCATAAAAGACTGCCCATATGAGTAATCCGGCATAGGTAAATCATCGAGGTTATTAACAATCTGGCGGGGTTGATTCAATATGACCTCATTATTTTCTTTATATGCAATTCCCTTTATATTTTTTAAGGGGTTATTTTTTTCCGCAGCGTCGCAAAGCTCCAGAAGTGTATATTCCCCCTCTCCAATAATCACAACATCGGCATCGTATTGCCTGAGAATCTGCTGATAAAGAAAAGAGGGATGAACCCCTCCTGCAGCTATTTTAATGTTTTTATTAATAGTCCTTATCAGCTTTATCGTCTCCCTGACAAAACCCCTGTTGAATGTATTGCAAGTGAACCCTACTAAATCAGGCTTAAACGAGGCTATATGCTCTGGTATCTCTTTTCTCGCCTCTCTGATTTTCTGATAGTGATATGCCTTTACTTCGTGAGACTGCTTTAATACCGCAACAAGATAACCTATCCCCAATGGAAATAATCCAGTATCACTCTCGCCATATCCGGGCAAAGACAACAACATTACT
>Ga0156158_1068_pt1 | contig 13940 bp, 14 predicted proteins | sample RifCSPlowO2_12_FD_107811 | JGI IMG/M metagenome (GOLD analysis project Ga0156158, IMG submission 107811) | Nitrospinae bacterium RIFCSPLOWO2_12_39_15
ACAAGCACCAATCCAATGCGTCAGCAGATAGCCATTGCTTTAGAGTTGTTAAAAAATCAACGAGTTGGAACCCCTCCAAAATTTAAGCCATTACTGTTTGTAGTAGCAATTTCAATTGAGGATGCAAAAAGAATTAAAGAAGAATTAGAGAAGGTCGGTAAGGACTATGGAATAAACAAAGTTCTTCTGGTAACTAATGAATCTGACGATGAAGCAAAAGATGCAGCGCGTGACTTAAATAAAAATCCTCAGACAGAATATGATGCTGTTGTTTCAGTCCTCATGCTCCGTGAAGGATGGGATGTGCGTAATATTTCTGTGATTTTGCTATTCCGTAAGTTCAGCTTTAAACAGATGTCCGATGATCAAATCTTTTCTGTTTATGGACCCCAGGTCATTGGAAGAGGCTTACGAAGGATGAGCAAAAATCCTGAGGATTGGGAATCACTTTTTGTTGTTGACCATCCTATATTAAAACACAAATGGCTCTGGGAACATTTGAAGGCTACAGAATATCCAGATGCATTAGACCCTGCAGGGGTTATTTTTGATGTAGAAAAAATTCCTGAAGAGAAGAGTATTGAAAAAATTGATGAAGGGGAAATAACAATTGAAAAAGCAGAAGAAAAACTCGATATTTCTTCTCTGCCTCCAACGCCTGAGCCCCCAGAGGTTGTTGAACCAATTTATGAATGGCAGAAGTTCCTGGATGAATACAAATACGATTTTTATAAAATGACCGTAACAGAAGATATTGAGCAGATAAAGAGCCTCAATCTTGATGCAGATTTAACCACCTTTGATAAAAATGTCCCTAAGATAGAAATTGAGCAGATAGCCAGAATCACAAAAACCGAGCAATGGACAATAGAAGAATTGAAAAAACAGTTAGTAAGGCAGATTCATCTAATCGCAAATAATGCTCTTTTGGAATATGACCGTAATCCTGATGAGAGACAGGCGGTTTTAGTAAAAATAATTAGAGAACATATTAAGAAAAGGTTTTTGTTAGGAACCGATATTGAAGAATCTGATAATGAGAGACAGTTACGCATTCTCTGGGCGATGATTGATCAGGTAAGGGATATATTTTTAAGGTTGGAATTAGTAGAAGGGATTTTTACAAAAAGATAACTCATGATTTCCAAAAAAGGGACATTAACTAATCTTAAAAAGAGTCTGTATGGTAAAGAAGATTATGATTCTACGCTTGAGCGTGAATATATGATTGAGTTAGAAAGAAATCCTTCAGTAAAAACATGGACGAAGAAACATGGAATCAAAATAACTTATAAGCTCTTAGGATTTACAAGGCATTACCTACCTGACTTTTTAGTTGAATATAAAGACGGAAGTAAGGAGATTCATGAGACTAAGGGTTTACCCCTTCTTCTCTGGCTTTCAACAAAATTAAAAGGTCAATCAGCAGAAGAATTTTGCAGAGCTAATGGATTGAAGTATAAACTGATTACAAAAGGAAATCAGGCGTTTTATGGGAAGGTGTAAAGGGAATTTTACAGACGAGGAGCTTGTCTTTATAATCCACTACGACATCAAATACTACATGGGGCAGGAGAGTTGGGGCGGGAGAGTGAGGAATCTTGACTCAGAAATAACTTAAAAAAATGCTGGATTTTGATTTAATGTTTATTAGTAAATTATTAGTAAATATAGTCGGTAGAGATTATAGCCGATTGATAAATAAAGAAATATTGATTAGTAAATCATTTGTAAGTTTAGATGTATGAAAACCAAATAATGCCCAGCTGATGGGATAAAAGAATTTGCCGATAAATGAAAAGTTTGATATTATACATTCAAAGTAATCGTAATTTGTAATTCGCCAATCGCAAATTCAATTTTGCCATTATCGGGTCCTGTGCAACAGTGACCTGTGAACCCCGTCAGATCCGGAAGGAAGCAGCGGTAAGCAGAATCCACTGTGTGCCATAGGGGTGCCTGATAATGGCAAATAAAGTAAAACTTAATTAGCCACAGATAAACGCAGATTAAAAAAGTTAAAATGTAAAATTCAAAACCTATCCTGAAACGAGTTCAGTGTAAGTCCTGACGCGAGATTAGGATTTAGGAGTTCATTAGTTTTGATTTTATATATCTGTGTGTATCTGTGAAAATCTGTGGCTAAATTTTATAAAAGTATGTCATATCAAGTTTCAGCGAGAAAATGGAGACCACAAAACTTCAGTGAAGTTATTGGGCAGGTGCATGTTGTTAAAACCCTTAAAAATGCCATCCTGAACAACAGGGTAGGACATGCCTATCTTTTTTCGGGTTCAAGGGGTATAGGTAAAACTACTATAGCCAGAATATTTGCCAAGGCATTGAACTGCGATAAAGGGCCAACACCGGAACCATGCAATAATTGTGAGATGTGCAGAGAGATAACAGGCGGATTTTGTTCAGATGTAATAGAGATAGATGGAGCATCAAATACAAGCGTGGAAGATGTAAGAGAAATTAGGGAAAATGTGAAATACTCATCAGCCAAGGGGAGGTATAAGATTTACATAGTGGATGAGGTTCATATGCTTTCCAAGAGTGCATTCAACGCATTTTTAAAAACCCTTGAGGAACCTCCGGCTCACATAGTGTTTATATTTGCAACCACCGAACCAAATAAAATACCGGAGACAATAATATCCCGCTGCCAGTATTTTGAGTTTAAAAAATTATCTCTGAACGATACGATAGAACAATTGGTGAAGATTGCGAAGATGGAAGGGATAGAAATATCAAGAGAGATATTAACCCTTATTGCAAAAACATCTGAAGGCAGTATGAGGGATGCCCTTGTATCTCTGGACCAGATAGTCTCTTTTGGGAGTGATATTATAAAAGAAGATGATGTAAAAATGGTCCTCGGGCTTGTTGGCAGAGATGTCCTCAGAACATTTTTTGATAGTATACTGAAGAAAGATATTCAGAATATGCTGAGTCTTGTGAAGACCCTGAGTATTAATGGAACTGATTTAAGGTCATTTTGTAAGGAATTTTTAGAATATATAAGGGATATTATGGTAGTAAAAATTACAGCAGACCCAACAGGGCTCGTAGATTTTCCTCTTACAGAGGTTGAAAACCTTAAGTTTGAGGCAGAAAAAATAAGCATTGAAGAACTCCAGTATATGTTCAGTATAATTTTAAAAACAGAGACGGAGATAAAATATGTCTCCCAGCCTATCTTAGCTCTTGAAATGGCATTAATCAAGATGACTCAGATTGGCAAAGTATTGACAATTGATGAGATTTTAAAAAGGCTTGACAGCTTTGGTCAGAAAAACACCATGGGGGAGTTATCCACTTACCGCGGGCAAGATTCGGAAGAAAGTCCTGCCCCTGAAATGAGTGTATCAACTGCTGAGGGGGATGACAACCTGAAATTGTGGGGAAAGATTAAAGAGTCAATTAGTGCAAAAAAACCAATGTTAGGTGGTGTTCTTGAGGATATGAAACTCTCGGATATAAAGGGGGATGAGATTGTATTGAATTTTACAGGAAATAGTTCAGAATCTTTTTATCGCCAGACAATAGAATCAAATCAGGGTATAATAAAGGAAACTATCAGGGAGGTAATGGGTAAAGATTTCAGGATTATCTTTGAAGCCCGCTTGAATAATAAATCTTCAAAGGGAAATGGAATAGAGAAGTGGAAAAAGGAAAAGATTCAGGAGGTGCTTGATATTATACCTGGTGTGGTTTTACGGGAGATTAATGTAGAGTCTTCACTGCAGTAAGGACAATAATTACGGAGGTATTGTATGAATCCATTTGGCAATATTGTAAAGCAGGCACAGAAAATACAGGAAAGGATTGCTGAGGTACAGAAGGAACTGGTTAATAAACAGGTAGAAGCCTCGTCAGGCGGAGGGATGGTAACAGTCATAGCAAATGGCAGGCAGGAGATTTTATCAGTCAAGATAGACCCTTCTGTTATAAATTTGCAGGATGTTGATATGCTTGAAGACCTGGTAATAGCAGCGGTTAATGAAGCATTAAGAAAATCACAGGAACTTGTGAGTGAAGAGATGTCCAAGGTAACCGGTGGCATTAAAATACCGGGGCTGATGTGAACCTATAAAATTTCGCCACAGATTTTCACAGACTTTAAAAGTATTTAGACAGGATTAACAGGATAATCAGGATTAATTAAAGATAATTTTTTTCTTCTCTTGTTAATCCTGTATATCCTGTCTAATTTTAGATTTTTATTTTCTGTGTTTTTCTGTGTAAATCTGTGTCCTATTTATTATGAAGGGGCTTGAATCACTCTTTAAACTGATTGACGAGTTGAGGAAACTCCCCGGTGTAGGGAGGAAGACCGCTGAGAGGCTTGCATTTTATCTCCTCAAATCTCAGAGAGGTGAGGTTGAAGCACTTGCAAGGGCAATAATAGAACTGAAAGATAAAGTAAGGCTCTGTTCCACTTGTAGCAGCATTACAGAGACAGACCCATGTAATATCTGCAGTGATAAAAACAGGGAAAAGAATACATTGTGTGTTGTAGAAGAGCCACACGATGTTTTTGCAATAGAAAGGACTAAGGAATACAAGGGATGTTACCATGTACTGATGGGTGTCCTTTCACCTCTGGATGGGGTTGGCCCTTCAGATTTAAAAATTGAAGAGTTGTTAAAAAGGGTGAGGGATAACGGCGTAAAGGAAGTTATCATGGCAACAAATCCAAACCTTGAAGGGGAGGCGACTGCCATGTATATAGCAAAGATACTTAAGCCTCTCGGCATGAAGGTTACAAGAATTGCAAGGGGACTTCCAGTCGGCGGGGATTTGGAATATGCAGATGAAGTAACACTCACTAAGTCTATGGAGGGGAGACAGGAGATGTAAGCAATGAGCAACGAGCAATGAGTTTTTACTCATTGCTTAAAGTAGGGGGTTGTATGATTACAAAAGAAGTGAAACTGCCGGTTGTAAATGAGTTAGGATTTTATGAGATAAGGATGGAGAGTATTGGTGGTATGGGGGCGAATCTTGCAGGAAAAATCCTCGGGGAGGCAGGTGTATTAAACATGGGTTTTAATGGCTCTAACTTCTCAAGTTATGGCTCAGAGAAAAAGGGTTCTCCTGTCAAGGCATTTATCAGATTTTGTGCACCTGATGTAGAGGTGAGGGTGAATAGCCCTGTAATCAAACCTCATCTGCTTGCTATTTTTCATGAAGTCCTCGCAAAAACTGTCCCTGTTACACAGGGTGTTGGTCCTGACAGTATTATTGTTCTGAATACATCTAAAACCCCTGACGGGGCAAGGGAATTTCTAAAGCTCCACGGAGGGACCCTTTATTGTATAGATGCATTGAAGATAGCAATGGAAGAGAAGACAAGGATAAATACCGCAATATTAGGAGCAATATGCAAGGTATCTAAATTTTTAGACCCCGATGCAATAAAGGATATGATTGCAAAAAATCTCGGGAAAAAATATGCGAGTTTAATTGAACCGAATTTAAGGACATTTGACAGGGGTTGCAATGAGGCGGTATCAAAATACTTTAAGCCTGATGGCAAATATCCCTATATTCCATTCAGTAGAGAGGGTCAAAAAATAGGTTATTTTAATCAGCCCCTGGGAGGAATAATACCCGCTGCAGGAAACAGCATCACGAAAGACCTCTCTGCCAGCAGAGAAGGCTTCATCCCTGTACTTGATATAAGCAAGTGTACAAACTGTGGTGAATGTGATATTACATGTCCTGACTACTGCTTTGTATGGGAAGACGGAATAGACCCTAAAAAGGGAAAGCCGGCAAGGATATTAAAGAGGATTGTATATGAGCACTGCAAAGGGTGTTTGAGGTGTGTAGAGATATGCAAATTTGAGGCACTTACAAGTCATAAGGAGTTTGAGGTTAATAAATCCATTTTAGAAAAGGGTTTTACGGAAGGGTCTCAGGATTAATTCTTAAAATCAGGGAGATGATGTTTATGAAGACAGAGATATTGGAAAGAGAAAGGATATTACAAAGAGAAGACATTAAACAGGCTGTGGATTTTAAAAGTGGTAATGAGATGGCTGCACTTGCAGCATCCCAGATAAACTATCATATAATGGGTTACTATCCGATTACACCGTCAACTGAGGTTGCAGAGAATCTTGATGAGATGAATGCCAACGGTGAGCATGAAATTGTCCTCATTCCGGGAGATGGTGAGCATGGTGCTGCAGGTGTATGTTATGGAGCAACTACTGCAGGTGGCAGAGTTTTTAATGCTACATCTGCACAGGGATTACTGTATGCGATGGAGCAGTTACCCGTCCAGTCAGGGACACGATACCCAATGGTTCTTGATGTGGTGTGCAGGACAGTTTCAGGACCATTGAATATAAGAGGAGACCACAGCGACATAATGATGGCATTAAATATAGGCTGGGTCATACTCCTCGCAAAGGACCCGCAGGCTGTTTATGATATGAACATAATGGCACTAAAGATTGCAGAGCATGATGGGGTTAGACTCCCTGTGATTGTTGCATACGACGGATTTTTCACAAGCCATCAAAAAAGGAGGATAAGATATTTCTCCGATAAAAAAATTGTGCAGGATTTTCTTGGGGAATTTAAAATTCAAAACTGCTCTGTTGATGTGGATAACCCTATTACAATAGGTCCCTACATGAATGACCCGGACCTCATAAATAACAAAAAACAGCAGAGCATGGCAATGGAGACTGCGTATAAAATAATACCACAGGTCTATAAAGAATATGCAGAACTAAGCGGACGGAGTTACTCAATGGTGGAGAGCTATAAGACAGAGGATGCAGAGGCTATCCTCTTCATCCTTAATTCTGCGGCGGATACTGCAAGAAATATAGCAGATAAGTTGAGAAATATGGGTAAAAAGGTTGGACTTGTATACCCAACTGTTATAAGACCATTTCCTGCAAAGGAGATTGCTGCTGCATTGAGAAATGCAAAGGCTGTGCTTGTGGCAGACAGACAGGACTCCTACGGCGGTGGCGGTGGCAATATGACAATAGAGGTGAAGGCGGCACTCAAAGATGACCCCCAGAATCGTTCACTTATTTTAAGCAGAATCTACGGGCTTGGAGGGAAAGATTTCTATGAAGAAGATGCAGAACAGATGTTTGAACTTGCGCTTGAGGCAGTAAGAAAAGGGAAAGTAGATATTTCATATGACTACTTAGGGGCAACGCCGGGGGCACCGGATTTTGAGTTTGAAAAGGTAAGAGAACCGATAACACAGAAAGAATCAAGTCTTGGAATAATTAAGGTAACCAAAGATGAAAAAACAGGAAAACTTGAGGTAAAAGGTGTAAAACATGCAGAACTTACTGCAATGCCTCACAGAATTGCCGCTGGTCATGGTGCATGTCCGGGTTGTGGTATATTCCCCAGTATAGGGACATTCCTGAAAGGTATAGAGGGGCATGTAGTAATGCTATGGCATACAGGATGTGGCATGGTGGTAACAACAGGATATCCGAATACATCTTTCAATGTTACATATATACACAATCTCTTCCAGAATGGTGCTGCCACGCTGAGCGGGGTTGTTGAGATGTATAAAGAGAGGCAGAGAAGGGGTGAGATACCGAAAGACCAGGACATAACCTTTATCATGGTTACAGGTGATGGGGGGCTTGATATTGGGCTTGGTCCCGCACTTGGAACTGCCTTTAGGAATCACAATATGATTATACTTGAATATGACAATGAGGGTTACATGAATACAGGTCATCAGCTCTCATTTACAACACCTCTTGGACATGCTACGAGCACATCCAATGTAGGGACAGTGGGAGTGGGAAAGAAATTTCATCACAAGGATTCAGCCCAGTTATTTACAGCCTGCCATATACCGTATGTGTTCACAGCAGTAGAATCGCAGTACAGGGATTTAATAAGAAAGGCTGCAAAGGCGCAGTGGTATGCAAAGCATGAGGGATTGGTCTTTGGAAAACTTTTCTCATCATGCCCATTAAACTGGAGGCACCCCGATAATATTGCACAGTCGGTTGTTCAGGCTGCTGTAGACTGCAACTTCTTCCCACTTTATGAGGTAGAGCACGGAATTACAACAATAAACTATAACCCTGAAGAAAAAAAGAAAAAGGTTTCAGTTATAGATTGGCTTAAGCTGATGGGAAAGACAAAACATCTGCTAAAGCCTGAATTTAAAGGTGTTGTAGCAGAGTTTGAGAAAGAAGTGGAGAGAAGATGGAAAAGGCTCAAGGCAATGCACGAGAATCCACTTTTATAAGACTGTTGCCAAAAATTAAAAATTAATCTATAATTATCTCTCCTGTAAGAAAATTCCCCGGTAGCTCAATGGCGGAGCATTCGGCTGTTAACCGAAGGGTTGTAGGTTCGAGTCCTACCCGGGGAGCTGTTTTTCATTCATTTGCTTCCTTCTTTATCCCATATCTTTCATACTCTTTAAGAAAAGACAGGGTCTTTAAATCTTTCATCCTGTCTATGAAAACAATACCATTCAGGTGGTCTATCTCGTGCTGAAGGACTACAGCAAAGAAACCGGAGGCATTAATTGATACCTCTTTCCCTTTTCTATCCAGTGCATTTACCTTTACAGAAGTTGACCGGGAAACAACACCCCTGAAATCACCTACACTCAGACATCCTTCCCATCCATCTGCAACCTCCTCAGAGCAGTATGTAATAACGGGGTTTACGAGGATTGTGAGAGGTATGGTAGGAGTTTCTGCATACCTTAAACCATTAGCAGACTCTATGACTACTATTTGTCTTGACTCATGTATCTGTGGTGCTGCAAGTCCTACCCCTTCATACTCCCTCATTGTCTCAACCATATTGTCTATCAATTCCTGGACATCGGGCTTCCTTAACTCTTCCACAGTTAAAGGCAGTGCCTTTTTTCTTAAAACAGGATTTCCCAATCTGGCGACTTTTAATATTGACATAGAAACTCCTTTTGTTGCTGAAACATAATTATATTATACAAAAATAAAATGCAATACCAAAAAATATCTGCCTGTTTTGACTCTCCTATTTCCTCTCGGTATAATACCTTTGTCCATTCTCTCCTGAATGGATTTATGATAAGACAAATATGAAAAAATCTATAGTAGCCATTGTAGGAAGACCGAATGTGGGGAAATCTACCCTTTTTAATAGAATAGTCGGTAAAAGGGTTGCAATTGTAGATAATACCCCTGGCGTTACGAGAGATAGAAACTATTCTGATGTTACATACGATGATAAGGAATTTTCCCTGATAGACACAGGTGGTTTTGAGCCGGTAAATGTAGAAGGACTTATGAATCAGGTAATTGAGCAGATAATGTTTGCAATAGAAGAGGCGGATATAATTGTGTTCCTGACTGATGGTGCTGAGGGGTTAACCCATTCAGACAGGGAGATTGCAGAGATTTTAAGGAGGTCGTCTAAAAATGTGATACTAACTGTAAATAAGATAGATGATGTAAAACATGAGCTGCGGGTATTGGAGTTTCAGGAATTGGGATTTAATGATGTAATCCCCGTTTCAGCAGAACATAATATCGGAATAGAGAGTCTATTGGAAAAAGTATCTCTCTACCTCCCACAGTTTAAGGCAGAAGAATATCCTGAAGGTGTTATAAAGATTGCAGTCGTCGGCAGACCAAATGTAGGAAAATCGTCTTTTATAAATAAACTGCTTGGCAAAAAGAGACTTATTGTAAGCGAAACCCCTGGGACTACAAGGGATTCTATTGATAGCCTTGTAGAGATTAATAAAAGAAAATATCTCTTTATTGATACAGCAGGTATAAGAAAAAAGGCAAGGGTAACTCAGAGGCTGGAAAAATATAGTGTAATAATGGCATTAAAAAGTCTTGAGAGGTGCGACATTGCCATCCTTATTCTCGACGCAAAAGATGGCATTACAGAGCAGGATGCAAAGATAGCAAGTCTTACAATTGGAGCAGGGAGGGGGTGTATTTTAGCTGTAAATAAGTGGGATACAATAAAAAAGGACTATACGACGACTAACTTATTTACAGATGTTATAAGGGAAAAATTGAAATTTTTGCCCCATGCACCAATTATCTTTATCTCGGCACAGACGGGTCAGAGGGTGAAAAATATTTTACCCCTTGCAGATAGGGTATTTTCAGAATATTCAAAAAGGCTGCAAACTCCCAGATTGAATAAAATTTTTCAAAAGATTGTAAACAGCAGGCCGCCTTCAGCCTTTAAAGGGAGGGCAATTAAATTCTATTATATTACCCAGGTCACTGTTAAGCCCCCTACATTTAAGGTTATTGTCAACTATCCTGAGGGTATCCAGCCATCCTATGAAAGATACATCCATAATAGACTGAGGGAAAATTTTGGCTTTGAGGGAAGCCCCTTAAAGGTTTTTTTCAGGGAAAGAGAAGGGAGGGGGTAGGGGGGGCTCCAGTCCACCGACCCTTACCCCTATCAGCCTCACCTTCTTTTTTAATTCAAACCGCTTTAGGCAGTCAAATGCAGCCTTTCTTATCTCTTCTTCTGAGTCTGTGGATTTAGAAATGGTCTTTGCCCTCGTATGAGTTTCAAAATCACTAAACCTCACCTTTACTGTAACTGTCTTCCCTTTATAGCCTGACTCCTTCATTTCATCAATGACATCCCTTGTAAGCCCTGCAAGTGTCTTTGCTATCACCTGCCAGTCCCCTGTATCCTTCTCAAAGGTTATCTCCCTGCTGTGAGATTTTGGCTCCCAGTGTGTGACGAGAGGGCTTTCATCTATGCCCCTCGCTGCATTATAGAGATAATCTCCATGGGATTCTCCAAATTCCTCAATAAGTTTATCAATTGGCAATGAGGCAAGTTCTCCTATTGTTTTAATGCCCATATTTTTTAGATATGTCTCTGTCTTAGGTCCCACACCCCACAGTTTCCTTACAGATAACTGCCAGATGCGGCTCCCTATCTCATCATCTTTAATTATTGTCAGACCGTTGGGTTTCTGCATATCGGAAGCAATCTTTGCAAGAAGTTTATTAGGTGCTATGCCAATAGAGCATGTAAGCCCTGTCTCTTCTTTAATCCTTTTTTTAATATTTTCTGCAATCTCTTCTAAGGGCTTATCTATCTGGGATATATCAAGAAATGCCTCATCAATTCCCATATCTTCAATTACAGTTGTAAATTCCCTCAAGATATTCTTGACCTTTTCGGATGCCCTCTGGTATTCCTCATAATCCACAGGCAGGAAGACAGCATCAGGGCAAAGTTTATAGGCAGTCCTTAGCGGCATTGCAGAATGTATCCCAAACTTCCTTGCCTCATAAGATGCGGTTGATACCACTCCCCTCTTTGTAGGGTCGCCGCTTCCTCCAACTACAATAGGCTTACCTGTCAGTTCAGGATGCCTCTTCTGTTCAACTGATGCAAAAAATGCATCCATATCTATATGTAAAATTCTCCTCATATATCATTTGTATGAAATTATATAGCCACCAAGACACAAAGGCACAAAGGAATAAAGAATAATTTTTTCTTTGAGTCTTCATAATGAGTAATATGGCATGATTATATTGTGTTTCCTCTTGATTATCAAGGGGTTTGAGATTCTTTGCGATTCTTTCTTCTTGACTATCTCACCTTTAATTCCTATAATCAATCGTAATATTGAATAAATTTGAAAAAGAATGTTAGGTTTTGCAAATTTATAGGATTGATTGTGGTGAACTACACTAAAGCAATCTTCGAGGAATACTTATGCTTATGAAAGCAATTGTATACACAAAATACGGACCACCGGATGTTCTTCAGCTTAAAGAGGTAGAAAAACCTACTCCCAAGGACAATGAAGTACTGATAAAAGTTCATGCGGCATCCGTAAATGCTACTGAATGGCATATTGTGAGAGGTGAACCGTTCTTGGTCCGCCTAATGGTCGGGGGGATTCTAAAACCAAAAAACACGATACCCGGAGCTGATATGGCGGGGCGGGTTGAAGCGGTTGGTAGAAACGTAAATCAGTTCCAGCCAGGTGACGAGGTATTCGGGGACTTATCCGAGTGTGGTTGGGGCACTTTTGCCGAGTATGTATGTGCTAGTGAAAATGCATTGGCGTTGAAACCGGCCAATACGACATTCGAGGGAGCAGCGGCTGGGCCTCTATCGGCTGTCACCGCCCTGCAGGGTCTTCGCGATAAAGGACAGATTCAGCCAGGGAAAAAGGTTCTGATTAATGGTGCGGGTGGTGGTGTGGGTACGTTTGCGGTGCAGATTGCCAAATCATTCAGGGCTGAAGTGACTGGCGTGTGTAGCACGAGGAAATTGGACATGGTGCGCTCGATTGGGGCAGACAAGGTCATTGATTACACTCAAGAAGATTTCACCCAAAATGGGCAGCGGTATGACCTGATTCTTGATGTTGCGGCATATCGTTCGTTTTCAGATTACAATCGTGTATTAAGTTCCAAGGGAATTTATGTCTTGGTCGGAGGTTCCACGACTCGATTTCTCCAAGTTATGTTCCTAGGACCATGGATTTCAATGATCGGGAGCAAGAAATTTGGTAGCTTGATGGCGAAACCAAACAATAAGGATCTGGTTTTTATGAAAGAGCTTCTTGAAGCCGGAAAAGTAGTACCTGTTATAGATAGACGTTACCCGTTAAGTGAGGTTGCCGAGGCTCTCCGGTATCTTGAAGAAGGACACGCCCAAGGAAAAGTAGTAATAACTGTGGAACACAAAACCTAACTCTAAGAAAATTGGGGTCTTGCTTTTTGCTCTTTGTTAAGGGGGGAGTAACGCAGAGTGTGGTAAAGAGTTGAGGATAGCAGGTCTTGAAATATAAGATATTGGGGTCTTGCATAAAAGCAAAAAGGGACAGATTTATTTAAAGGAGATGTCTCAAATTTCGTTGCAATTGCTCAGCCGTTTTCTGATATAATGTTTGAATAGCGGGAAGGACAGCAAGAATGGAATTTGAATGGGATCCCGAAAAAGCAAAGAAGAACCACAAAAAGCATGGCGTCCATTTTGATGAAGCATCAACAGTATTTTATGATGCTTTATCAGCTACTTTTGATGATCATGACCATTCAATCGGCGAGCACAGGCTAATCACGGTGGGTTTTTCCTCAAGTGGACGATTGCTTGTGGTTTCACACACCGAGAGAGGTAAAACTATACGTATTATAAGCGCGCGACTTGCAACCGTGCGGGAAAGGATAAGACATGAAAACTAAAACACAAAAGGTGAGTGACGAATTACGTCCCGAATATGATTTCGACTATTCTAAAGCTATCCGAGGCAAATACCACAAACGGTTATCCGAGGAAGGGGCAAATATAGTTGTCCTTGAACCGGATGTAGCTAAAGCTTTCAGCACTTCAACAGCAGTGAATGAGGCGTTGAGAGCACTTCTTGATCTCACTCGTTCAACTCAACGGCTAACAAGTCGCTCCAGTGGACGCCTAAAAGCCCGCCATTGAGCTTGATCATTTTGTCTGTAGAAAAAGGCTATTTTCAAAAAATGGCCTATTGAAAATAAAGGACTTTTTGACACATTTTTTTCAAAGATTGGGGTTTTTCTACAGACTCGTTATACCGAAAGAAATAGATGAAAATAAATGTCGATTTCAGATTGCTTGATGTATCTTTAGAGCTTCATGCTCTTGAAGATCATTACGAACTCATAGAAAAGCAAATTTCCCATCTTAGCCATTCAGAGAAAGTATCACTTGACGAGTATCTGGAAAAAGAGAATTTAACACCAGAAGATCCAAAATGGGATTTAGCTAGACAGGAATGCGATCACAAGGTTGAATTTCTTTTGCCGCGATTTTTCTGGGGACCTTTTATTGTTTCTTTGTATGCAGTCCTAGAAACGAGTGTAATAGAAATAGCACGCTTAATACAACAAAGTCAAAAACAAGGGATCGCCATAAATGACCTCAGAGGTGATTTTCTTGAA
>Ga0156158_1069_pt1 | contig 13333 bp, 9 predicted proteins | sample RifCSPlowO2_12_FD_107811 | JGI IMG/M metagenome (GOLD analysis project Ga0156158, IMG submission 107811) | Nitrospinae bacterium RIFCSPLOWO2_12_39_15
CAATTACAGAAGGTGATGTAGAGATAAAAGATTGCATCCCCGAACATATAGAACCCCTCACCATGAAACTCAGAGAGGCAGGTGTATATGTGGATACCGGAGAGGGATGGATAAGGGTAAAGGGAAATGGGAGGACAAAATCCGTTGATATTAAGACCGCCCCATATCCGGGTTTCCCCACGGATATGCAGGCTCAGTTCATGACTCTTATGTCAGTATCGGATGGGATAAGTATGATAACAGAGACCGTTTTTGAAAACCGCTTTATGCATGTGGCAGAGCTTAGAAGAATGGGGGCAGATATAAAGGTAGAAGGGAATACAGCGGTTATAAATGGTGTTACAAAACTCTCTGCCGCACCACTTATGGCAACTGATTTAAGGGCAAGTGCATCATCAATATTGGCAGGTCTGGCAGCAGAGGGTGAGACAGTGATAAATCGGGTCTATCATCTTGATAGGGGATACGAGACAATTGAAAAAAAACTATCGGCATTAGGTGCGAAGATAAGAAGGGTAAATTAATGATGGAGTTTTTATGGATCAAATTACTATAGCAATACCAAAGGGAAGGAATTTTAAACCGTCAGTAGAGATTTTCAAGTCAATAGGATTAGATGTCTCTGTGATAGTAGAAGATACGAGGAAGCTCCTTGCTGCCCTTCCAGAGGAGAATGTGAAGTTTCTTGTTATACGGGATACAGATATACCTACCTATGTGGAGTATGGTGCGGCAGATATTGGGGTGGCTGGCAGGGATGTGCTGGCAGAGCAGGGGCGGGACCTATATGAACCACTTGATTTTAAATTTGGGTTTTGCCGGATGGTACTTGCAGAGCCAAAGGAATTAAGGGCAGGGGATGACCCTTCTAAATGGACGCATATAAGAGTGGCAACTAAATTCCCCAAAATAACTGAGAATTATTTTAAGGGCAAAGGAATACAGGTAGAGATAATAAAACTTTATGGCTCTATTGAACTCGCCCCCCTTGTAGGTTTATCGGAGAGGATTGTTGACCTTGTATCAACAGGGAGGACATTGAAAGAAAATGGGCTTGTAGAGGTGGAGGAGATTATGAAGGTTACAGCTAGGTTGATAGTAAATAGGGCGAGTCTTAAGACCAAGTATGAGAGAGTAAGTTATATAATAGAAGAGTTGAGAAGTATTATATCGTGAAAACCGTTTTTTTCGCTTCCGTTATTTTTTCTTTTGTTTTACTTTGTCAGATTTTTACATTAAGGAATAAAAGAAAAAATAAGAAGTCGCTCAAAAAAGGTTTTCACGATTTAGTCTCGCGGTGATATCAAATGAAAATATTAAAGACAGGGGATGATGGATTTAAGGAGGTTCTGGACAGGATTGTAAACAGGGGCAGTGTGCAGAGGGCTGATGTTGAGGCATCTGTTAGAAATATAATAGAACAGGTAAAGGAAAAGGGTGATGAAGCAGTCGTAAAATTTACAAAGAAGTTTGATAATTATTATTTATCACCAGAAAATATCAGGGTTTCAAAAGAGGAGATTGAAAATGCCTACACATCTGTTGGCAAGAAAGAGTTAGGGTCTTTGAAAATTGCTGCCGAGAGGATAAGAAAATTTCACCTGCACCAGATAGAAAAATCATGGAATTATGAAGAAGATGGGGTCCTGCTTGGACAGATTATAAAGCCGCTCAGTATAGTGGGTGTATATACACCTGGCGGTAAGGCATCGTATCCATCTTCTGTCTTAATGAATGTAATACCTGCAAAGGTTGCAGGTGTGGAAAAGGTAATTATGTGCACTCCTCCCTCAGGCGGCAGACTTAATCCCTATGTGCTGATTGCAGCAGATATCGGGGGGGTAGATGAAATATTCAGTGTCGGAGGTGCACAGGCAATAGCCGCTATGGCTTATGGGACAGAGACTATCCCGCGTGTGGATAAGATTGTTGGCCCTGGCAATGTTTATGTGGCAGAGGCAAAGAGGATGGTATTTGGGGATGTTGACATTGATATGGTTGCAGGTCCAAGCGAGATACTCATTGTAGCAGATAAAAATGCAAGGGCTGATTTTATTGCCGCAGACCTCCTTTCACAGGCAGAGCATGATGAGTCGGCATATCCTCTCATGATAACTGATTCTCCGGAGTTAGCTGTAAAAGTGACAGAAGAACTTGAAGCTCAGAAAAAATCTCTTGACCGCTCTGAGATTATAGATAAATGTTTGCAGAAGAATTGTTTTTGTTTTGTAGTAAGGGACATTGAAGAGGGCATAGGTATAGCAAACAGGATTGCCCCTGAACATTTGGAATTAATGGTAGAAAACCCGGGGACTTTACTTGAAAAGGTCAAAAATGCGGGTGCTATATTTCTTGGCAATTATACACCTGAGGCAGTAGGTGATTATGCGGCAGGACCTAATCATGTGCTGCCCACAGGCGGGACAGCAAGATTTTCCTCTCCCCTGGGAGTCTATGATTTTATAAAGCGTTCAAGTCTTATTTCCTTCCCGGAAAAGAACTTCAGAGATATTGCACCTATTGTAAAAGATATAGCAGATGTGGAAGGCTTAACAGCCCATGCAAAGGCTGTAGAGATACGCGTTAAATAACCAAACAATGTGTTTTTGGAATTTGGTTATTACTTTTGGTTATGTCTGACATTCAGAGTCTTATAAAAAAAACAGTTCGGGAACTCAAACCATATCAGGCAGAAAATATCCCTTGTAGAATCAAGCTCGATGCCATGGAGAATCCTTACCCTCTCCCTGAATCCCTGATGAAAGAGATTGTTAAAGGAATGGAAAAGATAAAGATAAATCGCTATCCCGATTCTTCTGCATCAAGACTTAAAAATATTATTTCCTCACAGGTTGGTATCTCATCGGATAATATAATAATAGGTAACGGTTCCGATGAGCTTATACAGTTGATTCTGACTGCATTTGGAGAGTGTGGTGACAGGGTTCTCTTTCCTGTCCCTACATTTTCCATGTATGGGATTATTGCAAGGTCTTTGTCTCTTGTGCCAGAAGGTGTTCCTTTGGACGAAAACTGGGAAATCCCGCTGGATAAATTTTTATCTGCAATAGAGAGAGTTAAACCAAAGGTTATATTCATAAGTTATCCAAATAACCCTACGGGAAACTGTTTTTCAAAGGAAGGGATTTTAAAGATACTGGAAATGTCGGAGTGCATCGTGGTAATAGATGAGGCATATTACGATTTTTCAAGAAAAACATTTTTACCCCCCCCGAAATCTCCCACCTTAGAAGGGGGAGGATGGGAGGGCAGGAAAAATTTAATCATATTGCGAACCCTTTCTAAAATAGGGATGGCAGGATTGAGGGTTGGTTACCTGATGGCAGACAGAGAGATTTGCAGGGAGTTAAACAAGGTCAGACTTCCTTATAACTCAAATACAATTTCGCAGGAGATAGCAGGTATAATTTTAGAGAACAGATTTGAAATTCAGCGGCAGATAGACGCCATTATTTCAGAGAGAAAAAGACTTATGACATGTCTTAAACAGATACCAAATATCACACCGTTTCCATCAGAAACGAATTTCATCCTTTTTAAAACAGCAAAAGACAGCAAGGAGGTTTTTGATAGATTATTGTCTAATGGCATTCTTGTAAGAAATTTTGGTGATGATATTTATTTAAAAGATTTTCTGAGAGTTACTGTAGGCACAAGAGAAGAGAATGATGAATTTCTGAGAGTGATTAAATTAGTAGATACTGGAAAATGACTTTTTTGAACGACTTTTTATTTTTTCTTTTGTTCATTCCTTTTTAATTCCCACATCTTTGCATACTTTACAAATACATGAAAGGAAGATAGAACGGATACTATAAACCCGGGTATGCCATCCAGAAATCCCCTTTTTAAAATATACATCTTTAAAAAATTAAGGGGGGGTCTTAAGAGCATTGATAAAATACCCGCCCTCTCACCCTTTTTAAATTTTTCCCCCGCAGAGATGGATGTATAACTATTAATGGTCTTAAGATGGGATGATATATCTCTGAAAGAATAGTGCAGAATGTCCCCTTTTAAATATCCGCTCCTCCCATCTATCCTCACTGATTCATGGATAGCTGTCCCACCTGTCCCCTCCCATCTACCTTTATCCTTTTTGAATAATCTTATTTTGTAATCAGGATACCATCCACAATGGAGTATCCATCGGTTTACATAAAATGCCCTCCTCGGCATATAATATCCATCTATATTATAGTGAGTAGTGCGGGACTTTAGTCTCGCTATTATCTCTTCCTTCAACTCATCTGAAACCCTCTCATCCGCATCTATACTCAATATCCAGTTATGTGAAGCCTTGCTAAGTGCAAATTTTTTCTGTTCCACAAAACCGCACCATCTATTTTGATAAACCTTATCCGTGTATTCCCTGCAAATCTCCACAGTCTTATCAGTGCTGAAGGAATCCACCACCACAATCTCATCAGCCCACTTAACGCTCTGCAGACAATCTCTTATATTTCCCTCTTCATTATAAGTAATTATAGTTACAGACAGTTTTTCCATGATTTTTTTATTTTAACGGAACTTATGTCAAAGGGCAATTTTATAATTTTTTATATACAGAAATCCGCAAGTTAAAAAAATAATAAGTGTGAATATGATATACTTATAATTGCTTTTTAAAATCACTTTTCACACAGTCTGATGTAGTGCGAAACTTTAGTTTCGCTTTCAGCGAGGCTAAAGCCTCGCACTACAAAGGCTTTATAAAATTCACGCATAATTTAGGATATATCATGCAAAAATTAAGGGACACTACCGATTTTTTTGGGGGTGGAGATTTTGCCATTGAAATCCTACAACCCTTATGAGATAATTAATCAAGTTTGATAATACTGTAAAAACCTTTTTTCGAACGACTTTTTCCGGTGGATTATAAAAACTTTTCCTTACACCGCAATTTTCTTTTGTTCCATAATGTAATAATTTTAAATAAATAGAGCAAAAGAAAAATTAACGGAAGTGAGAAAAAAGGGTTTTTGCAGTACACTCAAATTTATTTGCAACTACGATAATAAACTTTTAAGGAGATAAGTTTTATATGATTAAAAATAAATACCTGCGTTTCTTCATATCAATTATAATTTTTACCCAATTTGTTTTTTCTGACATTGCCTTTTCACAACAGATTCAAACGGCTCCGATACTAACAAGCCAGGCACCGCAAGGTGCTACCCCGCAAGTATTTATGCAGGGGCAGCAGCAGGGCATACAACAGATATCTCCGCCAACCACTCCTCAGACATTGCCACCCCAGCCGCCAGTAAGTCCTTATGTAGAAAAACAGTCAGCCTTTGAGCAATACTTGTCGGAAAGAATAGAAATTACCGATACACAATTTGACGCCATAAAAAAATATGAAGGGATTAGTTTTTCCTACACCTCCCAAAATATACCATCTGATAAAATTGCAGTTCCGGTAAAAATTGTTAAGCCCCCTCCAAAAAAGGAATTTATTGATTCCCCATTGGAGATTGGCGGAGGATTTTTGATAGGGACCCCCGATATAATATCCAGTGCATTTAAGATTTTAGGAATAAAAAGCCCGCTTTTTATATCTACAGAGATTAAGCAATTTGGCTATAACCTTTTCAGACAACCGCCATCAACCTTTGTTCCTGTTGGCAATCTCCCCGTTGGACCTGATTATGTTATTGGTCCTGAAGATGAAATAAGGGTAACTATTTGGGGAAAAGTAGAAGGTGGGTGGAATGTTACCGTTGACAGGGATGGAAAAATCAGCCTTCCAAAGATTGGTGTCCTTGGAGTTGCAGGACTTACCTTTAAGGAATTAAAGGAGCTTTTATATAAGGGGTTTTCCAAATACTATACAGGATTTGAAATGAATGTGAGCATGGGTATATTAAGGACCATAAGGGTTTATATTGTTGGTAATGCAGAAAGACCAGGTGCATACACTATATCTTCTGTCTCAACACTCGTAAACGCCCTTTTTGAATCGGGTGGCATAAACAAAACAGGCACAATGAGGGACATACAGTTAAAAAGAAATGGAAAGGTCATTGCCCATTTTGATATATATGACCTTTTGTTAAGGGGTGATAAAACAAAGGATGTCCGGCTCATGCCGGAGGATGTAATATTTATCCCCCCTGTAGCACAGCTTGCGGGAATTGCGGGGAATGTCAAGAACCCTGCAATTTATGAATTAAAAGGTGAGACCAGAGTTATTGATTTAATACAGATGGCAGGAGGGCTAACCAGTATCGCCTTTAAAGGGAGGGTGCAGGTTCAGAGGATAGAGGAACATCAATTTAGAACCGTATTTGAAGGTGATTTGATAGATATAGAGGATAATGAGGAAAAGAATTTTGCCCTGAAGGATGGGGATGTGGTAAAGGTCTTTTCTGTAGTGGAAGAAAAGATTATTGTTAATATCAATGGGGCGATAGCAAAACCCGGCGAATATGGGGTTGTGCCGGGTGTAACAAAGGTAAAGGATGTTCTATCCCTGGCTGGCGGACTGCACTATTATACCTCTAATAAAGCTGAAATCACGAGAGTGACGGTTACGCAGGCAGGTCCTGAAACAGAGAGGCTTATTGTTGACCTTCCAAAGGCAATGGAGGGGGACCCTCAACACAACATCCCTCTGGAGAGGAATGATTACATATTTATCCATACTATCCCGGAATGGCAGCTTTATAGAATAATAAGTATAGTGGGTGAGGTGAAGTTCCCCGGGAATTATACAGTAAAAAAGGGTGAAAGACTCTCCTCTCTCATAGAAAGGGCAGGTGGTTTTACAGATAGGGCATATATAAAGGGTGCGCTCTTTACCAGAGAATCTGTGAGAATATTACAGCAGAAGAGTCTTGATGAGGCTGTTGACATGCTTGAGCAGACAATATTATCCCAGACAGCCTCCACTATGGAAACTGCCATAAGTGGAGAGGCAGCAGAGCAAAAGAAGGCTGCCATAGGGCAGAGGAGAGAGTTACTATCAAAACTAAGGTCTGCAAAGGCACAGGGTAGGCTTACTATTAAGATTGATGCACCCGAAAAACTTAAAGGGACAGGGGCCGATATAGAGCTTGAAGACAAAGACATGCTTTATATCCCTTCACAGCCGTCTTTTGTTATGGTTATGGGTGCAGTATATAATCAGAACTCTTTTTTATATGACACTAAAAGCGATGTCTCCTCCTATATAAAACTTGCAGGTGGTGTTACAAGGGAGGCAGATGAGAAATCCATCTTTATACTAAAAGTAGATGGGACAGCTATAAGCAAGAGACAGGAGGGATGGGGATTCATGAGGGCAAAACTTGACCCGGGAGATACAATTGTTGTGCCTCATGAATATGAAAAGATTGCATGGATGCGTGAAATAAGAGACCTGACAACGGTACTCTACCAGATTGCTATAACTACAGGGGTTATAAAGGCAATGGGGCTGTTTTAAATAGGGACAGATACCATTTTAGCAATAGTGCTTATCAAAAATAACGGTTGCTGTCCCCATTTTCCTTAAGGAGAAAATATGGAGGAGAGAGAAATAATACAGGATGACGAGATAAATCTTCTTGATTATCTCATAGTCCTTGCAAAGCGTAAAAAATTGATAATTGGCGTTACCCTGTTGACTTCAATTATAACCGCCGGCATAAGTCTTAATATGCCGCCAATTTATATGGCAGAGACAAAGATACTACCTCCACAGCAGGGGAGTCAAAGCATGGCATCTCAAATAATGAGTCAGCTTGGTGGTTTTGCAGGTTTAGCGGGAGGTGCGGTTGGGATAAAGACAACAAACGACCTCTACATTGGATTGCTTAAGTCAAGACCTGTCTTAGACCCTATTATTGATAACTTTAAACTCATGGATGTCTATGAGGCTAAATATCGTGATGATGCGAGAAATGGGCTTGCCGGTGCATTAAAGGCACGGGATGATAAAAAGAGCGGCATAATAACAATCGGGATTGAGGATAAAGACCCGAAGAGGGCTGCTGATATGGCAAATGCCTTTGTGGAAGGGCTTAAAGATTTAACAAATAAATTTGCTGTTACAGAGGCAGCTCAGAGGCGGCTCTTCTTTGAGGAGCAGTTAAAGAATGCGAAGGAATCTCTCGTTAAGGCAGAGGAATCAATAATGGGATTTCAGGAAAGGACAGGTGCTATAAAAATAGATGAGCAGACGAAGGCAGTTCTGACAGGTATTGCACAACTGAGGGGAGAGGTTGCTGCAAAGGAGGTTCAACTCCTGGTTATGAAGACCTATGCAACCCCACAAAATCCTGACATTCAGAGGGTAGAAGAGGAGATAAGGGGACTCAAGGAGCAGCTCGACAAGCTTGAGCATAAAGAGGGGAGCGGTAATAATCCTGACCCCCTTATGCCCACCGGGAGGATACCATCACTCGGCACAGAGTATATAAGGAAGATGAGGGAATTTAAGTATAATGAGACCCTATATGAAATTTTTCTAAAACAGTATGAGGCAGCAAGGCTCGATGAGGCAAAGGAGGCGGCAGTAATACAGGTATTAGAGAAGGCAATACCGCCTGAAAAAAGGGTAAAACCCAAGAGAAGGCAGATGGTAATGATTGCAGGAGTAACAGGACTATTCGCCTCAATATTCCTGGCATTCTTTATGGAATACAGGGAGAAGATATCAGATGACCCTGAAAATCGTAAACGATTGGAAATTTTGAGGAGATATACCAAATTTAGAAGTAGTTAGTTCACACTACCACCCAAGGGTCATCTGCACCACCTGTCTGGTGTCCTTATCCTGCCCTGAATATGCCCCCATCTCTTCGGTATAGTATGCATAGGCAAGTTTTAATATCCATATATCTAATGCGGCACCTATAGATGGATACCCCTGATTTATACCAGCCCTCAACAGGATATGGCGCCTCAGAATACCCACCTCAGCTCCCATATGCATCCTCTTCCACGTGCTATTATCCTGCTTATAGGCACCTGTTATATCTTGATAATCCAGTGCGAGGGTGGTATCTGCAAGAAATGGGATACTTGGATTTATAGAAATTCCGAGGTTTGTTCTCATAGGAATTTTTCTCCCTACACCTCCTGTTTGAAAATCAAGGTCGGTAATATCAAGAACTGATAATCCCAATCTCGGTTTAAAAATACTTATAAAAGGGGTGTCAGGAAGGTCATAGAGAAGTCCGACATCAAGACTAAAGTCAGACTTACTTAGCATGTCTTTTGTAGGGTCAATATTCTGCCCTGCTATATCAACTATTGTAATCTGTTTCTCATACCATGAGTTTGATATATATTTTGCACCTGCACCGATTCTAAGCCCTGTCAGTGGTGGTTTAATAGAAAATCCAGCAACGGGACCGTATTCATAGCCGCCGCTTACTTCAACTGCACCCTGACTGCTCAGTGGGTTATGGAGTCTCCCATCAACCATCCCCTGCCCTACAACCCCCACAGCAAAATTCTTTACTGCTACATGGGGGAAAAGAGATACCTTCCCATGGAGTGCCTTTCCCATATTTTTTGAAATAAGGTCTGTCAGGGCAGCTGTCCTTTCTGTTTCGGTATCCTTTTTCATAGCAGTCTGGGCATCCCCTGCCAATGATGTTACATTCTGGTCAACCTCTATAAGTGGATTTATCAAAGCCAACTGAAAACCCATGTCGTATAACCCTGCTGGATTATAAAACAGTGCCTCGGCGTCCTTGCCGACAGCTGTAAATGCACCACCCATTCCGAGGGAACGTATCCCTTTATAAAGGTAAGGATAATTATAAAGGGTGCCTGCATGGGCAAAGTAAGCAGTAAACAGTAAGCAGTAAACAGTGATAAAAGAAATTATTATCTTTTTCATTATGCCTCCTTTATTATTTACCTAATATATTACTGTAATAGCTGGATATCTCTGTTGCCGAGATAGTAGGATTACCTTTTGTATCTTTACTACCATCTTTATTCAAGCCATCTGTCCCCTGCATTGAGTCATTTAAGACGGTTCTAAGCTCCGAGCCGCTGGGAAGGGCATCTAAATTGTTAACTATATTGCTGACATCGTCAGAAACGACATCTGTTAGCAGAGTAGTATTACCTGTCCCTGTGGTATTCACTAATAATGAAGTTGCTAAATCCGCTGTTGGTATTGACCCAATTTTAGTTCCAATTGCTGCAGCCTCAGTCTCACTTATACCATCTGATAGATCAAGATTAGCAACCCCAAGATTTTCACCGACCTGTGCAACTGCCGTTAAAGTGCTTGTAAGAGATGTCAATGCAATTTGCAATTTTAAATCGCTATTATCAGGATCAGTTACAAGTGCTTCTTTTAATTTATCCTTTGCAGTCTTCAGCTCATCAAGGGCGCTTGTATCAATTTTAATGGAGCTAACAACAGCACTCAGGTCAGTCTTGTTCGTCCCCGATGCTACATCATTCAAAGTCTGGATAAGTTTTACCGGGTCAAGCCCTGCTGCCCCCATTGCTGCAGCGGCATAGTCTGTTGGATTTGCATTACTCGGGTCGCTGAGGATTGAGGCATAATCTCCACTGTCAAGGGCTGCAGAGGTAGCAAACTTTTTAGCCTCCGCCGTAAGCTTACCCTCCTGCCCTTCAAACATATTCCCGCTCCCGCATCCACCGGTAGAAACTAAAATCAGGGAAACCATTAATAAAAACCATTTCTTCATAACACCCTCCTTTCTAATTCAGGGCGGCATCTATCATCATCACTCAGCCTGCCCTAATAATTTTTAATAACCTATCATACATCTTTTATAATTGCAATAAAAATATTCAGAGTTAAGACTAAAATAAAATATGCTGCCTAAAAATCAGCAATCCCTAAATTGTTTGTCAACTATAGTAAATGAAATAATATCTGCATTTATAAATATTCAACTTTTCTCAATCCGGCTCATAACTACCTCGCTCCAAGGCTCTGGAGCCAGTCACTTGCCTTTTTGACACTAATACCGTCAAGAAACAATTCTCTTTTAAGATTCTTAATGAGCAGAAACGGTTTTGTATTTTTTGAAAAATAACCGGAAAAATGCCTTAAAGACACAATTTCCGTATCCGCCACCTTGGTTTCAACAAGCCACTCAGTCGCCCCATCCCGCATAGTCAGAAAATCCACCTCTCTTTTTTCCTTATCCCTCACATAATAAAGCGCGCATCTCTCCCCTGCTGTATCCTCAAGAAAATTAAGCCTTTTCAAAAGCGCACAGGCAACGGTATTCTCAAACCTCGCCCCTTCATCATCTTTCACAAAGCCTGTATCATAAAAATAAACCTTCGGCTGTTTAATCAGACTTCTGCCTATATTGCGGTGATATGGCGTTACCACAAAGAGAATGTAAAGACTCTCCAGTACACTAATCCATTGTTTCACTGTATGAGGGGAAACTTGCAGGTCTCTTGACAAAGATTCATAAGAGATTGTACTGCCGACCGAATTGCGAAGTAATTCCACCAGCGTTTCCATACTCCTGATGTTTCTGACCGAGGCGACATCCATCAAATCTTCGCGTAAGATACGGTCTATATGAGAGCGGCGCCAGCGTTTGACATAATCCTCTCTCCCTTTGAGAAACGGCTCAGGAAAACCTCCAAACTTCATAATATGGTCAAGGGCATTATCAGCCGTATATCCATCTTTAACCTCAGCCACAGAAAACGGGTGTAACCGATAAGAATAGAACCGCCCCGCCAAAGAATCCCCGCCTTTGCGGTAAATATCAAGACGTGATGAGCCGGTTATAAGAAGGCGCGGCCTGACACCTTCAGTATCATAAATTCCCTTAATCCAATTCTTCCATTTTCTTATCTTATGAAGTTCATCAAATATCACAATGTCGCAATCGCGCCGCCATGCCTGCTTGTGAATAAGCAAGCGGTGCTCTGCATTATCCATGTTGAAATATTCGGAATTATCAGGATAAAGCGCTCTGGACAAAGTCGTCTTGCCTACCTGCCGGGGTCCACTTAAAAGAACCATCTTTTGCTCAAGGTCCATCTTTATCTTATCTTCAATATCGCGCTTCATACTGACTATTATGCATAAAACTACATAAAAGTCAAGACTAAACTGCAGTTTACACAGGTTCCGACTTTAGAAACGTGCTCTTGCCGGTCTGCCGCATACCTGTGATCACCACAACAGGAATTAACCTTGTTTTACTTTAAATATGAAAGACTTTTTAATGTAGCATCTATTAAATCTTTTAAATTTAAAAATCTTATATGGTGATTGTTATATTTCCGGGAAAATGCCTTCTTGATATCTGCCGCAACCATAAAATTATCCCCGTGGGGATATTGCCTTCTAAATGCCATAATATTTGCCGGATCAAATTCTGAAGCAGCCCATTTACACTCTATTACTGTTGGTTCTGATCGCCCATTGATTAACACAAAATCTACTTCATGCCCCCGTTTATCCCTCCAATATAATACCTTGCGTGATTGCATATGTGCATGTATCTCATTTAACACAAAGTGCTCCCAGAGAATACCAAGGTCATCCTGACGAAGTTCATGCCACCCTCTGTAATAACACACAAACCCTGTATCAAAACCATATACCTTGGGTGCAGAGACTATCTCTGTCGGACGATGTGAGCTAAATGGTCGCACAATGTGCACTACATAGGTTGCCTCCAGGATAGACAAATAGTTGGCGATTGTTGAACGGCTCACTTCGCACGGGCGGGCAAATCTGTTTGCTTCAAATATCCCTCCACTCTGGATTAATAATAATTCGGCAAATTTTAAAAATGAATGCCGTCTCTCAAGCCGAAACAACTCCTGAATATCTTTTGCCCAGTAGGCATCCATCCATTCCTGAAAATCATGTTCCGGGAGACCCTTGGCTAAAAAGAATGGAGGTAACCCTCCTTGATGGAGGCGATGCCGTAAATCAATCTTGCCAAAAGCAACCTGGTCGTCTGTAGTCATAGGCGTCAGCCATAGTTCTGTCTTGCGTCCCGCCAGTGTGTCACGGAATTTTGCTGATGCCCCCAGAGTGGACGACCCAGTGGCTAATATCTTAATATCAGGATAATGGTCTGCAGCAATCTTGAGAATTTCTGAAGGGTTATCAAGGCGATGAACTTCATCCAGAACAATTTTGTGAGCTCTCCGGTCGTCAAGAAAAGACTGCGGATCTTCCATCATCCGCCGCACTCTCGGCAGCTCACAGTCATAATATTCAATTTCGGTGAGGCTCTGGCACAGGTATGTCTTGCCGACCCTCCTGACCCCTGACAGCCATAACACAGAACGCTGTCGCCACGCTTCTTTTATCTTCTTAAGCCAGAAATGCCTTTGAACC
>Ga0156158_1080_pt1 | contig 11858 bp, 16 predicted proteins | sample RifCSPlowO2_12_FD_107811 | JGI IMG/M metagenome (GOLD analysis project Ga0156158, IMG submission 107811) | Nitrospinae bacterium RIFCSPLOWO2_12_39_15
AAAACGATAAGCATCAGGACCACACCTCGTCTATAGCGTTTTAGAACGACCTGACCAATGCCAGGGAATACCAATCCCGATAGAAGTGCTGCTTTTATCGCGTTGCTCATGATAGCCATGCTCCAGTTATTGTAACACGATAGAACTCACCCGCTAAAAAGCGCCAGTTTTTTGGTCGGGTGCAGTGATTGGTCAGGCAATTTTCTGTAAAGCGTTTACAAACTCTCTGCCAGAAAGTGGAGAAGGTAGTGGCTTACTATCCTGCCGATAAAGCTTTATTGTTTCTTCTATAATCTGGCATAATTCGTCGAAAACTTCACGCTCATTATTTCCATGGCAGCCTCCGTAGAAAAGCTCTGGACAACTGCCTATGAAACACCTGTCATGCTCTGACCACTCCACAATTTTCACATATCTGGCTTCCTCATTCATCTTTTAGCCTCCTCTATGGCAAGACGCACAGCCTTTTCTTGATAGTGCTTTGCATCATCGCCTTCTTTTCCTGAAATAGTGATCGGTTTGGTGACATTTGGATGGACAAAATTCCGGTGGTCTCCTTTGCCTCCTCTGTCAACAAATCCCGCCCTCTGTAAATCTTTCATTATATCTCTAATCTTCCTTGGCATTTTCTATCTTGTTACCTAACGCAGAGCTAAACCGTAGCCCCGTAGGGGCGTATCGGTCTTGAACTCCTTGTTCTCCCGAAGCGGAGGGGAAAATAAGTTATTATACAGTTACTGTCCTTATATCAGAGCCAAATATGATAGTCAATGACAAAAAATAATATTTGCAGTATACTTATCATTAATTTGCAGGGGTAAGGTTAACCCAAAAAAAAGCGTTAACCACAGCGTGGCAAAACCATAACTAAAAAACAAAAAACTTGAACACGAATGCCACGAATGGACAAATTACACAAATTAATAAAGCAAAAAATAAATTAGTTTTTATTCGTGCTATTCGTATATTAGTGTAATTTGTGTTCCTGTATTTAAAAATCTTTACTAAAAAAAACACAGTTTTATAACCTTGTATTACAGGGAACTATTTGAAACCAAAATGATTTTTGAAACATTAAATTTTTCCTCTGTGTCCTCTGCGGTTTTATTAGTGCATAATTTAAGTTGATATGTTAAAGGAACTGCGCATCAAAAACTACGCCATCATAGATGAGCTAAATATAGATTTTAAGGCTGGACTCAACATACTTACTGGTGAGACAGGTGCAGGCAAGTCTATTATAATTGAGTCTCTCGGACTGATACTCGGCGAAAGGGCATCTGATGAATCTATCAGGAGCGGAGAGGATTCAGCTTCAGTTGAGGCGGTTTTTGATATATCACAGATAAAGAAGATAAGAGAGATACTTGCCAAATCAGGGATTGAAACAGAAGACAATGAAATAATAATTAAAAGACAGATTTCCCGTTCAGGAAAGAACAGAAGCTATATAAATGGAAATGCAATAAATCTTTCCAGCTTAAAAGATATCGGCAATATGTTAGTGGATATACACGGACAGCATGAGCATCAAACCCTCCTCCACCCTGAAAACCACTCTACAGTCCTTGACCTATTTGGCAACACCATGCACTTACGAGAAAAATGTAAGGAGAACTATTCAAATCTCCAGAACCTCCAAAGGGAGGTAAATGAACTGATAAATAAGGAAAGGGAAAGGGTGCAGAAGATAGACCTGTTAAACTTTCAAAAGGAAGAGATAGATAAGGCTGAACTGAAAATCGGTGAAGATGATGATTTGAAAAATGAAAAAAATCTCCTGCAGAATGCAGAGAGGCTGCACAGATATGCAACAGAATCTTATGAGGCTCTATATTCAACAGAGGGGTCTGTCATTGAAAAGTTAAATTCTGTAATTACAAATATTACAGAAATAAACAAGATTGATTCATCAGCAGGGAAGATTTTAGATGATGGGAAGGAAGCCCTTTTTGAGATAGAGGATGTAGCATCAAGGATAAGGGATTATACTGGAAAAATTGAATTCAATCCCGACCGTTTATCTGAAATAGACGACAGGCTTGCAGAGATAACAGCCTTAAAGAGAAAATATGGAACCAATATTGAGGATGTTTTATCTTATAGAAAAAAGATTGATGAAGAGCTTGAAATCTTATCCAAGAGTCAGGAGAGGATGGATGGACTGAATGCAGAAATAGAAAAACTCAAAAAAGATTTAGAAATAATTGCAACAGGGCTGGCATCGGAAAGGGAAAAGGCTTCAGATAAATTTGAATCCATGATAGAAAAAGAGCTGAAAGAACTAAAGATGGAAAAGGTCAGATTCAAGGTAAATTTTTTCTACGAATCTCCTCATTCACCACCATCCTTAGACCACCCCTCTCCCCTCCTTCAAAAGGAGGGGATTAAGGGGAGGTCGGAATGGGGGGCAGTGGGGGGTGGTATTTTCATAAATTACAAAGGTAAGCCTGTCAGACTTTTTCCTGAAGGGATAGGCAAAATAGAGTTTTTCTTCTCTCCAAATATAGGTGAGGATTTAAAACCCCTTTCAAAAATCGCCTCCGGCGGCGAGCTTTCAAGGGTTATGCTGTCAATAAAAAACATATTGACGAATAAAGATTCTATTCCTGTCCTTATTTTTGACGAAGTGGATGCAGGGATAGGCGGAGGGGTAGCGGAGGTGGTTGGGGAAAAATTGAAGAAGGTTTCAAAAGGGAGACAGGTCTTCTGCATCACACATCTCCCACAGATTGCAAGCCGTGCAGACTCACATTTCCTGATTGCAAAGAAAACTTCCAATAACAGAACAATCACATCAATAAAAGAACTTAAAGGTGAGGAGAGGGTTGAAGAAATTGCAAGAATGGCAGGGGGAAAGGTGATTACAGATACTGTCAGGAGGCATGCAGAGGAGATGATTATGAAGGGAGGTGAAATATAAGAAATAGGAAAAACCTAATTAGCCGCAGAAGCATAAAATATTATCAACCTAAAAAATGCATGAAACCACAGATAGACACAGATTTTCACAGATTACTCAACGAATTATAAATAAAACCTTTTAACATTTTAAGTAAAAAGGAAAAGAATTTAATTATTTGTTTTATCTGTGTTTATCCGTGTTAATCTGTGGTTAATATATATTTTGGCTTAATAATTCTTATTTATCTGTGAATATCTGTGGCTAAATTTTATAGGGAGGGATTTGTTATGGCAGGGAAATTGGCAGGTAAAAATATTTTAATGGTAATTGCACCAAAAAACTTCAGGGATGAAGAACTGAATCATCCAAAGGAAATATTTGAAAAAGAAGGGGCAAAAGTAACAATTGCATGCAAACAGATGGGTAAATGTTCTGGAATGTTAGGGGCAACTGCAACACCAAATATTCTGATTAAAGATGCAAAGGCTAATGACTATGATGCAGTAATAGTTGTAGGAGGCAATGGCTCACCTGAACACCTCTGGAATGACACTCAATTGCATAAGGTTGTACAGGATGCTGATAAATCGGGTAAGGTGGTTGCTGCTATATGTCTATCAGGTGCAGTTTTGGCAAAAGCAGGAGTCTTAAAAAACAGAGAGGCAACTGTATATGAGACACCCGAATCTCTGAAGGAACTGCAAAATGGCGGGGCAAGGTTTATAAGAAAGGATGTTGTAATTTCAGGCAAGGTTATTACAGCAAATGGCCCTGAGGCTGCAAAAAGTTTTGGAAAGGCAATAGTGGAGAAGCTAACATAAATTAGCCACAGACTTACACAGACCAAACAATAGAATTAATAATTCAGAAGTCAGGAGTCAGAATAAAAAGATAAATACTGCTTTAATTCTGAATTCTGGATTCTGACCTCTGCATTCTGTCTTTTATTTGTCAGTGAAAGTCTGTGACAAAAGAACCATGAAAATCTTAATTGTAGGTGCTGGTGCAGTCGGTGGATACTTTGGTGGTTTGCTGGCAAAAGGCGGGGAAGATGTAGTATTTCTTGCAAGGGGTGAACACCTGAAGGCGATTCAAAAGAATGGTCTCTCTGTAAAGAGCATAAAAGGAGATTTCCATATAAAGGTAAGGGCAGTTGATAAATTATCAGATACAGAAACATTTGACCTCATAATCTTTGCTGTAAAATCCTATAATTTACCTGATGCCTGTAGAATGATAAAAAATGCTGTAAGAGATGATACAATTATAATGTCTCTGTTGAATGGAGTTGACAGTGAGGAGGTAGTTGGTAATTTCTTTGGAATAAAAAAGGTCATTGGAAGTGTGGCATTTATAGGGTCACAAATTCTGGAACCGGGGGTAATACTGCATACTGCTTCAGGGATGATTACTATAGGTGAACTGACTCCCCCCACCATTCCCTCCCCCTCAAAGGGGGAGGGTGGGGGAAGGTGTGAAGAAATTTTGAGAGTATTTGAAAAGGCAGGGATACCTGTTAAGTTGTCAGAAGATATAAAAAAGGATATATGGGCGAAAATGGTGTGGAATGCAGGACTTAATGCCATTACGGCTCTGACCGGTTCAATGGTTTCAAATATCCTCTCTATTCCTGAATCAAGGAGGATAGTAGAGATGGCAATGAAAGAGACCGTAAATGTGGCAAAAGGGAGGGGAATAAAATTATCAGAGGATATTATAGAAAAGACTATCTCAAAGACCTTGAAGGCGGGGGATATAAAGACCTCCATGCTTCAGGACAGAGAAAAGGGCAGGAAAATGGAAATTGACTCCATAAATGGGGCTGTTGTAATGATGGGAAAGGAGCTGAATATCCCTGTTCCTGTTAACGAGACCCTTTATGGAGGATTGAAGGTTATCAACGAGGGGTTAATATAAGGATATAAATTTTATGTGTCTGGCTGTGCCAATGAAGGTTATTGAAATAAATGGCAGCCTCGGAATGGGAGAGGTTGGGGGAGTGAAGCGGGAAATAAATCTCATGTTACTTAGTGATATAAAGATTGGTGAATATGTTATTGTCCATGCCGGTTCGGCTATACAGAAACTTGATGAAGCTGAGGCAGAAAAGACATTATCCCTTTTGAGAGAGATGGTGGAGAAGACAAACTATTTTCCCTCCGAGTTATTATGCATGAACTATCAATAGTCCAGAATATCCTTGATATAGCAGAGGCTGAGGCGAAAAAAAATAATGCTGCTAAAATAATAAAAATAAGATTAAAGATTGGAGAAATGGCAGGTGTGGCTGTAGATTCTATAAGATTTTGTTTTGAGTCAATTAAATATAATACTATCGCAAAGGATGCCAAACTGTTAATAGACCATATACCTTTAACAGGGAGATGTAAAAATTGCGGTGTGGATTTCGTAATTAAAAATTATCGTTTTATATGTGAAAACTGCAATGGCAATAAGGTTGAAATAATCGGTGGAAAGGAACTTCAAATAGAAGAACTGGAGGCAGAGTAAAAACAGGGGACAGCCTGCCGTCCCCTGACTCGATTCACTACTCTCACCTGCTGAATTGACAGCGGTTACTACGAAATAGTAAATTGTCCCGTTTGTAAGGCTGGTATGAGTATAAGGACTTGTAACACCTTCATGTTTCATTCCATCTGTATTAATTTATTAATTGCCTCCATTCTACCCCCCCCCAAAGAATGTCAACTTTTTTTTGGCATTTTTTCACATCCTTCAAATTCGCTCTTGATTTTATCAAAATTAGGTGATAATATTTATTTCATAAATCTCATTAGAAAGGAGCTTCCATGCCAATCATAAAACCCATTTCAAGCCTCCGCAATCAAACGAGGGACATTGCGTCTTTGTGTCATGAACAAGATGAGCCTGTTTATCTTACCACTAACGGTGAGGGCGACCTTGTTGTAATGAGCATCGAACATTATGAAAGACTCAACGCAAGATTTGAGCTTTTCGGAAAACTCGCTGTTGCCCAAGCCCAAGTTGCGGCTGGAGAAAAAGGACTCACCCATTCGCAAGTCATGAAGAAACTCAGGCAACGACTGCATGGCAAATAAATACATCCTTCGTTATCTCCCGGCTGCGGTTGATGACCTTATTTTAATCTTTGACTGGATTGCGAATGACAACCCAACTAATGCCGCTGCTTTCATTGAAAAACTCGATCAACATATCGGCAGTCTTGCAATACATCCGTTTCTTGGGCGGATACCAAGAGATGATAAACTCAAAAGTGTGGGTTATCGTGTCCTCGTTATTGAATCCTACCTTACATTTTACATGGTTCGTGGCAAAACCGTCGAAATTCACCGCGTTGTTCATGGTTCACGCAATTTAGATGATATTATATAATCCTTATTAAAAAACTGGAGGCAGAATAGTTCGACAGGCTCACTATGAAGATTAAGGTGGTATCAAACATATTAAAGGCTAATGAGAGCATAGCAGAGGAAAACAGGAGACTATTTAAAGAAAATGGACTCTTTGTTATAAATCTTATAAGTTCACCGGGTGCAGGGAAAACATCTCTCCTTGAAAAGACAATAAAGGAATGCAACAGTAAAATTTCAATAGGTGTAATTGAAGGGGATATTGCAACAACAAGGGATGCTGAAAGGATTGAGAAGACAGGTGCAAGGGTGATTCAGATAAATACAAACGGTGCCTGCCATCTTGACAGCAATATGGTAAGGACAGCCCTGCAGAATTTTCCTCTGAATGGTCTTGATATTCTCTTTATAGAAAATGTTGGGAACCTCGTATGCCCTGCAAATTTTCATCTCGGAGAGGATATAAAGGCTGTCATGCTGAGCATAACGGAGGGTGATGATAAACCTAAAAAATATCCCGTCATATTCAGAGAAGTAAAGGTTTTGATTATTAATAAGATTGACCTCCTCCCATACACAGACTGCAGTATAGACAAAATTAAAAAAGAATCTCTTGAGATAAACCCCGATTTGAATATATTTGAGGTCTCATGCAGGAGTGGAGAAGGGTTTGACGAATGGTGCAATTACATCGTGAGCTTGTCTAATTGACGGGTGAAAGGAAATATAATGCAATAATCTCTTTTTAAAGATATCCCCTGAAAATCAACTCCTCTGTTATACCCAAAAGCAGTAAACTGACTAACCTTTGTCATCTACCCTTGCTAAAATAATCATAAATAATTTAATAATGTATTCGCCAAGACTTGAAAGGTATATTTTAGAATCTATCTTCCTTTTTGAAAAACCAAATAATAATGGAGGTGATTATTATGCCAGAGCAGACGATTACAAGAGAAAATGAGATAGAGCTTTTGCTGGAGATTGCAAATAAGGGTTTAAAAAACAGCCATTCTGACGGGTCTTCTATGCAAAACAGATTGCAGGTAAATCTATCAGAACTTTCGGCAAGCCCCCTTCTTAAAGATTATACCCTTGAAGATAAGGACATCAAAATTATTGCAGTTATGTTTAAAAAGTTTTTAGATGGGAAGGAGGATATGAGAGCATTTGATATTATAAAGTCAGTAGAAAAGGACAAGAAGATTGCCTTAATGGAAATTAAGCGGCTTTCAAGATTAACTGAATCAGGGATATTGGAAGTTGGAGGCAATCGTTCTGAGAATACAGACGGCATAGGATTAATCCACTCAAATCTTCGTCTTTCCGATAAATTTCTGGATAGGTTGTATAATACCGACAGTGAAAAACAGGCAAGCCACAGCATAACAGAACCATACAAGGATAACTTTGAATATCTATGTGACCACTTTAAAAGAATAACAATTTTAAAAGAGTTGAAAGAATTAAACGATTCAAAAGAGTCAAGGAAACAGAGGGATATGCTTGCCTATAATAATTTAGCTGAAAAACTGAATGAATTGGAAATGAGAATTGAAGACAAACTCAACAAAACTGATAAAACATTCCCTCTCGTAGAATTAAAGAAAAGGGGAAATCTAACCAAAAAAGAGGAACTGATTATTATTGCCCTGCTGGGTGAAAATATAGTTTGGGAAAATTCTTATGACATTGAAGATATACTTAGTGTCATAAGCCAGACCCCTTATGAAAAATTAACTGACAGGATACTTTTAAAAGAAGATGCGAAGTTATTTAAGAAAAAAATTATAGAAACAGAATCAGAGAGGCATATATTCAGAAGCAGAAGGTCAGTTACTATAAAGCTGAATGAGAAGTTAAAAACAAAACTCCTCGGCGATAAAAAAGAGCGGAAGCAGAAAAGAGGAAAACTCAAAAATGACAGCCTTTATGAGCTTGTAAAACCATGTGTATCCCTTGATAATGTTATCCTCCATCCCAAAACTATGGAAGAATTATACATTGCAATTGAAAAGGTAAAGGGCAATACATCAAACCTCCTGCAAGAGTGGGGGATTAAAAATCATCAGCTCCATGTAAAAATAGGGAAAAGTAGAAAGGCAAAGCAATCGTCAATTATGCTGTTCTACGGTCCTCCGGGGACAGGAAAGACCCTTGCTGCAAATGCAATTGCATATAAGCTCAAGAGAAATATCATTACCTTTGATTGTTCTAAAATTTTGGATTCATTTGTGGGTGACAGTGAAAAGAATGTGAGAAAAATATTTGATGAATTTAGAGAAATATCAAAGGGCATGAAAAACCCTCCTGTGCTTCTATTTAATGAGGCTGACCAGTTTTTACATAGAAGGATAAATGCTGCAAGGGCAACAGACAATATGTATAATCAGATGCAAAATATATTTCTTGAGCAATTGGAGAGGTTTGATGGTATTCTCATCGCCACTACAAACCTTATGGAAAATATGGATAGCGCCTTTTCAAGAAGATTCCATCATAAGATAGAATTCAGGAGACCTGAGGCTGAAGAAAGATTTAAGCTCTGGCAGGCTCATATACCTGATAAAGTTCCGTTAGCAGATGATGTGGATTTATCATATTTGGCAGAGTATTATGACCTGTCAGGGGGGGGCAGATATCTGTGGTCGTGCAAAATGCGGCAACAAGGGCAGCAAGGAGAGGGGATAAAATCGTGTTGGAAGACCTGATTAATGCCTGTAATGCAGAGGTAAAAAGTAATTTTGATGAAAAAGCAAAAATGCGAGTGGGGTTTTAAAATGGAAAATCGAACCAAAAGAATAACAGACAAGTGCCTTAAAATCTATGACAGAAAAAGAACTATATATGCAGTAAATAAATATCTTGAAAGACTTTTACCTAATGATATTGCCTTACAAAGTATAATTATAGTGAACCATGTCATACCTGTAATAAGGAAAAAATATTTCATAAATCTGACCATAGAAACCTTTATCAACGAATCTATTCAGGAATACGGGAAAAGTCGTGATCCTGCTATAGCACTAACTACAATATGGGACAGACTTGACGAACTTCCATTTACCCCCGATGAATATACTAAAATTGTTGACCTTATTGACGAAGCGCTCTCAAAAGAGCCAAATCCACCATCAAAAGAAGACTGGGAGGAACTGAACGAATGGCTTATGAAATGAACGATTTCAAGACAATTGATGATGTAATCAAATATCTCGGTCAGTTTAAGAAACCTTATGTGGCACTGGAAGGTTCAAGGACTATAACGCATGAGGCAGCAGAGAAGATGGAAAAGATTGCCAAAATACTGGTTACTGCTCTGCCAAATCTTATAGTCCGCTCAGCAATGCAGAAGGGTCTGACATTGCATGGGCAAGGGGTGTCAATTCAGTTGCCCCGGAAAAGCTTGAACTATTTGTCCCACAGAAAAATGTGCCGAAAAAAAACATCATAGCTGAAAACAGAGTTATAACAATGTCAGACATAAATGCAGATTTTTTGGAATATGCAAAAAAACTTTCATGCAAAAATTACCTTTCTGTAGATGGGAAAAAATTCGGTAAGTCTGCATGGGATAAAATCAAGAGATGGCAGCAGCCATACCTTATAAGGGATGTCTTTAAGGTAACCGGGGTTCCTTTTGGGAAGGAGAAGCCAATTAAAACACACCTTGCCCTCCTCTATATAAACACAAAAAAGAAAAACGGCGGCGGGACTGGACACACAATGAGGATATGCGAGGCACTTGGTGTTCCTGTAATTGGGTATGAGACATGGAAGGATTATTGAAAGATTATCATAGAATCTTAAAACCAAATGCCTTGCATTACTAACAATTAAGGAGGGATAAAAATATGAAAATACTTGATAAATTGTCAAAGGCAATATCGGAAAGCATGGAGAACTCAGCAAGTGAAGAAGCGAGAAAATGGGTTTATGACGCTGCCGAGCTTGCAAAAAAAGAAGGGCTCAATATATACATGATAGAGGATTATGATTGGGGGGCAATAATAAGATTTGCATTGCCTGATAATCCTGAAAAAGAGGCGGATGTTTATATCACTTATAAAAGAGTCCAGTGGCTCGGGGCAAGTGATTTTTGTAAAACAATCGCCACATCGTTCTCTACTGATAAGGGGCATAGTAAAATCAAATATTTTCTGGAAGAACTGGCATACGACCAAAATCTTGTGGAGGGCTATGAATTTGATGGTTACTTTAATGAGTTTGTAAAGACATTTGAGACCAAAGAAGAAGTCGTCGCAGAGGTAAAGTCTATAATACCCCGTATCAAACAGACCAGCGAAAAACTGGACAGGATAAAAAGCGAGGCAGAATATTTCCTTAATAATATTGATAAGGATAAATGAGGGAGGAGTTTGTCATTGCGAGGTGAAGCCGAAGCAATCTCGGTTTTATTGCACATGGCTGGCTCTTATTTTCGTCAGGACAGGGGGGTAAAAATTTCTTGGAAATATTGACTTTAGTGGGTAGGTGTGTAAAAATCAACTCGCTTATAATATAAAATCAGGTAAAGGAGAGAATGTTAAACTTAGTTGAAATTTAGAGTAACGGCTCCTAAAATGGTATTGGTTTTAATTATAAAACAATAAGATACCAAGAAAGGAGCCGATATGAAGAAGATATTACAAATCAATGGAAAAAGCAAGGTAAGGAAAGCAAGAGCGGTAGAAGTGAAGGGATTAAAGGAGTATGGGGCATTGGAGTTTGACAGCAGGGTAGCATTGATACAGGAGCTTATTCCAATAGGTCTTATGCATGTAGCAGAGGAATTAAAGATGGAAGTGGAGAGATTAGCGGGAGAGAGATACAAAATATGGGTGGAATGGGGAAAGGGAAGGAGGCGGTGGCTGCCTGATGCAGTCTAAAACTATGGGAGCCGTTATAGAATTTCAACTAAAAAAAGATTGACTCAGGTGAAAACTTTTTGGTAGGATGATATAAATAATAATTATTCAAAGGGTTAGAGGTTTTGTGAAAGCCTAAAAATAAATTAAGAAAGGAGGTGAAGCTGTGAAAATTTGGAAAGCGGAACCATATATCTAACCTTGCTTATTCTTGATAGAGCACAAGCAAATTCTAATAGTGAGCCATCTCCTGAACATCAGTCATTGGAATCATCACCCGACCATGCTTTGCTTTAACCAAGGGTTACAAAAGATAAACTTGCAGAAGCAAAGGGGTTAAAGAATATTGTAACATCAAATGAAAAGACTTTATCGAAGGTAAAGGCGAAATAAAGGCGGTATTTAAAGGGAAATGAACATGCTTTAACTGTCATGGTGAGAAGGGAAGAGGAGATGGTGAACTGGCAAGCTCCTTCAATCCTCCACCGAGGAATTTTACATACGCTCCATGGCAGGAGGCAAGAACTGATGGCGAGATATTCTGGGTTATTACTAATGGGACAGAAAATGGTATACACCTATTTAGAGATATGTTAAGTGACGAAGAAAAATGGTCGCTTATTAACTCTATAAGGAAATTTGTGACGGCAAATGGGTTAGCAAATAGTAACTAAAGTAAAATTTTTAAGAAGGAGGGTTTAAATGGCTAAGAAATTTAGATGGGCAGTTATA
>Ga0156158_1096_pt4 | contig 11585 bp, 10 predicted proteins | sample RifCSPlowO2_12_FD_107811 | JGI IMG/M metagenome (GOLD analysis project Ga0156158, IMG submission 107811) | Nitrospinae bacterium RIFCSPLOWO2_12_39_15
AATCTCTCTCCCCCTCTGTCATACTATCCCATTCTTCTGAAGGAATTAAGACTTGATGAATAAAGGATTGCGACTTTATGATAGATCCATATTCAAAGAACCCCCACAGTTTATGAAGGAATTAAGACTTGATGAATAAAGGATTGCGACACAACTGACTTACACCCTGGATTGTTATTTCTATTTGCGAAGGAATTAAGACTTGATGAATAAAGGATTGCGACAAAAGTTAATAACGCACCCATCTTTAACCCTCAACACCGGAAGGAATTAAGACTTGATGAATAAAGGATTGCGACTTTTTCACCTCCCTATCGTTGCATTTGTGAATTATTGGAAGGAATTAAGACTTGATGAATAAAGGATTGCGACTCAATTTCCCATTTCCCTCTACCTTTACCTTTGCCATGGGGAAGGAATTAAGGCTTGATGAATAAAGGATTGCGACTGCTCTGCACATCTCACTGTTACAGAGAACACTTTTTGAAGGAATTAAGACTTGATGAATAAAGGATTGCGACATAAGGCCAGGAACATCTTTTTCCTCAGGAATTGCAGAAGGAAGGAATTAAGACTTGATGAATAAAGGATTGCGACATACAATTTGACGAGTCCTCTGACACACAATACTGGTAGGAAGGAATTAAGACTTGATGAATAAAGGATTGCGACGTTACCCTTCTTGCCATATACATACCCTCCAAAAAAAAGAAGGAATTAAGACTTGATGAATAAAGGATTGCGACCAAAGGACGCACAAAAACAACCCTACAATTCCTTTTCCTGAAGGAATTAAGACTTGATGAATAAAGGATTGCGACTAAACTCACCCATCATCGAGTAAGTCCGCCGAACCGCCTGGAAGGAATTAAGACTTGATGAATAAAGGATTGCGACCTGAGACTCCCTCGGGGTTATATAGTCGGTTTTCTATTCGGGAAGGAATTAAGACTTGATGAATAAAGGATTGCGACGGCACGCCTAACAGCGTGAAGTGAGTTAGGGATTATTGAGTTAGTGAATTAGGAATGAAAAATCTAAATCACTAAATCACTTGTGTCTAACTCACTGCTTTAGCTGACTTGACAGAAAGACTGTTATCAGATAAAGTAAAATATGGCGATGGTGAGCGTAGCTCAACTGGTTAGAGCACTGGACTGTGGCTCCAGTGGTTGAGGGTTCAAGTCCCTTCGCTCACCCCAAAAATAAAAGAGCAGCAAAATTAAATCTAAACAGCGAGTTAGCCAATAAGCGGTATGCCTTCTGACTGCATCTCTAATTCTCATAACCTCAGGGTAACCATGATTAAAATCATATGTCATGAATAGCCAATGGGGTTATATCTGAGTTTAATATCATTTAGATATACACATGAAAAGTAATTTACCGAAACAGAATCCAGAAATCCCGGATATTATCAAACATAGGGAGTACAAATACGGTTTCAGAACCGATATAGAGACAGAGTCTCTGCCAAAGGGGCTCAGCGAGGAGATAGTTCATGTAATTTCAGAAAAAAGGGGTGAACCGGAATTCATGCTTGAATTCCGGCTTAAGGCTTACAGACACTGGCGTGAGATGAAGCCGCCACACTGGGCAAACCTGAAGATAGAACCATTAGACTTTCAGGATATATCATACTATTCTGCCCCGAAGCCAAAAAAGAAATTAAAAAGCCTGGATGAAGTACCACACGAGATACTTACAACCTTTGAGAAGCTTGGTATTCCGCTGATGGAGCAGAAAATTCTTTCAAATGTTGCCGTGGATGCTGTTTTTGACAGCGTCAGTGTGGCTACTACCCACAAGAAAAGGCTGATGGAGGTGGGAATTATTTTCTGTTCCATATCAGAGGCAATCCGTGAATATCCGGATTTGATAAAAAAATACTTGGGTTCAGTCGTCCCACCGATGGACAATTTTTATGCTGCTTTAAACAGCGCAGTCTTCTCCGATGGCACTTTTGTATATATCCCACCAAACACAAAAAGTCCGATGGAGCTTTCAACATATTTTCGTATAAATACTGAGGAAACCGGTCAATTTGAGCGGACGCTTATAATCTGTGATGAAAACAGTTATGTGTCTTATATAGAAGGATGCACTGCACCCCAGTATGACACCCGACAGCTTCACGCAGCAGTAGTGGAGCTTATTGCCCTTGATAATGCAGAGATAAAATACAGCACCGTCCAGAACTGGTACCCCGGCGACCCTGAAACCGGCAAGGGGGGGATTTATAACTTTGTTACAAAACGGGGGAAGTGCCTTGGAGAAAATTCCAAGATATCGTGGACACAGGTAGAGACAGGTTCGGCAATAACATGGAAATATCCAAGCTGTATTTTAAAGGGGGATAATTCTGTGGGGGAATTTTTTTCCGTTGCCCTTACCACAGGACAACAACAGGCAGATACAGGAACAAAGATGATTCACATCGGACAGAATACGAGGTCAAGTATAATATCAAAGGGGATATCCGCTGAGAGGGCAAGTAACAGCTACAGGGGACTGGTGAAAATAGCCAGAGGGGCAAAGGGTGCCCGCAACTACAGCCAGTGTGACAGTATGCTTGTAGGAGAACAGTGCAGTGCCCACACATTTCCATATATAGAGTCAGCAAATAGCTCAGCAGAGATTGAGCATGAAGCATCTACATCTAAAATAAGTGAAGACCAGCTTTTCTATTTTCAGCAGAGAGGCATCTCGCGTGAGAATGCCATAAGTTCAATAATTAATGGATTTTGCAAGGAGGTTTTCAGGCGGTTACCAATGGAGTTTGCCGTAGAGGCACAGAGACTCCTCGCATTGAAACTTGAGAATAGCGTGGGATAGAGTTAGAGAGGTATAAATAATATGCTTGAGATAAAGGATTTAAGTGCAGGATTTCAGGGCAAAGAGATAATCAGGGGTATCAGTCTTACTATCAAAAAAGGGGAGGTTCATTCCATCATGGGACCAAATGGTTCCGGAAAGACCACTTTTACAAGGGTTCTCGCAGGACACCCTTCATTTGATGTGCTGGGAGGGGAAATTACCTTTAATGGTAAAAACCTCCTTGGTATGTCACCTGAAGAACGGGGACTGGCAGGTCTTTTCATCTCTTATCAGGACCCAGTGGAAATCCCCGGTGTAAATAATGCCGAATTTCTACGGATGGCATACAATGCCAAACTCCTTCATCATGGGAGGGAGGAAGTGGACCCTCTGGAGTTTGATGAACTAATAGACAGTAAGATGAAAATTCTCGGCATGGACCAGAAATACAAAGAGAGGTCGGTAAATGACGGATTTTCTGGCGGCGAGAAAAAGAAAAACGAGGTATTGCAGATGACCGTGCTGGAGCCTGTCCTCACTGTCCTGGATGAAATAGATTCAGGGCTTGATATTGATGCCATGAAAGTTGTTGCAGAAGGGGTAAACAGACTAATGAACAAGGAAAGGGGATTGATAGTAATTACCCATTATCAGAGACTGCTGAACTATATAAAACCCGATTTTGTCCACATCCTGAGCGGTGGCAGGATAGTAAGGTCAGGGGGATATGAGCTGGCATCAGAGCTGGAGGCAGTAGGTTATGACAGGCTGATAATAAACAGCGAGAAGAAGGAATAATATGTCCAATTCAGAGGCACAAACAGAGATAGGACAAGATGCTGCTATTCTGGAGTGTCACAAAAAGTTTTTAGGCAGTAAGGGGTTTAATCCTATTCTTTCATCGCTTAACAAACAGTCTATACTTAGATTTGAGAGTCTTGGTATTCCTCACGGAAAACATGAGATGTTCACCTTTGTTGATACAAAGGGACTGATACAAATAGTCTCACAAGGCAGGCGGGAAAGGATAGGGACAGTATCTGAGGATATCATAAACAGAAATATCTATCCCGGATGTGAAAAGAGCATCATTGTCATAGTAGATGGTTTTTATGTAAAATCGCTTTCAAATATAAGGGGAGCGGGGAATTCTGTGCATGTGATGAACATAGAGAAGGCTGTATCGGATATCAATCTAAATAGATACCTCCTCAATATTGCAGAAAGGGAGAGCGATGTCTTTTCATCAATAAATGGCGCCTTTTTCACAGGCGGCATAATGATAGACATAGCAAATGATACAAACCTTTCCACGCCGCTTCAGATTCTTCATATCTCAACAAGCCCTGTTGAAGAACCGGCAATGATAACCCCCAGGATAGTTCTGAGAGCTGGAAATTCTTCCAGTGCATCAGTAATTGTAAAATACATTGGAACAGCCGGAGATTACCTTGTCAACTCTACGATGGATGTAATGCTTGAAGATGGGGCTGTCCTGAAGTTATGGCAGGTGCAGGCAGATTCCCCCAAGGCATGGCATCTCTCAAAGACCCATGTTCAAATGTCCCGTATGAGCAAGCTCGGGACAGTTCTGGCTTACTCGGGCTGTAAAATAGCGAGGAGCAATTTTGAAGTGCATCTGTCAGGAGAAGGGGCTGAACTTACATTAAATGGTATATCTGTCCTATGCGAGAATGAGCAGGCACACAGCTATATCCGCGTGTATCATGAGGCGCCGGGATGCATCAGCAACCAGTTGTTCAGAAATATCGTAAAGGGGCGGGCGAGGACAAGCGTGGATGGAACTGTAATAGTTCGGGAAGGGGCTCAATTAACCTGCTCGGAACAGTTAATTAACAATCTGGTTCTATCGGATGACGCCAGGGCAGATACAAAGCCAAACCTGATGATATACAACGATAATGTCAAATGCACGCATGGGTCAACGGCAGGAAGCCTTGATGAGGACCAGATTTTCTATTTAAGAACGAGAAACTTTACAGAAGTATCTGCCAGAGCTCTTTTAACTGCAAGTTTTGCAAAGAAGGTAATTAATAGTATAGATTATCCTCCTGTAGCTGAGGAGGTCAGAGATATTTTACTTAAGAAACTGGAGACCTGAAGTGGCTGAAAAAATCATAAAGACAGAGTTTGATGTAGAAAGGATAAGGGGGGATTTTCCGATGCTTTCGGTCATGGTCAATAACAAACCCCTTAAATATTTAGATAATGCTGCTACAACTCACAAACCATTTAGTGTAATTGAAAGGGTCAGAAAATTTGATACAGAAGAGTATGCTACCATACATCGCGGTACTTACAAACTCGGTGAAAGGGCTACGATACTTTACAACGAGATGCGCACAAAGGTTGCCAGCTTCATCGGGGCGCCAGAGCCGCGTAGTATCATTTTTACGAGCGGTGCCACACAGTCTATAAACCTTGTGGCATACAGCTTTGGACACAGGTATATCAATGAGGGGGATGAAATCATCATTTCCCATATAGAGCATCATGCGAACATTGTGCCATGGCAGGTGCTCTGTGAGGAGAGAAAGGCAATTCTAAAGGTCATTCCTGTAAACGACAACGGCGAGCTTATCATGGAGAAATATGAACAACTGTTAAGCGAGAAGACCAGGCTTGTAGCCATAACCCATATCTCAAACGCACTTGGAACTGTAAACCCTGTCAGAGAAATTGTCAAAAAGGCACATGATGTTGGTGCGAGGGTTCTGATAGACGGGGCACAAAGCATCCCGCACATGAAGGTAAATGTCAAAGAGTTGAACTGCGACTTTCTTGCCTTTTCAGGACACAAGATATATGGGCCGACAGGTATTGGTGTTCTGTATGGGAAACCCGAGATTCTCGAATCCATGCCGCCATATGTAACCGGTGGCGACATGATAAATACTGTTACCTTAGAGAAGACTACTTATGCAAAGCCTCCGTCAAAGTTTGAAGCCGGCACACCACCCATCTCACAGGTGATAGGACTTGGGGCAGCTATAGATTATATAAACAGCATCGGCATTGATAGAATACAGAATTACGAGAAAGAGCTGCTTATCTATGGAGAAAAGGTTCTGCAGGATATAGGGGGCATCAGGATAATCGGGACGGCAAAGAATAAGGCAAGTATAATCTCCTTTTCGCTTGAGAATGTCCATCCTCACGATGTGGCTACCATCTTAGACGAGGATGGGATAGCAGTGAGAGGCGGTCACCACTGTGCACAGCCAACAATGAAAAGGTTTGGCGTCCCAGCCACCACGAGGGCATCTTTTGCATTTTATAATAAACCTGAGGAACTGGACGCCCTTGCCAGAGGTGTCAAAAAAGTATTGGAGATATTCTCCTGATGTCATACCAGAGTGAACTTTATCAGCAGGTCATATTAGACCATAATAAAAAACCGAGAAACTTTCGGCCTCTTGAAAATCCAACCCATTCATGCGACGGACACAATCCCCTCTGCGGCGATGAGATTACAATCTATTTGAAGCTAAATAAGGACATGATGGTTGAGGAGATAAGTTTTTCGGGTTCCGGATGTGCCATTTCAAAGGCAAGCGCCTCGCTAATGACAACCCATGTCAAGGGGAAAAGTGTGGAAGAGGTGAAGATAATGTTTGATGAGTTTCACAGGATGATTAGGGGGGAGTTTGACCCTGATAAAAACAAACATCATCTCGGGAGGCTTACAATCTTCATAGGTGTACGCGAGTTTCCTTCACGCACTAAATGTGCCAGCCTTGCGTGGCATACCCTGATATGTGCCCTTGACAGAAAGGGAGAGGCTTATACCGAGTAGCAACAAATGGAAGTAATGAGTATTGAGTTTTGAGTATGGATGGTAAAATACCTCTAAACTCATAACTCTAAACTTTCAAACCTGACTGCCTGCCCATATAAAATGTTAATGCGCCTCGTTCCAGTTCTTGCCTGTATTGATTTCAACTATAATAGGAACAGATAGTTTCATCACACCCTCCATCTCTTCTTTCACCAATCTTCTAAGTGCTTCCACCTCTTCATCTATTACCTCAAAGACAAGTTCATCATGAATCTGAATAATCATCTCTGCCCTCCGCATCTCCTTCTTAATCCTTCTATGTATATTTATCATAGCTACCTTTATCATATCTGCAGCAGAACCCTGAATTGATGTATTTATGGCTGCCCTCTCTGCAAATTCCCTTACAACCCCCTTGTTCCCCCTTAACAAAGGGGGATTTAAGGGGCTTGTTCTTTTCAAATCAGGCAGATACCTCCGCCTCTGAAGTATAGTTGTTACATAACCCTTTTCATATGCCTCATTCAATGTTCTGTCTATATATTCCTTCACCCTCTTATATCTGTTAAAGTAACTTTCAATAAACTTCTTTGCCTCCTCGTTTGAAACACCCATATCTCTTGACAGCCCAAATGGGCTTATTCCATAAATAATACCAAAGTTGACTGCCTTTGCCATTCTCCTCATATCAGATGTAACCATACCGGGAATTACACCGAATACCTCACAGGCAGTCCATTCGTGTATATCCTCACCCCTTTTAAATGCATCTATCAGGACCTCATCAGCAGATACATGGGCTAATATCCTCAATTCTATCTGAGAATAGTCAGCAGAGAGGATTGTGCAGCCGGATTCAGGAATGAAAGCCTTCCGTATCTCTCTCCCAAGTTCTGTCCTTACAGGAATATTCTGCAAATTTGGATTTGAGCTTGAGAGCCTCCCTGTGGCAGTAACGGTCTGATTAAAGGATGTATGAACCCTGCCTGTTTTAGGATTTATCAATCCTGAAAGGGCATCTACATAAGTGGATTTTAGTTTTGACAACTGACGATATTCAAGTATCTTTGCAGGAAACTCATGCTGAACTGCAAGTTGCTGTAATACCTCCATATCTGTTGATAATCCTGTCTTTGTCCTTTTTATGGATTTAAGTTTAAGCCTCTCAAAGAGGACATCCTGTAATTGTTTTGAAGAATTAATATTAAATTCACCCCCTGCAATAAAGTATATCTGCTCTATCAGTTTGCTTAGTTCCCTGTCCAGTCTCTTAGACATATCCCTTAAAAATGACTCATCTATCCTTACACCTTTCCTCTCCATATCAACGAGAACCTTCACCAGAGGAAGTTCCACACTGTAATACAGTTCAGTCAGTTTATCTTCTTTCAAAAGGGATTCTAATACCTCTTTTAATTGGAAGACAATATCTGTTTCTTCACAGGAAGCCATAACCATTTCCGGGATTGGTATAAGACTGAAATCTCTTTTACCTTTTCGTTCCCCTATTTGATAGTCAAGATAATCAAGAGCCAATCTGCCAAGACTATAATCAGACTTTGAGGGGTTTATAAGATAGGCGGCTATCATAGTATCAAACTCTATCCCCTTCAAATCAAGGCCTTCATTGGACAGGACTATTGATGCATATTTGATGTTATGACCATATTTTTTAACCTCCTCACTTTCCATCAATGGTTTCAATCTTTCCATCACATATCTTTTATCAAGCTGTGGAGATGCACCAATATAACTGTGCCCTACAGGGATATAAAATGACTCACGGGGTTTTATTGAAATGGAGATGCCGACAATCTCAGCCTTTACAGGGTCTTCACTGGTTGCTTCTAAATCTATAGCCATTGCACCTAAGACAGTAATCCTTTCTAAAAGCCTCTCAAAATCATTAACATCAGAGATTGCCCTGTATTCTCCTCCTGATTGAATATTTTCCCTCGGCATTATATCCTTTAATAAGGAGTAAAATTCCAGTTCTCTGAAGAAGATGGTGAGGTCGTCATAATGAATATCTTTCAATATCAGGGCATCCACAGGGACATCCAGTTCTATATCTCTTTTGATAATGCTCAGCCGTCGGCTTAGAAGTGCCTGTTCGGCATGACTCTTAATTTTTTCTTTCAATGAGTCTTTCTTAATGTCTTCTACATTTTTAAGCAGATTTTCAATGCTTGTAAACTCCTTTATAAGAGATGAGGCTGTCTTCTCACCTATTCCCGGAATTCCCGGGATATTATCCGATGCATCACCCATAAGTCCTAAAACCTCAACTACTTTATCAGGCTCCACCCCAAATTTTTCTATAACCTCCCTTTCTCCATATACCTTACCCTTGAGGGTATCAAGCATTCTTACATTTGGTGTTACAAGCTGGAGCATGTCCTTATCTCCGCTTACTATCGTCACATCAAAACCTTTATCCTCTGCTATCCTGACAGCACTGCCAATAATGTCATCAGCTTCGTATCCCTCTTTATGTAATATAGATATATTAAAGACCTGTACCAATTTTTGAATAAATGGAATCTGTATGGCAAGTTCCTCCGGCATCTCAGGTCTGTGAGATTTATAATCTGCATATTCCTTATGTCTGAAGGTCTCTCCTTTGGAATCAAAAACAACAGCGATATAATCCGGTTTTTCATCCCTTATAACTTTTAGAATCATCCGTGCAAAACCATAAATGGCATTTGTGGGATGTCCCTTTGAATTTGAGAGGTGCGGTATGGCATAAAATGCCCTGTAGATATAAGAAGAACCATCTATTAAATATAATTTTGATCTTTTTTGCATGAGACAAACAGTTAAGGTGAGACTTCATCCCCCCTCCGACTGGAGGAGGGATAACGGGTGGATTATTTTCCAATATGCCTTCTCAAAATCTCTGATTTTTGAATCTTCTCATTATTAGGTCCAAACTTTGCCGCCAATTTGAAGTGTTCTGTAGCCTCTACATGTTTGTCCATATTTTCAAAACACAATGCCAGATTAAAGTGTGCCTCAGCAAAATTCGGGTCTGCCTTTACAGCATCGCTGAAATGCTTTGCGGCTACCTTCCAGTGACCTTCCTTAAAGTGAGTCAGCCCATCTACATTGTGATGACATGCCGCTTCCTTAACATCTTTTGGACAGGTCAAGGCACCTTCATCAGCAAAGGCATAAACAGGTATCAAGGTCAGAGACAGAATGGACAAAAGGAAAATCAGCCTCTTTCCCATTTCTCTTAAAACATACTCCATACCCAATCACCCCCTTTCTTTAAATATAATACTAATAAAGTGGCTCTGAAAAGTCAATTGAATAATATCATAATGATCATATCAATAACTGTAGCAATCATCGCCGGTTTTATGGTATGGTATTCAGAAAAGGCAGAAGTATGCATTAAGGAAAATATGTATAATAAAATACTTGTAAAGGGGGGATTAAATTGGCTGAAGATATTAAGGTAGATTCTGCATTAGACTGCAAAGGGTTGGTCTGTCCTGAACCTATAGTTAAAATAAATATGGCAATTAAGAAACTTCAGGTTGGACAGATTATTATGATGGAGTCAACAGACAAGGGTGCAGCGAATGATATGCATTCATGGGCAAAGAGGACAGGCCATCAATTGTTAAAAGAAGAAGCCGAAGGCAATGTATTAAAGTTTTATGTAAAGAAGATGAAATGATATACTAACAACTTACAACTGTCAACAAACAACAAAAATTGAAGTTATCAGTTGTTAGTTGTAAGTTAATAATGGGAGGTCAATATGTCTGAGGAAAAAAAGAAGAGGATAGCAATTATTGCATCAAAGGGAACCCTTGATATGGCTTACCCACCACTTATACTTGCCACAACAGCTATATCAATGGACATGGAGGCAGGAATATTTTTTACCTTTTATGGACTGGATATAATCAATAAACATAAATTCAATTCCTTAAAAGTCCCACCACTTGCAAATCCAGCAATGCCTGTCCCGATGCCTAATATAATCGGGGCAATGCCGGGAATGACAGCCATGGCTACAATGATGATGAAAGGCTGGATGAGTAAGGCAAATGTTGCAACTATACCAAAACTTCTGGATATAGCAAGAGAAGGCGGTGTCAGGCTTATAGGCTGCCAGATGACAATGGATGTTATGGGCGTAAAGAAAGAGGACTTCATTGATGGTGTTGAGGTGGCAGGCGCTGCCACATTCCTTGACTATGCAATAGATGCAAATGTTAGTCTGTTTGTTTAAACAATTAGCACAGACTTACACAGACTAACCCAGATTAAACCGTTTAAACTGTTTAAACCGTTTGAACCGTCTTTAAAAAGTCAGTGAGAGTCTGTGGCTAAATATTGAAAGGAGGGTTTTATGAAAAGGAGAGAGGCATTAAAGGTATTAGGAGGGACGGTTGCAGGTCTGGTTGTCGCTGACAGGTTTATAGGCAATTCTAAGGAAGGGGCTTATGCAGAGGAGAAACCCAAATTTCACAAGGATATACTATCTGCACCCGGTGGAAAACGGGTTGTTATTATTGGAGGCGGGTTCTCAGGGGTATCCTTTGCAAACACATTAAGGGAGCTTGCCCCTGATGCAGAAATAGTATTATTAGAAAGATATCCATTCTTTGTATCCGGTCCTTCTCACATTGATTACAGCGTGGGGATGAAGAAGTTAGAGGATGCAACAAGGAGCTATTATTCTCTTAGGGAGAAGGGTGTTAAAGTAATAAAGACAGAGGTTGGAGGCATTCTGCCTGAGGAGAATAGAGTAATTGCCAGTAAGGGGAGCATAACATATAACTACCTCCTGATTTCCACAGGTATAAGAATGGCAGATGAGGAAATATTACAGCTATCAGAAAATCCTGCATATAACGCACATACATGGGAGTTAGAGGGGACAATAGAACTGCGGAGGAGGATTGAAAACTTTAAAGGCGGAAAGGTTGTTGTATCAGTTCCATCA
>Ga0156158_1006_pt1 | contig 11366 bp, 12 predicted proteins | sample RifCSPlowO2_12_FD_107811 | JGI IMG/M metagenome (GOLD analysis project Ga0156158, IMG submission 107811) | Nitrospinae bacterium RIFCSPLOWO2_12_39_15
CCTCTACCACAGACTCAATCATGTCTGCTATAAGTTCCCTCGTCGGCAACGAATAGTGCATCCCCTTATGCCCCATTGCAATACCATCGCATATTCCCGGGACTGATGAGAAAAACGCATACCCGCCGCCACTGTGTATCCCCTTTTCTATAAACCTCTCCATATCTTTAAATCCAATATGGCCGGGGACTATATCAGTGAAACTTGAAATCACTCCGACAAAAGGCTTTGACATAGCCTTTTTTGTAACACCAGTAGCATGGAGTAATGCCCTGTGAGGAGCCCTCTCAACACCCTCTTTTATAATATCACTACGCATAGTAAAAATTAATTTGCCATAGAGCTCTGCAGCTTAAATTTCCTCTTCAATACTATTATATAAAATCTCTTTTTTCAAACAAAAAATTATCCCTATTATTCGGATGGTGTGTGGATACATTATAGAGGCGAGGCACAGGATACCTTTGTGGTGATCCAACCCAATTCCAGGGCAGCAAATGTTACAAGCAACCATGCTGTGGCTTATCTTAATTAATGTGGCGCACTAAAATGTCCAAATTATAATTCCCTAATGACTCTCATATTGCTTAAGTATCCTTGCCATTCTGTCCTTGCCGGCAAGTTTTATTTTTTGCAGCCTCCTTTTCTCTACCTCCTGTTCAGGAGTTAAGTATTTCGACCTGGTCAACTCTGTCAATTTTTGCTCCAGGTCATGATGTTCCAAATATAATACCCTGAATTCCTCATTCTCAACCTTTACCCTTTCAATTAAATCTTCATCAAACCCCTGTAATGTCATATTCCTTTCCTCCTTTTGATTTTTGTCTTTCTTCCCATTTAATCTCAGCCTCGGAACGACGGATATACTTTGGTTTTAAAGTCATTGAATCTACCACATCCCCCCTTTCAATTTTCTTTATCCCCATGAGGGCGATACTTGCAGCTATAGAATTCTTTGGTACACCTGTGTAGAAATAAGCAAGTTCCCCTAATCTATCCTTGATTATACCTCTATATGGTTTTACGCCATCACCAAAAAAAAATGTGGGTTCAGTAATTTTTTTGCACAAATTTTCAGGACTTATAACCATATCATCAGTTACCTTTTTTATATACCCCCCTTCATATCTGTAAAAGGATGTATAGACCTCTCCCCTTTTTGCATCAATGAGAGGACAGAGCCATAAAATTGCAGATTGCAGATTGCAGATTGCAGATTTAAAATCCAAAGAAATGCTGTCTACCATTGCATCAAGTGTCTCCACAGGTATAATTGGCCGTTCCATGGCAAGGTTGAAACCCTTGCATGTAGAAAGACCTATCCTCAAACCAGTGAACGAGCCAGGACCTATAGAGATTGCATATCCGTCAATATCACAACCACTGATTTTACTTACCTCCAATATATTATCTATTGTGTTGAGTAATCCCTTTGAATAAGATTCAGTTAATGGGATTGGAAGTTCGCAAAGCAATCTTCCTTTTTCTGCAATTGCAACGCTGCCATAATTTGTTGAGGTGTCAATGCCAAGAACTCTCATGGAAAGTATCAAAGTGTTAGAGTGTCAGAGTGTCAGAGTATAAACTTTGATACTCTGATACTTTGATACTTTGACACCATTTATGGTGCCGAGGGACGGAATCGAACCGCCGACGCAAGGATTTTCAGTCCTTCGCTCTACCGACTGAGCTACCTCGGCATATAGCCTCAAATGCCACTATTATAATAAGAGTGTTTTATAAAATCAATGAAATGTTGTCTCATTGAATAATTCCATTAAAAACCCTCATTAGAGACTTCTATTGAATTCATCTGTTGCCTCTTTATAAAGTTTATTCTCCATTGACTTATATCGCGGGGAAAAATGGAATATTTCAAGTGCCTTTACCTCAGCCCTTCTTGCCAGTTCTCCAGCCTGTCTGGCGGTAAGATGGTATCTATCCTTTGCCCTTTTAATATCTTCTTCTAAAAATGTAGCCTCACAATAGAAAACATCCGACCCTGAAGCAAGAGAGATTATCTTTTCAGCATTTTCAGTGTTGTAAATCGCATCTACCACATAAGTTATCTTCTGTCCCTTTGTAATTATTATAATCTTTTCTTTCAGTTCACCTAATTTAAAAATTTTTGTGCTGTCATTTAAAGGGACTTCAATTTTATGGTCATCTGACATCCCCACTCTTATACACCTTTTCAATTCAGATAACCACTGACCTAAAGGGAGTCCGTATTTTAAAAGGATGTCCTTTTTTATATTTATGTGAAAATCTTCAGAGAAGGAAAATGCAAGAGAGGGGATAAGATGGTCAAGGTGAACAGCATCTATTCTAAAAAGAGATTCATTTATCAGTGTCCCTTCAAACGGGGAATCATCCTCATCATTAATCCTTCTGAATTTATCTTTACATATAAATCTTGCAGATTTAATTCTGTCTTCAGAAATTTCTTTTACCTCAAGGGTAAAAGAATAATCATCTACCAGATTCCATGTATATGCCTTGAGCCTGCCTTCTATGTTAGATATTATTCCAGGTGGCCCAAAAACCCTTAAACCCTTTCCCCTTCCAAGGAACAACCTCAATAGATGGTCAAATCCTATGAAATGGTCTATGTGAGTATGGGATACAAATATATCCGAGACCTTCAGGAGTTTAGAAGTCGCCATGGAATAGTTGCTTCCCACATCAAAAAGTATTGCCCTCTTTTCTCTGAATATCTTGATATAAAGGCCAGGGTCATCGAAGGGACCGTTTATGAGATAGGAGTGAAAACTGGGTTTCATAATAATGGCCCCAACGGGATTCGAACCCGTGTTTCCGACGTGAGAGGCCAGCGTCCTAGGCCACTAGACGATGGGGCCATAATAAATTTTTGATGTTAGAGTCTGTTTTAACTATCTCTTTACAGGATATTTCTGCGAATTCCACCCTGCCATGCCGTCTGTTATATTATAAACCTTGCTGAACCCTTTTTGTAAAAGAATATCACTTGCTTTTCTGCTTCTTACTCCACTATGACATATCACAAGCACCTTTGCATCCTTATATTTTCCAATTTCTCCAGTCCTCTCTTTTAATTCCTGAACCGGAATAAGTATCGTCCCCTCTATATGCCCGAGGTCTCCGGTGTATTCCTCTGGTGTTCTCACATCCAGGATTACACCATAGTCTTTGGAATCTATCATCTTTTTAGCCTGCTGAACAGATATATCCGTAATAGACTCAGCATATATAGAAGATGAAGCAATAAAAATAAAACCTAATAAGATAAACTTTATTCTTAATAAATTTTCCTTAAACATACCCATCCTCCTTAAATTCAGAGTCAAAGCCTTATCCCCTGACACTAAGTTTAACATGCTTCAATCTCTCTCTTTAAATCCGATTCTGCATTTATCGGTTTTATGAGAGTATTTACAACATCATAGGTGTTAACTACATTCAGTTTCTTAAATAGAAATACAAACTTTTCCTCAAGTTCCCTGCCAATTGCCTCTTTTATAGATGATGACAGTGTCCAGATTTTTTCTTTGAAAGGACCGAATCCCTTTTTTCTCGTCTTATATATAAACTGTTCATCCGTCTCATTTGCCTTCTTTTCACTGGCACAGGAGTCTCTTAAGTATCTGTAAATGTCCTCACGCAGGTCAGCAGGCAGATGCCTGCTTTCATATATCATGTTCTGAAACCCGGTAGCAAGATGTATTTCTGCCGTCCCTGTTTTTGGAAATCTATCAAATGCCTCGTCGGGAAGTGTGGATGCACCATGCTGTACGGCACCCGATAAACCATACCCCTCTCTCGCAACCTTTGATAATTTTTCAAGGGTGTCAAAATCGAGTTTTATCTTTGCAATACTCCCATCCGGTAAAGGCACACCTCCGTGTGTTGTCCCTGTCTGGACACTTATCTTGCTTATGCCTTTAAGATTTCCCTTATTTTTAAGTGTATTACGGTAGTTATCCATAAATACCCTCAGTTCTTCTACTGTACTGTTCTTCCCGCCGACCTCCCCTATCTCTCCGCCTACAGATACATTTATACCATGCGGCTGTATCCCCCTTATATAAGCAGTCATATCTGCTGCAATTTCAAAATTGAGTCCCTGCTGTTCCTTCAAATCCGCTTTACTTAAATCAACCATAGTAGATGAGTCTATGTCAATATTATAAAATCCTGCCGATATAGAATCTTTTATAAGTTTTTTCAATCCTGAAAGCTCTTTATTTTTATCCCCTGCATATTTTTTTGCACTTATCTGATAATGGTCTCCCTGAATAAAAATAGGTCCTTTATATCCTTCCCTCAATGCAGATGCAATCATGACTGTGGAATATTCTGCCGGAGATTGCTCTGTATATCCAATTTCTGACTTGGCAATTTCAAATATGAAGGCACCCATATTGTTCTTCTTTGATGCCCTGACCACTGCCCTTGCCACATCGTATGAAAGTCCCCTGATATTTATTGCAGGAACTGTAAAACCCTTATATTCACCTCTCCCCATTGCCTCATAGAGTTCTTGAATGGAGGCAGGTCTTAATCCGAGACTTAAGGCTGCAGACTTTATAAGCCAGCGGCAATTACCCTTTATTTCTTTGTCTTCATTAAAAACGGCATTAAATATCAGCCTGTCAAGAATCTGTTCCCTGAATACCGATGCATTGATTATATCAACTCCGCCATCCTTTAATCCTGCTATACCCTTTAAAGAATTCTTATAATCAAAGATATCTTTATACCTCATTTTAATTCCCCCTCAAAAGATTTAAACATACTATAATATCTATCATCAGTTTTTTCAAGAAAATTTTTGGATAATTTTCAAACATGTTTGTGAAATCAGCACTACTACTTTACCTTGACAGGAAACAAAGATTTACTTGACATGACACGGAATGTAAATTAATATCTAACTATATGGAATTCTATAATAATCCCAAAGAAGATATAGAGAAACTGTCAAAGGCAATTGTAGATGCCATAGTTAAATCAAAAGAGGTGAAGAGTATATTATCACGCCTTGTTAAAAATGATATAATAGTAGATAAAGGCTTCATGATGCTGATGATAAAAATACAGGCACTGACAGAGCTTACCGATATTCAGAAAAAAAATGATAATGGAAAAAGAAGAGCGAAAAAGAATGATATGAGGCAATATATAGACGGAAGGGAGCTTACATCAAATGAGGTTGCCTTCCTTGAATATTGTGCAAAGAATTTTGATGATAAAGAGTGGCTCAAAAAAGTGGGCATTAGTCTGGAAGATAAATAGCCCGCCTCCTAAACTACCATACCCCACACATGTTCAGAAATATTCCATCATAATAATTTTTATCCTCCTCCTATCATTAACACTTACAATCTCCTTCATCCCGCCTATCAATGCCGCTGAAGACAGGTTTGCCTCTGCAAGGAAAAAAATGGTGGAGAATGACCTGAAGGGCAGAGATATAAAGGACCATGAGGTTATTGAAATAATGGGGAAGGTGGAGAGGCACCGTTTTGTTGATAAACATCTCCAGAGTGTTGCCTATGCAGACCACCCACTGCCAATAGACGAAGGGCAGACCATATCACAGCCATATATTGTTGCACTTATGACCCAGATACTCAAATTAAAACCGGATGAAAAAGTCCTGGAGATAGGCACTGGCTCAGGCTATCAGGCGGCAATCCTCTCTGAAATAACACAGAATGTTTACACAATGGAAATACGAAAAAACCTTTCAGAAAAGGCAGAGGCAAGACTAAAAGAATTAGGATACAGAAATGTAAAGGGCAAGGCAGGTGATGGTTACTTCGGATGGGAGGAGTATGCCCCCTATGATGCAATAATTGTAACCTGTGCAGCAAACCATATACCTCCACCCCTCACAAAACAGCTAAAAGAGGGTGGAAGACTTATTATCCCCCTCGGGAGCACTACCTATTATCAGACCCTGACGCTAATAACAAAGATAAAAGGAGAGCTTGATGTCCAGCATATCACAGGTGTAGCCTTCGTTCCGATGGTTGGAAAGGCTGCGAAGGGGAGATAAAAGTTTTATGCCTTTGTTAATTCTTTTAAGACCGTTTCATACAACACATAAGCATCTGCACTGAAGAGGACAAAACGGGCAAGTTCTATTTCGGGATGGGAATTGAGATAATTAATTACTGTTGATAGGGCAATTTCTGCCGCATTTCTTATTGGATAACCATAAGCACCTGTGCTGATAGAAGGGAAGGCAATACTCTTTATTTTATTCTCTGATGCAAGTTTCAGACTATATTTATAGGCACCTGCAAGAAGTTCAGGCTCACCATGTCTTCCATCTCTGTAAACAGGTCCCACCGCATGTATCACATACTTTGCCTTAAGCCTGCCGCCTGAGGTTATTACTGCCTCACCTGTTGGACAACCACCTATCTTTTTACACTCCGCCATTATCTGGGGTCCGCCTGCCCTGTGTATTGCCCCATCCACTCCTCCACCACCTGCAAGTCTTGAATTTGCAGCATTGACAATCGCCTCTGTATCCTGCCGCGTAATATCCCCTTCCACCAGTTCAAGTTTTGACTTATTTATCCTTACTTCCATTAAAATTCTTCAATTAATCTTAGAAATTATAGGCAGGATAAGTGGTTCTCCCTTTGCCAATCTTTGGAGGTCTTTATCAGGATTGTATCTTTTCAGAAGCCAGAGTGGAATTTCGCTTTCAGCACACAATCTCCATACTGTTTCACCTGTTTTTATTTTATAGGAGGTTGTCCTCCCTTCAACTTTATAGTTAGAAAAGAAATCCTCCTGAATAGCCATGTGATGTTCTGCCCTTTTTTCTTCAAAGGACTCTTTAGTAACGGATGTAAATGGTATCTTGAGCTTCTGCCCAATCTTTAAACCAATTCGTCTTCTCAAGCTGTTTATATCTTTTAGCGATTGAACTGACGCCCCACTCCAATCAGCGTAATGTCCTATAGTTTCATCAAGCTCTACTTTTATAAATCCGTAATTAATCTTTTTTGAATCATAATTAGCCGGGACAGTAACTTCATAGACCGCTTTCAAAAAAGCTGGTGAAGTCCCGGTTGAGTCAGTTCTTCTAAATTCAGAATTGATTGACTTGTCTTCGTTATCTTGCTGAACTATAGGTTTTGGTTTCGTCTCTTCAACAGCAGATTCAAGTGCAACATTAATAGTATTCTGATATGTATTTTTTGTCTTGCCCTGAACAGAAACAAATTCCGGAAGTTTTAATATCTCCCCCCCGTAGATGCGGTTTACATTATCTATTTCATTAATCTCCACGATGGCTGCTATAGTAGTATTATATGTCCTTGCTATTTTCCCTATGGTATCCCCCTTCTCTACCTGATGCCACGGCGAATGTTTCTGGCTTTGATTTTTAACATCCTTTGGAAGGAAGGCATAAATATTACCCACATCCTGCGATTTCCCTTTTGGTATTTTCAGTTCAAATCCTTTTGGAATATATCTTCTTGAGGTAAAGATAGGTGGTCTTAATGCAGGATTGAGTTCCTTTATCTCATCTCTGGCTAATCCCATATGTTTGCTCAGAGTCCCAATATCAAGATAACTCTCCACCTTAAAGACATCATACTCCACAGGTTTTTCAAATTCTATTTCACCAAAATATTTCCTGTAATCATTTACAATTTCCAGTGCTGCAAGAAATTCGCAAAAGAAATTTTTTGATGCAAATCCAAAAATACGGCTGCGATAGCCGTTTATTACATCCATTACATCATCTCCTATCCTCTCTTTAGCCCTTTTCATTCCGGCGAGTCCATGATTATATGCGGTTATTGCAAGCGGCCAACTCCCCAATTCTTCATAATTTCTTTTGAGTAATTTTGCAGCCGCATCAGTAGAAGTAATCGGGTCATTCCTTTCATCAACCGCATAATCAATTTGCATAAAGAGTCTCCCAGTAGACCTTGTAAACTGCCATATTCCTGATGCACCTGCACTGGAGTATGCCCTATAATTAAAAGATGATTCTACATGGGGGAGGACAGTCAGTTCTTCCGGAAGTCCATAATCCTTGAATACTTCCTTAATCCTATCCATATATCTGCCTGACCTCTTAAGTCCTTCAATAAACCTGTCTCTCTGCCCAAGTTGTCCACGAATATTTTCAGCAGCGGCAAGGAACTTATTTGGTTTGTCAATATTGTCAAACTTTTTATATACCTCAATTTCTTCATCATTAAGCATCCTTCCCTTTTTAATCTTGTGATGAATGCTGATTAATATATTCCTGTATTTCTTCCTGACTTCACTTATCTTCCACTTTTTTATTTTGTTGCCTATCCGTAGCCCATTACTTAAATCCACTACAGCGTAAATTACATTAAGATTATTACTATCGTGAATAACCATCTGATTCGTGGTATATTCTGTGTATATTTTTTTCCAGAAATCAACATTTGCCCTCAGGCCGGGGGGGACATGAAATAAATTGGCATCCGGGGAACTTAATTCCTCAAATAGCGTCTCGTCCTCTTCTGTTGAAACTTCCGGTGAATTTATCTCTTCCTCTGATAAGGATAAGGAAGAATCCGTTTGCTCAATAATTTCTTCTTCATTTTCTATCTCGCTAAAGACAGAACCTGAAATTAAAATAGTAAAGAAAAAGGATAAAAGGATAATAATTGCCTTCTGCACAAATCCCTCCCTTTAAATAATGTTTATTTTAATAATCCTTTTTCCCCTGAATGTCAAGAAAAAAGCTGAACGTGTCAGTTAAATTTCAAAAGCGGACTGCTTCATTTCCGATATATAAGAGAAAAAAGGGGATAGTTAAGTATAAACCTAAGGGAGGTATGGTAAATAAAGGAGGCACTAAATTTATGACATTATTTACATACAAAACATCTTTGCATGAGTTCTGCTGCTTCATCTAATACCTCATCAATAGTTACCAGAGTCATACAAAGTTTTTCTTGTTTAGGGCATTTATCATAATAGCAAGGGTTACAGTCAACTTTATGAAAAATGATGGTTATTTTATCTCTATTTCCATCAGGTATGGCTCTAATCGGATTTTCTGGACCAAAAATTCCAAGAAGGGAGGTGCCAACATTACCTGCAATATGCATTACAGCACTATCAATTGCTATAAGCAAAGAGCATCTCTTCAATAAAAGAATTAGGCTTCCAATTGTGGTTTTCCCTGCTAAAATTAAAGGCTCTGCCGTCATTTTTTTCTTTATTTCTTCTGCAAGTTTTATTTCATTTTTTCCGCCGAAAATAACAATTTTTGCATTATATTTGTCCGCAAGTATATCTGCAACTTTTGCAAACCTATCAGAAAACCAATGCCTTGTTTCCCTTTCCCCACCCGGTGCTATGCCAATCATTGGTGTTTTATCAGTTATATAAAGTGAATTAAGGAGATTCTCTGTGATTTTCTTATCATTTTCAGAGACCCAAAAATTTGGACTTTCCATTATTTTTTCTACTCCAGCTAAGATTGCAAGTCCCTTAAAATAATCTGTTCTATTTTTCTTATCTGATATTCTTTCAGGAACCATTTTATCAAAGAAAGAGCCTAAACCTTCTGTATCTCTGCCAATTGATAATTTTGGGGAAATAAACTTGAACAAAATTTTCATACGCAAAGACCCAGCAATATTGGAAATTTCATATAGATTTATTGCCATATCAAATTGCCTTTTTCTTAACTTAAGTGCTAATAAAAATAAACCTGGCAAACCAGTATATGTAAATCCCTTAGCTTTAGCTGTTTTTATCTCAAACACTTCATTAACATATGGACAATCTTTTGCATATTCATAAGCTTTTGAAGATACAAGCATTACTATTTGGGAATCTTTATATTTCCTTCTGATTGATTCTAATGTTGAAACTGATTCTATAAAATCACCTATTCCAGTTACATTTACTATCAAAATATTTTTAGTATCCATTATTAAAATTAATCTAAATGAGTTTGCAAAGATTATTTTTTCTGCTCCATGCCTCTATGCCATACTTCAAGAATCAATAATGCATAAATCTGGTCTGCAAAATTCCTTTTCCTGAGGCGGTGTTGTTCAAGCAGCCAGTTAATACCTTCAGGCTTGAAATATCCCCTTTTTCTAATTGTCTCTTCGGATAAATACTCTTCAATCAAGGGATTCATTTCTTCACTTATCCAGCGATTTAGCGGAATCATAAACCCCATCTTTTTTTGCTGCAGAATTTCTTTCGGCAAGGTTTCTGCCATTGTCTTTTTAAGAAGGTATTTAAAAGTGAATCCGTTCACCTTCAATGAAAAAGGGGTTCTGGCAAGAAACTCTATTAAGTTTAAATCGCACAATGGGACCCTCAACTCAAGAGAATTTGCCATGCTCATGCGGTCTGCCATACAAAGCAGGTCATCAACGAGGTAAGTTTTCAGGTCAGTGTAAAAGAGCCTTTCTAATGATTTTTCATTTAATACATCAAAATATTTATCTATCACAGGCATGGGATTTAAAATTTGAGATTTGAAATAATCAGTATAAAGTTTATCTTTAAGTTCCGATGTAAAAAAGGAGACCCAGCTTTTGTACCGCTCAGGAAATGATAGGGTCCCCGCAAGGAGAAAACGCTTTATTCTTCCTGACCAGTCACGGCTGCCGCCGGTTTCGGGAAGGTTTCTCCCAAGCAAGGAAATAAATTGCCTGAAGAATAAAGGTGACTTCTCATAAAGAAGCGAAATTTTTGCCCCTAAATATCTCGGGTAGCCGCCAAAAAGTTCATCACCGCCAATACCAGTTAGGGCAACGGTAACCTTTTCCCTGCTTACCTTTGAAACAAGATAAGTAGGTATCATTGAGGAATCAGCAAATGGTTCATCAAAATATTTGACCAATTCTGGTAAAAGTTCAACCACCCTTGGTTCCAGAATATATTCATGATGTTCACAACCAAATTTTCTGGCAACAATTCTTGCCTTTTCTAATTCATTAAAAGCAGTATCTTTCAGCCCGTATCCAATGGTGAAGGTTTTTACTGGTTGATTTGTCAGTTTGCTCATTAGAGCAACTACAGTTGAAGAATCTAATCCGCCAGAAAGAAATGCACCTAAAGGCACATCACTTACCAAATGACTCTTAATGGTTTCCTCCAATAAATCCTTCAATTGTTCAATATAAACTTTCTCGCCGGACGGCTGATGGCTAATGGCTGATGGCTGAATTTCTAAGCCCCAATACTTTCCAATTTTTATCTTTCCATTTTCCCAAAGCAGGTAATGTCCTGGCAAGAGTTTATGAATCTTGTCGAAAATTGTTAATGGGGCTGGAATATAAAGGTAAGTTAGATAAAGGTCTAATGCCTGAAGATTTGTCTGACGATGGATTTTTTCGTAT
>Ga0156158_1087_pt2 | contig 9023 bp, 10 predicted proteins | sample RifCSPlowO2_12_FD_107811 | JGI IMG/M metagenome (GOLD analysis project Ga0156158, IMG submission 107811) | Nitrospinae bacterium RIFCSPLOWO2_12_39_15
CGGTTCAGCAGACCTGTGTTTTGTGGCATCAAAGCATGCCATCCAGATGGCACTTGCAATGAGAGGGATAGGATATTCAAGCAAGGTAGCGGTTCTTCTACCACTGGCAAAAGAAAACCTTGGCGAAGATATAACAGATAAATTCAAAAGACTATTTGAACTTTACATAAAGTCAGAATATGGAATAGAATTCCTTTCACAAGAAGAGGCAAGACTTGCGATAGAATATGCAAAGGAGATACTGACAGTATGTTACAAACAGATGTAAACGATTTGAACGGCTTGAACTGGTTAAATGGTTGTAACGGTTTAATCGGCTTGAACGGTTTGAACGGTTTTTTAAGGAACGGAGGTTTCATGCCATTATTTACTTGGATAGGGAATCCGTGGGTGGATGCGGGGTATTTTTGGAGCAAGCATAATGAGACTGGATAACGGACAGATAGAGATTTTAGACAGCAAGGTTGCAGAGATATTAAGGAAAAAAACAGGACAGGAGCGTCTTAAAATGGTCTGGGATTCATGGACATATTTCAATAAGAGACTTGAGGCGTATCTAAAAAATATCCATCCGGAATGGACGCAAGAAGAAATACGAAAGGAGATGGCAAGAAGGGTGCTGTATGGAGCAGAGTGAGCTCATTAAACTGATTATTCAGTCTCTGGAATCCCTGAATATACCCTATATGATTACAGGCTCTCATGCCTCTGCATATTACGGCGAGCCAAGATTTACAAGGGATGTTGATATTGTGGCAGACTTAAAAATAGAGCAGATTGATAATTTCGCTAATTTTTTTCCGCCTGATGAATTCTATTGTGATAAGGATATGATAAAAAAGGCAATTAAAGGACGCAGACAATTCAATATCATTCATTCCATTTCAGGATTAAAAATAGACATCATACTGACAAAAACAACCCCTTTCTCAAAAACAGAGTTTTCCAGAAGGAAAAAGGGGCTCTTATTCCCCGATAAAGAAGCAAGCTTCGCCTCGCCGGAAGATGTAATCGTCAAAAAGATGGACTTCTACAAAGAAGGCGGCTCGGAAAAACATTTGAGAGATATTACAGGAATCCTAAAAATCTCAGGAGATATAATTGATATGGATTACATCTCACAATGGGCAGACAGATTAAACCTTCGTGAAATATGGGATGCGATATTAAAGAAGGTGAAGGAATAAACAGCGGCTTCTCTTTCCACTTTTGGGAGAGGGCTGGGCTTGCCCCTGAATGTTTTTATCAGGGGGGTGAGGGGTTCTTCCATTCCCTCTCCACTTCTGGGAGAGGGACGGGGTGAGGGGGTAATTATTCTGACTCCTGAATAATCGTTTTGAACAGCTTAAACTGTTTAAACTGTGTTTTTTCGGCTTGAACTATTTGAACGATTGAAACAGCTTGAACGATTTTTAAGGAACGGAGGTTATCATGCAATTTGAAGATCTTGAAGTCTGGAAGTCAGCACGGGAACTTACAAATAGGATATATAAAATAACGACAGACGGTGCCTTTTCAAAAGACTATGGATTAAGAGACCAAATCCGCCGTGCATCCGTCTCTATTATGTCAAACATAGCCGAAGGATACGAAAGAGGAGGCAATCAAGAGTTGATTCAATTCCTTTCTATCGCAAAAGGTTCTTGCGGAGAGGTAAGGTGTCAATTGTATATTGCAGGCGACCATGATTATATAACACAGCAGGAATTAAAACCTCTCATAGAACAGTGTAAACGCATATCAATAATGATAAACAATTTCATGGAGCATCTCAAAGGTAGCCGCTTTAAAGGCTCAAAATACAAAATGCCAAAACAGAAAAGCATGAAAGAAGAAATGGACGAGATTATGAAAGAAATGAAACTTAAATAAGGTTCAAGCAGTTCAATCGGTTTAAACGGCTTGAGCATTTTTTTGCCGGCTTGAACAGCTTGAACTGTTTAAGCGGTTGGAACAGCTCAAGCGGTTTAATCGCCTTGAACGGTTGTAACAGATTAATCGGCTTAAACGGTTTACTCGGCTTAAACTGTTTGAGCGGTTTTTAAAGGAACGGAGGTTTTAGATGTTGTATAGTAACAAAAAATCAGTGACAAATAGGTTATCCAGAAATTGCAAGAGAGATTACAGGGGAGAAGGCTTATGAAGACTAAAGAATTGCACGGCTGGGATGATGAAAAGATTTATTTCTGGGATGAAGAAAGAAAAAGGGATTGGTGTGTATCAGATGAAGAAGAGTTATACAAGCAACTCGTTGAAATATGTAAGAGATACTTTGAAAAGAAAATAGGGTGAGGGGTAAATATTCTGGATTCTGGCTTAAACGATTTGAACAGCTTTTTCTGCTTGAACATTTGAACAGCTTTTTCTGCTTGAACAGTTTGTACGGTTTAAACTGTGCTTTTTCGGCTTGAACAGTTTGAACGGTTTAAACTGTTTGAACGGTTTTTTAAGGAACGGAGGTTTTAGATGTTGTTTACATGGACAGGGAAGGCGGGGGTGGAGGTATATTTTAGGATATAAAAATGGATGATGAAAAATATACAATTGAAAAATCCTTGGAAACTTTGGAAATTAAGTATGATGATATAACTCAGGTAAGTGACGGAAGTTATGGATATCTGTTCTTGTTGGTGTCAAACATAGATGAAGCAGACGAAGAAAAATTACAAGTCTTGGGTTTTATTAAGATGTTCGATGATTTATGGTATAAGGAAGGAGAAGATTTAAGAGATATTCCTAAAACGAGACTTATAGAGATTGTTGAAAATCTTTGTGGAAAAGAGAGTAAACAAAGAGAAAGTGTTTTTAGGGAAGAAAATATAAGATTATGGCAATCGATTGTTTACAAATTATGTAATATCTTGGAAAAGAATAATTCTTTAATAACTGTCCGAGATTTAGACACAGCTTGTAAATTTAATGGATTTTTATGTAAAAATAAAGAGCATTTAACCGATTTTCTTTCAAGACTAAATGAATTTTTAAAGCATGTTATTTTAGATGAGAAGTTTAGAGAAAATATAGGTCATCTTAAGAGATATAAGGTTCTAAGAGATTATTATATACATGATTTAGGAAAAGACCCAAAAAGTGGAAGCGAAAAGATTGCGGAAGTTCAAAGTATACATGAATCAATCATTAGTAAATCTTTTCCCAATAATCAATATGATTTTATGACACTGCATAAAAATATACTTGAAGATTGCGATAATGCATTAGAAAGAATTATTGATTTCTTAAACAGGAGCTAAAAATGATTAATTTAAAAATATCACCCTACAACGATTTCTGGATGGATAACGCTGCTGAAAATTTTTACCGAATTGTTAAAGAGATTGAAGATGTGGAATCAGGAGTTGTTGAAGCTGATTTATCTGAAAATAATATCGAAATTAAAATTAACGATAAAAATAAATTTGTTTCATTTCTTAAAGACAAAATCATAAATAGAAGGGATAGATATATTTTCTTTGTGAAGGAAGACCCTAAAACGAAGCTGAAAAACAATGTAAAAAAAAATTTTGTTATTATGCAGTATGGCGCCAAAACAAAGGGTAAAAATGTATTAAAGGAGCAGATTTATTCAGACGGCGATATATCGCCTTTATTAGAAGAACTTATAAAGGATTTAGAATCTGAAAAAAAGAAAAAATCCTGTGTCCTCTGTAATCGTAAGTTTGCAAAATCAATTGGAAATCTAAAGCAATCTATTTATCCGTTTTCCACAAAAATAAAAAGCCTATCGGGGGTTAGGACAGAATTAGATTCAGAGCATAATATCCAACAAATGAAAGACTACTTTGATAATGTCTGCCCTGTCTGTTATCTGATAGGTGCTTTAGAATGGTCTGATGGTGGAATTGTTTATAGATGTTATCTTAATGGGAAATCTATATTTTTACTGCCCTCTTATGGAGATTTAAAAAAACTCCATCAAATAAAATCAAAATACATAAATGGACTGCCTACAGGAGAATCAAAATCAAATGTAATCTTTAAATTTAAGAAGGCTACTGGTGAAGAAGGTTCTTCTGTTCCTGTTGGAAATAATACTTTAATGCTTGGTTTTTTAGAAAAGGTAATTGATGAGTGCCTTGTTGAAAATGTAAATAGAATAAGTTTTTGGGAGGTGAGGAAAAAATATGGACTTGATAGCTGGATTCTGGTTGAAGTGCCTTCTGGGACAGTAAAAAACATAAGACAACATCACTTAAAAATTAAGGATAATGTCTTGAATTTAATTGGATTGAACTTGGAAAATAAATTTAAAATATACGAGCAAATTATATACAGATGCAATATGAAATACATGGAAGACAACTCCATTTTCTGGGACGAAACAGAAGTTTTGAAAGAAAATATGGCAAGATGTATTATAGATGATGACTACGAAGGTTTTGCATCTGCAATGCTTCCAAGGAAAAAGGCTTACTTTGACATCTTTCTTGATAAGGAAGAAAGAGAAAAGTTTTCAAATAAATTTATTTATGAATGGAGGTGGAAAAAAATGGGATTGACAGTTGAAGAGCTTGAAACACTTAGTAAGGCAGCAAAAGTAGTGGCAAAGGTTGCCGATGGACATATTGGCGACCTGTATAAGTTAGATAAAGCCAGAGATTTGACAGATCTGCTTGAAGGTTTACAGCAGATAGCAAAAAGGGTGATTGGTTTGGATGAAAAGGATATGCAATATCTCTCTTTTAAGGAAATGGAGGAGTTTACAAATCTATTGCATATTAGAAGCGAAGATTTTAAAGATTTAAAGAGTACTTTGATTATTTATTCGTGCATGGAATTGGCTGGAGCAATTAGAAACAGAACAAAATCTAATTAAGGAGGGTATAACAATGCAGAATACTAAAGGAATTAATATTACATGGCTATCTACAACCGATCTTACAAATCTAAATTCTGGTGAGGGTGGCAGTAATTATGTAGATGTTAAGAAATATAAATTTCAGGATAAGGAGTATCCCTATGTTAGCGGTCAGGCAATGAGGTATTATCTCAAAGAAGGTATTCGGAGATTAAGGACATCAAATGATTGTTGTGTGCCTGACGATAAAGGAGAAGCCTGTGGAAATATAAATACATGCCCGCTTTGCGACCTATTCGGTTTTATGTCAACAATAAAAGATGTAGGGGCAAAGGTTAGAGTATCCCCTGTAAAGGTCTCTCCTGCAATAGGTCTTTTACCATTTGATGCCAATTCAACAATTGACTTTCTGACAAGAAAAAAACATAAGGCAGTTGGTGAAAAGGCAGGTGGTGATATTGTTAATGTCGAACTCGGCATGAATTTGTATAAAGGTGGTATATCAATTGATGTTGCAAAAATTGGCTTTGAAGAGGAATATAATGATACCAATAAAAAGATGACTTTTAAAGATTTGAGAAACGGAACTGATGATACCAATAAAGAACAAGAAAAAAATAATAGAATTGCTCAAGTCTTAGAATCCCTTTCTTTTCTTTCTGATTATTCCAAACAGGCAAGACTCTTGACAGATTTCACCCCTGATTTCATCATTATCTCTTTTCAAAGTAATTATTCTCACCGATTGCAGAAGGCATTAGAATTGAAATCAGATGAAGGGATAAATCTGAATACGGATAGATTAAGGGAGATACTTGTTGATATTAGTGGTTATTCAAATTCAACTTATGTTGGGATGATTACAGGGATATTGGATAATGAGGCTGATGTAAAAAAGATTCTGAGTGAAAAAAACAGCACAATCAAGACTCCAAATGAGGCTATTAAAGAAGCGATAAAGTCTATAAGAGGTAATTGAGATGAAAGGGATAACCTTTTTACTTGAATGTCCATATTTTTGTTGTTTCAGAAAACCCACTTCAACAAGTACCATGACAACATATCCAGTTATCCCCTTTACGACATTGAGGGGACTTGTTGCCAATGCTATGGGATTACAAAGAAACGATTTTGTCTTGCAAGATAAGATGCGTATTGGAATATCCCCGCTATCTTCTCCTTTTGTATTTACAGAACTTGCAAAGATATTAAAATTAAAAGAAGGGGAGAAGCGTGATAGGCCTCAAGTCTATCCGTCCTCCCCAATGTATAAGGAATTGATGGTCAATGCCAGTATGAAGATATACCTTGGTATTGAAGATGAGAATTATTTTAATTTAATTATAAATGCGATAAGTAATCCTGCAAGACCACTTTATATAGGTCAATCTGATGATATGGTAGTAATTACTGATATTAAAGGCTTTGACACGGTTAAAAAAGATTCTGCTTTATCTTTAATGGGTATTGCACTGGGTATTCATAATGACTGCGAGCTTGTAAGACTCCCTTATAAGTTTAAAGACCTTTCAACATTAGAATATACGCCGGTTTTATCTATACCAAAGCCAGATAAACCGATTATTTTAAAAGAGCCAGTTGAATGCTATTATTTTGGAGATGAAGGAGTTCAGCTTTTGTGAAGCCCATTGGAAAATATTATAAAGAAAAAAAGTTATATCAATCCTTATATGGTCATACATATGATTCCCTTGCCTTTTTAAAAGAGTATCTTCTTAAGGAGTCTGGCATTATTAAAACTTTTTGTAACAGGTGGCAAATAAGAGAAGGGGATTTAATTAAATCCATTTTTTTGACAACCCTTCTGCATGATGTGGGTAAACTAACCAAAACATTTCAAAAAAATATTTTAGCGGGTAAATACACGCCTTATATGCCTCATCCTTTTACCGGTTTGCCGATTTTAATTGAATTTCAAAACTACTTTCCTAAACTCCTTAGAGATGTAGACACTTCATATATAGAAATTACTGCTATTTTAAGCCATCACACACAGGCATATTCTGGGCTTTATTCAACAACTGATTGCAAAACGGATTTTGAGACAGAATCTGTCAATAATTTTATAAAAGAGGTTATTTGTATTTATGATAAGTTAGAGTTTGGAAATTACTTTGAAAGAGAATTTACTGAAATAAAAATAGATTGCCCAAACAGAAAATCAGGTGAATTGAAGAATGGTATTGGTTGCCTAAAAGAAATAAATGGTAACAAAATTGCCATCAAATCTATTTTTTCTTTTCTCTTCAGCCTTCTTAAAATGTCCGATATTCTTGCGAGCATTAACTTTGTTGAAAAAATAAAAAATGAAAATGTTAAGGAAGATTTCGTTTTTGATGAGTTATATGATCCAAATAATCAATTCTCATTTTCAGGAATTACAAATAAAACAGGGACATGGCATCTAAAATCAAAGAGACCATTTCAAAGAAACTTATATAATAATCCAAAACCATTTACAATGCTCTTTGCTCCATGTGGCAGAGGAAAAACAGACGCCTCTTTATATTGGGCAACAGAATTGATAGATAAGAAAGAGGCAAATCGTATAATTTTTGCCTTACCAACTCAGGTTACATGCAATGCAATGTTTAATACCCTTTCCAGTAATGATTATTTTGGCGGAAATAAAGTCGGGCTTTACCATAGTAGGAGTGCCTTAGAACTTTCTGAAAGGAAAAAAGAAGAACACGAGGAAACAGAAGACCATCAATCATTTGTAAAAGACGAAACTTTTAAAGGTGAGATATTTTTTTATCCTATAACTGTAACAACTGTAGACCATCTTCTTTATGCCTTTATACATGGCTATTCAAAAGCCGACCTTTCACTTGGAAATATTCAAACCTCTGCCATCATTTTTGACGAGATACATTATTACGACGATACAATGTTAAGTAATTTAAAGCAGTTATTCAAGATTCTTAGACAGATGAAGATTCCCCATCTTTTAATGAGCGGGACATTTCCTGAATTTTTAAAATCAGAAATTAACACATCAAATGAATATCATTGGGAAGAAGACCATGAAGGACTTAAATTTACCCCTTTTGAAATAATCAAAAAAGAGGAAAGACAAATAATCTCTGGGGGTGTATTTGATAAAGAGACTGAGGCGAAGTTGATTGATGGCTACAATGATGGACTAAAGCAGTTTGTTATCCTAAATACAATTCAGTCAGCACAACTTGCTTACATACAACTAAAAAATAGTTTTAAAGATATTGGAAATGATAAGCCAAATATGAAACTACTGCACTCCCGTTTTATTTATAGCGATAGAAGGGAGATTGAAAATGAAATTTTAAGACAAGCAAAGGCAGAAAAAGAGATACAGGAAAATAATATCCCATTTATCCTTATTGCCACACAGGTTATTGAAGTGAGTTTAGACATAAGTTCTCACCGCCTTTTTACAGAATGTGCACCTGTTGATGCTATTGGTCAAAGAGGCGGAAGACTCAATAGAGGTGGACGGATTCCAGGGGAAAATAGGATGATACTTTATAAAACATCTAATGCAAAACCATACGATGAAGGGCTTCTTAAAAGTAGTTGGGCGGCAATTCCAGAAGGTGTTATAAATTATTTGAGTTTCAAAAAGGCATGTGATGATGTTTACAATGGCAGAGATATTAGTCTGTCTGATTTTGATGTGTTTTTCAAAGAATGCACTTTATTTGGCAGAAACCCTAAAGAAATTCGTTGGGATGAAGATAAAGGAAAAGCATTTAAAACAAGAGAAGAAAATTACCAGACAATTGACATTTATCCCATTGAGTATTTTTATTCTTTGGGAGACGAGTTATTCAAAAGGAATAATGAAATTATCAGAGTGCCTGCTTGGTGGTATTGGTATGATAAAAAAGAAAATAGAGATTTATTTTGCGAGCATGTTGTTGATAGTAAAACTTATTGTCTATGTAAATTGCCATATAACAAGGAGATGGGATTATCAACATTAAATTCGGTATATGCTCAAGTTGAACAAAACTATCCTCAAATCATGTAATTTGGGTATGCCTTTTAAACCACTTTACAATTGCGGTAAGTCTGTAACCGCTACGGGTTAAGACGATTGGGATTCTGAATCTTGTGCATGCCAATTAACTTGAGTATAATCCTTTGAGGAGGTGTTTTATGACGGAAAGGGATTTTAAGATAGCGAGGGAGTTAAAGAGGAGGC
>Ga0156158_1024_pt1 | contig 8586 bp, 7 predicted proteins | sample RifCSPlowO2_12_FD_107811 | JGI IMG/M metagenome (GOLD analysis project Ga0156158, IMG submission 107811) | Nitrospinae bacterium RIFCSPLOWO2_12_39_15
ACTGAAGATATTGAGGGTATTACCTGTTATTAAAAGGGCGCCAAAGGCACCTATAAAGGAAAATGGCATTGAAAGTAAGACTGTAAAAGGATGGATAAGACTTTCAAATTGAGACGCAAGTACCATATACGCAAGGACTACACCAAGCATGAGTGCAAACATAAGATAGTAAAAGGATTCACCCATCATCTCTGCCATCCCCTTATATCTTCCGGAATAATCAGATGGAAGTATCTTTGCGGATATATCATCAAGTTCCTCTTTTGCCTTACCAAGCGGCTTTCCTTCAAGATTTGCAAAGAGTGTTATAGCCCTCTGCCTGTCAACCCTGTTTATTATACCCGGTCCCCCTCCCTCCTGAGTATTAACTATGTTGGATAACTCAACAAGCATTCCATTCTTTGACCTTACATATATTTTTTTTATATCATCGGGATTTACCCTGTATTCAGGATTGAGCCTAACCCTGACATCGTATCTTCTCCCCCTTGTTTCATCCTTGAACTTTGTTACATCCAGCTCGCCTCCAAACAGAATACTTATGGTCTCAGCAATACTCTGAATATCCACACCAAGGTCTGCAGCCTTATCCCTATTTATAAATACCCTTATCTCGGGTTTTCCTGTTTCAAGCGATGTATCTACATCAACAATACCAGGCAATACTGAAAATTTATTCGCAACTTCTCTGGCATATTTCTCAAGGATTGATAGGTCTCTTCCCATTATATGATATTGTATGGGAACCATCCTCTGCCCCCCACCAGTCAGACTCACTTGTTCAGCACTTCCTTTAAGTCCCGGGATATCTCTGAACTTCTTCCTTACCTCCACCATTATCTCATCCTGACTCCTCTTCCTTTCTACCCTTGGCTTAAGCCCGATAAATATAACCCCCTTATTTGTTTCCCCCCCTGACCCCTGTGAATAAAAAACAGTATTTACCTCAGGAGTGGAGATAATGATTTCCTCTGCCTTTTTAAATAGTCTATCAATTTCATCAACCGAATAATGAACCGGTGCCTGCAGTCTCGCGATAAACCTTGACTGGTCTTCAGGCGGGAGAAATTCCTTTCCTATAAACTTTGTAATATAAAGACTAAAGATGAAAATTGCTGTTGCTGAGATTAATACAATTACCCTATGATTGAGTGCTATCTTTAATAATATTTTATAAAGGTCTTCAAACTTTTTGTATATACTATCAAGCCAGTGACTTTTATGTTTGACTGTTTTTAAATATCTTGATGCCATCATTGGGGTGAGTGTAAAAGAGACAAATAATGACACCATAACTGCAAATACAACGGTAAGGGCAAACTGCATGAAGAATCTTCCGATAATCCCTTTCATGAATGCTACGGGAAGAAATATCGCAACTATGGAAATAGTCGTTGCCATAACCGCAAGACCTATCTCTGATGTTGCAAAGGACGCAGCCATTTTTGGTTCCATACCCTCCTCTATATGACGGTGGATATTTTCTATTACAATAATGGCATCGTCAATAAGGATACCAATTGAAAGCGATAGGGCAAGCATACTCATGTTGTTGAATGTAAAACCAAAGGCATTCATTATTGTAAATGTTGAAATTACCGATACAGGAATTGCAAGGGCACTTATCAGTGTGATTCTTAAACTCCTCAAAAATAGCAGTACTGACAAGGTAGCAAAGATACCGCCATAAATAAGATGATGCTGAACTTCATTTATGGAACGTTTTATAAAGGTAGACTGGTCAAAACTTATTTTGATATCCATATCGGGAGGTAAGGCTTTTCTTATATTTACAAGTTCCCTTTTTATTCTATCTATAACTTCAACTGTATTGGTACCGGATTGTTTTTGTATGCCTAGGCCAATAGAAGACATTCTGTTAAATCTCGTTATTGACCTCCTCTCCTCCATTCCATCCTCAACACGTCCTATATCCTTAAGTCTAACAGTTGCCCCACTGTAATATCCTATAATAAGCTCATTGAATTCCTCTACCCTTCTAAACTCACCTTTTATCTTTATAGAATATTCCTTTGTATTCCCCTCAATCCTTCCACCAGGAAGTTCTATATTCTCTCTCTGCAGGGCTCTTACCACATCATAGGCAGTTATTCCGTAAGCAGAAAGTTTATCAGCATCGAGCCATACTCTTACCTGTCTGAGTCTTATACCCCCTGTCCTTATTGCACCAACTCCCTCTATCCTCTGAAGCTGTTCTTTTAATACCTCATCTGCATAAGTAGAAAGGTCTCTGATGGATTTTTTCCCTGTCAACGCCAACCAGATAATAGGTACTGCATCCGGGTCAACCTTTTCTATAATTGGCTCATCAATGTCTTTAGGAAGTTTACCCCGTATAATGGAAATTTTTTCTTTTACATCCTGAACTGCAAGGTCTATATCTTTTTCCAGTATAAACTCCACAATGACCCTTGAAACACCCTCTGTGCTGGTAGAGGTAATAGTTTTTACCCCATTAATAGTATTAACCGCCTCCTCAATTTTATCTGTTACATCAATATCTATTATTTCTGAGTTTGCCCCTCTAAGAAAGGTTGTAATGTTGACTACCGGAAAGTCTACTTTGGGGAAGAGGTCAACGCCTATGCGGGGATAGCTTACAATGCCAAGAACAACAAGGCATAGAATGGCCATTGTCGCAAAAACAGGGCGTCTTATTGATGTATCGGCAAGCCACATAGTTTAAAATAAAATTCAAGGGGTTTGAACCCTTGAATCCTCCACTATATTTACCTTTACATTATCAGATAAATTCTGCTGTCCTGCCACCACAACCTGTTCTCCCTCTTTGATTCCTTCAATAATTTCCGCATATTCCTGAACTGCAGGTTGTTGCCCGTTGTTTATCAATTGTATTTTGAGTTTCTGTCCAACCTTTACAAGCCTTTCCTTTGTAATTCTATTTTCTACAACAAAAACCTTTGTTTTTTCACCTTCATAAATAAGTGATGTATCTGGCACAAGAATTATATCTTTTGGAGAACCGGTATAAAGTATTACATTGGCAAAAAATCCTGGTTTTAAAAGGTTGTTGGAATTAGGAACAACTGCCTCTGCCTGAAGTGTCCTCGTTTTTTCATCAAGAAAGGGAGATATAATATTTAATTTCCCATTAAATTCTTTCTCTGGAAGGGCATACACTGTTAATGCAATATCCTGCCCTAATTTAAGTTTTCCTACATCTTTTTCTCCTACAGAAAAATTAAGCTTGAGGGGATTTATCTGTATGATTGAAAAAATGGGGCTGCCGCTCTTGACATAGCTTCCTGCAGATACCTTTTTTTCCTTAACGATGCCTGAAAGAGGGGAGTAGATTTTTACCTTTGAGAGCCTCTGTTTTGCGATGGATAGAGAGGATTTCGCCTTTTCCAATTCAGCTTCTGAGAGGGATAATTTCGTCGTTACATCGTCAAACTGCTGTCTTGTTATAAGACCCTTTTTATAAAGCTCCTCTTTACGCTGATATTCAAGCTTCGTATTGGACAGATTCGCCTCCGCCTCTTTTAAAGCCGCATAAGACCGCTCAACTTCGAGACTGTAATCCGTATCATCAACGGCTGCCAGAAGCATTCCCTTCAATACCTTTGTCCCGTCATCGGCATTCACATCTTTAAGAATACCGTCTATTTCCGTGCTGACCGCAACCTCCTCATAAGGATTCAATGTCCCGATGGCGCTGATAAAGGGTCTGAGCGACTTCTTCTTTACAGGCTGGACTTGAACATTGATAACCTTCTCCTTAACCTGTTTCGTTTCCTTCTTTTTTTCGCAGCCGGCAGCAGACAGTAAACAGCAGGCAGTAAACAGTAAGCAGTAACTTAAAGATAATAGGAATCTCTTTTTCATTTATATTACTCCTTTCTCCGCAACAGCCCATTCAGAATAATGTTACTGCAATCTCCGGATGAATAAAGGGCAGTGGAATCTATTAAAAGGGAGAAGACAAAACCCCTTAATATGCCGATAATTACCATGGCAGCCGTCTTTACATTGCATTCCTTAAATTTACCTGAAGTCATACCTGTTTTTATAATATCTTCGATAAGTTTCCTCTGTTTTTTGAAAAACCTCTTTTTTACATCGAGACAGGATTTAAAGCCCCGGTCCCTCCCCTCGGTAATAATAATCCCCTTGTATCTTCTTGCGTATTTCAGATTCATGGCGATAAAGGCATACAGGGCATCGGCAGGGTCACTCATGTCTTTAATAGTCTCCTTTGTCCTGTCTGTAAAATCTTTTAGCAGATATTTAAGGAGTGTTGCATAGAGGCCTTCCTTATTTTTAAAGTAAATATAAACTCCTCCCACGCTTATCCCTGCCTCCCGTGCAACCTCTCTGATAGTTGTCTGTGAATATCCCTTTTCTGAGAAGACCTTAACAGCAGCCTCGATGATACTCTCCTTTGATTCTTCAGCGGTTCGTCTGTTCATAAAAGTATGGTGTAGTGAACTAATGTTCACATGAACATGCGTTCATTATATGTGGAAGCAAATTATTTGTAAATAAAAAATTTATTCTCTGCCGATTCCAGTGGGAATTATTTTTACATCCGTTGTCATGCCTATCTTAAAAAGGGGGAAATGGGGACAGCAACCGTTATTTTTGATAAGCAGTATTGCCAAAATGGTATCTGTTGATGTATAAGTAGCTTGCAAGAGAAAGCCTCCTGGTGGTAAAAGTGCTATAAAGCAACTGGGGCGAGATAGTCTCGCCCAGAATTTAAACACCAAAAAAAGAGGCTTCTATGGAAAGAGCATACTACATCGGACTGGACATTCACAAGAAGATAATTTCATACTGCCACATATCTGTTTTTTTTGTTGACAAAAACATATAGCTGTGATAAAAAATCCTACAATATTATTAATATTTGACAGGGAGGAGGTAAGATCATGAAGGAAAAAGCCGGGTCGTTTCTTTTTATAGGGGTATCAATTTTAGTTCTTATATATTTCTGGTGGTTGGTAATATATTCACATGGGGTAGCCGCCCATCACTAATATTAACAAGAAAAGAGGAGGAAAATATGAAAACGGTTGTTTCTTTTTTAATTGCAATTGTAATCTGTGGTGCCTTTTTCTTCATGATTGATGTAATGCTGATGAAAACGCAGGGACTTCAACTCATTCCCGATAAAACAGAAGCGAAATCTTCCCATTAATCAATCAATTATTTGCAGTCCATATAAACATAAACACCATTCTCCGAATAAGCGGGGATTCAATATTCAAAGAAACGGGGTTCCCGCTTTTGCGGTTCTATATTGAACAGAAAGAATAAATAAAATTGTCCATTATTTTCTTTCTGTCATCCATCCTTTCTTCTCCCATTTCACAATTCCGTCCTTCATGTTTATTATTTTTTGAAAACCAAGTACAGCAAATTAACGGGCCTGTTTTGTGAGTATATTCTGTGCCTCTTTAGAACCAAGGGCAGCAGCTTTTTTATAGTAGAAGATTGCCAGTTCGTGATTTCCTAATTGGTAATAGATTGCCCCCGAACGGTTTGAAACAGATAAAAAAGGACAGTGTAAGAAAATATGAGTTTAAAAAAATTGATTTATTCTTTAACCTATGATAAAAATGGATAATCTTTTAAATTTCACTTATGAAAGGAGATTTGGTATGACAAAGCTGGATATGGTAAATAAGGTTATGGAAGAGATGAATTTACAAAAACCCAAGGCAGAAGAGGCTGTAGAATTAATAATTAAAAAAATCAAAGAGAAGCTCGCCAATGGGGAAACCATAATACTCAGGCGATTCGGGTCTTTCTCTGTAAGAAATAAAAGAACAAGAATGGGAAGAAATCCAAAGACAGGAAAGGAAGTAGAGATAACTGCCCGCAGGGTGGTGAGATTTAAATCGGGTAAGTATTTTAAGGATGCAGTTAATAAATAGAAAAACACCATATTACTCCATAAAACTTCTTAATTTTTACTCGCTGCAATCTGCCAAATAGGAGAATAACCCCATCTTTGCCTTCAGTGAGGAATAAAATAGGATTTGCCTAATAGGTTTATAGTTTACGGTTATTGATACTCACCTCAAATTCTGATATATTTAACTGCAATAAGTAAGACCTTTTTATCCTTTGTATTCAATATAAATTCTGGGAGATTTAATGAAATATGAAGCTGTAATCGGTTTAGAAGTGCATGTCCAGCTTAATACAAAATCCAAGATGTTCTGCTCCTGCAGTACAAAATTTGGTGCAGAACCGAATAAAAATACATGCCCAATATGTCTCGGCATGCCGGGTGTCCTGCCTGTGATAAACAGGGAGGCGGTAAATCTTACAATAAAGACTGCACTTGCCACTGACTGCAAGATTGCACCCTTTAACAGGTTTGCAAGGAAAAACTACTTTTATCCTGATTTACCAAAGGGGTATCAGATTTCCCAATATGAACTTCCCCTTGCAAAAGGTGGTCATATTGAAATAGTCGTTGATGGAAATGTAAAAAGGATTGGTATAACCAGAATCCACATGGAAGAGGATGCGGGGAAACTGATACATGGTGAGAATCTTGGAGATAAAGATTCAAGTTATGTAGATATTAACAGGTCAGGCATCCCCCTTATGGAGATTGTAAGTGAGCCTGATATACGCTCTCCTGAAGAGGCTAAGGAGTATATGACGAGGCTTAAAGCGATACTTGAATATATAGAGGTTAGTGATTGCAATATGGAGGAGGGGAGTTTGAGGTGTGATGCAAATGTATCTGTCCGTCCTGTGGGAAGTAAGAATTTAGGCACAAAAGCTGAAGTAAAAAATATGAACTCCTTTAGATTCCTTCAAAAGGCATTGGAGTATGAAATTAAGAGGCAGATAGACACACTTGAAGAAGGGGGGAAGATAGTTCAGGAGACAAGGCTATTCAATCCTGATAAAGGGATAACAGTATCCATGAGGAGTAAGGAGGAGGCACATGATTATAGATATTTCCCCGACCCCGACCTCGTTCCAATAGAGATAGATAATAAATGGATAGAGGGTATAAGGGAGATGCTTCCTGAACTCCCTGATGCAAAGAGAGAGAGGTTTGTAAAAGAATACGGACTGCCGGAATATGATGCTGAGGTTTTAACGACATCTAAGTCAATTGCAAGTTACTTTGAGAACTGTATAAAACTCTATAACCAGCCCCCTGATAGAGGCATTCAGGGGCAGGCGAAGATTGTCAGCAACTGGATTATGGGAGAGGTATTGAGGACATTAAAAGATGAAGGTCTGGAGATAGAGAAATACCCTGTAACCCCTGAGATGCTGACAGGGATGCTTAAATTGATTGATAATGGGACAATCAGTGGAAAAATCGCAAAGACTGTATTTGAAGAAATGTATAAGACAGGAAAATCCCCTGAAGATATTGTAAAAGAGAAGGGTCTTGTCCAGATAACAGATGAATCAGAAGTCATAAAAGTCATTGATGAGGTTATTGTTGAAAATCCGAAAGAGGTTGCAGACTATAAAAGCGGTAAAGAAAAGCTTATCGCATTCTTTGTCGGACAGGTGATGAAGAAAAGTAAGGGTAAAGCAAACCCACAGGTAGTGAATAAACTGCTGAAGGAGAGACTGACATCATAAGCATGTCATTCTAAGCGTAGCGAAGAATCTCATCAAATACATAGACCCTTCGCTTTCTCAGGGTGACAAAATGGGGGGCGGAGTATGAGATATTTTTCCGTAATCATTATTGCAGTGCTTTTATTTTTACCTTCTGTCTCCTTTGCTGATGCTGAAAAGATTTTTAGAGAAAATAACAAGGCTGTTGTAGTTATTATCTCGTATGACAGTAAAGGCAATCCAATAGGTCAGGGGAGCGGTTTTGTTGTCAGAGAAGACGGGGCGATTGTAACAAACTATCATGTTATAAGCAACGCCTCAGATATAAGAATAAAGGCAGGGGATAGGATGTTTAAAGTTAATGGGTTTCTGCATATAGATAAAGAAAATGATGCTGTTATGCTCAAGGCTGATGCAAAGGGTCTTTTATCAGTGAAGATAGGAGATATAAGCAAGATAAATATTGGAGAAAAGGTCTATGTTATAAGCAGTCCGCAGGGGTTTGAAAATACGATTTCTGATGGAATACTGAGCGGGCTCAGGGAGATTACCTCTGAAAGAAAGATTCTCCAGATAACTGCGCCTGTATCTGAAGGCAGCAGCGGGGGACCTGTGTTTAATAAAAATGGCGAGGTTATAGGCATTGCGACATTCATTGTAAAAAAAGCGCAGAACTTAAATTTTGCAATGCCTGTAAATCTTGTAAAGGACAAAATTTCATCAAAAAAGGTTACTGCATTAAAAGATGCAGGAATTATAGACTACAAAAAGACAGCAGAGTATTGGTTTAATCTTGGTTATTATTATGCAGAGGCTGGATTATATGATAAGGCAATAGAGGCATACACAAAGGCAATTGCATTAGACCCGAATGATGCCGATGCCTACTCCAATCGTGGGGCTGCTTATTATAGCAAAGGACAATATGACAGAGCAATTGAGGATTATAATAAGGCAATAGCTTTGAATCCGCCAATACCATTTACTTGGTCAGAA
>Ga0156158_1021_pt1 | contig 8391 bp, 10 predicted proteins | sample RifCSPlowO2_12_FD_107811 | JGI IMG/M metagenome (GOLD analysis project Ga0156158, IMG submission 107811) | Nitrospinae bacterium RIFCSPLOWO2_12_39_15
CCATTCACAAAGGTCTTTATTCTTTAGGGCATTTGACTTTAACTGTTCAATCTTATTGCTGTTTTTTACTTTAATGCCGTAAGCTGTAACATAAGCCTCAACAGAAAGCCTCAAGTTTAATGATACAGGAGACTTACAATCACCACCCTGCGGATAAACCACCAAAAACTCGTTTTTTGGTATAGGAGTATAAATCATCTGCTCGGCTGCATCTTTAAAAACATTATACGCACCAAGCACCATTATTTTCGTTCCACCGGTTAAATTTACAGTCAGCTTATCCTTTCCATATTTTTGGACTATTTCGTCTTTAAACTTTAATTCACAATCTTCAAGACAATCCTGATCAACCTTAATCCTGTCATGTAAATTTGAGCCTGAGTAGTCTAATCCATATAGTTTCAAAGTGTTTATAATTGCATCCGTCCTTTTTTCCTGTTCCATTCTCTCCGTAGTGCAAAACACAACCCTCTCAGGCTTAAAATGGTAAATTCCGAGTATATTCGGAATAGTCTGCTCTGATACAAGACATACATGAATACGGCTCATAGCTTCATTTCCCTGTCAATCATCGGCTTAAAGGGTTTCGGCTCGTGGTTAATGAACTCATTAAACTGGGTAACAAACTCAATATATGCATCTATGTCAACTCTGCCGTCCTTAACAAAGGGATTATGTCTATTAGCTGACAGATACCTCATGTCCTGTCTTAAAGATTTTGACTTAGCCAGCCGCAAAAGCTCTTTTTTTTCATCCTCTCTAATCATTACCGTATTTTTTCTTCAGGTCATTATATAGTTCAATAAGACCAAATAAAGTGAAGTATTCTTCTATTAAAGACCAGTTAAGCCTGTCTTTATTATAAGCTATCAATGACTCAATATCGGCTATATCTACAGCCTTTCTTGACTCATCATTTGCCACTGCCTGCACTTTAAAACCTATCAGGTCCTCTATCTTTAACACCTTAACAGAAACTGTATTGCCAAACATTTTTTTTTCTTCAGCACTCTCAAGCATACTTAAGGAAGGGGTTCTAAAGGCATGAAGAAAATCTACTTCACCAAAAACCCTTAAGGGTGATAAATACTGTGAGACATTCTCTGTTTTATGTCTGCATTCATATCCAAGACCTCTCATAATCGCATCAACCTTCTCCATATCTTCCCTATTCACAAGAAAATCTATATCCACCGTTGACCTCGGCACACCCCATGCACCGAGGGCAAACCCGCCCATCAAAGCATAGCGGATATTATGCCTATCAAAATCAGTCAAAAGTTTTTCAAGGACAAGTTTGAAGTGCATTTAATTCAAAATTTCCAGAACCACCCAGCCGAGGGGGGGAGGAGAAAAATTTTATTCATTGACAATTATTGTCTTTCCTATGTCCAGTAATATTCTTGAGATAATCATCAATCATTTACTCAATTTCCCCAAGTTTAGCCTTTTTCTCAACAAGGCGGCGATACATTTGATAAAGAGAAGCCCATTCAATGTAGTCCATATCATCTCCGAGCCTGCCATTGTTAAACTCATCAAAAAATATAGAAGACTCTTTTTTGTATTTTCGTTCAAATCGTTTTAATTCTTTGCCCAGTCTTTTTATATCTTCACCGTATTTCTGGATTTTATATTCCAACATCTTGGCAATCGTCTGAGAAATAACAACATCTTCTCCATACTTCTGAATAAACTTCTCTATATTTTTCACTTTAGCCAAAGTTTGCTGCATATATTTCACCTCCTTGGGTTAGGTTTGCTCTATTCTAACAAAAACATTAGCCGTTCACTTCTTTTTTTTTAGCCCACCGCTTCCACCACCGCCCAGCCTGGGGGGAAAAATGATTATTCTAAATAAATCGGCACGGAGAAAGCATATCCATAATGAACAACCTCTGGTTTTGCAGGAGAAATTCCCTCAACCATACGCCCATAGAATGGCTTAATATTACCTTCAACATGGAAAGAAGAACCGGCAACGAGCATCATTAATGGTTTCTTAAACGGATTTCCACTAAAAGTGAATTTACCGCCGAGTTTCCCATATTTAACCAGTGTCTTGTAAAAGCCTTCTGCCGGGTCATTTCTTGCCGGGACAAAATTGGAAAGGGAAATAAACCCGTTTTCTCCCTTAAAATTATCAAACTTATCAAACGGCTCAAGTTCCCCGATTATTTCAAAACTTCCCTTTCCTATAGATTTTTTTCTGCCGTAACCCATCAAAGAAAGGTCTTTGAAAAGTAAAAAGACTTTTTCTTTCCATCCATCTTTTATCTTTAGATAAATTGAGAGTGTTTCTGTTTTGAGTCCGTTCGATTCAATCGCATATTCCTCTAATTCAAAGAGTGAGCCTTCATCTCCAGTTGTTCCGGAAATCCTATTTATTGAACTATGGAGGGTTGTAAAGGTTTTGAATGTTTTGGGATTTTCTTGAAATTGGCTATTTATTTTCCCATTACGGACAGATTCAAATTCTTCCGGTGTCAGCCATGCGATTTTTTTTAGTTTTTTGCCATTCTGATAATCCTCTAATGTCTCACCTTTTGGCATCATTAAAGATAGATGCGCAGGGGCGGGCAAAAGGTCTGCTGGAAATCCGTCTGATAACACAAAGGCAGGATTGCCATTTTTATAATCTTCAAGAAATTTTGCGAGGGCATCTTTTCCTTCCCGCCATGCCATTATCCAGCAGAGGTGTCCAAAAATTGTATCAGCTTGCCATGGGGTTAGAAAACTGCTTTGAGGTTTGATTTTTAGGCGATAGGTTTTCATTGTAAGCCTCTAACTCAATTCTTTAACCTCTAAATTATTTATCTTTATTTTACCGTATCCTCTGCTACCAGAACTGCCTAAATAATCTTTTTGGAGAAGGGTTAATCCTTTTTTTACAAAATCAACCATTTTATCCTTGTCATCTCCTTCAAATAATTTAAGAGTAATATTCATCTTAAACTCTGTGCCAGCAGGAACGCGCTCTTGTGTTCTCAATCCTTTATTAGCAGCGATACCAGTTTTTCTATCTATAATATTTTCACTTTTAATCTCGGCAAAATTAAGCCCTTTTTCCTCTTGGGTAGTTCTTAGCAAAGATTCAGATGCTTCGGTAATTGCACAGTCACGGACTAAAATACGGGTAATTTCCTTATTAATCATTGCATGAGAACCAAATACTTTACAGACAAGGCATGTTCCACACCCACAAGGTTTTCCACTATCAATATTGGCGCCACTTGCGGCATCCAATTCTAATAACGAACGCATTTTACCTTTTATTGAAGACCCCGGAATGTAAGGTAACGAGGTTATGGGATGCCTTATAATTGTATTTTCTGAACCCCCTGGCTCGACAATACCTTCTTTGGTTCCTCCAATCCGCAGTCCACTTTCGCAATGAATTATTCCTGTAATTGCTATAAACTTACTTATTTTCATAATAATTGCCCTCCTTTATTTTTGTTATTTTGATACATCTTTAAAATATGACAAAACACTTAAAAAGTGCTCAATAAATCCCTTAAACTCTTTTGGCCCTTTAATTGCGAGTTCAGCATTCTTGTTTATAAACTTTCGAAACTCTTCCGATACAACTCCCCTACTCACTTGATAGGCAACATCCCTCTCAAATGTATATAGATTTGGTTTTATAAGATCAAAATTGTTATTAGAATTTTTATATCGGTTTTCAATAGCCTTCAATTTATTGTAAAACGCTCGTAATGACGTAGGTGTCATCCTTAAACCTGCTAATACCCCTGCCACCACTTTCGCATCACCTTTAAATATTCCTTCCCTCAAATACCCATTTTCGTCGAAGTAGCCTCTTGTCAAATAATCATCTGGTAGTTTTGCTTTTGGACTATCAGCACCAGCCAAACCTTCACGCACCTTTCTATTACACTCATGGCATATTTTATGGTGCGGCTCTTTTGGAACAAATTCGTTACCACACTTCTCACACTTCTTTTTCATCCCCTCACCTCCTGTTCCTTTTACGCCCGCCTTTTCAAAGGCTCTTTTTATGTCACTCATCTTTCCCTCCCCTATTTGCATTTAAAGCATAGTTTGCAATTATTCCGAGATTCTGCAGTAAAGGGCTTTTTGGCTCTTTCAGACTTTCAGCCCATAATCTGATTTTTATCTTTTCGGCGTCTTTATTCTCTAATGATGGTAGATTCCTCGCAATATCATAGGTCATAAGCGGCAGGAATCTCAGATACTCTGTTTTCTTGGTTTCATTGAACTGTTTATTCATCTGTGTATAGAAGAGCAGATTTCTTGCAAACCCGGAAGAAACTTTATTTTCCTTGAGCCAGCTTGTAAGTTTCTCAGATTCAGCAAGTATATTCTTTACTTCCTTCCATTCTACTGTCTGCCCGAATACTGTCAATCTGTTCTTGTTCTTATCTTCAAAATCTTTTGAAGCCTTAAGAGAATTTTGGGTCATCTCAACCGCCCTGAATACAGGATAATTGTGCTTAACAAAAGCTATTCCTGCTGAAAGGGTAATATTTTCATTATTGCAGGTAAAGCGATTGAATTCAGAATTTAGTTCGTTTGCAAAATTTATTATTGAGTCCCATGGGCCAATAACAAGAATATCATCACCGCCTGAATAGACTGTATAAATCTCTGGATAATTATCTTCCATGAGTTTCTGCATATATCCTGAAAAAAATACATCAAGCATACGGCTTAATGTGGCTATACGAGATACTGTGCCGTTTTCTTTTAAACCAAACGCAAATACAGCGCCTAAATTATCTACATCTGCCTTTAAATATCCAAGCATCTTCCTGCCAGTGCTTTCAAAGGCTATACACTCAAAAAACTTAGGCTGTCCAGCTTTTACATTGCCTCTTTCTGAACAATTGCCATTTTTGCAGTCATCGCAGTCATTATCTCCGATAAATGTTGAAACATAATTGGCTATAAAACGGTGTGCAGTAGGAAACTTGTGGTTTGGTTCAGACTCATCAATGTTTAACAAGAGATAGCTCTCCTGTTTTACATCATGCGTGTCTTTCAATAAATCAAAAGAATAACCAAGATAGTCTTTAAATTCACCTGCTTCGTTCTTGTAAAAGGCAACATATTTGACTTTTGGAAGTATTTTCCCAATTTCCTTGTCATAATAACATCTATTGCAGATAAATTTTTCTTCTTCTCTTTCTTCCCCCGGAAATTTTTTGCAAGCCTTGCAGAGTTTTTCCTCTTCCTCAAAATCAATATTAAGGACTGATATATCCTCTTTCCATAGGTTACTATCTGTTGCTATGCTTTGGAATGGTATTTTCTTTACTTGTTGTAGTGCATGATTTATTTTTCTCATTACATCGCTGTAATTTTCAAAACTATTACCTGACAGAGGTATTGTTGCAATATTTAGGTTAATTTCAGCATTAAGATTTTTATAAAACCATGAATCGGTTTCCCTCCTGATTAACATTATCCTGTCCGCTGCATCTTTGGTATTTGGTAAAAGTATATAGAATTTGCCGCCCGATACCATAAGCATATTTGCAAGAGGCAGATTAAAAGCATGTAAAATCCTATGACTTATAATTTCTGAAATCATATTAAGTTGAAATGACCGCGCCCTTAATCTCTTTGCCACACCTCCAGCCCCAATATGTGTAATATTGAATATGTAATTCTGAATGCCTGATAGGTCTCCGACTAAAAGTATAAACTTCTCAGTTTTGTCGTCTTTAATTTCACTTTCTTTAATATTCGCAGAATGATATTGATAAAGACATGCAGCAATAGCACAAGTTGTCTTCAGATGGTCATAAAGAGATACATCTGGAATATCTTCTTGCGTATTGCTTGGAATGCACCATGAGTATTGCATCAATATTGTTAAAATGTTTGAAAATATAGCATCAAAGTCTGCCTGCTTTACATCCTCTACAAATTGCTTAAACTCTTTTCCAAAACTCTGAAGATGTTTGTTCACTTCATTATCTTCATATTTATTAAATTTTTCAGGAAAGGCATTTTTTGGCATCAAGGGATTAAGCCTGTATCTGTATTGTTCAGGCAGTTCTTTATTAAGTTTAATGCGGCTGAATATTGATACCATTGGGGTTGCCTTAAAATCCTGATAGGTTTCTGCCTTTTCGCCTCTTTCAGATGATGAATAGTTATCTGCCCTGCTAACAAGGTAACTTAATGCCTTATATTCTTCAGGGGCATTTTTGCAAAGCAAATTTTCTTTAAAATACCTCGGATCTTCATGATGTCTCTGAACAAGTGTTTTGAATAAGTCAAAATCTACAAATTTAGAAAAGAATGACTTAAATGCACTGACAAAATCAGATGAGACCTGAGGATGTTGCCCTTTTGTATCAAGCGAACCAAAACTACCTCTTTGCAGCATCTTCCCCACATCATGCAGCAATGCTCCAAGGATTACGGTCTGGTATTCTCTCTGGTTAAACTTTTCCATATTTAGCCCGCTGTTCTCTAATCTGATGGATTTCTGTCATTGCCTCTGATTCAGGCACTTTATATTTTTTCTTTATTATCAATTTGGGAGCAGGGCTGATTTCGGACAATTCTTCTTTAATCCTCTTACCCTGATCATTAATTAACTTTAATAATTCGCCCCGTGACATATTTTTGGTTTTCTCATAAAACCGTTTTCTTGTTTTATGTATTTCAGTCATTATGTTTGATTCTTTAATCATTTTCAATTCCTATCTCTCTTAAAACTAATTCTGAGATAAAAGCTCTGAATTTATCTTGTCTTATTTCTCTAAAAAGTTCTTTGGTTGAATTTGCTTTTTCAGTGTCTCTTTCTTCAAAAAAGAAGTTAAGAACCGAAGTGTCAAGATAGATGCTATTTTGTTTTATTTTTTTCACCCTAAATCCTCCCCACATCATGCAGCAATGCGCCAAGGATTACTGTATAATATTCCCTTTTCTGTTTTTCATCCATATCTTTTTTACCCCCTCTTGACTCGCATGGTATTGATGGATAAACTTCTAAATATGAACATAGAAACTATAAGGGCAAAGATTAGAGAAGGCAATTCATGAAAATAAATAAACCCTGTCCTGAATGTAAGACTATCATGGAACTCAAGAAGACCACCCTCCACTTTGAGAGGGAAGGCTTCTATGCCGATGTGGAGAATGTTTCAGCATATATATGCCCCAAATGCGGCACAAGAAGCATCCCCGGAAATCTGGCTGTAAACATTAGCAATACAGTAGAAGCCTTGTTTAAATCGGCAAAAGAAGTTAGGACATCTACTGAAAAAGACCTTGCTCCCGCCTTTTCTGGTATTTCGTTCCATATAGCCCGAGCATAAAATTCCCCCAAAAAAAAGCCCCAAAAAAGGAAATCCTCAAGCAGAGCTTCTCTTCCGGGGCCTTGCAAAAGATTCTGCCTCCTAATGTCCTGATTAACAACTAACTAATGGCAGATTAGCAAAAATTTAAAATCTTGTCAATCCCTCGAAAGTGGGGGGTAATCCGCTCCTCTCTTAAACTCTTCCTTTACCCTCTCCATGGCCTCCTTATCCATAATCAGCTCAAGCGCTGTCAATGCCAGAGTCTTTGCACCTTCCATAATGGCATTCTTGCCGTCCCCTGTAATGGTAGCATCTGCAAACTCCCTTGTATGTATATTTATGCCTCTTTTGAGCAAGATATGGGGATGTATTGTTGGCAAAACCTGAGACACATTGCCGATGTCAGAAGAACCGGCATTTTTATCCATAGGAAAATCATCCTCTTTAAGGCCAAGAAATTCCATCTGCCTTCTGTATATATCTGCCAATGCCTTATTTAGTTTTAGGGGCGCATTCATATCAGCGCCTTCTTCTATGGTCAATTCACAGCCTGTGGCCAGCGCCGCGCCCCTTGCGCAGTTTAAAACCTTCTCTTTTACAGAATATAGTTCATTCAGATCCTTTGCCCTTACATAAAAACTGGCAGATGCCTTTTCAGGGATAATATTAGGAGCAGCGCCGCCGTCTGTTATTATCCCATGAATACGCACATCGCTTCTTAACTGCTGCCTCAAGGCGCTTATGGAATTAAAGGTTTGGATAACAGCATCCAGAGCATTTACCCCTTCCTCAGGATATGCAGAGGCATGGCTTGGTTTGCCTTTAAAATTAAGATTAAGCCTGATGAGACCGAGGAAAATTCTTGACACGAGCCTCTTTGAAGACGGATGTGCCATCATGGCAGCATCAAATCCCTCAAACACCCCTGCCTTTATCATGGCAATCTTTCCTACGCCAATCTCTTCAGCTGGCGTGCCAAGCGCAACTACACTTCCGCCTGTTTTCGGAATTACTTTTGAAACTGCTATTGCAGCGCCAACAGAGGCAACACCCGAAATATTATGGCCGCAGCCGTGGCCTATTTCAGGAA
>Ga0156158_1019_pt1 | contig 7756 bp, 6 predicted proteins | sample RifCSPlowO2_12_FD_107811 | JGI IMG/M metagenome (GOLD analysis project Ga0156158, IMG submission 107811) | Nitrospinae bacterium RIFCSPLOWO2_12_39_15
CCAACGGCATATAGGAATTGCTCTATCTGATGGATATTTTCCACAGGAGTGATGGGGTGGGTCAAGAGAAAGCCGCCGCCGCCGTTATCAAACCCTATTCTTACAGGTATCTTAAGCAATGAACCGAGAAGGATTCCCATAAAATCACCACGAAGCGAATAAAACACATCAAACTTTCTCCCCCTAATTTTTTTTATAAATCTCCATGTATTTTTGATATTAAGCTTTTTATCTCTATTTCCGTTAAACCAGTATGCATCATAAATCAATATCTCGTTAACATCCTGATTCCCTGTTAAAATATCCTTACTCCATGCTCCGACAACTACCGTTATATATGCCTCTGGATATTTTAACCTTAAAAATCTCAGGGCAGGTGTTATCATAAGGACATCTCCTATATGGTCTAATTTGAAAATCAGTATATTTTTTATAGAATCATTATCAGGAGAAGTTCCTTTAAAGAATTTAATAATAGCTGCGAGTAAATAGCCAGTCAAATCTATAAGGCGGATCAGAAACACCATCCACCTTTTTTTATAGATATATTTTATATGTCGCATTTATTTCCCCTTAGAGAACATTTTGCATTATAATATTTATCATGTCAATCGGTTCGACAAGTTCACGATATAAATGTTTTAAATGCAGAAGGGATTTAGGTGCTAAAGAGGAACATAAGAAAATGGAAACTGCAATGGGCAGGATTATTTTCTTCCTCACTTCATGGTTTCCTAATAATTTTTTATTTACATTTTTTAAATATTAATGTTAATTCGTGTTCATTCGTGGCAAAAGATTTAATAATTTCCTTTACATAAATAAAGCTACAACTTCGCAGCTAATGATGCTTGCAAAACCAGACGATGACCTATGTTGTCAACCATTACCGAAAACCCCTCCAATGTCCTCACCCCAAGCAATATCATATCCCCTTTTCCGGCAAATACAACCTCGTCATTGGTTTCGTATCCTCCAGCTTTTAATATCGCATAGCCAAATTCACGCTCTATACGCTCTCCTGTAGCAGTGATAAAAACTTTCTTTCCGCGAGGCATAATGCCGACATCTTTCAGTAAACCGGCAGGCAGCCATGTCAGCTCTGACCCCGTATCCACCAATGCCTCGGTTGGAGGGGTAGATAACTCCTCATTCTTGGGATTTGTTGCAACAACATCGATTTTAAATGCACTCATAATAAAATACCTCCTTTCTTAAGATATATTATACATTATATCACCATCTCTATATAGTTTCACATCCTCTGTCATTAAAGTCATTAAAGACACCCTTTATATTTTTATTTTTATAAAGCATTATTTTGCATTATAATATCTGTCATGTCAAAATGTTTTAAATGCTGAAAGGGTTTGAGCCTTCGTAAGGTATTGAATGTATGGGTGGATTAAATCTTATATGCTGATTATGTTTTTCACCCTTTATTCAATAAGGAAAGTACTTAAAGTGCCTTTAATAGAAAAATGATTAAGACAATCAGTATCGCTGTAATTTTTACTTTCCTGGGACAGTTACTGGGCTTTATTGCAGAAATCCTTATTGCAAACAATTTTGGCACCAACTGGAAGGCAGATGCTTATTTTCTTGCCTTAGTCATACCAACGATACTCTACGACCTTTTTATTGCTGGAATAAATGCTATCTTTATCCCTACTTATATAGTCAAACAAAAGGATGGTAAAGCCGATAGCCTTTTCAGTGCCGTTACTAACATCGCTGTCCTGATTCTTTCTTTTATTGCAGTTGTTACCTTTTTATTATCACCTTATTTAATTAATTTAATAGCCAGAGGTTTCTCTTCAGAGGCAAGAGAGTTAACTGTTATAATAACCAGAGTGTTGCTAATCTTAGTAATAACAATGCCGTTAGCGACAATAATGTCATGCCGTCTGAATGCCCACAACCGCTTTGCATTGCCTGCATTGGGAAAGTCCTTTAATTTTGCTTTTATCATTATTTTTTTAACACTTCTAAATAATAGTTTAGACATTTACTCTTTACCCCTGGGGTTCATTGTTGGAAACATTTTCTTTATTTTTTCTTTGATTTTGTTATCCTATAAAGAAGGGTTGGGGTATTCATTGCATATAAATATGAGAGACCCTGTTTTGAAAGAAATGGGGATACTTTTTCTTCCAATTATTGCTGCTACAGTTGTAAATTATGCAAACATACTTATAGAGAGAAGTGTAGCAGCAGGTTTTCCAGAGGGGAGTATCGCAGCACTGAACTACGCATTCAGACTTATAAATATCCCTTTAAACTTGTTCATATTGACTGGAATGGCTGTAGTTTTACCAGCTTACTCCAGATATGTGGTAGCTGGCGATATTGATAGTCTTAGGGAACATGCATATAAGGGATTGAGATTTGTCTCCTTCTTTATAACACCTGTTATTGTAGGGATGTTGATTTTTAGAACACCTTTGGTGAAGCTTCTATTTGAAAGAGGTGAGTTTACTTCTCAGTCTACTGAACTGACCTCAACAGCGCTCCTTTTTTATGTGTTTGGACTCCTTGGACTGGTTGCGGTTACGGTAATGAGCAGGGTCTTTTACGCATTGAAAGATATTAAGAAATTATCTGTTGTTGGTATTCTTATAATATTACTGAACATTGTATTAATACTTTCTTTAAGTAAGGCGTTTGGATTTGCAGGAATACCGCTGACCTTTTCAATCACATCTACAGTTCACATGCTTGTCCTTGCTTTTTTGCTGGGAAGGAGACTTAAAGCCCCGCTTCTCACACCTATGACAAAAGTCTTTTTCAAACATCTTTCAGCAGCAGCTATTATGGGTCTCGTAAGCACAGGTTTTGTTGCAGTCACAAAGGAATATGCGGGCAATTTTTCAAGTATCACCATGTCGGTATATCTACTACTGGCAGCAATGATAGGGTTTGCAAGCTATATTGCCATTTCCTATGCACTGAAGGTCAAAGAAGCAGAGTATGTCTTAAATATTACAGGCACTTTTAATCAGAAATCTTAATTCTCAGTGGACACGGGATAGCCTTATGGAAGGCTCTATTGCAGTGATGCAGTATTTTAAAAGGTAATGCATATGAAGATTTTATTGATAAATCCATCTTCTTCCACACCTGAAAATAGGCGCGAATATATCCTTGGCATACCATACCTCGTATCAGTGCTGAGGGCTAATGGATATTTTGATATTCAATTCTGTAATTATTTTAATATGCAATGGACTGAAACAATAGGTTTAACTTTTGAAGCCTTAAAAGATTTTAAGCCTGATGTTATTTTATTAAGCTGTTTTACAATAAACCGTATTGCGGGGTTCAAGATTGCACAAATGGTAAAAGAATTTAAGCCGGCTATCAAGGTTGTAATGGGTGGAATGCACCCTTCCTTTATGTACAAACAGATATTGTCTAACACATCTGTTGATGTTGTATGTATTGGCGAGGGGGATAGGACAATTATAGAACTGCTCGATGCATTCAAGGCTAATACACTTTTAGACAATATTAAAGGGATCGCTTTTAAAAAAGATGGGGGAGTATTTATTACGGAAAAAAGACCTTTCGTAAAAGACCTTGATACAATTCCTTTTCCAGCCCATGACTTATATAAGGATTATCTGATTCAAACCGGCAAGGCACACATAATAGCGAGCCGTGGCTGCCCTTTCGGATGTCAATTCTGTTCTACAACAGAATTCTGGGGCAGGTCATGGCGGGCAAGGAGTACCACAAATGTGGTTGATGAGATTGAAATGCTTTTAAGAGATTATGGTATTAAATATGTTTCTTTTCTTGATGACGAGTTTACCCTGCAAAAGAGGCATACAATTGAGTTGTGCAAAGAAATGCTGAACAGGGAGCTAAAGATAAAGTGGAGCTGCAGCACAAGAGTGAATACACTCGACAGGGAACAGCTTGAATGGATGGTAAAGAGCGGTTGTGAGCATATTGCATTAGGTATTGAATCCGGTTCACCGAGGATTCTTAAAACAATCGGGAAAAAGATTAAGGTTGAACAGATAATCAATGCCTTTGACCTCCTCAAGGAATTAAGTCTATCAAGAGGGGCATACCTGATGGTGGGCAATCCTGGAGAAGATAGGGAGTCAGTAGATGAAACAATTCAGTTGGTTAGGAGATTGAAACTGGATGTCCCTTCAGTGGCAGTTGCAGAAATATACCCCGGAACTCAGCTTTATGAAATCGCCAAGGAAAAAGGTTTTATCACAGATGATTACTGGTTGACTGAAAGGACTCCTCCTTTTTTCACGGTCGAGCACTCAGCCGAGAAATTACAGTGGTGGGCATTTTTAATTGTCCTCAGTAGTAAAAGGGTGCAAGGAGTTCTGAATGTTCTCAGCTTCCTTACATGGTTTGTCCTGTCAAAGAAAAAAAAGATAGCGAAGTATGTCAGTAAGGTATTTAAAGGTGTTATTGGGATTAAAAAAGACCGTTACTCATACAAGGAATATTGAAATGAGTGTGATGCAGTGTCCTATCTGCTGTGAAAGAAGCGGATTAAATCTTGTTGAAGTATGGAAGGACTATAAGCTCTATAACTGTCCTTCATGCGATGTAGTATTCTCTGACCCGATGAAAAATCCGGGTGCTGGGTGGTATGGAGAGTCTGAGATGTATATGCTGGGGAAGGTGCTCCATCAGAAGGCAGCATGGTATCACAATCAGTTCCTACAGGATAAAAAGGTCTATGGTGTGGAACTTTTAGATGTGGGGTGTGGAACAGGTATATTTTTAAAAGAGTCGCAGAGGTTAGGTTATAAGATTACTGGAATTGATTTTGACAGAGAAAATATCAGGATTGCACACGAACATTTTGGGCTAAGAGAGGTCTTCCCTATAACATTGGAGGAATTAATCGCTTCTTATCAGAATAAAAAATTTGATGTAATCACATTTTTTGAAGTCCTTGAGCATATTGATGACCCAAATAATTTTATAAAATTGATAAAAACAGGTCTTAAACCCGGAGGTTATGTTGCCCTCAGTGTTCCCAATCGGGAGAGATTTTTAGACCCATTGGGTAAAGGAGATTATCCTCCAAACCATCTCACTCGCTGGAATTCCCATTCTCTCACATATTTCCTTGAGAAAAGGGGGTTTGAGATAATTAAAATAGTAACAAATAAAATAAACACTGATGAGTTGATGGGATATTTAAGGGCAAAGATAAGATTTCGTATTGCACATAAACTGGTTCAAAAAGGCAGAGCCTATAATGACCCAGCTATTATCTGCAGAGCTGCAACCTTGATGAAAATAAAGGATACTGCCCTTAAACTTGTTACAATGCCTCTTGCACCAATTTTAAGACTTCTAAAACTTCAGGGGGGAGGGCTTTATTGTGTTGCAAGATTTAAACCTGTAGTGAGCAAGCCTTTAGCCCTGACCCCAGATAGAGTCAGGGGGAAGGGAAATCTATGAAAATAGCCGTTCATGCAAAGGTATTAAGCGAAGAAAGACTTAATGGTATAGGATACTATACCTACAATCTTCTCAAGACCTTATCAAAAATAGATAGAGTAAATGAATATTTCCTATATTCCAATGCCCCTATTTTTTATAAAATAGAGGCAGAGAATTTTAAAGAGAGAATATTAAATTTTCCAAAATTTTGGACCTATCTAAGATGGCCCTTTGAGTTTATAAATGGAAAATACGAGGCAGTCTTTATTCCCCATGAGAAGCTGCCATTTTTTTTGAAGACAAGAAGTGTTATAACTGTATATGACCTGCATTCCTTAAAAGAATATCTTGCAAATCCAATTTCACTATCTGCAAAGGTGCATTTTTTTATTGCCATCAAATATGCCATTAAAAAGGCAGACAGAATCATTGCTATATCTGAATCAACTAAAAGGAGTATTATTGAAAACTGTAATGTAAACTCTGACAAGATTACCGTGACTCCCTTGGGTTATGATGAAGAATTATATAAACCATATACTAACGAAGATTTAATTCGCAGCACTAAAGAAAGATATGGAATAAAAAGCAATTACATCATCAATACCAGCAGTTTCTTATGGTATAGGAAAAATTTGCCAAGACTCATTAAGGCATTTCATATCTGCAAATTAAAAAGGGTAATCAATCATCAACTGGTCATCACAGGGAAAAAGGGTGAGGCATATGATGAAATTGTCAGCCTGATAAAATCTTTAAACCTTGAAAAGGATGTAATTTTAACTGGCTATATATCTATAGAAGATATGCCCATACTCCTCAGCGGTGCTGATGCATTAGTATTTCCTTCTCTCCACGAAGGATTTGGTCTGCCTTTGTTGGAGGCAATGGCTTGTGGTTGTCCTGTCATAACCTCGAATGTCTCTGCAATGCCTGAAGTCGTCGGTAATGCAGGAATACTGGTCAATTCCTCCCATGAAGATGAAATAGCCTCTGCAATAGAAAATGTTCTTGGAGATAAGGACTTAAGAAATAAAATGCGTAAGATGGGATTTGAACGGGTAAAAATGTTTTCATGGGAGAACACGGCAAAAGAAACATTAAAGGTCTTTGAGAACCTAAAATGAGGATACTATTCACATGGCATGCGGCAGTTGAGCCTGAATATCGCAAGCTCTTTAAAGAAATAGCAAAAAAGGGGCATGAACTTTTAGTAATCAGCCCAAAATCATGGACAGAGGGTGGAAGATTACAAAGTGTGGATAACTTAAATGAGGACGGTTACCGCCTTCTTACCTTTCCAGTTATATTCCGTAACAGGATTAAAGGTTTTTTCTACCCGCAGATATACTTCCTATACAAATTATTTAATAAGTTTAAGCCTGATATTGTCCATATCTTTGAAGAACCCTATTCATTAGCATGCTTCCAGATGGCAGCCTTAGTCAAAATAGTCTCACCTCCTTCAAAAATTATAGTTCAGAGCTTTGAAAATATGATTATTCCTCAGAGATTCCCCTTTTTACTTATTGAGAGATTTGTTTTGAATAATACAAATCTACTAATCTCAGTACCAAATGAGGGAGAATCGGTCTGGAGAGGCAAGGGTTATTCTGGAACAATAAAACAGCTTCCTGTAGGGCTTGATGAAACTCTCTTTAAAAAGACTGATAGCTTTCTTCCTGATTACCCTTTTTTAAATAAAAAGGACAAAATCCGAATAGGTTATGTAGGGAGACTGGCAACTGAAAAAGGACTCTCCTTATTACTTGAAGCTGTATCAAACTTATTAAAATGTTCTTCAGACTTAGAGCTTATAATAATTGGAAACGGAGAGAGGAAAAGATTTGAGAGCCTCGCAGCTGAATTAGGAATTAAAGAAAAAACTGTTTTCATTGATGCCGTTCCAAATTATCAGCTGCCGATTATATATTCCAAAATGGATATCCTTGTTTTACCATCTTTAACTACTGATAGATGGAAAGAACAGTTTGGAAGGGTCTTGATAGAGGCTATGGCTTGCGAAGTTGCTGTGGTTGGTTCTTCCTCCGGGGAAATTCCATTTGTTATTGGAGATGCCGGCATTATTTTTCAGGAAGGGGATATAGCTGCCCTGACAAAGGTACTGGAAGGATTGATAGTAAATTCTGATATGAGAGACAAACTTGGAAAGGCCGGAAGGAAGAGAATCCTTAAAAACTTTACATGGACATCTGTGGCGGAACGGCTCTGCAATAGCTATGATTCTATATAAATACAATCTATCAACATGTCAACAGGTTAAATGCAGTGCTGCTGATACATTCTGTGAGTCGCAGAGGCTGTT
>Ga0156158_1105_pt1 | contig 7161 bp, 6 predicted proteins | sample RifCSPlowO2_12_FD_107811 | JGI IMG/M metagenome (GOLD analysis project Ga0156158, IMG submission 107811) | Nitrospinae bacterium RIFCSPLOWO2_12_39_15
ATTACAAATATTAGTGCATCTTCTAATACGATGACTGCTACCCTGACTTTCGGGAGTAGTGATTTAACACCACCGTCAGGTTCTGTTTCTATCAGTAATGGTGCTGCATATACTACCCTGACCTCTGTAACCTTAACCCTGTCGGCTTCTGATTTGAGCAGCGTATCTCAAATGTGTGTAAGTAATACTACTCTCTGTTCATTATGGGAGATGTATGAGGCTTCAAAATTGTGGATATTAAGTTCGGGGGATGGAGAAAAAGCCGTTTATGTATGGTTTAAGGATAGTGTGGGCAATATCAATACGACCCCATATTTAGATTCTATTATTCTTGATACTACTTTGCCATCGGATGGAATACTTTCTTCAACCCAGGGGGATGCCCAGGTATCATTGAATTGGTCTGGTTTTTCTGATACTGTGAGCGGGATAAAAGGCTATACACTTGTTTACGATACAAGCAAGATACCTGCTTCCTGTAATAGCGGGACGCAAATATATTCCGGTACTGATACATCCTATTTACATGGCTCTTTAACCAATGGGGTAACATACTACTATCGTATATGTGCGACTGATAAGGCGGGTAATGCCTCCGCAGGGGCGACGGCAGATGCAGCTCCTGCCAGTCCACCTAAATCAGTTAGCAGCAGCGGGGGAGGCGGCTGTTTTATAGCTACAGCGGCTTACGGCAGTTATATGGCTGATGAAGTAAAGATATTGAGAGAATTCAGGGATAAATATCTTTTGACAAATTCTATTGGAAGAAAATTTGTAACAGGGTTTTATTACAGATATTCACCGCCGGTAGCGAAATATATTTCTAAATATAAGTTATTAAAAACGATTACAAGAATAATCCTGCTCCCAATGATATATTTCATTAAATACCCCTTTATTTTGGCAGGCATTCTGTTAATAGGCGGATTGGCATTGGTGTGGAGACAGCAGAGGGAATAGATTACATCGTTCAAACAAAGATTAGATGACTCCTAACCTATTCCTGTTAATGTCCATTAAATATGGAGAAAATTTCTTGATATGTCAAATTAAGGTAGTTCCTCAAAATAGAATTTATTGGTTGCAATTTATTGTTTAATATGGCAAATTTAGAATAGTTTTGCTAACTGAAAGGAATAGATTAATCATGTCAAAGGTTCATTTATGCATCCCTCCGAATTATTCTTATATCTATGACTATCCACCATTAGGAACCCCCATGTTAGTCGGTTATCTCAAATCTCACGGAATAGATGCAATACAATCTGACCTTAATTTGGAATACAATCAATATATTTTTAAAAATATTTCCGATATCAACCAGTTTTTTGAAAAAAAACGCCAGGATAATTATTACTATTCACAATTTCTACCGGTCTGGAATAATGACCTTCCATACAATGATAATACAAATTCTTCCTTTTATTTTGTTGAAAGGTTAATTTCTTCCGAATATTTATTTTGCTATATTCAGGATGAAAAAGAGAACACCTTTCTACAGTTTTTCTTGGAAAAAGGTATAGAAAAGAGATTTTTTGATACACAGCCTAACCTTATCGGAATTTCAATTATATCCCCGGCGCAGGTAATAGGGGCATTTACACTCAGCTATCTTTTAAAGAAGAGACATCCTGAAATTCCTGTGGTAATAGGAGGCCAGTGGCCCACCCTTTTCAGGGAAGAATTGATGAAACGGTCTGACATGGGTGCATTATTTGACTTCATAATAATATTTGAGGGAGAGATGCCTCTTCTTGAGTTGGTAAAGGCTCTGGATAGTAATGCCGGTGTTTTAAATGTTTCAAATCTTATCTTTAAATCAGATTCCCAATGGGTGAAAAGCCAGCGGCACACTATTGAAGACCTTAATACATTAGCGTGTCCTGATTTTGATGGTTTTGCTTTAGACACATATAAATATCCTTACACCCTGACATATCAGTCTTCAAGAGAGTGTTACTGGAATAAATGCAGTTTTTGTGTAGATGTTCCAATTCCACATCAGGGATATCGCAGAAGGAAGCCAAAACTTGTCATTGAAGATTTAAAAATATTAAAGGAAAAATATAATCTCCGCATGGTTATGTTCTCTGACCCTGCGTTTTCTCCCCGTCAGATGAAAGAAATATCGGAAGGGATATTGGAAGAAAAAATTGCTGTGGACTGGTGGTGTATGTCCCGTTTTGATTCAGCTTTTAAACCCAACATTCTAAAGCTTGCCGCAGAGGCGGGATGCATTGAGGTAGATTTTGGATTTGAGACCGCCAGCCAGCGTTTGCTGGATTTTTTAGGCAAGGGGGTTGATGTAAACAATTATATAAAAATCATTAAAGACTGTTATAACGCCGGTATAAGCGTTGCCATGCAGACAGTTTTTGGTTTTCCATCAGAGACCGCAGATGAAGCTATGGATACGGTCGCATTTCTTGTGGAAAATAGTAATTTAATCAAAGGGCCAGCCTTCAATACCTATTATCTTACCCCAGGAAATAAAATCTATGAAAACCCTGAAAAATACGGTATAAAATTTAAGAAAGACCCCAAATTACCTTTCAAGTTTTTTTATGAATATGAACATATATCTGGCGAGGTAACAAACGATGTAGCATTAAACCTGCGCCGTATTTATGCAGAACTTATTGAACGTAAAAAACAATACCACGCCAAAAAGGTTTTTATGGTGGAAGACCACCATGAGGCTTATCATTACTGGAAAAGATTGGGCGTTAAGGATAAAATTGTAATTCATATTGATGCCCATATAGATTTTGACTGGATGGAAGATTCTACCCCGCTTAATGTGGGGAACTATCTCCATAAAGCTATTAAAGAAGGGATGATTAGAGAGCTTTACTGGGTAGTACCTTCACCTATCTGGCATAATCCGGAAGACAGGTCATACCTTAAAAATTGGCTCTCAGAAAAATTATTTTTAAAATTCATTGAAAAAGATAATGGAATATTATCATCTGCATTATTGGATACAAAGGTGATTATATCTGATTTGGAAACATTACCCATTTTAAATGACCCGGTTATCCTTGATATTGACCTGGATTTTTTTGTAACAACCTCTATGGCTGAAGCAGATTATCCTCACAGATTTAAGCGGAAAACATGGATTGGAATTGAAAAAGTTTGTTCTTTGCTGAAAGAGAAGTGCCATAATATTAATTCCGCAGTTATTTCTTATTCTGTCAGATATAATTATACTCCTGTGGAATTTAAACCACTCGGAGATGAACTCTTGACAAAGCTGTCTGAAATGGTAATATAATAAAAATATGGATAGTAAGGAAATGCAGGAAGTTTATAAAAAAAATGGCGATTTTGTTTATCGCAATATCGCAGGAGAAACCCTCCTTGTTCCAATAAGAAAGGCTATCAAAGAACTGCAGAGTATATACATGTTTAATGAAACAGCCTGCTTTATCTGGGAAAAAATAGATGGCAGACGCAGGCTAAATGAAATAGCACATCTGCTTTCATCAGAATATAATATAGACAAAATTTGCATGGAGACAGATATCTTAGAGTTTATCAGAAAACTTAAAGACATAGGGGCGGTTCAATGCATAAGATAAGCTATGATTTATTCAAACAAGACATTTTTAAGAAATCAAGACGCATTCCGCTTGATGTATATATAGAGGTAACTCATAGGTGCAATCAAAATTGCCTGCAGTGTTATAATCCTGTCAACAGACTTAGGGATGTTGAGTTAAATGCCTCAGAGATAAAATATTTCATAGATTTGCTTGTAGATGCAGGGTGTCTCTGGTTAAATTTTACAGGCGGAGAACCATTTATCAGGGAGGATTTTTTTGAATTTTATGAATATGCGATGGGTAAGGGTTTGTTATGCTGTATTCAATCCAATGGCACCCTGATTACGAGAAGCCTTGCAGAAAGGCTTTCGGATAATCCACCCTATTCTATTGATATAACTGTCTATGGAGCCAGCAGAGAGACTTATCAATCCATAACAGGCTCTGGAGAAGGGTTTGACGCCTGCCATAAAGGCATTGAGAATCTTTTAAGTGTTGGGATAAAGCCAAGCCTTAAGACCACTGTGATAAAACAAAATAAAAACGATGTCCGGGCTATAAGAGATTTGGCAAAATCTTATGCTCTTAATTATTCATATGACCCCAATATACACCCCCGCATAGACGGAGATAAAGCCCCGCAGGCTTTGAGGCTTTCTCCTCAGGAATCGGCTGATATTATGCTTGCTGACGAGAGACATCACAAAGGTTGGAAGGAATATCTTGAGCTTCATATTGACGAACCAATCCCTCAGGAACTGGTTGTCTGCGGCGCACTTGAGGATGGTTTCTGGATAGACCCCTATGGAATTTTAAGAATTTGCGGTATTGTGCCGAAGCCTACTTATAATTTACGCCACGGCGGCACACTGGAGGAGGCATGGGATTTTTTCTCCGGTTATATAAACTCCCAGAGACTGGAACCGGATAACCCTTGCCTTAAATGCAGCCTATTTTCTTTCTGCGGCCATTGCATAGGGTGGTCAGAGCTTGAGCATAAGGACTGGAATTGTAAGGTTGATTATTTGTGCGAGATTGCACATTTTCAGGGAATAGGACTTAAAAAATTAGGGCTATGGCCAAAGGAGGTGAAAAAATATGGCACATCAGAAAAGGACTTATGCAAAACCACTAATCACACAGATTGACCTTAAAGGTGAAGAAATATTTCTAACAAACTGCAAACTTACTTCAGGGGGAGCTGGGACCGCCACTCGCGCTCGGGCTTCATGCAGTGCTGCCGCCCGCTGTAGAACTACAAGAGGAACTTCTTAGAAAACAAGTAAGCTCCATAGAATGCCGGTTTTCTAATGGGGCAGGCATCAGAAATGAAAGTAAATGCTTGTATCAGAGTTAGTATCGCTGGTTTTGATTTTGTAATTAGTCCATTGGATGCTGTTCAACAACAAAAGGCTCAAAACCTAAAGGCATTTTTTTCAAAGGAGAAGCACGGCATAAACTTAAGGGTTTTTTCCGATGGAGAAATACCGGATATGCCAATTGATACGAGGGTATTTTCTTCCGGCAGCCATTGGCAGTTATACAGGCTTAACAGAGACTATTGTTTCAAAATAACCTCAAGTGAAAAGAACAAGGAATTTATCTCGCGTTTAGCTGTCTTTCCATCAGATTTTAGTTCATCAAAAATCTACACCTACAGCCCTGTCGGTGATAAAGGTTTCCCTTTAGAATATCCCCTTGACCAGATACTATTAATTCATCTGAGTGCTTTGAACAAGGGGGTGTTGTTCCATGCCTGCGGTGTTGTATTGGAAAAACAGGGTCTGATTTTTGTTGGTCATTCAGGGGCAGGGAAAAGCACAATAGGAGGACTTTTCTCAGAATATAAACAAGCCCTTATATTAAGTGATGACCGCATTGTAGTAAAAAAAGAGGGTTCTGATTTTAGGATTCATGGAACCCCATGGTATGGAAGCCTTGGTTTATGCTCTCCCTCCAAGGCAAGACTAAAAAAAATCTTTTTTTTAAAAAAATCAGATAAAAACTCAATTACACCTCTATCTACATGTGAGTCAGTTAAACGGCTGACAAGTTTTTCCTTTCTGCCATATTGGGAAAAGACGCCTCTAATCAAAACACTTTCAACTATCAATAGTATTGCGTCCTCAAAAAATCTTTGCTACGAATTATCATTTAAACCAGATAAAGATATTGTAGGTCTTGTTGAAGATGTCCTCTGAACCAACACCGGTCTTATTGAGAGAAGGGAGCATCTGGGCTGATTTGGGGCAGAAGGGAATCATTGCCATGAGCCCATTTCAGGATAAGCCAAAAATCTACAAAAATAGGGGTGCAGTATCAGTAAAAAAGATAGAGAAATGGTTTTCTGATACAGAGGCTTTTTATTTCTGGATAAGCAAGTCAATTAACTCTGAATTTAAGTCAGCCTCCCAAGTATCATCTTCCATCAATAGAAAATTACATCTTTATCATAGGGGTATAAATTACAATGACTCTGATGAGCATTTTGAACGCTCAGAAAAGACATTAAGCTATCTTTTTCGTTATCCTCATCCTGCATTGAGTGGTTTAAGTTATGGGGAAAGATTATTTCAATGTCTTTCGGAAAATGGCTGTATCCCCTCTTGTGGTAATATTCTTGAAGTTGGAGCAGGACTTGGCTTACACACAAAAGATTTTTTATCTTTAATGAAAGAAAAAACTCACGATAGCTATAGAAATACGGCATATATCAATCTTGACCTTGCTCCTGGAATGCTGGAATCTCAGAGAAGGCGGAATATCACTGTTTATCAAAAACATCCATTTGTGCAAACCAACGCCCTCAAAACACCTTTTGTTAATTCGGTATTTGATTTAGTGATAGCCAATGAAGTCATCGCTGATTTTTCAGTTGAGAAAGTTTCTAAAAAGAGGGCAAAAAATTGTAGTTATATAAATAAGTATGGTCTTAAAATTGATAATGCCGCACCTTTGTTTCTCATCAATACAGGGGCAATAAAATTTATGGAGGAACTATACCGTATTTTAAAGCCTGGAGGCAAGGCAGTGATTATAGAATATGGAGACGAGTATCATTATCCTATTGCAACAATATTGCCTGACCATACTGAGTATTCTATTCATTTTGGGCACTTGGTCTATGTGGCTGAACAATTGGGATTTAAAGTGCAATATGAAAATCTCTTTAAATTTTTAAAATTTAGACCATCTGTGAAGGTTATAACTGGTAATAGCCTTATACTTCTGCAAAGATTGATGAAACACCTTAATCACAGGCTTTCATCATTTGCATATACCAAACAAATGTTGAAAAAAGAGCTTAGCAATTTCTATAATAAAATTCATAATCTGCAGTTTGAAAAAATAGGAAAATTGGCTACGATATTCAGGGTTCAAGAATTTAAAGTCCTTATTTTAGAAAAATGAATTCTTTTCATGCAAGGGGATTAAGTATGGATCCGTTGATTAGGGAAGGCGATATTGTCCTGCTTAAACCTGTTGAAGAAAATATTATAAGGTTGGGAGATATCCTTGCTTTTAAACAAAAGGATTCTCAGATTATAACAGGTCATCGTCTTATAAAAGTGACCCGCTTTCCAGATAGAGTATCCTATATTCTTCAGGGAGA
>Ga0156158_1034_pt1 | contig 6463 bp, 4 predicted proteins | sample RifCSPlowO2_12_FD_107811 | JGI IMG/M metagenome (GOLD analysis project Ga0156158, IMG submission 107811) | Nitrospinae bacterium RIFCSPLOWO2_12_39_15
TGAACCGATAAGGGTCTGACCGGGGATGCCAAACCTTTCAAGATGAACCTGATGACAGATACCATTACCCGGACGGGAAAAATAGAGACCATATTTAGCAGCGATACTCTGAAGAAATCTGTGGTCATCCATATTCATGAAATCTGTCTGGAGTGTATTGTGGTCCACATAACTTACAGAGAGCTTTGTCTTTACCCTCGGAACACCAAGGGCTTCAAACTGCAGATATGCCATAGTCCCTGTTGCATCCTGTGTCAATGTCTGGTCCATTTTTATTGCAATCTTTTCTCCCGCAGCCATATTACTTGAAACAAGATGTTTCTTTATAACTTTCTGAGTAATATTCATTGCCATATTTCATCCCTCCTATATTTAAAACCGAATTATTTGATACTGAAAAATAGCTTTTCAGTATGAACTGGTGAAAAATGACTTTTTTGAACGACTTTTTCCGGTGGATTATAAAAATTTTTCCTTACACCGCAATTTTCTTTTGTTCCATAGTAAAAAATAGATTATAAAGATAATTCAAAAAAAGTGAAATGTCAAATTTTTAACACCATGATATACAATCTTTCAATATCTCTTTTTAAAGTAATCATTCAAGATAATAGTATGGTCAAATGCCAACTCATCAGGCAGATTATTCTTATTGAATAAACCTATCCTTTCCGCATCATCAGCGGCTTCAGGTATTCCTTTAGCTTTTGCTATGAATACCATTGATATATCGTGCTGTCTTGAATCACGAGCAGGGTCTGAATAGGAGTGAAATTGTCTGATTAGTTCTACCTTTAATGATGTCTCTTCAAATGCCTCCCTTACAGCGGCATCTTCAAGAGTTTCTCCATAATCCACAAATCCGCCGGGTATTGCCCACATCCTCGGCTCCTTTTTTCTGAATATGAGCACTATACCCTTTCCCCCATCAGGGGTTTCACATTCAATTATAATATCCACTGTAGGGAAGGGATTTTTATATTCTTTTATTCCATAACCACATTCAGGACAGATTAAGTTTTTTCCCATGATTTAAACTCAAAATTTTTAGACATAGACTTTTTGTTTCCTCTCCTTACGAAGGGGAGGAAATTGGCAGCCTTATTATAAACTTTACCCCCTCCCCCACTTTATTTTCCAATTCAATCTTCCCTCCATGTTTTTCTATTATATCCTTTGCAATGGATAGTCCAAGTCCTGTCCCTTTTCCTTCTGCCTTCGTTGTGAAGAATGGCTTGAACATATTGGCTACCTTATCCTCTAAAATCCCTAATCCTGTATCTGCAAAAACTATTTCTATCTTATTGTCTGTCTTTTTTGTAGTTATCCCTATTTTCCCCTTCCATCCCTCAGCCTTCAATTCTCCACTCTTTATTCTTTTCTGCTTTTCATTCATTGAATCCCTTGCATTATTAATCAGGTTTAAAAACACCTGTGCAAGCTGGTCAGCATCACCCTTTACAAGAGGTAAATCCTTCTCAAAATCCCTTACAAATATAATATTTTCAAGCTTCATCTCATATTCTACTAATCTTATGGTGCTTTCTATAAGGTTATTTATGCTGATATCCTTGATTTCATACTCCCTCCTTCTGGCAAATCCTAACAGATTATCTATTATCTTTACAGAACGGTCAACCTGTTGAAGGACTGTTTTATATATCTTCTTTTTTTCTGTGTCCTGTTCATCCTTATTTAGCATCTGTATATAGCCTGATATAATACTAAGTGGATTTTTGATTTCATGTGCAATCCCTGATACAAGATGTCCCATGGTTGCAAGTTTTTGCTGTTGGATGCTCTCCTGCTCAGCTCGTTTTCTTTCAGTGAGGTCACGAATAATCCCTGTAAAGATATATGACTCTCCTGCTCTTAGCACAGACAGGCTCAACTCAACATGGACAATGAAGCCATCTTTTCTTAAACCTTTAAGTTCAGCAGTTTTACCTATGATTTTACCCTCACCTGTTTTTATATATCTTTTAAAACCCTCTATATGTCTGTTTTGATACTCTTCCGGGACAATGGTATCAATTGGTTTGCCCATTATCTCATCTTTGGTGTAGCCGAAAATCCTTGATGCGGAATCGTTCCATTGTATTATCTCCCTTGAATCATTGACAGAGACTATGGCATCTGCGGAGGTCTCTATAAGACCGCGGTATCTTTCCTCACTTATTTTTAACGATTGATAGAGAGAGGCATTCTGAACAGCAGAGCCAAGCTGTATGCCGATGGATGTCAGCAGTTCTGTTTCCTCAGGCGGAAAGGCTTTTATTTTATGTGTTGCAAGGGTTAATGCACCGAATACCCTGCCAGCCGAGATAAGTGGTGTACTCACCAAGGTCTGGAAACCTTCTTTTTTTATAAACGGAGCCAATCGTTCGGTGGGGTATTCTGAGACATTGAGAATAACGGGTTTTTTCTCAGTTACAGCCCTGCCAGATATACCCTCATCTATATTTATATGCCGCACAGTATTTACAAATTCCTCTGAAAGACCTATATGTGTGCGTATTGTCATTGTCTTTCCATCATCATCTATGAGTGTGATGGCGCCCCCTTCAATTTCCAGAGTCTTTAAAGTCATAGATAAGCCATCTTTGAGGATATCGTCTAAGCCTAATGACTGCGAAAGAGAACGGTCTATATTGTAAAGAATGGAGAGTCTGCGGTATGCCCTTTGGAGCATATCTGCTGCCCTCTTTGCCTCTGTTATATCCTCAAGTATATGAATGGAATAAAGATACCCTCCGTTCACATCCTTTATTGGATAAAACCTTATCTTAAATATTCTATTTGTAACAGGATATGAAAACTCCTCCTCCTCCTCCTCCTCCTGCAATTCCCTTGCCTTCAGACACATCTTAAATGGACTCTTCATCTTTGGAAAGACCTCATAATAAACCTTTCCTGCCAGCTCTTTTATGTCCATTCCTGCAGCCATTGCGTATGCCCTGTTTGCCCTTACAATCTTAAAATCCCTGTCATGGACGAAGAGTGGGTCTGATATACCGTCAAATGTTGCCTCATATTCATTCTTTGCCCGCAATATGGCTTCGCTTGCCTCTTTTAGCTCCCTTGTCCTCTCCCTTACCCTATCTTCAAGGGAGGTATAACTGACCTTCAGGTTATCAGCCATACTATTAAATAGAACTGATAATTCCTCTATCTCATCCCCTGTATGTAAGTCTATGTGCTCGTTAAGATTACCATCAGCAATAGTTTTAGCACCATTCTTAAGTACATCTATACTTTTAAGAAACTGCCGGGAATAATAAAGAATATACAATAAGCATAAGATGGGGAATGAGAGACTCACTATAATTATAATAGTCCATAGTCTCATCCATGCCATGTTATGTTTTTCCAAAACACTTTTATATTCCTCAAGGTCAATCTCCCTCCATCTCTTGAGCCTCTCTATGGCAGGATAACCCCACTTATAATCCATCTCCTCCATGAGTCTTGCAGCATCTTTATTACCAACAGGGTCAGGGATTGCATATATCTTAATAGATATTTTATTTATATTCTGCCATGAATTCTTTACATCCTTCAGTATCTCCATCTCCTCAGATGTCCTTGCTACATCTTCCACTTCCTTAAATCTCTCTTCAATCTCTTTTGAAATACCCTTGAAATCATCGGCATATTTCCGAGCCCCTGTAATGATATAGTCATTTACAGGCATCAAGCCCCTATCTAAGGATAATCTCAGGTCTGCAACCTTCATCCCTTCTCTTGTGATGGTATTAAGACTTTGCACCTCATTATAGAGATTATTCAGGATATAGACTGAGACAATAATGACAATAGCAACAAGCGGAATTATTGGAGTAAAAAATGAAAGGATTAATTTTGTGCGGATTTTAAGATGCATAGGATATTCTCCCTGATGAAATAAAGGGGACGGTTCTATTTATTTTCCCTCCACCCTACTTGTCTTACTCCTTACCTTATTTTCTACCAATATTTACCAATTAAATAGAACCGTCCCCTTTATTTCTATTTACCGTTTGACAGGATTATTTATAAGTTGCTATGATTGTATCAGCATTAATAAATTTTTCAAGGATTATTTTATGGAAGCACCAAAGATTTTAGTTGTAGATGATGAAGAGAATGCAAGGGTAATGCTTAAGGAATTCTTTACCGGTAAAGACTACAGGGTGGAGACAGCAGCAAGTGGAGAGGAGGCTCTCAATGCAATTAAAAATAATGCCTTTGATGTGGCAATAGTGGATATAATGATGCCCGGGATGGATGGAATTATGCTCACCAAAAAAATAAAAGACTTATCAGAGGAAATTTCTATAATTATTATGACAGCACATCCTGATAGAGATTATATACTATCGGCATTGAAAGAGGGTGTCTTTGATTTTAAGCAAAAACCACTTGATTTGGAAGGGCTATATTACGCAGTGAGAGAGGCTTGTCATAAAGTCAGGCTGATAAGGGAAAATAAGGGTCTCGTAGAAGAATTAAGAAAAATGACTGCGAATCTCTATAAATTACTGGCTGAGAAGGACAGTGATTTAATGAAAGAGAAAAGCAGGCTGGAAGCCATGATAGAAGGGATGAACGAGGCGGTTATATTCTGCGATGAGAATGATACTATTGTGGATATGAATAAATATGCCCTAAATCTATTCAAGGTTAAAAAGGAAGATAGTGTAGGTAAGAATATATATCTCCACCATAAAAAAGAAAGCAATCCTAAAGTAAGATATGTGCTTGATACATTTAAAAACCATAGGGACCGGAATTATATAGAGTGGGACAGCTATATTGCCGATAGATGGTTTAATTTAAGATTTTCTGCCATAAGGAATGAGAGCGGCATCTATCAAGGCACAATCTTTAATCTTATTGATATAACCGATAGAAAGCTTATGCAGTCGCAGATGGTCAGAGTAGAAAAGCTTGCCTCTATCGGTGGTCTTACTGCAGGTATGACACATGAGATTTTAAACCCCCTTAATATAATATCAGGGAATATACAGATGAAGCTAACTGAGAAGGATATTCCTGCTGAGGATAGAAGGATATATGAAGTTATGCAGAAGCAGGTGGAGAGGATTGTAAATATTATTGACGGACTCCAGAGGTTTTCAAAACAGAGAGAGCCAAAGAGGGAAGATATTGATATACATATATTAATAGAAAAGGTATTATCCTCATTGGATTACGAATTTAAGTTTCAAAATATCACTGTGGGAAGGGCATTTGATAAAGATATTCCTTCTATAATTGGAGATGCTGACCAGCTTGAGCAGGTTTTGATGATTATCCTCACCAATGCCAGAGATGCATTGAATGAGAGGGAATTGAAGGAGGGTATAGAGAATCTGGAGAGGATGCGATGGAAAAAAACTATAAATATTGTTACGAGTGGCTGCAAAGGGGAAAAGGTGCAATCCAATAGATATGTGGCAATTTCTGTTTCGGATAATGGAGGGGGGGTACCTGAAAATATAATAAATAAAATTTTTGACCCCTTTTTCACTACAAAATCTGAAAAGAAAGGAACAGGGCTTGGATTATCAGTTGCATACGGTATAATAGAGAATCATGGTGGCAGGATAAATGTTAAAAGTGAAGCAGGGAAAGGAACAACATTTGCGATTCTATTGCCCTGTGTTTAGGTGTATTTGGAGGGGGTTAATATGATAAGAATACTTGTAGTTGATGATGAACCTGAATTGGTAGAAATGGTAAAAATACGTTTAGAATCGTATAACTATGAGATTATTGTCGCCTATGATGGACAAGAGGCGCTAGGAAAAGCGCGCAAGGAGAAACCCGATCTGATTATTTTAGATTTGATGCTGCCTAAGATAGATGGCTATAAAGTCTGTCGAATGCTTAAATTCGATGAGGAATATAAAAAGATACCAATAGTTATGTTTACAGCGCGTTCCCATGAGAGTGATGAGAAGCTTGGCTACGAATGCGGCGCAGATACCTACATAACCAAACCATTTGAACCCACCGTCCTCCTCGGTAAAATAAAGGAGTTATTAAAAGATTGAGTAAATAGGGACAGAGCGACCATTTTTTATGTAGGGAACGGTTTAAAACCGTTCCCTACAAGAAAGAGAAAAATGTATTTACTCGGGAGAGGGAATGGGCAAAAAGAAAATCTTAGTTGTTGACGATGAGCCGGATGCTGTAGGACTTTTAAGTATTAGATTGAAAAGCAATGGTTACGATGTGATTAGCGCTTTGGATGGAAAGAGCTGTCTTAAAAAAGCCGTTGAAGAAAAGCCCGACCTGATTATCTTAGATATTCTTATGCCGAAAATCAGTGGATTTGAGGTATGTAAACGTTTAAAAGAAAGAGATGAAACTAAAGATATCCCTGTGATTATGTTGACGGCATTAACTAAAGAGCAAGATTTATCTAAAGGGTTAAGAGAAGGAGTAGATTGTTTTATTACTAAGCCATTTAATCCAG
>Ga0156158_1065_pt1 | contig 5689 bp, 5 predicted proteins | sample RifCSPlowO2_12_FD_107811 | JGI IMG/M metagenome (GOLD analysis project Ga0156158, IMG submission 107811) | Nitrospinae bacterium RIFCSPLOWO2_12_39_15
ACACACTCTGGATGGTGGAAGCCTTTCTCCCCATCTACTTTAAATCTATTTCCATACCTGATAAAAGCATAGGATTACTCGTTGGTGCTTTTGCCGCCTCCTCATCAATAAGCATTATTCCTGCCGGAATAGTATCAGACCGTATTTCACCATGCTCCATAATAAGAATCGGGATTATACTTTTTTTGATATATCTTCTCGGATTGATACAGTCGAGTTTAACATTAACTATCTTATCATTTACCATCATTGGAGGTATTGGTTCTACACTTATAAACATCGGCTTAAATACCTCATTTTACAAAGGGCTTAAAGAGATGGGGAGGGGGAGCCGGATAGGGTCTTTTCTTTTCAGTTCCTCTGCAGGATATTCTCTTGGACCATTATCGGCAGGATATTTACTGCACAGGGCAGATATGAAATTTGTCTTTATTTTTGGGATTGTGGGTTGGACTTCTTGCATACCTGTCAGGAAGGATTTTTGACCGCACAAAGGACATCCTTTTGTTCCTGTGGTCAGGGATGATTATCTCAGGCATCTTTCAGATTGCCACGGCACATACCCAATGGTACTGGGATGTCCTTACAATGCGTATGTTACACACTATTGGTGATTCTTTTTTAATACTCTCCAACGGTTACCACATAAACTTCATAACTACAGGCATCCTCTCCTTGTTATCCGGTATTTTTATGTTCCTTTTAAGAAATAAATTAAAATTATCTTTTAGTCCCCTGAGGTATTATAAGACCTGACCTGTAACCCTGTCTGCAAATTGACATAGCAAGACAGTCATGGTAGAGTGTATGAGAATGCAATATATTATATCCTTTAGCAATCCCGTAATAAATCCTCCATACAGTTATTACTTTTAAAATCCTTTATGATAGATACTCCCTTGCTTTTTAGATTCTCAATTCTTGTAGTCTTTATGGTTATATCGGCATTCTTTTCAGCCTGTGAGGCTGCCTTTTTTTCCCTTAGCAAGGTGAGGATTGACACCATTAAAGGAAAGGGGGGAAGAGGGGAGATTGTTGCGTCCCTTCTGGAAAAACCGAGAAAGCTGCTGATAACAATCTATTTGGGGAATGACCTTATTAATGTAGCCATATCGGCTGTTATTGCCTCTATCAGCCTGCATATCTTTGGAAGCAGGGGGATATCAATTGCAATCGGTGCCGGCACATTTCTGCTTCTGATATTTGGAGATATAGTACCAAAGACCTTTGCCATAAAGAATAATGAGAGGGTGGCACTCCTTTCAGCCTACCCGCTTAAGGTTTTTTCCTCTCTAATTCGTCCAGTTCAAGTGATATTCACTTCTATTGCCAACAGGGCTATCCTTATTTTTGGGGGAAAGAGGTTAGATGAAGAACCTGTGATTACAGAGGAGGAGATAATGACTATGATGGAAGTTGGGGAGGATGAGGGTGCAATTAAATCAGAAGAGAAGGAGATGATACAGAATGTATTTGAATTGGTGGATACAAAGGTTGGAGATATTATGACTCCAAAGGAAGATATATTTGCTGTTGATGTTAATTCTAATCTTAAGGGTGTGGCATCAAGGATTAAAAGTTCTTTTTATTCAAGGATACCTGTATATGAAGGGAATATTAATAATATCATAGGGATACTTTATTTCAAAGATTTGATGAAATATATGCACAGCGAGCAGCTCACTCCCCCATTAAAAGAAATACTCCAACCGGCATTTATTGTGCCGCACACAAAAAATGTCAGTAATTTATTAAAAGACTTTCAGAAGAAAAAAATACATATGGCAGTTGTTCAGGATGAAAAAGGGAAAGCGGCAGGGCTTGTAACAATGGACGATTGCCTTGCCGAACTTGTGGGAGAGATATAGCATAATGGATATCTTTGTCATAATACTTATTGTAATTTTCTGTCTGGTTGCGGAGGGATTTTTTGCTGCTTCTGAAATAGCATTTGTGTCTGTAAACAGGATAAGGATTAAACATGAGGCAGAATCAGGTTCATTGCCCGCAAAAAAGATAGAATCACTTCTTTCCTCTCCTGAGAAGCTATTCGGGACATGCTCTCTCGGAATAAACCTTTCTGTTGTTACCGGCACATCCGTAGTTACAAGTCTTTTGGTTGTAAGATATGGAAATATGGCAGACTTTTATGCAACTCTTATCATGGCTCCTTTAAGTATAATACTTGCTGAAATTATACCGAAGAGCGTCTTCCAGCACAGGGCTGATTTCTTTGCTAGATTATCTATATACCCGCTAAGGGTTGCAATGCTTGTTTTATATCCGTTTGTCATTGTCACATCTCATATTACAAATTTTATTCTGATGGTTTTTATGAGAGGGGGGAAATTTGAAAATCGTATTATAACAAGGGAAGAAATCAGGCATTTAATAAGGATGGGAGAAAGGAAACTCGGGCTTAATATAGAAGAAAGGAAAATGATACACAAGATATTCAGTTTCAAAGATATAACTGTAGAGGAGTGTATGGTTCCGCTTATAAATCTCGTGACAATTGAAGAGAACTCTACCATAGAGATGGCGAGGAAGAGGATAGAGGATACAAATTACTCCCGCATTCCTGTCTTCAGGGACAGGATATATAATATCTGCGGGATACTGAATGCCTCTGACCTCCTGAGGTCATCGGAAGAAGACACTTTAAAAAGTCTGGTAAAACCTGTTTACTATACACCAAAAATAAAGAAGATAAGCGAGCTTTTAAAGGAACTGCAGGCTGCAGGTCTTCAGATGGCAGTAGTTGTGGATGAATATGGCGGGACTATAGGGATGGTGACAATAGAGGATATGCTTGAAGAAATTGTTGGCGAAATTGAAGACGAGCATGATGCAGGGGAAAGACTCTATGAAGTGAATTCTGACGGCACATATATAATTAACGCAAAAATGGAGATTGATACAATAAATGAACATATGCCATTTAAAATACCGAAGGGAGATTATGAGACACTGGGGGGGTTTTTGCTTAATCAATTCCAACGGATTCCAAAGTCGGGAGATACAGTAGGGTATGGAGATTTGATTTTCAAGATAATTGATTCAGATGATAGGAGTGTAAAAAAAGTAGAGGTAACAAGAAAAAAGGTAAGCAGTAAGGAGTAGGCAGTGCAGTTTATCTTCATCCAACTCCCTCAAAAACCTGCTCATAGTTTCTTTTAATTCCTTCCGACTGACCTCATGACCAAAATCATTACATTATTTGTAAATATCGTGAGTGCCAATATCTAAAAACAAAACCTCCTCATCGTTAAGGAAAATAAATTTTATACGATAAGAGTAATTTATCCAGAATGACCAGCATTCTTTCTCTTTACCAGAGAGTTTATGTGTTTTTAAGATTGGATTAAATGGATTTTCCTTGAATATCTTTTCTTTCTTTTCAGCTTCACCTATTATTCTTTCTGGAAGTCTCTTTAAAGATTTAAGAAACTTTTTTGAGTAATTAACGCTTTTTACTCTGCCTTCTTTGTCTTCTCTCATATACCTTTAAAGCTTCTTTCAGAGAAGTAGCTTCAACTGTGTCTCCCTTTTCATACTCTTTTAATCCCTCTTCAACCATTTTATCTAGTTCCTCTGCCATCTTTCCTTTTAAATAATAAGTAGGCACTGCCCTTTCACAGAGTTTTTGATATTCCTTTAAGGATAAAATTACAACTCCACCCTGTTTTTCTATTTTCTCTCTATCAATAGTAACTGTAGCCATGTATCTAATATATCACTACCTCTAAAATAAAGTCAAACAGTGTCTTTGCGGGCAGGCATTTGTTTGGTATAATCGGAACCGCTGACGGCATAGATCATCTCATGTTGTGGTTTGCGGGCAGGCATTTGTTTGGTATTATCCCCTGCCCAGAAGTAAGCTTCGCAGGATAGCCCCTATGGGGTAAACCTATTAAGCCTCTCATTCGAGGGGCTTTTTTATTTTGAAGTTATTATAGTATAAAAACAGTTTTTATTGTGATAAGATTTTTTGCTATAATGTTGTGCGGAGGCAGATAAAATGAAGTTTTTAAATCTCCCCGCCATTCAAAAGGCTTTAGAAGAGGGGAGTATTGTTGTTTTTGAACAAATCCGCATAAGAATTCGCCCTTTACCAATAACCCGTGAGGAAAAAATGTAAGGAGGCATTCTATCAAAATATTCGGTAATACTACTGGCTTAAAGCCATCTGATATAAAGAAGATAGAAAACATATATCGGAGGAGAATACCGCCGCATGATGTTATTACTCATGAACTTGCACGATACCTCACAGAGTTATCTTCTGAGATTAACAGGCAGATAGGCATACTTGTTGACAGAAAGGGGAAGATAGATTTTGTAATTGTTGGAAGTCACAGCGAAATAGTAATCCCCGACCTTTCTGCCTACAGGGTGGGAATTGGGAGGCTGAGGGGACTCAGGTGTTTACATACTCATTTAAATAACGAGCCTCTCACAAAAGATGACCTCACAGACCTTGCCATGTTGAGGCTTGACCTCATGTCTGCGATAGAGGTTAAAGAGGATGGATTACCCGGCAGAATATATACAGCACATTTGCTCTCCGGAAATCCCCCCTTGCCCCCCTTTAATAAAGGGGGGATGGGGGGATTTAAAATGTGGGAAATCCTCCCCCCTAAACATATAAGTCAATATGATGTCGATGCCCTATCCCTCATAGAGACGATTGAAGATGAATTGTACAGGACACAGAGGGTAAGAACAATAAAAGAAAAAGACAGGGCGATACTTGTGAGTGTGACTACAGTCGGAAGGGAGACTGCGGAGAGGTTTCTGGAAGAATTAAAGGAACTGGCGAGGACTGATGATATAGAGGTAATAGATGCAGTAATAATCAGACCCCGCCAGATAAATGCAAAGTATTTAATGGGTGAAGGACAATTGAGGGAGTTGATTATAAAAAGTCTGCAATTGGGGGCAGACTTCATAATATTTAATGAAGAGCTGACTCCAACTCAACTCAGGGAAATAGCCAACTTTACGGAGATGCACATTACTGATAGAACCCAATTGATACTTGATATATTCGGCAGGAGGGCATTCAGCCGTGACGGAAAGGTGAAGGTGGAGCTTGCAAAACTCAAGTATATGCTCCCACGATTATCAGTTAAAGATGATGCACTCTCAAGGATAAGAGGTGGTATCGGTGTAAAAGGTCCCGGTGAGACAAAACTTGAGATAGGCAGGAGGCGGATAAAGGACAGGATTGCCCATCTTGAAAAGGAACTGAGAACCCTTGCCTCCGAGAGGATAGTGAGAAAATCAAAGAGGGTGAAGACAGATATGCCTATAATCTCCATCATAGGCTATACAAATGCAGGGAAATCAACACTCTTAAATGCACTTACAGAGAGCCATGTATTGGTTGAGGATAAACTTTTCGCAACACTTGACCCTACAAGCAGAAGGCTGAGATTCCCGAGGGAGCAGGAGGCTATTATAAGTGATACGGTTGGATTTATAAGTAATCTGCCGTCAGATTTGCTGGATTCATTCCGCTCTACACTGGAAGAACTGCATGATGCAGACCTCTTGATACACATAGTAGATATAAGTAACCCTGCCTTTGAGGAACAGATGAAGACTGTGGAAAATATATTATTGGAATTAAAACTATCACAAATTGCAAGATTACTCGTTTTTAATAAGTGTGACAGGGTAGAGA
>Ga0156158_1054_pt1 | contig 4549 bp, 6 predicted proteins | sample RifCSPlowO2_12_FD_107811 | JGI IMG/M metagenome (GOLD analysis project Ga0156158, IMG submission 107811) | Nitrospinae bacterium RIFCSPLOWO2_12_39_15
TTTCCAACGAGCCGTTATGATTAACGCCGGCCTCTGCAATAATGAAGGCCTTCATCTCGCTGGGACCCCCTTCACTTTTTGACCAGCAAGGACATCATTTAACACAACTGACCCGGACCCAATGAACGCACCCTCTCCTATCTTTATTCCCTGTATAACCGTAGCCCCTGCACCTACAAATGCATTATCGCCAATAGAAACACCTCCTGACACAATGACACCGGGGCAGATATGGACATCCCTGCCTATGATACAATCGTGATCCACTGTGGCAGATGTATTGACAATCGTGTTTTCCCCTACAAGTGTATTGGGTTGAATAACTACACCAGCCATGATCTGAGCCCCTTCACCAAGTTTTGTCTCTTTAGAGATCCAAGCATGAAGATGAGAAAGAGATGGAATAAGAAAACCGATTTGCTTAGCTTTTTCATACAGCCTCTTCCGGATGCTGTTATCCTTGACGCTGCCTACACCAATGCATGCCATTTTTACATCCGTCTTAAACAGTTCAATAAGAAGTTCATCTCCTCCTAATACAGGAACACCTAAAACCTTACTACTTTTTCCAAGGCCGGAATCTAATACTCCAACCACTTCATAATTACCTTGGGTACGGATAAGATCGATCAAGACCTTCGCATGTCCCCCCCCGCCTAATATGACAATTTTATTTGGCTCCATAAAATTCCCTGATCGTCTTGACAACAAAATCTATTTCCTCTTCTTTAAGACTGATACTGCTCGGTACGTTAATACAGGTCTCATAGGCATCCATAGCATTCTCAATACTATAAGTCTGGCAGGTGTTGTACATGGACAAGGTGTGTATCAATTTCCAGATAGGACGCACCTGAATACCTTTCGCCATAAGAAAATCCATCAACGGCCTTTTATTCTCTTTTGAGACCTTGATGGCATAAATCCAGAAGTTACTTTTTACTCCTTCTGCTTCCCATAGCATCTCAACTTCTTTAATATTAGAGAGTAGGCGCATGTATATGGCAGCGTTTTTTCTTTTCATATCTATAAACTCCGGCAATCTCTCCATCTGGGCAACACCCATTGCAGCCTGCACGTTAGTAAGTCGGTAGTTATAGCCGATCTCATCATGGTCATATTCAAAAGGGTCTTTTTTTGCCTGTGTGCTTAAGTGTCTTATCTTGTATGCTAAATCCTTATCATCTGTAACTATCATTCCACCACCACCCGTGGTAATGATTTTGTTGCCGTTAAATGAAAAACATCCCACCTTTCCAATTGAACCTGTTTGTTTGCCTTTATACTCTGAACCAAGACTTTCTGTAGCATCTTCTATTATGTCTATATTATTCCTCTCACAAATTTCGAGGAGTGGGTCCATATCTACGGGATGTCCAAATATATGCACAGGGACAATTGCCTTTATTCTTCTATTAGTCTTTTTATTGTAAGTATATCCATACTTGCGTTGCTCACATTCATTTTTTATAAAATCAACTGCCTTCTGAACATCCATACATAGAGTATCTGCATCACAATCTATGAATATAGGATAAGCACTACAATATCTAATTATATTCACAGGGGCAATAAAGGTAAGGGTGGGAACAATAACCTCATCATTGGGTTGAACACCACAGGCTATAAGGCTTACATGCAAAGCTGATGTGCCATTGACTGTAGCAACTGCATATCTAGTTCCGACATAATTGGCAACCATTTCTTCAAACCGATTAACATAGCTTCCTACAGAAGAAACCCAACCTGTATCAAGACATTCTTTGATATACTTCCATTCGTTGCCTGAGATTTCAGGTTCTGAAAGAGGAATTGTATTTCTGATCGTAGTCTCAGACATTATAGGTATTACATTTATATCTACCAATATTCTCTTTATTTCTGAACCACTCTATCGTTTTTATCAGTCCTTCCTCCAATGGGACTTCAGGCTTCCAGCCGGACAGTTTTTGAATTAACCGATTGTCACAGAGCAATCTTTTCACTTCACTCTTCTCAGGACGTTTTCTCACATCCTCAGAAACAATTTCCGCATCCCGATTGATCATGGAAATAATGAGTTTCGCAAGATCTCCAATTGAAATCTCTTCACCGGAACCGATATTGACTTCCCTGCCTATCGCTTCATCACATTCAGCAAGAGCGATAAACCCTTTGCACACGTCCGTTACAAAATTTAAATCCCTTGTCGGATAAAGGGAGCCGAGACGAACCTCTCTGGAACCGTTTAATAACTGAGTGATGATGGTAGGAATTACGGCCCGGGCGGATTGCCGGGGACCATAGGTATTAAAGGGCCTTGCTATTACAACAGGAGTTCCAAAAGAACGATAAAAAGACTCTGCAATTTTATCCGCTCCTATTTTAGATGCTGAATAAGGGGATTGCCCCTGAAGGGGATGTTTTTCGTCTATTGGAACATATTGCGCTGTCCCGTATACCTCTGAAGTCGAAGTAACGACGACCCGTTCAATTCCCGAGTTCATTGCAGCCTGAAGAATATTCAAAGTTCCTTTGATATTGGTGTCAATATAAGAATCGGGGGAATGATAGGAGAAGGGAATCCCGATTAATGCAGCTAAATGGAAAACGATATCCACATCCTTTACAGCCATTTTGACACCATTGGGATCTCTAACATCTCCTGTGAATATCTCCACATTCTTTATTTTTTCTTCAGGAAAAGTATCAAGCCACCCCCAGGAATTAAAGGAGTTATAATACACGAAGGCTTTAACTTCACAATTCTCCTCAAGTAATTTTTCAACGAGATGACTTCCTATGAAACCATCTGTACCAGTTACTAAAATTTTTTTACCTTTTAATTTCATTGGGCTCACAAACAACTGCTACAACATTATCAATATTATCAAGTTGATTTCTTATTGTTCAAATTCCCCTACTACCGTACATGGAGAACTATCCAGTCTGTCAATTCGCAAAGGCAATATCCAAACACTTGACAGCCCTGATAAATCACCTGACAAATCCATATCTTCAATTATAAGAATAGGTGTGTTTACCACGTTTGGGTCAAGAAAGGCATAATGAGCTTTTCGCCCTTCTTCTCTATTCTGATAAGAGGACAATGAAATAAAATCAAATCCTATCGCTCTGACAGAGGGATAAGTGGCTCTTAACCATTTGCCAGTTTCCTCAGCAAACCCAGGATTATAATTGCTGTATTTTTTAGAACCACGAAAGCGATAAAAACCACTTTTAATTAAAAGCAAATCTATCCCAACTGGAATATTATTACTTAAATCTTCAGGCATCACTAATTGATTCTCCCTCAGTTCAAGGTGCAAAACAAAGGGAGATTGAAAAAACCATGTTTCTGCCGGATAGTCACTGACCCTCAACCCCTTTTTAAAAAAATGTGCAGGACAGTCCACATGAGTTCCAAAATGATTTTCTATGTTTACCTTAAATACATTGCATGAATCACCCTTATCTAATGATTTAACTGGAATAATCTCCATATCAACATTTGCTTTTCCGTAGACGGGCATTCTTTTTTTAATCGGGTAAGAAAGAAAACGCATTACCATAATTAATGCCAAAAGATCTTGGAATTTTTGGGTTATAGTCAAGACTTTAAAGATTTGTATATAATTTTTACCAGTTCTTTTGCCAAATTCAATACATCTAAAGCATTTTCTTTTGTCAGCAGCACATCAGGTTTATAACGGGCTTCATTCCTTAATTTTAAGGCAATATTTAATCTCCTGCCAGTTTCTTTATTTATCACATTTGTTTTTATGTATAATTTACCAAACAGACTTACTACACCTCCATGACTCCCTGGCAAATCATCCTGCTTTAAAAGAATTAATCCCTTTGCCGCAAGTTCAGCCGCATTATAGGCGGCATCTATAGCAAGCCGTATACGGTTTGTTTTTAAAACCTCTTCTGCCGATTCAAGGTATTCTTCAGAAAGGTTCTTTAAATCTTCTAACATTTTCTTTTTCAGTTTTTCTTTTTCCATTGAATATACCTCCAGCCCATTATGGGTTACATTATATATAAAATAGTCAGGGACAACTAATAGCTCATAAATATTTGAGATTACCACTTCAAGAGGAATACCCTTATCTATCATAAAATCATATACCCTATCCATAATCTGTTTTTCTGTATTTTTGCCATCTGTGGTAAAAATCAGAATATCTATATCTGATTCAGGCGCTGCATACCCTTTGACATGGCTTCCAAAAAGGAATATCTTGGCAATCTTTTCTTTGAGATTAGTGCTTACAATGTATTCCTTAAAGCTATCAACAATTTCGTTTATCTTTATTTGATTTATCTGCCTCATTTTCTAACTCAATTTTACCCCGTTACACCCAGAAATACAACCCCCTCAATCCCCCTTTGGTAAGGGGGAGTATGCTGGCAAGCTGACAAGCTGCAAGATGGCAGGCTATCATGCCCTTGACAGATAATTCTCTACCTTTTTTACATACTCAGGATACAACTCTTCAGCCATTTTGACTGCGTTGAGAACAAGAGAGTGCTCAAGCAGGTCATATTCATGCACCAGTCTATT
>Ga0156158_1061_pt2 | contig 3898 bp, 7 predicted proteins | sample RifCSPlowO2_12_FD_107811 | JGI IMG/M metagenome (GOLD analysis project Ga0156158, IMG submission 107811) | Nitrospinae bacterium RIFCSPLOWO2_12_39_15
GAGGGACCAGATCAAGGAGCTTCAGAGTGAGATGATGGGTTTGTAACGATTAAATTACGATGGCTATCAAGGTTATCTGAATTGATTAAAAGAATATTTTTGTAGTATATTGTAGGCGATGCAATAGATAATGAAATTAAGGGAGGGAAAAATGAAATTAAAAGTAGTAATACATAAAGCAGAGGAAGGAGGATACTGGGCAGAAGTACCTGCTATACCTGGCTGTCTTACACAGGGAGATACATGGGAAGAGTTATTACAAAATATTTATGAGGCAATTGATGCCTGTTTATCTGTTGATACAGATAAGATTGAACTAAAACCAGAGGACAGGGTGCTTGAAATTGCTGTATGAAAAGCATATCAGGAAAGCACTTATGCAGGATTTTAGAGAAAAAAGGTTGGCAGTTGAAAAATATTCGTGGTAGCCATCATGTTTATATGAAGATTGGAAGAAAAGAGAGAATAAGCGTACCTATTCATGGAAATAAGGATTTAAAGATAGGTATGCTGAAGGCAATTATGAAGATTGCAGAGATAAAAGAATCTGAATTATAAAAAAGATATTATAAAAGATGGTAAAGAGGGGAAAAAGAAAAAGTTCAGTCAATAATAATATTGAAGCCTATCGGCATGAGGCCGAAACAAGGAAGAATGCCGTGCCTGTGAGGCTGGCGTTTTATGATACTGTAAAGACAAAGCCGAAAAAATATGAGTATGAACTCTAATTCCACTCCGTCAAGTGCAAAACAAGTATTTTTGTTAGGCGCCGGTTTCACAAGAGCAGTCATGGAGACAAAAGCTCCTTTAACTAATGAAATAATGCCGAAGCTTGATCTTTCGGGGTTTCCAGAAATAATTGGAGATTATGAAGATACATTCCCTGATATTGAGCAGTTTATTACACGGACCGATCTGAAGTGTTTACGGTTTGATAAGAATAATGTATCACTCTCAAAAAGGCTTAACGAGATAAGGGATAACATTGTTGAACAGATTGTCAGGATGTTCGATGTAGAAGTTTTATCTGTTGATAGCTTGGATAATTTCCCAACTCTTAAGAAATTCATTGGTTTTGTTCCGGCGAATTCAACGATTTTAACGCTTAATTATGATTTGGTGCCGGATCAGGGACTTTGGTTGAGTAAGAGATGGTCTCCCGGTGGTGGGTATTGCATTTCAAGTTTCCCCTATTCTGATAAGGAGAATAAAAAGAAAGGTAATATTTTATTGTTAAAGTTGCATGGTTCATGTAATTTCAGAAATTCACCAAATTTTAAAGAATATCCCAAAATCGAAATAACTGATACAATTTTCCCGAATATTTCCTCAAAAATAAATACGCGCAACAGCACCTTAGATGCTGGCTCTCATGTTCTTGTTATGAGTTATATAAAGATGCCTCATAGCGGAATCATAGAGTTGTGGCGGAAGGCTCTTGATTCTTTAAAAGACGCAGATAGATTAACAATTATTGGTTGCTCTTTACGAGACGAAGATACATTTCTTAAATTTGCTTTATACCATTTTGGAATGAAGGAGAATACAGAGAGATTTAAAATTGATGTGATAAATATCGGAGAGGAAAATTGTAGGTGTTTAGAGAGCAAAGTAAAAAATCTGGTTGCTCGGCCTGATCAGCAAGAAATAAATCTATATGATACTGGTTTACAAGGGTACTTAGAGAAATGTCAAAATTGAACAAATACGGCCCTGACAATCCGCATCCGTTAAGCACAAAAAAGACCGAACTTGTGTGGGAAGGGAAGTATGACGAGTATGGCAAGAGGCGGGAAGTGGACATTGCAGGATGCGCCATGCCGATGCAGAAGATTGAGACCATTGACGAACCCGCCAGCCGGTTAAGCCAGACAGGTTTGTTTGACGCACAGAAGGCGCACAAAGACGATTTCCGCAACATGCTCATCTGGGGTGACAACAAACTCGTCATGGCAAGCCTGCTCAAAGACTTCAAAGGCAAGATTGACCTCATCTGCATAGACCCGCCGTTTGACGTCGGCGCAGATTTTACAATGGATGTTCCAATAGGAGACAGCAAAGAGTCCATAGGCAAAGACCAGTCAACTCTTGAGATGGTTGCTTACAGGGATATGTGGGGCAAGGGAACTGATTCTTATCTGCACATAATGTATGAACGTTTGGCACTTATGAAAGAGTTGCTAATCGAAAATGGCAGTATTTTTGTGCATTGTGACTGGAGGGTGAATAGTTATTTAAGAGTTATTCTGTTGGATGTGCCTTTGAAGGCGATGGCTGCTGATTCATGGTGCAAGGCTGCATCTTCCAAAACAAGCAAATGGGAATATCTCTATGTTCCTCAGACAATATTCAGTGGATTTTCTTCTAACAAGATAGCGGATTTGGTCAGAACATGTGCGCCATCACTTGCTGAGCTATTGACTGAAAAGGTAAAACCTCAACTAACATTGCCTTTGGGAGAATATGCAGAAGGAAAAGTAACAGGGATAGATGAATTTATCAGTTCAACGCAACTTGAAAAATTACCTTCAAGATACAAGAAAGCTATAGAGCAGGCAGTGGCATTATTCCAATTTTTTGAGAAGAAAGAGGAAGTGTCATTTGCACCTGTATTTACTTCACTTTTAGGCCCGCTCGATGAATCGGCAAAGGGACTTATATCCGACTTACTGCTGCCTTTAATGCCGGGCACTCCTACAGAGCAGAAAGATTTTTTTGAACCTTACTATGGCAGTTTTAAAAAGGGGTGATATTGATTGGTTAAAAAAGTATGCTAATAACCTAAAAAGAACTCTTATTTTCAAGAATGGATTGTGGCCGTCAGGACTTTTATTATTTTGCCTCGAATATAGCAGAACGAGCAAATATGATGTTGGCGGTGTTTTTGCTGCAATCAAACAAAGTTTTTCAAAATTCAGCGACACTGACTTATACAATACTGTAAAAGCTATGACTGATTTTAGGAATACTTATGTTGCCCATCAGGATAAAGAATTAGCAGATATTAAGACCACAAGAAAAGGCTTGGCTCATTGGGTGCAGGGGCTTTATAAGATTTACATGAGCCATCATTAGGGGAAAAATCATACTGGAAGGAGTGTTCTGAATATTTAAACTTAGCAAAGAAAAACGCATTGCCGTCAAAATCATTGACCATAGGGGGAATGAGGTGATGGTGGTGAGGGAGGTGGGGTAAGACAACATCCCAATCCTGAAATCCCTGCTCGGATACTTGTCTGCCGACAGGCAAGTTGGTAAGATATAGACAAGAAATTTGAAGGAGGAAATATATGAAAGCCTATGAATATTTAGCAGAGATATTGCCGGATGGGCATCTGTCTATTCCGGAAGACTTAAAGGGCAAACTGTCTGGAGAGTCAAAAATCAGGGTTATGCTTCTGCTCAAAGATGAGAATGCCCAGTGGAGCAACTTTGCAGCAGCCGAATTCATGAAAGGCTATTCTAAAAAGGACGCTATGTATGACAGCCTATAATTTCGGCGACATTGTCCTTATTGGCTTCCCACACAGTGATTTGCAGAATATTTCCAAAAGGCCTGCTCTTGTTTTATATGATTCAGGAGATCAGGATGTGCTTGTCGCAAGAATAACTACACAAGAATATAACTCAGAAGCTGATTACAAAATCATTATGGCAAGCCTATTGTTAAAGGCACAAGGATATCTGTTGCATTGATACTGCAAAATATCGCCTCTGGAATGACTAAAGAGGATGTCCTGCACGGGTATCCGACGCTGACAAAAGAGGGCTTGGATGCAGCGCTTGATTTATAATTATGTCTCTTGCAGTTGATAATCCAAACTCATAAATGAGGAAAAGATGCATAAGTTTGATCCAAAGAAGATTGAGATGCTTCTAAGTGAGGATAGGAAAAAGG
>Ga0156158_1067_pt1 | contig 3730 bp, 2 predicted proteins | sample RifCSPlowO2_12_FD_107811 | JGI IMG/M metagenome (GOLD analysis project Ga0156158, IMG submission 107811) | Nitrospinae bacterium RIFCSPLOWO2_12_39_15
CGTCATCTTATGGTTTGGAAAAATTGGAGTAGCAACTTAAAACTTACGCCACCCCATGATATTTCTGGCAAGAATATAAAAAGTTATATTCCTCAAGGAGATAGAGCTGATGTCTTAATACGATTAATGAATGATTCCCAGATGTTTTTAAGCAGTCAAAAGATAAACCAAAATAGGAAAAATAATGGTAAAAATCCTGCCAATAGTATATGGCTATGGGGTCATGGCAAGGCACCTGCAATGCCCACATTGAAAGAGAAATTTAATCTTACAGGTTCAATTATAGCGGCGGTGGATTTAATGAAGGGAATCGGTATCTACGCCGGTCTTACACCTGTTAATGTTCCGGGTGCTACAGGATATATTGATACTAATTATGAAGGGAAGGCAGATTATGCCTTAAATGAATTGAAGGAGAAAGATTTTGTATATCTCCATGTAGAGGCGCCTGATGAGGCGGCACATAGTGGTTCACTAAAAAATAAGATAAAGGCGATTGAAGATTTTGATAAAAGGGTAGTCGGGCGGATTTTAGAGGGGATAAAGAAATTTAAGGAGTATAGGATACTTGTGGTATCCGACCACCCATCTCCAATTTCCATTAAAACCCATTCATCAGAAAGTGTTCCATTTGCGGTTTATCCAGCAAAATCTCCCCTCAATCCCCCCTTTGATAAAGGGGGGAGCGGGGGGATTACAAGTTTTAATGAAAAGATAGTAAGTAACCCTTCAGTTAAGTTTGAAAAAGGGCATGAATTAATTGAGTTTTTCATTGATAAATAATCTTAAACGACTTGAACTATTAAGATATTAATTATTTATCCCACCGCTATTTTACAGACCCATCTTTTTTAGAACCTCAACAGCACTGATTCTTTCAGCAGGTGTATCTTCTGGGAGGTATAACATTACTCCCCCTTTTGAAGGTCTGATTACAATCTTACCTTCCTTTTCTAAATTTCTTGTAACTTCTATTGGATTTTCATCTTTAAAACAGCTTTTAAAAGACTCATTAAATACAGAAGAATGAATACCCTTATGACCGGGTTCTCTATATGCAGTAATTATTGTTTTGGCAAACTCCTCATAACTTGACTTGTTTTGTATTTTATTTTCAATCATATCTATATTTTTAGGTTTTATTCTATTAATATCTTTTTGCTCAGTTTCTTTTTTCTCTGTTTTTGATAGTCCTATCAAAATGTTTAGGTCAAATTTGCACTCCTTACCTGATTCGACATCTACACCTATGATTTTTGTTTTTTCCCCTTCAGTTACGCTTATTAATTTGGCAACACAATTTGGGAATTTTATAATTTTTCCAATAGAATCAGTAGGATTCAAAACTATATCCTGATATTTTATGAGTTTAACTTCTCCTTTTGCTAACTCTTGCATATAGGTAATTCGTTTAAATATTTCATTACCCTTATCACCTTCTGATAAAAGGATTATTAAACAGGCTTTAGCACGGCTGATTGCTACATTTATTAATCGCTCACCATTCTCACCATTCAAAAAATTTGATGAGCCATCTACAGGGTCAAATATTACAATAGATTTTTCCTCTCCTTGTACTCGGTGGACTGTAGAAACAAGGACATCTCTTATTACTCTATCTTTTATCTTTTTGGCTATTAATCTTCTTTGTGCCCGAAAGGGTGTTAAGACCGCAATTTCTTTACCATTAATACCTTTCTCAAGTAGTGCATTAACTATTTGAACTGTTTCTTCTGCAGATTTATATCGAGAAGGACTACCGTATTCCCATCCCCTAATAGCTTCTTCTATCGCATATAAATGCACACCTTTAATTTCTGGCAACTGAGGGAAAGACCGTTTTCTAATCCAATCAGGGTCTGATACCTCTTTCTTGGCCACTATTAATTCACCATCATAAAAGATATTACTAACCACCTTACAAATCAGCTCTATCATCCTTGATTGTTCTGTTAACATAACTGTAGAATCTGAGGATTTTTTCATGTATTTAAACATAGACTCTCCAAGCCATATCTTTGTATCTGGATGTTTAGAGTGAACGATTGGAGATAATTGCTTAGGGTCACCAGCAAACAGTACCTTCCTTGCCATTGGACAAAAGGCTAATGCATGAGCCTGTCCCATCTGACTCGCCTCATCAAAGACTATTAAATCAAGGGGTTGAAATTCTCTCAGCAAATCCAGTGCGAAGGCTGCTCTCGTTGAAGTCATTGCACAAAGCCTTGATGAACTGATAACTTTATGAATATTTTGACATAAAAATTTTTCGAGTGTTTCTTTTGCTTTTTTCCATTTTGCATATGCTTGTATATCCTCCTTATCAGGTTCGTTGCTCTTTAACCGTATTAATTCTTCTATTAGAGTCTCATCAGAATCTGGCAATAGATGTTTTCTCTCTTTATAATATTCTGGTCTAAAATGAGTTCCTATTCTCTTAATATAATTTCGTCGTATAAAAGAGGCCTCTGAAATATCCTTTTCAACCATCTCAAGTGCCTCATCTACTGATTTTATTGCGACATCAACTGCAACATTAGTTGAAGATATTAAAAGGATTTTGCATTCAGGAAAGGCTAAAAGGTATTCAGCTAAAATAACACCTAATGTTGTTGTTTTGCCTGTTCCCGGAGGTCCCCAAAGAAATCCAAAAGGATATCTCAAAAGATTAAAACACTTTTTTTGCCCCTCTCTCAACCAATTCAGTCTGTTAATAGAATTTATTTTACTGAAACATTCCGAATGTATAGGTTTTTCTGAGAAATTAAGGAGGTTGTTATAACTTTGTTGTATTTCATTAAACCAGCCTGAATCTTCCCATGCTTCTTTGAGTGGTTTAAGAAAACATTGAGGATGAATAATGATTTTTTGATTTTTATCTGGTGGGATAGATGTTGCGAATCTAAGAATAATCTCATCATCTGAAGGAAAAACTGTCAATACCTCAGCCATCCCTTTTTGAGGGTCAGACCACTCAGCATAAGCCCCTTCTAAACTTTCATTGAATTTTGATTCTTTGCCAGACAATTTCTCGAATTTTAATCGCCATAATTTATCCTCTCTTTTACGCTCAGAAATAGTAAGTTGAATATCCTTTTTCTGTTCTTCAATCTCCAACCAAATTGCATCTACAATGACATCCAGATTCAATTCTTGAGGCATAATCCTTTAATCTCTTTAATAATTTTGCGTGAATTTTAATTTAAGTGGATAAAAATGAGCCATAAATTATTCATAGAATAGCATAAAATTGCTCTTTCCGATGAACTAAGCGTACAACCTCATCCAATGCCTTTTTGATTACACCTTTGATTAAGGGCCTATACTTTATATATTGGCAATTCCATGGCTGTATTTATAATAGATTGAAATGAATGAACGACCAATGGGTGTTTTTGATAAGCGTTGATCCCTGCACTTCCTCAGTATTTTAACTTCTGGCGCAAATGGTAAACCATAAACTGTTGGGGCAAGAAAACATTGCTTATTTTATTCAATAGGTGTCCAGTTTGAATATAGATTTCTGCGAAGCTTTTCCCGCCATTCAGCCTTTTCTTTATTTATTGCGACTTCCCATTTATCAGCAACCTTATTTTCTTCCTCGACGAACCTATCACCCAATGACTCATACTCTTGGATTTTGTTGTTAAGAGCCAAATTGCAACTATACAAGCACTCAAGCAAACTGCTTTTAGTTTCGGTCCAATCACTATCCTCATATTTCGAGATG
>Ga0156158_1039_pt2 | contig 1418 bp, 1 predicted proteins | sample RifCSPlowO2_12_FD_107811 | JGI IMG/M metagenome (GOLD analysis project Ga0156158, IMG submission 107811) | Nitrospinae bacterium RIFCSPLOWO2_12_39_15
CGAATCTGGATTATAAGATTATCTGCGGGAATTCGCTTCTGGGGGTTAAGAAGGATTTACTTAATGACCGTCTTTTTAAAGAACTTGAAACATTAAAACCGCTTTACTTCAATGAAACAAATCCCACAAAAAAGCAGGAACATAAAAATAGAATTGATACATTGATAAGCCAGATTACCAATGGGCATAAAGAATTTGATTTTGAGATCTATTTCTCCGAAGTGTTTCACCACAAAGGCGGGTTTGATGTTGTGATAGCGAATCCGCCGTATAAGATCCTGACAAAAAACAATACACTATCTTTTGAATTGAATTATTTATTGCAAAATTATAGATCAATAAAAAGGTCATATTCTAAAAACCTGTTTACACTTTTTATTGAGAGAGGTATTAATATTTTATCAACACAGGGCGTGCTATCATTTATTGTTCCTGAAGGCTTATTTAAGACAAGGAGTTATGCAGGATGTGTTGAGGCAATTCAGAATAGTGGACATGTAAAATCAATCGCTACGTTTACAGGGTATGTTTTTGAGAATGCGATAACTGGAAATTTGATTTTTGTTTTCTTGAAGGGAGAAAAAGGGATAACTGAAAATTATCATTTCGATAAAAATCTTGAGATCGGAAAGGCCGATCAAAAAGAGGATCGTATTGTTCAAAAGATTCAGGCAATTTCTTTCACAAAGCCCTTAAGGAACGTCGCTACCCTATTCAAGGGCATGGTTGTGAAAGATAGGGATTTATTTCTCTCAGATAATTCTAAAGGTAAAAAGAATGTTTTTCTGTTAGGCAAGAACATATCTAAATGGAAATTGGATTCAAGATTTTTTACAACATATGAAGATTTAGAAATAATCGGAGGCACAAAGCAAAAAGCAAAACATGATTATTACCCAAGAATATTGATTCGTAGGACAGGGAATACCCTGTGCTGCACACTCTTAGAAGAACCTGCATTAACAGAAAGTACTTTATATTCCTGCTGGAGCAATACTGAGAATATTTCCAATAAATATTTGCTGGCTCTGTTTAATTCAAGATTGCTCGATTACTATGTAAAAACTATGATGATTACAAACAAGCAAGCTTTTCCTCAAATATTGATGACTGATTTGGAAGAGCTACCCATAATAGTTGTAGATGAAAAAAAGCAGCAGCCCTTCATCACCCTCGTTGACCAAATCCTCACCGCCAAAAAGAAAGACCCCAGCGCCGACACCTCTGCTCTCGAAAAACAGATCGACGAAATGGTCTATGCCCTCTACGACCTCACGGCGGCAGAGATTGAGATTGTGGAGGGGAGAAAATAAGAATATATAAATTAATATTGCTGAAAAGAACATTTTTTGCTATACTTACATCAGATTATGGGTAAAAAGGACATCATTCAACAATTAGAAAAAGAGCTTAACTCT